>Ga0209415_10002093_pt1 | contig 37773 bp, 42 predicted proteins | sample PeaSoiSIISIP2007_FD_187696 | JGI IMG/M metagenome (GOLD analysis project Ga0209415, IMG submission 187696) | Peat soil microbial communities from Weissenstadt, Germany - SII-SIP-2007 (SPAdes) (version 2) | ecosystem: Environmental > Terrestrial > Soil > Wetlands > Peat | place: Germany...
GGACGACCCGACAGCCACTCGAATCGTGTGCGTTCGTAGGTCAACCAGGCGACCGTCGGCGCGCCGCTCGCGCGGCGGCACGAGACGCAGTGACAGATGGCGGAGACCAGCGGCGATCCCGACAGTCGATAGCGGACGGCCCCGCAGAGACAGCCGCCTTCAACGATTTTACCTTGCATTGATTCAAACGACACGCGCAGCCACCGAACCGGCAATACCGGCCAAAATGAAAACAACCATCCAGTCGAGCAGCAATCCGACGACGAAGCCGCGATGCCAATTGACGAACAGCGCTGCTTCGAGCGTCACGGGCGCGACCGTTATCGCCCACAGACCGAGGCCGAAGCTCGCACCGCTGAGTATCGTACCGGGGCCGAAAAGCGATGTGGCGAATTCGACGCCGGCGTAGAGGCAAGCGATGGCGACACAGGCAAAGAGCCGCAGGCCCGTCGACACCAGATAACTCGACCAGGATTCAGTTGAACGCCATGTGTTCGGGGTACGCGCCTGGTAGGGGTGAAACAGTCGTCCGGTTATCCAATACCCCGTGACGGTGGACAGGACTCCGGCGATTCCACCGGCCACCACATTTCTGAGGGTCATCATGCAAACCTCCGGTCTCGGTCAACCACCTCGGCTGCGCAAGCACCTCTGTTTCGCGGCGCACTTGCGCAATCATAGATCCGGTCGTGCTTGCCCGGTGCGATAAATCGCCGCTGCGGATGCTCGAACACGGTTAGGGCGCGGAGTGCGCGCGACGATTCTCTACGCCGTGAATGACAGGGTCTCGTCTGCGGAGGCGAGCCGGTCGAACGCTCGCAAACGCACGGCTTCCGCCACATGGGCGACGGCGATCTCGGGTTCGCCGGCCAGATCTGCGCAGGTGCGCGCCAGCTTCAGTATGTGCTGATAGGCGCGGGCCGACAGCCCCAAGCGCGTAATCGCGGTGCCGACCAGCGTGCCGCAAGGCTGGTCCAGGCGGCACAGGCGCATGGTCTCGTTCGCGAGCAGACGCCCATTGAGTTTGCCCTGGCGATCCATTTGAATCCGGCGAGCCGCGGCAACGCGTCGCGCGACCGTCGCCGAACTTTCCGACGGTACCGAATTCGCTGCGACCAATTGTTCCGGCGGCAACGCGGCCATCTCCAGGTGAATGTCGATACGATCGATCAGTGGGCCTGATACTCGACTCCGATAGCGTGCGACCTGGGCCGCGGTGCAGCGGCAGCGACCGCGCGGATCGCCGGCATAACCGCAGGGACACGGGTTCATCGCCGCGATCAGTTGAAATCGTGCGGGGAATTCGTAGCATCGCTTGACGCGAGCGAGCACCACGGTGCCGCTCTCCAAAGGCTCACGCAGCGCTTCGAGCGCATTTCGAGCAAATTCCGGCAACTCGTCGAGAAACAGAACGCCCAGATGCGCGAGCGATAGCTCGCCCGGACGAAAGCCGGCGCCGCCGATCAACGCGGCCATGGATGCCGTGTGATGCGGATTACGAAACGGTCGTCTGCCGGCGGCTGCGGGCCGTCGACCCGCGGCCGATTCAAGACTCGCGACTTCGAGCGCTTCCGTATTGCACAGCGGCGGCAGTAGTCCAGGCAAGCGCTGCGCGAGCAGCGTCTTCCCGGCTCCGGGCGGCCCCATGAGCAGCACGCCGTGTTCGCCGGCCGCCGCGATCTCGAGGCCGCGCTTTGCGGCGAATTGACCGCGAATATCCGCGAGGTCCGGCGACGGCGCAGCAACGGGTAGCGCACCTCGCGCCGCTATCGGCAGTGGCGTTCCGTCCCGCAGCGCGCTGCAAATGCCGAGCAAATGGTCTGCCAAGCGGATCTGCACGCCGGCGACCAAACTCGCCTCGAGCGCATTGGCCGCAGGTACGATCAATTCATTGCCAAGCCGTGCGCCCGCAACGAGTGCGGGCAATAGCTTCGGTGTTTCGCGCAACTCGCCGCTCAGCGAGAGCTCACCATAGAACTCGCGCCCATGCAGCGCATGGCGCGGCAGCTGAGCGCTTGCGGTCAGGATACCGATCGCGATCGGCAAATCGAAACGGCCGCCCTCTTTCGGCAGATCGGCCGGCGACAAATTAACCGTGATGCGCGCAACCGGAAACGTGAACCCGGCGGTGATGAGCGCCGCGCGCACGCGTTCCTTGCTTTCGCGAACGACGGCCTCCGGCAGCCCGACGATCACGAAGTTGGGCAGTCCATTGCCCAAGTGCACCTCGACGCGCACCAAAGGAGCCGCGAGCCCGAGCGGCGCACGGCTCAGCACCGTGCTGACGGCGGAATCCCTTGCCACCTTCGACTGTCCTTTAACTGTGTTCCCAGCGCCCAAATCCAATCTGGACCAACGGTACTCGGGACTGGCGTAGGAGACAGCGTGAATAAACGCTGCGAGCGGGGACATACTCAGGACACCGCCAATGACGCGGCGATACAGGTGATGCTGAAGGCCAGATCGTACCCCCGCGGCAAACTCTTCACTCATGTTGAACTTGTTCTTCATGAGCGTTAGCTTTGCATGAGCGGCTCCCAGGGCTGCGTTGGTCGAATCGAATCACGCGCGCGCAGTGACTGCTGAACCACCGGATGATCTCTTACGAGGTAATACCATGGTCGCGATACATCCAGTGAAACCGATTTTGCTAGTTTGCCTGCTCGTTGCGGCAGCGTCTGCACAGGACGTCAAGCCCCAAGTCGATCGAGATGGCACCGTCACGACGGTCAGTGCGCGAATTCCGTTTTCGGCCTCGGCGTCGCCGCAGGCGCTCGAGCGGTTCCAGCAAATTCTACTCGAGGACAAAGCCGCCCCGGGAATCGCCGATCCGCTGGCCAGCCGCAAGTTCTACGACAAAATCAATTCCGATCGCGCGCAGCGCCTGCAGAGTCTTTATCCGGTCCAGATCACGCCATCGAAGATCGCCGGTGTTCCAGTCGATATCGTCGCATCTGCCGTCGGCAAGAGCGACGCGCATCGCGTACTGATCAACCTGCATGGCGGCGCCTTTTTGTGGGGCGCGGGCAGCGGCGGGCTCGTCGAATCGATTCCGGTTGCCAGCCTATCCAAGATCAAGGTGATCTCGGTCGATTATCGCGAGGGACCCGAGGATACCTACCCGGCGGCGAACGAGGATGTGGAAAAGGTATACCGCGCGCTGTTGCAACATTACAAATCCAAGAGTATTGGCATCTACGGCTGCTCCGCAGGCGGTGTGCTGACGGCGCAATCGATCGCCTGGTTTCAAGACAGGCGTCTGCCGACGCCCGGTGCTATCGGTATTTTCTGCGCCGGAGTCGTCAACATGGGCGGAGATTCGGCTTTTGTTGGGCCGATGCTCATGGGTCAATCAGTGCCTTTACCGAATCCGGCAGGCCTGGGAGTGCTTCCCTATTTCAAAGGCGTCGATTTCAGGAGCTCCTTGGTGCTGCCGGGTAATTCTCCCGCGGTGCTCGCCAAATTTCCTCCCACGCTTCTGATTTCCGGCACGCGTGATATGGCATTGAGCGCGGTGTTGCGTAGCGACGAATTATTGACGCAGGCCGGCGTGACCACCGAACTGCACGTCTGGGAGGGCATGTGGCATTCGTTTTTCTCCGATCCTGAATTATCCGAATCGAAGGCCGCGTACGCGGTGATGGCGCGATTCTTCGATCGCCGGCTGGCGCGTAGCCGCTGATGTTGGCTGCCCGACCGCGCGAACTCGACTCGCCGAGGCCGTCGTTCAATTCGAAAGTCCACGCCTTAACCAATTAGTCGTTGAGACCATAGTGGGGTAGGCTCAATGAGATAATAGGGACACGCCCACTAGAATCGATGCCAAAAAATCCTTCACGAAGCAGCGCGGCAGTACTGTCGGAACGCGCGACGCGGAGCGCGGTACGGCGCCGCTTGCACGCCCTCATTGATTCGCTGGGTCGAAATTTCTCGGCACTTAATCGCGCCGTGACACCGGCTGCAGTCCATGGGTCCCGAGTGTCGGCACGGCGATTACGCGTGTTCTTGCGCGTGTTTCTGCATGCGGCCGCGCCGACAACCGTCGATCGTCACATCGAGGCGCTGCGGCAGTTCGGCCATTACCTCGACGCGGTCCGCGAGGCGGACGTTGCTCAGGAGACAATCTTGCGGCTCGCGGGCAAGCGCATGACTCCTGCCGCAACACCCATAGCTGAGATTTACGCGAGAACGGTCCGTGAGCGGGCCCGTGCCGTTCGACAATTGGAGGTCCGGGTGAACGCAGATACGTGGGCCCGACGGATCAAGGAGCTTCGCGGATTGGCGGGCGATTCTTCGCCGATCGCCGCATCGCAAGGCCCCATAGCCCGACCGGCGATACGACAGCTTGAGAAGCGTCGTCGTCGGTTGCTGGCGGCCTTGCGCCGCGAGTGCAAGACGCCACTGAAGCTGCATAGACTTCGACTGAAAATAAAGTTCCTGCGCTACCTCTGCGAGGAATGGCCGTGGCCGAGTCGCGGATTGCAGCAGTTACAGATCAAACAATTACGTGGATTGCAGAACTGCCTTGGGGAATTGCACGATGAATGGCAATTGCAGGAAATATTCCTCACCGATACCCATTTCCCCGAAGCGGCGCGCGAGTTGTCTTTTAGGCTTGCCATCGAGCAAAGGCAGCACATGCGCGAGTTCCGCAAGCGACGCAAGAGTTTGCTGCGGGCCTGGAGCGCGGTACCGTAGCAGAGAACTTCGGCGGCGCCCACCATCGGGCCGGTATCTCGTCCGCACGGTGATTCCTCTGCAGCCTGCGCGAGTTGCGGATGCGAATCTCGCGGTGCATCCTGCGCTCAAGGGGGAACACACGATGCATGGACTGATGCAAAGCCACAGTCTGCTGATCTCTTCGATTCTGGAGCACGCAGAACGCCAGCACGGTTCGACGGAAATCGTATCGCGCCGCGATGACGGTTCACTGTCTCGAACGACCTATGCGAATCTCGCAAGTCGCGCCCGAAGACTGGCCCGCGTGTTGCTCGGACTGGGAGTCTGCGCCGGCGACCGCGTCGCAACGCTGGCCATGAACAGCGACCGGCATCTGGAGCTCTATTACGCGATATCGGGCATCGGCGCGGTTTGCAATACCATCAACCCGCGGCTCTCGCACGATGACATCGCATTCATCGCCAAGCATGCCGAGGACGGATTGATTTTCGTCGACCCGGGCTTCGTGCCGATCGTTGAAGCCGTCGCGCCGCGGCTGGCCGGGGTGCTGCGCGCGGTCGTGATACTCGGCGACGAACCGAATTCCGCTGCGGTGAATCTGCCTCCAGGCATTCGGTTGCATGACTACGAAACCTTGTTGGGCGAGGCCTCCGATGATTTCGCGTGGCCTCGAATGGATGAAAATAGCGCGTCGGGATTGTGCTACACCTCCGGCACCACCGGCCGACCGAAGGGGGTGTTGTATTCGCATCGCTCGACGGTGCTTTGCGCGATGACGATGAATTTTCCCGACGTGGTGGGCCTGAAGGCCGTGGACCGAGTCATGCCCGCGGTACCCATGTTCCACGTGAATGCTTGGGGTCTGCCGTTCGCGGCGGCGATGGCGGGTAGCGCGATGATTTTTGCGGGTCGTCATCTCGACCCGGTCTCGGTCTTGAATCTTCTCAACGAGGAGCATGCGACCGTTTCGGCCGGCGTTCCAACCGTATGGATCGGCTTGCTGGCGCATCTGCGCGACACCGGCGCAAGATTTGCGACGCTGCAGAGAATTTTGTCCGGCGGCGCGGCGTTCCCCCGCGCATTGTTGGTCGAGTATGCGGCGCTCGGCGTTCGGATCATACATGCCTGGGGCATGACCGAGAGCAGCCCAATCGCCAGCGGGAATGCGCCCAAGCCGGCAACGGCCACTCTCGATGCCGAGGCCCGCTTCGACCAGATGGCGACCCAGGGGCGTACGGTATTCGGAGTCGAAGTGCAAGCGCATGACGACTTCGGGAAGTTGGTTCCGTGGGACGGAAGAACGCAAGGCAATCTCGTATTTCGAGGACAATGGGTCGCGAGCGGCTATTACAGGGTCGCCGAGACTCCCGTGGATGCCGAGGGCTGGTTTCCGACCGGTGATGTGGGCGTCATCGACGCCGAAGGATTCATCTCACTGACCGACCGAACCAAGGATCTCATCAAGTCCGGAGGCGAATGGATCAGTTCGATTGCACTTGAAAACATCGCGATAGCCCACCCGGAAGTCGGCGAAGCCGCGGCGATCGCAATCCCCGACCAAAAGTGGGGCGAGCGGCCGATACTGATCGTCGTACCCCGAGCCGGTCGTACACCGCAACCGGCACAGCTGCGCGCATTCTTCGAAGGGAAAGTGCCGAACTGGATGATTCCCGATCAAGTCGTGATCGTATCGAAGATACCCCACGGCGCGACCGGCAAAATCTTGAAAACCGAGCTGCGCCGAATCTACGGAGGCAAGCCCTGAGCCGATCAATCGGGGATGGGAACCATTGCTAGCATGACGAACTCGAAGCCCCGAGTCTCTGCCCGGGAAGTGCGTGCAATTTTGCCGCGAGTTTTCGCGGCGCTCTCCAAGGCCGACGCGATCACGCTCGGCCACTTGCACAAGGTCAAGATCCGCCACAAGGCGGACGGCAGCGAAGTGACGGTCGCCGACCGCGCCGCGGAGCAGCTGTTGCGCGGCCACCTGCGCGCCGCCTGGCCGCGCGACGCAGTGCTCGGCGAGGAGTACGGCGGCAAGCTGGAACGAGTCGGCCGCTGCTGGCTGCTTGATCCGATCGACGGCACGGCGTCCTACGTCCTCGGCCTGCCGATGTTCGGGACGCTCGTGTCGCTGCTCGTTGATGGCGAGCCGGTCTTCGGTTGCATCCATCTGTCGGCGCTCAAAGAGACCACATATGCGGCACGCGGCTTCGGTTGCTGGCTCACGCGCGACGGCGCACGCCCGCGGCGCGTGCACGTCGCCGCGCGCCGTGCTCTATCTGCTGCGCAGATTGGGCTCACCAGCGTCAAGCAGAGCGATCTTGCGCGCACCGGCGGTCCTTGGCGGCTCACGCAACTGGCGCGCGCGGCGGGCCGAATTCGCCTGGTCGGCGACTGTGTGCAGTACGCTCTGGTGTGCCGCGGGGCGCTCGACGCCGCGGTCGATCCGCTGATGAAACCATGGGACATCGGCGCCCTCGCGCCGTGCGTGCTCGAGGCAGGCGGTTCTGTCAGCGACCTCACCGGCGAGAGCGCGCGAATCGTTGAGCGCAGCTCCTTGGTCGCGGCAAGTTCCGCGAGCCTGCGCCGCGCGATCTGTACGCAGGTCTGGAGAGGCGACGATTTCAAATCCCCGGTCGGTGCTCGAGGCCGCTCAGTCCGGCCGGCATGACTGCGGCGCGCTGAACTGTGCCGCAGGCGCTGCGCTTGCGCGTTCGCCGATCGCAATGGCGGCAGCGATGCGGTGCTCGCCGCGCCGGATCGTCACCGCGCCGGAGCCGCCGCTTCGACAATCGCCATCGCAGAAATCTCCACGACGATTGCGGGGTCGATCAAGCGCGAGACTTCGACCATGGCCGTAGCCGGTTTGATCGCGCCAAAGACCTCGCCATGCACGCGCCCGACGGCTTCCCATTTTGTGATGTCAGTGACGTACACGCGCGTTTCGACGACGTCGTTGAGCGACGCACCGAGGTTCTGCAGTGCCGCCGCGATGCGTTCCAAAATCACGCGCGTCTGCGGCCCCGCGTCGCCGGGATGAAGAACCTTGCCGTCGGCGCCGCTCGCGGTCGTGCCCGCGACCGTAATCACCGACCCGACGCGCACGGCGCGCGAATATCCGACGATGTCGCCCCAAACGGTTCCTGCGGGTACGGTGGAACGCACGGCAAATTTCCCCTTTTTTCGAAGTGCGGCGACGCTACAGCGGCGAGAGTTTCGCTTCGAGTTCTTTGAGGCGGGCTTCCAACGTCGCGAGCTGCGATTGGGTACGCGCCAATAATTCCGCTTGGACGTCGAACTCCTGGCGGCTGACCAAATCGAGTTTGCTGAGTTGTGCCTGCAACACGGCCTTGAAATTGCCTTCCAGATCACGGCCAAAAGCGCGCACCGATTCGGGCACCGCTTCGGCAAGGCGACGCGCCAAATCGTCGAGAGCCGTGGAATTGATAAAGCTCATCGCACTACTCTCCTGGGGATCCGCCCGACCGCCGAAGCTTATCGCACTTCGGTAATGCACTACTTCGTGAGTGATGCACCAAAATGGTGCGTCGCAAGGCTTTGATCAAGCGTAAGTCATTGATTTAGAAAGACACAGTGGCTGGCATGGAAGCTGCATTATTCAGCCGAGCAATGATCGGAACCGGTGTCGGCGACGATGCGATGAAGCGGTGCGAGGGGGAGCAATGCATGAAGCTGATCACCGCGGTCATCAAGCCGTTCAAGGTCGATGAGGTCCGACAAGCGGTAGCTGATCTCGGCATACAGGGCCTCACGGTCACCGAAGTGCATGGCTACGGCAGGCAAAGCGAGCATGCGGATTTCCACCACGGTTCCGATGCGCGTTTGGATTTTTTGCCGACCGCGAAGATCGAGCTCGCGGTCGATGATTCGATCGCGGAGCAGGTCATTGAGGCCGTTTGCAATGTGGCGAGAACGGGAAAACCGGGTGACGGCAAGATTTGGGTATTTGAACTCGAACAGGCCATCCGAGTTCGGACCGGCGAAACCGGTCCCGACGCGGTTTGACGCAGGCGATCCACCAGCGAGGTAAAAACTGCTGATTTTTTAGGAGCCTCTCGCGCCGGCAAGCCAGCCAACTCCCCCGTCGGTGCGATATTCCGGCGGCGTGGGTTCTATATTCTAGGACCCGCGCCGTTTTTTAATTCGCGCACCCGGCGCAAGACGCTGCCGGATTTATACATCACGGAAACGCAATATTCTATGCTGCATTGCGGCACAAATAAGGGTTTTGACGCTGTTACACTTCTTTCTTACCAAATGTAGGCTAATGACTAAAATCAAGGAGTTGCCCGAATGAAAATGGTCGTTGCCATCATCAAGCCATTCAAGCTGGACGATGTGCGTGCCGCATTGGCCGATGTTGGGGTTCAGGGCATTACCGTGACCGAAGTCAAAGGATTTGGGCGGCAAAAAGGCCACACTGAACTATATCGAGGCGCAGAGTACGTCGTGGACTTTCTGCCTAAAGTGAAGCTCGAGTTGGCGGTAGATGACGAGCAAGTCGATCGGGTGATCGAGGCGATCATCGAGACGGCGCGAACGGGTAAAATCGGTGACGGCAAGATTTTCGTTGCTGAACTTGGCCAAGCATTGCGTATCCGCACCGCAGAATCAGGCTCACGCGCGTTGTAGACTTGATCGCGTGAGAGTGTGTTATCGAATCGAGGGTCGAACCATGAAACGGGTTTTGTTATGCGCAGCGCTGCTCGCCTGGTCGGGGCTGGCGTCGGCTGTGGTGTACAAGTGGGTCGATTCGGACGGGAAAGTACAATACGGCGACAACCCGCCCATCGGAGTGCATGCAGAAATCGTTCCGCTACTGGGCACGCATCCGTCCTCGCAGCAGCCCGCCAGTACACCGCGCCCCAGCCAATCGGAGACCCCCAACGCTCCACCATCGCCAAAGGTCAAACAGGCGGTCGATCAAGACGTCGCTGCGTCGAAAGCGAAGCAGTGTGCCGAAGCGCAAGACCGTTATAAGCAACTCATCGAAGGGCGACATTTGTACAAGCTCGGCGACAGCGGCGAGCGCGTGTTCTTGACGTCCGAGGAAATCGACACGCAGCGCCTCAATGCGAAGCAAGATGCCGAGAACGCTTGCAGCAGTAGTTCGCCCTAGAGCCCTCGCTGGGTAAGTTTTTATCGATTTGCGCTTTGCCGCGTCAGCCGCAAAGCCTTACCCTACCCGTCAAGCTGCAACGGCTTTGCGGGGAGATCACGAGCATATGCGCATTGGCTTTGTCGGATTGGGCGCCATGGGCGCCTCGATGGCACGAAATCTTCATTCCGCAGGACTGCTCGCCGGCGTCTGGAACCGCACGCATGACAAGGCTGCGGCGCTCGCCGCGCAACTGCTGGTCCCGGCGTTCGAAAGTCTGCCGGCGCTCGCGGCGGCTTGCGAAGCCGTCGTGGTCTGCGTATCGGCCGATGCCGACGTGCGGGCCGTGATCGCGGCCCTTCGACCCGGTTTGCAGAGCGGCGCGATCGTCATCGATTGCTCGACCGTGGGCGCACGCACGGCACGCGATATGCACCGCGAACTCGCAGCCGCCGGGATTGGTTTTCTCGATTGTCCGGTCAGCGGCGGCGTCGAAGGCGCACGCGCGGCCACGCTCGCAATCATGATCGGCGGCGACGAAGCCGTCTTCGAACGCGCGCGTCCGATTCTGGAAAAGCTCGGCCGCACGATCACCTACATGGGCGCCAGCGGCGCCGGTCAAGCCGCGAAGGCGACGAATCAGATCATGTGCGCCGGGATCATCCAAGCGGTCGCGGAGGCGATGGCGTTTGCCAAGGCGGAGGGCCTGCCGCTCGATCGACTCATCGAGACGCTCGGCAAGGGCGCCGGCTCGAGCTGGTACTTCGTCAATCGTGCGCCGTTCATGGCCAAAGAGAATTATCCCGCGGGTTTTCGCGTGCGCTTGCACGACAAGGATCTGCGCATTTGCCGACAGATGGCGGCAGTCCATGGCGCGAAACTGCCCGTGGTCGAATCGACGCTCGAGGAGTACGCGCGCCTGATCGCCGAGGGGCATGGCGACGAGGATATTTCATCGATTTATCGCCTGAAGGCAGCGCTGTTCAGCGACCCAGCGCGCTAGCGCGACGAGCCGCAAGCCAGCGCGACACCACGACCGACAGTCCGATGACTCCACCGAACGCGACACCCCCGCTGCGGATTGCGACCCGAAAGAGTCAGCTTGCGATTTGGCAGGCGCAACACGTCGCGCAGCGGCTGCGCGCCGCGCACCCGGACCTCACCGTCGAACTTCTGCCCATGTCGACGAAGGGCGATCTGATTCAAGACCGGAGCCTCGCGGCGATCGGCGGCAAGGGCCTGTTCATCAAGGAACTCGAGTTGGCCCTAGAGGAGGGCCGTGCCGAAATCGCCGTGCACTCCATGAAAGACGTTCCGGCCGAATTACCGCCAGGCTTCGTCATCGGCGCCGTGCTGCCGCGTGCCGATCCGTTCGATGCGTTGATCGCGGGTGCATATGCGCGCTTGCAGGACTTGCCGCCCGCGGCGCGTGTCGGCACGTCCAGCCTCAGGCGCCAGGCGCAGTTGTTGGCGGCGCGCCCCGACCTTCGGATCCACGCGTTGCGCGGCAACGTCAATACCCGTTTGCGGCGGCTCGACGACGGCGAGTTGGATGCGATCGTGCTCGCGTGCGCGGGCCTCGTTCGCCTGGGGTGGGAATCGCGGATCACGACTCGGCTCGACCCGAGCGTCTCGCTGCCCGCCGTGAGCCAAGGCATCATCGGCGTCGAGTGCCGCGCCGATGACGAGCGCACGCTCTCGCGCTTGAATTCGCTCGAACACTCCGCGACGCGCATCGAGATGGATGCGGAACGGGCATTTGCGCACCGGCTGGGAGGTAGCTGCCAATCGCCGATCGCCGCCTACGCGCGGCTCGACGCGGGTGGCCTGACTCTCGACGGCCTGGTCGCGGAGCCCGACGGGTCGCGCCTGTTGCGCGAGCAGATTTCGGGGCATTCTGGCGATTCGGTGGCTCTCGGCAAGGAGCTCGCGGAACGCGTTCTTGCGGCAGGCGCGGACGCACTGCTCGCACGGCTGCGCACGGATTGATGGATGGCGGCATTGCTCGGCATCGGGGTTCTCGTGACGCGTCCCGAGCAGCAAGCGATGCCGCTGTGCCGATTGCTCGCAGCGGAGGGAGCCGTGAGCTTTCCATTTCCGGCGATCGACATCAAGCCGCTCGCTGAGCGCCGCGATTTAATCGCTCGTGTCGGACAGTTGGAACATTTCGATCTGATCGTGTTCGTCAGCGCCAATGCCGTGCGCTTCGGTGCGCACTTGCTCGATCAGAAACGCGATCTGCCCTTGGCGGCGGTCGGCCCCGCGACCGCGCGCGCGCTCAACCAAGCCGGCTATCGCGTCGCCGTCGTGCCCGCCGACGGGGTCGACTCCGAGGCTCTGCTCGCGCACCCGCGCCTACAGCATCTCGTCGGCCGGCGCATTCTCATCATCAAGGGCAGCGGCGGTCGCGAGCTGCTCGCGACGGCGCTCGCCGAGCGCGGTGCGATCGTCGAGCTTGCCGACGTGTACGAGCGCCTGCCCGCAACCCACAGCCACGCGGAGTTCGCGGAGCTCGAGCGGCATTTCGCCGCGGACAGGATCCAGGTGATCACGGCGACCAGCGCGGAACTCGGCGCCAGCTTGTTGCGCATGGCGACGCCTGCGTTGCGAGCCTATTTCGAGCGCGTGCATTGGCTCGTAGCGAGCGCTCGCGTGGCCGAGAGTCTCGGCAAGTCCGGCTTACGCGCCCCGCTCGTCCAGGCGGCGTCCGCCGAAGATCATGATTTGGTAGCGGCGCTGATCCGTTGGCGCTCGAGCGTATCGGGCGCGTAATCGAACGAATCGAAAAACAGCCGCGACGCATCCGCGCCATGCGCGCCGAACTCGCTGCGCACCGCGGCGATCATGGCCGGCGGGCCGCTCGCATAGATGTCATAGGTATGCAGCGACTCGACATCGTGCAATGCCGCCTCGTGTACCCATCCGCGTCGGCCGGCCCACGTGGATTGCGGCTCGGAGAGGACCGGCACGTAGCGAAATCGCCGTGCTTGCAACGCGACCTGCTCGAGCTCCGCATGCGCATACAAATCGCGCTCGCTGCGTACACCCCAGTACAGCGTCATGGGCCGATCGGTGCCGGTCTCGATGACATGCCGCATGATGCTCTTGAGCGGCGCGAGCCCGGTGCCGCCGCCGATCATCAAGATCGGCGCTGCGGAGGCGCCGTTCGACTCCGGCGCCGTTGGCCGGTAGACGAATTGTCCGAGCGGGCCCTCGATGTCGAGGAGCCCATGGCGGGTCTCCTCGTTGAACAAGCGCTCGGTGAATTCGCCGCCGTCGACACGCCGGACATGCAATTCGAGCAGCTTGGAATCGTGCGGCGGCGAGGCGATGGAAAAACTGCGGCGGCGTCCGCCGGACAACATTATGTCAATGTATTGACCCGCCTCGAAGTTGAACGCTTCGACGGCCGGCAGGCGCAAATACAACGCCATGACGTCATGTGACAGCGGCAGCGCGCGCTCGATGCGACAGGGTAGTCGCTTGATCGTCGCCTCGCCCGCGGCGCTGATCTCGGTCGGCGCCAGCTCCAGATCGCTCGTTGCCTGCGCCTGACACATCAAGATGTAGCTGTCGGCAACCTCCGCGTCCGCGAGCCCGAGTGGGCGGCCATGCGGGTAACGGATCGTACCCCGCGACAAGCGCGCGCGACACGAGCCGCAATTACCGCTCTTGCAGCTGTGCGGCAGATTCAGGCCCGCGGCAAGTGCCGCGTCGAGCAGCGACTGATCGGCCGTTGCGCTGAAACTGCGTTGCGAGTTGGTTAGACTGATGCGCATCGTGATCCTCTGCCTCGGCACCATAGCATGCGCTGCGTTTCCATCGTCGGTTGTGGGTATACCGGCCAACGCTTGAGCCGGCGTTCAATCGGCCTTGGAGCGGCGGTTCGCGGCCGTGACCGCGCTTGCCTACGCCTGCGGCTGGCTGCGCTTGCTCTCGAGCCACTCGGTGATCGGCTCCCATTGCTTCCAGTCGGGCCACGCAAGATATTCGGGCAATTCCATGATGCCCATGCCCCGCGCATAGGCGCGCACGTAGTTCTGCGCTTCGCGCAAGCTGCCGAGATACGGCACTTTGAGCTGAGTGAGGTAGAGTTCGAGTTCCTCGAATATCAAGGTGTGTTCACGTACGCGATTGGCGATGACCGCGAGCCGCGCCTGCTTGCGTGACACCTTGCCGACTTCGAGCAAATCCGCCATGAAATGACTGCAGGCCTTCATATCGACGCTCGAGGGCAGCACGGGCACGATGATGGTTTCGGCCCGGCGCACGAGTTCGTTGAGCTCCGCACCGTGCACGCGCGCGGGCGCGTCGATGATCAATACCTCGGTACTGCGCGCCACGCCCCGGATGCCCTCCGCAAAGGCCGGCACGCCGCTGATCGCCGGCAGGTCGGCGGGCCTGAGCGCGAGCCAATCGAGACTCGAGCGCTGCGAGTCGTAATCGGCGATACAGACCTCGCGGCCTTCACGCGCGAAAAATACGGCAAGATTGGTGGCGAGAGTGCTCTTGCCGCACCCACCTTTCGAATTCAAGACCATGATGTGGCGCATAGGATCCGTCGTTGTTATTTTTCCCAAAGGTAAGACCCGGCGACCCTTTACGCAAGTCCCGGCGCATCCTGCGCTCGCGGCAAAGCGGTGCTTGGGCTATGCTCGCGCCTATGCGCATCGAGTTTTCAAAGATGCAGGGCCTGGGCAACGATTTTTTGGTCTTCGATGCCCCGCCGGCGTCCGCGAGCGCACGTCTGGATTCGGATAAATTTCGCGCGTTGGCCGATCGGCATACGGGCATCGGATTCGATCAGGCGCTGATGCTGGAAGCGCCGCGCAATGCGCGCGCACGCGCTTATTACCGAATCTTCAATTCCGACGGCAGCGAGGTCGAACAATGCGGCAATGGCGCGCGCTGCATCGCCGCGCTGTTGTACGCTCGCATGCCCGCGCTCGGCCGCGAATTGACTTTGGACAGCCCGGGCGGCTCGGTGCGCGCCCAGGTTCGCGAAGACGGCCTGGTCTCGGTGGACATGGGAGTGCCGAATTTCGAGCCGAGCGCCTTGCCGATGGAGGCGAGCGGCGAGTCGCTGACGTATTCCTTGAACCTCGATACCGGCCCGATCGAGTTCGGGGCCGTGTCCATGGGCAATCCGCATGTCGTGCTGCGCATCGCGGATGTCGATACGGCGCCCGTCGCGCGCTTGGGACCGGCGATCGAACGCCATCCACGATTTCCAAGACGTACCAACGTCGGCTTCATGCAGATCCTCGACCGCGGCCATATTCGCCTGCGCGTCTTCGAGCGCGGTGCCGGAGAGACGCAAGCCTGCGGAACCGGAGCCTGCGCGGCGGTGGCGGTCGGGCGCCGGCAAGACCTGCTGGACGGTGATGTCGCCGTGGATCTCAAGGGCGGCAGAGCAAGCGTATCCTGGGCGGGTCCGGGCCAGCATCTTTGGTTGACGGGTCCGGCAACGACGGTATTCACGGGGTCGATCGAGATTTAACGGTTAATCATGTCGGGAGAACTCAAGAAATGACGACCAACCACGCGCGCGAGATCAAGCCGGGCAGCCTCGGCGATGCCGAGGTCGCGCAATATCTGCAGACCTATCCGGATTTCTTCGAGCGCAATGGGCTGCTGCTGACCAAACTGCGCTTGCCGCACTTGCGGGAGCCGGGAGCCACGGTCAGTCTGGTCGAGCGCCAAGTCGAGGTGCTGCGCGAGCGCAACCAGGCGCTCGAACGCAAGCTCAAGGAATTGGTCGACGTCGCGCGCGCGAACGACTTGCTCGCCGACCGCATTCATCGCCTGAGCCAGCGGCTGATTCGCACCCACGGCCTGCTGGCGACGGTAAACGCCATCGAGACCTCGCTGCGCGAGGACTTCGAGGCCATGCATTCGGTGCTGGTGTTGTTCCTCGAAGAGGCGCGCACGCTCGAGCCGCAGGCGACGAATTTTCTGCGCGCCGCGGATGCGGGCAGCGCCGAATTGAAGTCCTTCGAGTCGCTGCTCCAGTCCGGCAAACCGCGTTGCGGCCAGATACGCGATACGCAACGCGACTATCTGTTCGGCAAGGACACCATAGAAATCGGCTCGGTAGCGCTGACCCCGGTGGGACCGAAAGGCAGCCTGGGGATACTCGCGATCGGCGCGAGCGACGTGGATCGCTTCCACCCGACGATGAGCACCGAGTTCTTGTCGCGGATAGGCGAACTCGTCGCGTACGCGTTGACCCGCTAGACGGTTCTGCTGCGGCGCTGACACGCGTGGACGCCGACGACGCCAGTTGGGTTGAGGCGTTCCTGTCGCATCTCGTCAATGAGCGGCGCATGAGTCGCCATACGGTGGCGGCCTACCGGCACGACCTCGCTTCACTCGCAAGCTTTTGCAAGCGCCGCGGCGTTTCGGCGTGGGCTCGGCTCGACCACCATCTCGTGCGCGCTTTCGCAGCCGCCGAACATGCCGCGGGTCTCGCGCCGCGCAGCGTGCAGCGCCGGCTCTCGGCGGTGCGCACATTTTTCAATTACCTTGCGCGGGAGACGAACTCCGACCGGAATCCCGCGCTGGACGTACGTGCGCCGAAGCCGAAGAAGCGCCTGCCGATGACGCTGGATGCCGACCAAATGGGCCGGCTGCTGGCATTTCGCGTCGAGGACTCCATCTCGGTGCGCGACAAAGCCATCATGGAACTCTTTTACTCGTCGGGGCTGCGGCTCAGCGAACTCGTGGGCCTCAATGTCCGCGAACTCGATCTCGCCGATCGCACCGTGCGTGTGCTCGGCAAGGGCGGCAAGACCCGGATCGTCCCGGTAGGGCGGTATGCGGTCGAGGCGCTGCGCAAATGGCTCGTGGAGCGCGCGCAATTGCTCAAGCGCTCGAAGCTCGAAGCGCAAGCAAGGGCGTTGTTTCTTGGGCCGCGGGGCCGCCGTCTGGCTGCACGCGCAGTTCAGCTGCGCGTGGCGCTGTGGGCGCGCCGGCAAGGCATCGGCATAAGGCTGCATCCGCACATGTTTCGCCATTCCTTTGCGACTCACCTGCTCGAATCGAGCGGCAATCTGCGCGGAGTCCAGGAGCTGCTCGGTCATGCCGACATCGGTACGACGCAGATTTACACGCATTTGGATTTCCAACATTTGGCGAGCGTTTATGACGCCGCCCATCCGCGCGCGCGCCGTCGTTCTTAAACGAGCTTGAAACGGCGTTTCGAGCCCCCAAATCGGCAGGTTCCGATGAATCACGATCCCAAAACCATCTACGGCACGACGATACTTGCGGTACGGCGCAATGGCCATGTAGCGGTCGGCGGCGACGGACAAGTCACGATCGGCCAGACCGTCATGAAGGGCAACGCCCGCAAGGTACGCCGCCTCTACGGCGACAAGGTGCTCGCGGGCTTCGCCGGCGGCACGGCCGACGCTTTCACGCTGTTCGAACGGTTTGAGGGAAAGCTCGAGAAATTCGGCAATCTGACGCGTGCGGCGATCGAGCTCGCGAAGGACTGGCGTTCCGATCGCAGTTTGCGCCGGCTCGAAGCCTTGCTGTGCGTCGCCGATACCGAAAACTCTTATGTCATATCGGGCAACGGCGACGTCATCGAACCCGAGCATGACTTGATCGCAATCGGCTCGGGCGGCCCGTACGCGCAGTCCGCCGCGATGGCCTTGATGCAGGCGACGGAGCTGACCGCGCGCGAGATCGTCGAGCGCTCATTGCAGATCGCGGCGGACATTTGCATTTACACGAACCGGCATTTGACCATCGAGGAGCTTTAAGGCCCCATGTCGCAAATGACCCCGCGTGAAATCGTCGAGGAACTGGACAAACACATCGTCGGCCAATCCGCCGCCAAGCGTGCGGTTGCGATCGCGCTGCGTAATCGCTGGCGGCGCCAGCAGGTCGCCGCGGCGTTGCGCCAGGAAATCACGCCGAAGAACATTTTGATGATCGGCCCGACGGGTGTCGGCAAAACCGAGATCGCGCGCCGGCTTGCGCGGCTCGCCAAGGCGCCGTTCATCAAGGTGGAGGCCACCAAATTCACCGAAGTCGGCTATGTTGGCCGTGAAGTTGATTCGATCGTCCGCGATCTTGTAGACATCTCCGTCAAAATGACGCGAGAAGAGGCCATGATCAAGGTTCGGCATCGAGCCGCCGACGCGGCCGAGGATCGGGTGCTCGATGTGTTGCTGCCGCGAGCCCAGGCGGGCTTCGTCGGCAACGGCGCGCCGCGCGACAACGAGACGCGGCAGCGCTTTCGGAAAATGCTGCGTGAAAATGAACTCGACGATCGCGAGATCGAGATCGAAGTGCGGTCCTCGAACGCCGGCGTCGAAATCATGGCTCCCCCGGGAATGGAGGAAATGACGCAGCAGCTGCAGGGCATGTTCCAAAACTTGGGCGGCGGACGCACTCGCCAGCGCAAGCTCAAAATCAAGGAGGCTCTGAAGCTGCTGCTCGACGATGAAGCGGCCAAGATGATCAACGAGGAGGAACTCAAAGTACTGGCGGTCGAGAACGCCGAACAAAACGGCATCGTGTTCATCGACGAGATCGATAAGATCGCCCGCCGCCAGGAAACCATCGGCGCCGACGTATCGCGCGAGGGCGTGCAGCGCGATTTATTGCCCTTGGTCGAGGGCTGCACGGTCAATACCAAATACGGCACGGTCAAAACCGACCATATCCTGTTCATCGCCTCGGGCGCTTTCCATATGTCGAAGCCGTCGGATCTGATCCCTGAATTGCAAGGCCGACTGCCGATTCGCGTCGAACTCGAACCGCTCGGAGTGCAGGATTTCGTACGCATTTTGACCGAGCCGGACGCGTCGCTGTGCCGTCAATATTCGGCGCTGCTCGGCACCGAGGGAGTCGAGGTGCAATTCGAGGCCTCGGGGGTGCAACGTCTCGCCGAAGTCGCGTTCGAAGTCAACGAACGCACCGAGAACATCGGTGCGCGCCGCCTGCACACGGTCATGGAGCGGCTCCTCGAAGGCGTTTCCTTCGACGCCGCCGACCGCGGCGGGACGCGGGTTGTGGTCGATCGAGACTACGTCGAAACCCACCTCGGCGAATTGGCGCGCGATCAAGATTTATCGCGCTACATCCTCTGACCGCATTACATGCCATAGCCGCGCGATGCGCTGACCAACCGATGCCGCAACCGACCGATATCAAAGTCCGCACGCAATCGCGAATCCTCGAAATCAGCTTCGATGACGGTTCGCATTTCGAGCTCCCCTTCGAATACCTGCGGGTCTTCTCCCCCTCGGCGGAAGTCAAAGGCCATGAGCTCGGCGAGGGAATTCTGCAGCTCGGCAAGCAGAATGTCGGCATCAGCGGCGTCGAGCCGATGGGCAACTACGCACTGCGTCTGCTGTTCGACGACGGGCACAACACGGGCTTGTATTCCTGGACTCTGCTCTACGCGCTGGGCCGTGAGCGCGACAAAAATTGGGCGCGCTATCTGGAGCGCTGCGCGGAGGCCCGCGCCGCGGCGTCCACGCAAGTCTAGCGCTCGAAATAAATAGCATGCGGGAGTCGGCTACAATGTGCCAAACGAGGCAACGCACGCTATGAACAACAGTAGACGCACGGTCGATTTTGGGTTCGAAACAGTCGACTGGGCCGAAAAGGCCGACCGGGTTCGCTCGGTATTCGCCTCCGTGGCGGGCAAGTACGACCTCATGAACGACTTGATGTCCTTCGGCGTGCACCGCCTGTGGAAGCAATTCACGCTGTCGCTGACGGGGCTGCGGCCCGGCCAGCATGCCCTCGATGTCGCAGGCGGCACGGGCGACCTCGCCCTCGGAATGCTGCGCCAGGTCGGAAAGCAAGGCCGCGTGATCTTATCGGACGTCAATCCGGCCATGCTCGAGCGGGGGCGTGATCGCCTGCTCGACGCAGGGTTCGTCGGCAATGTGGAGTGCATCGTCGCCGACGCCGAACGGCTGCCGTTCGAGGACAACTCCTTCGATTGCGTGACGATCGGCTTCGGGCTGCGCAATGTGACCGATAAGGCCGCGGCGCTGCGTTCGATGTACCGGGTGCTCAAGCCCGGCGGCCAACTGCTCGTGCTCGAGTTCTCGAAGCCGACGGCGCCCGGTCTCGCTCCGATCTACGACGCCTACTCGTTCAAGGTCCTGCCCTTGCTCGGCCGCCTCGTCGCCCGCGACGAGCCTAGCTATCGCTATTTGGCCGAGTCGATACGCATGCACCCGGACCAAGAGACCTTGCTCGGGATGCTGCGCGATGCGGGCTTCGCGCAAGCGCGCTACCACAATTTGTCCGGCGGAATCGTCGCCGTGCACCGCGGCTACAAGATCTGACATGTCCGCAACCCCCGCGTGGCTCGCCTCGGTGGAGGCCATGCTCAACCGCAACATTCACGCGCAGTCGCACGCGAGCGCCTTGACAGGGCGCGTCGAGGGCAAGTCGCTGCAAGTGGACATCGAGGGTCTGACGCGGCTGCGCGCAACCGCGTGCGGCGGCCGGCTGGTACTGTTGCGGGGCGACGATACGCCGGCGGACGCGGTAATTTCCGGTTCACCGGCGGCATTGCTGCGCATGCTCGGCAGCGTCGCACGGCTTCCTACCGGCGGCAGCCCGGCGCAAGTGCGCGGCGACGCGGAAGTGGCCGCGGCCTTCCGCGAATTACTGAGCCTCGCACGTCCGGATTTCGAGGAGGAGCTGTCGCGCACGATAGGCGACTTGGCGGCGCGGCGCATCGGACTCCTCGCTCGAGAAACGCTCTCCTGGACGCGTCTGTTCGCGCGCAGCTTCGGTGAAAATATCGCCGAATATTTGCAGGAAGAGAGCCGCGATCTCGTCAGCAAACCGGAACTCGAGGAATTCATGCGCGGCGTCGATGAGTTGCGCGAGGCCGGCGACCGCATCGCAGCGCGCCTCAAGCGCCTCGAGCTGCGCCTCGAGCAGCAACGGCCGGGCGGCGCCTGATGCGCCTGCGCGTCGCCGTCCGGCTTCTCGAAATCCAGCGCGCGCTCGTCAGGCATGGTCTCGACGATTTCGTGCGCGCCACGCACTTGTACCGGCCGTTCCGATTCCTGGTTTATTTGTCGCCGTGGACCTGGTTTCAGCGCAGCGCCGGCGCCACCCGCGGCGAGCGGCTGCGGCTCGCCTTGGAGGAACTCGGTCCCATTTTCGTCAAGTTCGGCCAGGCCTTGTCGACGCGCCGCGACTTGCTGCCCGTCGACATCGCCGATGAATTGGCAAAACTGCAGGACCGTGTGCCGCCCTTCGACGGCGCGATCGCAGCCGCGACGGTCGAGGCGGCCTTCGGCCGGCCGCTTGCGGAGATTTTCGCGAGCTTCGATCAGGCGCCGCTCGCTGCCGCTTCGGTCGCGCAGGTGCACACCGCAACGCTCAAGAACGGACAGGAGGTCGTCGTCAAGATCTTGCGGCCGGGCATGCACGAGGTCATCGAGCGCGACCTGGAAGTGCTCGAGTCGCTGGCCTATCTCGCCGACGAATATTGGGAGGAAGGCCGACGGCTGCGTCCCATAGAAGTCGTCCAGGAGTACCGCAAGACGATACTCGACGAACTCGATCTGCTGCGCGAAGCCGGCAATGCTTCGCAGCTGAAACGCAATTTCGCCGGCTCGACGCTGCTCTATGTCCCCGAAGTCTATTGGGATTATTGCCGCGTCAACGTCATGGTCATGGAGCGCATTCACGGCATCATCGTCAGCCAAATCGACGAATTGCGCGCGCGCGGCACCAACATCGCGAAGCTCGCCGAGCAAGGCGTCGAGATTTTCTTCACGCAAGTGTTCCGGCACAATTTTTTCCATGCCGACATGCACCCCGGCAATATTTTCGTGCAAATCGACGATCCCGAAAATCCGCGCTACGCTGCGGTCGATTTCGGCATCATCGGCACGCTCGAATCGCGCGATCAGCATTATCTCGCCGAAAACTTCATGGCATTCTTCGATCGCGATTACCGGCGCATCGCGACCTTGCACGTCGAGTCCGGCTGGGTGCCGAGCCACACGCGACTCGATGAATTGGAGTCGGCCGTGCGCACGGTTTGCGAACCGATCTTCAACAAGCCCCTCAAGGATATTTCGTTCGGGCAGGTATTGCTGCGGCTGTTCGAGACCGCGCGGCGCTTCGACATGCAGATTCAGCCGCAGCTGATCCTGCTGCAAAAGACGCTGCTGAACGTCGAGGGACTGGGCCGTCAGCTGTATCCGGAACTCGATCTATGGAAGACCGCGCAGCCGGTGCTGCGGCAGTGGGCGCGCGAGAGGGCAAGCCCGCGCGCGCTGCTGCGGCGCCTGCGCATGCACCTCCCGGATGCGCTCGAATCCATGAAATTGGTCCCGAAGATACTGAGGTCGACCGTACGCGAGGCTGCCGACGGCGAGTTTCGGCTGCAAGTCGAAAGCGCGGGCGTCGAGCAGCTGCGACGCGAAATCGAGCGCTCGATGGTCCGCCGCGACAGCGCCGTCGTCGCCGCCGTGTTGTGGCTGTCGGGCTTGTTGTGGCTCGCGTTGGCGGTGCAGCAGCGCTGGCTGGGATGGCTGCAATTGGCGGCGGCGCTCATCGTGTTCATCGCCGCGCGCCGCAAACGCGTGTTGCCGCGCGTCAATCGCGCGTCGACCTAGGCGGTCCGCGCGGCGTCATGCGACGCCACGCGGATTTCGCGGCCGCTGCGCGCGTGCTTATGAGCGGCGCGATACCAGGAAGCCGACCGCGACGCCCACCAATGCCGCAATGCCCAGCGCTTGCCACGGGCTTTCGCGCACGTAGCCGTCCGTGGAGCTCGCAACCTCGCGGACCTGGGATCGGACCGATTCAGTGCCGTTCGCGATGCTTTGTTTGGCCGATGCGATGCTTTGTTTGGCCGACGCGAGGGCCTGTTCAACCCGGCCGCGGACGCGCACGACATCGGCATCCTTGAGGTTCGCGACCCTTCCGACCAGATCCTCGACGTCGGCGATCAAGCGCTGAAGCTCGCTCGAACCGACCGCGTGAACGTTTTTCACGCCGCTCTTCATGTCATTGTTGACCCGGTCCACGGCACTCTGTATTCCCGTGGGCGATCCATCGTGTGTGTTTTCCATATCGTTACTCCTAGCTAGATGATCTTGATGAGGTGGCGGTTGATTGCTCAGGTTCTGCGTGCGAGCCCCAGCACGAAGCTCAGGACGGCGACGACCATGAACACGAAGAACAGGATTTTCGCTATGCCCACGGCGCCAGCGGCGATGCCGCCGAATCCAAACACGGCGGCGACCAAGGCGATGACGAAAAATACGACGGCGTAATAAAGCATAGCGACTCCAGCGGCGCCCCGGCGCCGATCGATGATGTGATGTGATGAGATGGACATACTCGCGCCAATGCGCGCAGCTCGCCATCGGTCGCTTTCGAAGCCTGTTGTAGGAATTCACCCACATGCTGGACTTTGCGTGATTTAGCACGGAGACTTTATGCATGAGAATATTCGGCGAGGAGTTGGGCGACTTGGGTCGCTGGTATATCGCGCTGCCGCCGATCCTGCTGGTCGGATTTCTCGTCGGGCTGTTTTTCCTTGCGAGCGCGGGCCAATCACGGCTCGAGGCGGCCAATGAGCGGGTGCATCGCTCACAGAGTCGCCAGCAAGCCTTGAGCGAGTATCTGGCGGACATCACCGGCGCCGAAACCGCGCAGCGAGGCTATTTGCTGACCGGTGAAAATACCTACCTCGGGCCGTACACGCAAGCCGCCGCGGCGACGATTCCGGCGTTGGGTCGGTTGCAAGAGACTTACGGGGAAGGCGAAGCCAACGCCGGCCACACCAACGAGCTGCGGACCTTGACGAACAGCAAGCTTGACGAGCTCGACGCCACTCTGTTGGCGTTCAACAAGCGCGGCATCGAATCGTTCGATGCAAAGCGCATCGATGCCGGCAAGCGCGCGATGGACGAGATTCAGAAGCTCGTCGCGACCATGCGTTCCGAGGAAACGGCCGAGCTCACGGCGGCTACGCTGGGCTGGCGCGAGGACTTGTTCTTGTCGCGTTGGTTCACGGCGGCGGGCGCCGCGCTCAATATCGGCCTCGTGCTGCTGGCCATGCGGCTCGTCTATGGCGACATGCGCCGACGCGCGCGCCAGGCCATCGATTTACGCGATCAAAAGCATGAGCTCGAACGGCAGGTTGCCGAACGCACGCGCGAATTGACGGCACTCTCGACGCACCTGCAGGAAGTTTCGGAGCAAGAGAAGGCCGCATTGTCGCGCGAGCTGCACGACGAACTCGGCGGTTTGCTGGTCGCCGCGCGCATGGATCTTTCCTGGCTCGAGCAGCGGCTGCCCACCAGCGATCCGGCGATCGAACAGCGATTCAAGCGAATTCATGAATGCCTGAGCGCCGGCGTCGATTTGAAACGCCGCGTCGTAGAGGAACTGCGGCCGACGTTGCTCGACAACATGGGTTTATTTGCCGCGCTGCGCTGGCAATTCAAGGAAACCTGCCGGCGCAGCGGCCTGCAGTGCACGGAAACGTTCCCGGACGACGAACCACCATTCGACCCCAATGCCGCGATCGGCATTTTCCGGATTTGTCAGGAGGCGCTCACGAACATTCTCAAGCACGCGGGCGCGAGCAAGGCTCAATTGACGGTGGAGATGGACGAAAGCTCGTTCACGTTGCGCATCAGCGATGACGGCAAAGGCATTCCCGCCGAACGGCTGAAGGCGATCGCCGCGCATGGACTTGCCTCCATGCGACACCGCGTGGCGGCGCTCGGCGGCGTATGGCACTTGAGCAGCCCGCCATCGGGAGGCACCACGGTGACCGCTGTGATCCCGCTGGCGCGCATGCTTGCCGGCCCACTGCGCTCCGAGATCGCGGTCTAGCGCGCGGCGAAATGCTGTTTGTGGATTTCCTGCAAGACGTCGCCGAGACGCCCGTAGTCGCGCGCCTTGTCGAGAAAGTGGGTTGCGCCCAAGGCGATCGCGGCATTCTTGTACTCGGGCAAATCGTAGTTGGTGAGCACGACGATACGCGGCTTGCACGGACGGCCGACCAATGCGCGCATCACGCCGAATCCGGTACCCTGCCTCAAGTGCAAGTCGAGGATGATCACATCGACGGGCTCGCGCGTTGCCGCCGCTATAGCCGCGATTTCCGTATCGGCGATACCAACGAGTTCGACATCCGGAATTTGCCGGATGGCTTCGGTCAGACGCTCCGTCAGCACTTTCGAGTCTTCGACGAGCAAGACCCGCAAGCAATCGGTCCGCGTCATGCTGTCCATGGTTTTGATGTTCACGCCCAGGGAAGTCTACGTCCGCCGACTTCCGGCTCGCCACGTGCCCTTCGCAGGTTATATTGTAGGAAAAATCTCACAGGCGTCGATTATTGAATCAGTCCATTGCGCAACGCATAGGACGTGATGTCGGCGTTCGCGCGAAAATTCATCTTTTCCAGAATCCGACTGCGGTAGGTGCTGACGGTCTTCACGCTCAAGGATAATTCCAGCGCGATGTCCGACACGCCGCGACCGGCGGCCAACTTGCAAAATATCTGGAATTCGCGCGTGGAGAGCCGCGCATGCATCGGCTTGTCCGGATCGCCTCCCAAGTCCGCGGCGAGCATCTCGGCCAATGCGGCGCTGACATAGCGCCGGCCGGCCAGTACCGTGCGCACGGCCTTCATGAGTTCTTCCGGCGCGCTGTCCTTCGACAGGTAACCACTGGCCCCCGCGCGCAAGACGTTGACCGCGTATTGCTGTTCGGGAAGACCGCTCATCACCAGGACCTTGACGCTCGGATGCCCGGTTTGAATGTGGCGCAGAATATCGAGCCCGCTGCGATCCGGCATATGAATATCCAACAAGACCATATCCCAAGCCTGTTTGCGCAGTTGATCGAGCGTTTCGCTGCCGGTGGCGGCTTCACCGATGACGGTGATGCTGGAGTCGGCCTCGAGGAACTGGCGGAAGCCCGCGCGAACCACCGCATGATCATCGGCGATTAGAACTCGTGACACGGGTGCCGTCCTCTTCTCGCTGTGCTACGAGTTGGCGAATTGTTGATTTTGCGAGTACCCATTGAGCTTGTTATACAGCGTCTTGAGACTGCAACCCAGCGCATCGGCGGACCGCCGCTTATTTCCCTGGAAATGATCGAGTGTCGCTTCGATCAGCGTGCGTTCCATATCCTCGATGCGTGAGCCGACGCGAATGGCGACGCGCCCGCGCAGATCCGTTGCCTCCGCGGCTTGCGCGGGCATGAGGTTCTGCGCGAGCGGCGCGAGTTCGAGCACCTGTTCGCCGAGAATGAAGGCCCGCTCGACGCAATTCTTGAGTTCGCGCACGTTGCCGGGCCAGGAATGTTGTTGCAGCAGGGTGCGGGCAGCCGCCGACAATCGCTTACCTGTGCCGGCGAGCGCATTTAAATTCCCGAGAAAATGCTCGGCGAGCAGAAACACGTCGGCGCCGCGATCGCGCAGCGGCGGCAGCGCAATCGGGAATACGGCAAGCCGATACAGCAAGTCTTCGCGCAGCTGTCCGGATTCGACGGCCTGCAACGGGCAGCGGTTGGTCGCGGCGATGACGCGTACGTCCGCGTTCAAGTCGGCGCTCGCGCCGACGCGATAGAACCTGCGCGTTTCCAGCACGCGCAACAGCCGCGTCTGCAGCTCCCGCGGCATCTCCGTGATCTCGTCGAGCAGCAGCGTGCCGCCTCGGGCGCGTTCGAACGCGCCGGCGCGCGCACGAATCGCGCTGATGCCGCGCTTGTCGGGTTCGCGCTTGGCGTGGTCGCCGTTATCGTGGGCACCCGGTTCGTGGCCGAACAATTCAGCCTCGAGCAGACCGGCCGGTACGGCGCCGCAGTTGATGACGATGAAGGGTAGGGTCTTGCGCACGCTGCAAGCGTGAATCGCCAGCGCCGCGAGTTCCTTGCCCGAGCCACTCTCGCCCGTCAGCAGTACGCTCGCATCGGTCGGTCCGACGCGGCCGATGAGTCGAAGCACATCTTGCATCGCGGCCGATTCGCCCAGCAAGCAGACGGGCGCGGGCAAATCAATGGAATCGGAAGCCGGCATCGGCGTCGACATCGTTAAACTCCTGCAGTCGGCGCTGTTGGTGTGTTTACATTGCGCCAGCAGTCATTTCTATGCTTTACCGCGCCGCACCTCAATCGGCGAGCACTGAACCTGGACTCGGAATTTGCGCGGTTGCGTGTCGGTGTTTGTCTGACATGCGCGCGCCGGGACGAAGCCCCAATCCTGCGCCTCAAGGGGAATTGGCGGCGAACTCGGCGCCGCAGCGCCAGCAGCTCGTGAATTGCGGTTCGAGGCGCTCGCCGCAGGACGCGCAGATCCAGGGCGAGCCGGTCGGTGGCTTGGCCGCTTCGCCCAAGACGCGCAGCGCGCGAGATTCGTCCGTATCGTCGACATAGAGTTGCGGCCAGGTCTCCAGCATCGGCAACTCGCCCATGGCACCCGCCAGGTATTGATTGCGCACTTCGCTGTCGATGCCCGCGGCCAGCAGCAGGTTGCGCGCATGAGCGACTTGTATCAGCGATGCGGCGCGAAACACGCGCTTCACGACATTCCTTCCCTAGCGCAATGCCGACAAAAAAGCGCCGACGTCATCGCCGCGCTCCACGGCCTCGACCAACGCGGACCCGATGACGACGCCGTCGACATGCGCACCGAATCGTGTGACCTGGTCGCGCGAGCGGATGCCGAAGCCGGCGCACACCGGAATCTTGGAGACACGCTTGACGCGATCCATGTACTCGAGCACTTCGTCCGGCACCGCGACGGACTTGCCGGTCGTGCCGGTCATCGTCACGGCGTAGACGAAGCCTTGCGCGGCGCCGCATAGCGTCGCAAGACGGTCCGCAGGAGTCACCGGCGTCACCATCTGTATCAGCGCGAGGCCCTCGCGATCGAGCGCCGTTTTGAGTTCGGCGCTTTCTTCGAACGGCAAGTCCGGGACGATGAACCCGGCGATCCCGGCGGCCGCAGCATCCTGCGGCAGTCGCTCGAGTCCGTAGGCGAGCAACGGATTCAGATAGCTCATCAACAGGATCGGCGCGGTGTAACGGGTTTCGAGCGACTTCAATTCATCCAAGATCCACGGCAGCGTGACGCCGTCCTTGAGCGCGACGAAACTTGCGCGCTGGATCGTCGTCCCATCCGCCATAGGGTCCGTGAACGGTACGCCGATTTCGACGACGTCGCAGGCGCCGGCGACCGCCGCCAGGTTCGCCTTGAAGCGCGCGCGCGTCGGAAACCCGCCCGTCAGAAATCCGATCAGCGCGGGACGCCCACGACGCTTGGCGCCGTTGATCGCCGCCGATATCGCCTCGGTCGGTTTCATGATACCTGCAGATCCTTCAAGACGGTGCGCTGCAGGATCGGCATGTCCTTATCCCCGCGCCCCGAACAGCCGATGAGGATACGCGCGCCGGGATGCTCTGCGGCGTAGCGGCGCGCGCCGACGAACGCATGGGCCGTCTCGATCGCGGGCAGTATGCCCTCCGCCCTCGCGCATTCGGTCAGCGCATCCAAGGTGTCGGCGTCGGTCGCCGATTCATAGGTGACGCGGCCGGTTTGCATCAAGTACGCGTGTTCGGGCCCGACGCCCGGATAGTCGAGACCCGCCGATACGGAATGAGTCTCTTGAATCTGGCCAAACGCGTCTTGGAGCAGCAGCGAATAGCTGCCTTGCAGGACTCCCGGCGTGCCGAACGTCAAGGAAGCGGCGTTGTCGCCGAGCCCGGGGCCGCGGCCGCCCGCTTCGACGCCGATGAGGCGTACCTGCGCATCGGCGAGAAACGCATGAAACAGGCCGATCGCATTCGAGCCGCCGCCGACGCAGGCGATTGCGACATCGGGCAAGCTTCCTGCGAATTCGAGCATTTGCGCACGTGCTTCGCGGCCGATGACCGCTTGCAGTTCGCGCACCAAGTACGGGTAGGGATGGGGTCCCACGGCGGATCCGAGCGAATAATAGGTACCGTCCGGATCGGATACCCAATCGCGCAACGCCTCGTCGATCGCCGCTCGTAGCGTCTTGTCGCCGCTCGTCACCGGCACGACGGTGGCACCCATGAGCTGCATGCGGCCGACGTTCGGGGCCTGGCGTTCGACGTCCACGGCGCCCATGTAGACCACGCACGGCAATCCCAGCCGCGCCGCGGCGGCCGCACTGGCGACACCGTGTTGGCCGGCACCGGTTTCGGCGATGATGCGCTTGGCGCCCAGGCGTTTGGCCAGCAGGGTTTGGCCCACGGCGTTATTGATCTTGTGCGCGCCCGTGTGGGCAAGATCCTCGCGCTTGAGCCAGACTTCTGCGCCCCACCGCGCACTCAGCGTTCGCGCGAACGAAAGCGCCGTCGGTCTGCCGACCCAGGTACGCAGCTCGTGGTGGAATTCCGCCAAAAACTCCTCGCTGCCCAAATAGCGGTTTACGCCGGCCTGCAGGCGATCGAGCGCGGGTACGAGCGTTTCGGGAACGTAGCGGCCGCCGAATTTTCCGAATCTCCCCTTCGCATCGGGATAAACCGCAGATGGGGGGACGCTGTTCGCCAGTCGGGTATTCATGAATCGTGCTCCAAACTTGCAGCGGCGGCGCGCACCGCGCGGACGAACTCGAATATCTTGTCCGGGTCTTTGATTCCCGGTGTCTCTTCCACACCGCTGCTGACGTCGACGCCGAACGGTCGGACCGCTTCGATCGCCTCGGCGACGTTCTCGGCCGACAAACCGCCCGCAAGTATCAATTGCGTCTGGCGCGCAAGCTCGGCGGCCCGGCCCCAGTCGGCGAGCTCGCCGATGCCGCTCGTCGGTCCCTCGAACAACATGCGCCCCGGCAAGGGGTGCGGGGTCTTGCGGCCGAAGCGCACGACGGGAAGCAGTTTGACGTGGGCCGGGATCTTCAGCTCGCGCAGATCCTCGACGTCGGTCTGGAAATAATCGGGCTTGAGAATCCGGCAAATCTCATCGACCTTCATCTGCAACGGATGCTGGGCGACCGCGATTCGCAAAATTCCAGGCGGCACGAGCGCGGCGAGCTGTGCGGCCTGTCCGGGCGTGACTTGCCTGGGACTGGGCGCAAAAACGAAACCGACCGCGTCGACGCCGGCTTCCGCCGCCGCGGCCACCGCATCCGCACTTGTAATGCCGCAAATCTTGATCCACATGCGTCCGAGTGTAGCCATTTACGATGACACTGTCCGCGTCGCCGCGAAAATGTGCGCGAGCAATGCGGCCGGGTCGTCATGGACCATCAAGGCCGTACCAATCAGCGCCAGGCGGTAGCCGAGCGCTTGCATCGCGGCGGCCTCCTCGGCGCTGCCGACGCCGCTTTCGGCGACCGCCGGCCAAGCGCGCGGCAACTGCGGCGCAAGCGCGGCGAAGCGTTCCGGGACCACCTCCAAGGTCTGCAGATCACGACTGTTTACTCCGATCAAAATGACTTCCGCGCGCCCCGCACGCACGCTCAAGAGCTCGGCGGCGAGTGCGAGGTCGGCGCCGTCGAACGCTTCCAACAGCACGAACAAACGATGTTCGGCGGCAACGTCCAGCAGTTCCAGGATCCGGGATTGCGGCAACATGCGCAAAATCACGAGCACGCCGCCCGCACCCTCGGCCCGGGCTTCCAAAATCTGATAGGGATCGACGAGAAAGTCCTTGCGCATCACCGGCACGCCGAGAGGCGCGAGCTTTGCCGCCGCCAAGCCCAGTTGCTCGAGCGAGCCGTCGAAGCGGGACGGCTCGGTCAGCACCGACACGGCCGCCGCGCCGGCGCGCGCGTAGCTGGCGGCGCGGCTCAGCCAATCGTCGCTCGAAGACCCAAGCACGCCGGCCGCCGGCGAACGCAATTTGATTTCGGCGATGACGTCGAAGCCCTGCATGGACAAATGCAAGAGGGGCGCCGGCGCGCGCGCGCGCGCGCGCCGCTCCAACGCGCCGATCGGTTCGAGGCGCGCGGCACTCGCGGCCCGCTGCGCGCTGCTGCGCGCCATTTCATCCAAAAAGCGGCTCGTTGCGATCTCGCGCATGCTAGGCGTCCCGCGCAAATTGGCGCAGCCGCTCGAGCCAGGCTTGCGCCCGGCCCGTCTCGACGGCGTTCATGGCGGTCGCTATTCCGGCCTCGATACTGCGCGCCCGGCCGGCGATATGAAGCGCAAGTCCGCTCTGCAGTGCGAGCGCCGCGAGGTGCGGACCGCGATCGCGCCCTTCGAACACCGCACAAAGCGCCGCAGCGTTGACGGCGGCGTCACCGCCTGCGAGCGCCGCGGCGCCGCATGGCGCCAAGCCCAGGGATTGCGGGTCGACGGCCAAGCGCTGCACGCGCCCGGGTGTGACGTCGAACGCGAGGAACGGGCCGATCGGCGTAACCTCGTCCCATCCGCCGGCGCCATGCACGACCCACGCCCTTTCGAGATCCATGCCCGCGAGCGTCTCGGCCATGAGTTCGGCAGCTTGCGAGTCATAGGCGCCAATCAAGCGAAAGCGCGGCGCGGCAGGGTTTGTCAGCGGTCCCAGCAGGTTGAAGATCGTGCGTACGCCCAAGGCCGAGCGTATGGGCGCCAGCACGCGCATCGCGGGGTGATAGTACGGTGCGAATAAAAACGTGAAGTCGGTGGCCGCGAAGCACTGCGCCGCGCGGATCTCGTCGAGCGGCAATTTCAGCCCCAATTGCTCGATCAAATCCGCGCTGCCGCTGCGGCTCGAGATCGACCGATTGCCGTGTTTGACCACGGGCATGCCGCAAGCCGCCGTCAACAGCGCCGCGCCCGTGGACAAATTGAGGCTCCCGGAGGCGTCGCCGCCGGTTCCGACGATATCAATGGCGTCGGGCGCCTGCGGCAGCGCCGGCTTGCGCGACAGCGCGCGCATTGCGGTGGCAAAGCCGCGCACTTCCGCGGCCGTGACGCCCTTGACGCGCAGCGCCGCGAGCACCGCGCCGGCGAGCGCAGGTTCGAGGCTCGGGTCGGTCAGCAATCCGAGCAACGCGTAGGCCTGCGCCTCCGCAAGATCCTGGCGTTCCAACAATTGCTCGAGAAATTGCCGCAAGGTTTGCATCGGGCCGGCTCAAAGCTTTAGAAAATTGCCCATCAAGATCGGCCCCTGAGGCGTCAACACGCTCTCGGGATGAAACTGCACGCCTTCGATCGGCAAGCTCTTATGGCGCACACCCATGATCTCGCCCTCCGCGGTGCTTGCGCTGACCTCGAGCACGGCCGGAAAACTTGCCATTTCGGCAATCAAGGAATGATACCGGCCCGCGGGAAACTCCTGTTCCATGCCCTCGAACAACCCCTTGCCGTCATGGCGTACCGGCGAGACTTTGCCGTGCATCAAGCGCCCCGCGCGCACGATTTTGCCGCCGAATGCCTCCACCACGGCCTGATGACCGAGACACACGCCGAAAATGGGCACGCGTCCGGCAAAGGCTTGGATCATTTGCATCGAAATGCCGGCGTCGCGCGGCGTGCCCGGACCGGGCGATATGACCAGATGCGTGTGCCGCATCGCCCGCGCCTCCTCGATGCTGAGCGCGTCGTTGCGATAGACGTCGACTTCCGCGCCGAGCATCAGAAACGCCTGCACGAGATTGTAGGTAAAGGAATCGTAGTTATCGATCAGCAGCAGCCTCGGCACGGCCATGATCAAATGCCCTCCGCGGCAAGTTCCAGCGCGCGCCGCAGCACGGCGCTCTTTGCCAGAAGTTCGGCGTATTCGGCCGGTGCGGAGCTGTCCGCGACGATGCCGCCGCCCGCCTGATAGCTGTACGCATCGCCGCGGAACACCAAGGTGCGAATCGTAATCGCCTGGTCCATGTCGCCCTCGCGGCCGAAGTAGCCAACCGTACCCCCATAGAGTTGCCGGCCCACCGGCTCGAGTTCGTCGATGATTTGCATGGCACGAACCTTCGGTGCGCCGACCAGCGTGCCGGCCGGAAACGTCGCCGCAAACAAATCGAAAGCGTCCCGGCCCGGCGCGAGTCGGCCGTTGACGCCGCTGACGATGTGCATGATATGGCTATAGCGTTCGATGACGCGAAACGGGTCGACGCGCACGGAGCCTGCGATCGCGACCCGGCCCAAGTCGTTGCGCGCCAGATCGACGAGCATGACGTGCTCGGCGTTTTCCTTCGGATCGGCCAGCAGCTCCGCCTCGAGCGCGAGGTCGCCCTGGATGTCGGTGCCTCGCGGCCGCGAACCCGCGATCGGCCGCAATTGCACATACCCGTCGTGCAGCTTGACGAGCGCTTCGGGCGAGGAGCCCACGACCGTGATGTCGCCGAGCTCGCAAAAATACATGTACGGCGAGGGATTCAGCAGCCGCAGCGCGCGGTACACCTCGAACGGCGACAAACTATGGCGGCCCTCGAAGCGCGCGGCGAGCACCAGCTGGTAGACATCCCCCGAGGCGATGTACTCCTGCGCGCGGTGAACTCCGGCGGCATGGCTCGCCGCCGAGAGCGAGGGGGTCGCGAGCGAAAAGCCGCCCGGTGCGAGGATCATGGGCACCGCTCCGCGCAGCGCCCGAATGACCTCGCGGCGCAGGCTCTGACGCTCCGTCTCGCTGCCGTCGTGGAGCAGCGCGACGCCGCGCGTCAAATGGTCGAACACCAGCAGCGAACATGGCGCAACGTAATGCGCGTGCGGCGCTTGAGTGTCGCTGAGGCTGCGGCCCGGCAAGCGCTCGAAGTAGCGCACGGCGTCGTAGGAGGTGTAGCCGACCAGGCCGCCGAGCAGCGGCACGCCGGGTATCGTCGGCAGCGGCCGCGGCGCTTGCGCCAAGGCGGCGCGCAGGGCATCCAGGAATTGGATTTGGGTTGCGGGCCGCGGCGAGTTGACGCCGTCGATATTCAAGCCGGCGGAGTCCAACCGCACCTCGAGACAATCCCCGAATCCGATGAACGAATAGCGTGCGAGCCGCTCGCCGCCTTCGACGCTTTCCAGCAGGAACCGCGGGCGAAACGGCGCGAGCTTCAGATACGCCGAGACCGGCGTGTCGAGGTCGGCTGCGATGTCGAACAATGACTTCATAATAAAAAAACCCATTCCCGGCGTGGCGTCGGAAATGGGTTCTGGATTTTCGGGTAATTAATTAATATCGGCAGCGGCCAGCGCCCATCTCCTTACGGGGATTTTCGCCACCACCAACGAGCGCTGCGGTTTGATATCGCGATGAACATGGTTGAGAGTATCGCCGTCTTCGGCGAGCAGCGTCAAGCCCGCTATTTCTTCGATGCGGCTTGCAGATCCTTCCGGTATTGCCGCGTGAGCTCCACGAAGCGCGGTGTCAGCCCCGCATCCTCGTACATGGGGTCGCCGTGATCGTCTCGGGAAATGATCTTGGGTCCGGGTTCATAGGGCATGGAAGCCGCGAGCTCATCGAGTGCCGTATGCAACAGATCGGTCACGATTTCCTCGGGTGTGCGCTCCGGAAACAGCGCAACCAGCGCATGCAGCCGAGACGCATCGTCCAAGGGCAGGCGCACGGAATATTCCTGCACGGTGAGCGGCGGTCCGGTATCTTTCTTCCAGTGACCGAGTAAAGACTTGAATTTCACTTCGAACTCCGCCATACGGGGCTTTACACCAGCGCCATTATAGACACTCGTAACCCACCTTGCCGCCGCAACCCACTTTGAACACGAGCCCCGCCAGCGGCGTACTCAGCGTATTCGCGTACAGCAAGCGCGCGCTGGACCTCGTCTGGACGACCAACAAGGGGCTGTCGATCACATTGGCCCTTTTGACCGTGCTCGCCGGCGTGCTGCCGGCCGGGGTAGCTTACGTCGGCGCCCTGATCGTCGATGCGGTCGTGCACGCCGCCGACTTACACCGGCGCACGGGCGTCATGGCGCCGCGCGAAGTATTCATTTTCGTCGGCATGGAAGCGCTGTTGGTCGCCGGCTCGTCGATGGCGCAGCGAGGCATTTCCCTGGCGCAATCCCTGCTGCGGGCGCAGCTCGGCCAGCGGGTCAACGTCATGATACTCGAGAAGGCCCTCACGCTGGACTTGACTCAATTCGAGGACTCGGAGTTCTACGACAAACTCACTCGCGCCCGGCGTGAAGCGTCCAGCCGACCGCTGTCGCTCGTGATGCGCACCTTCGGCCTGCTGCAAAACGCGATCTCGCTGGTTTCCTTCGGCGGCCTGCTGATCAAGTTTTCGCCGTGGGCCGTCGTACTGCTGGCCGTCGCGGGCCTGCCCTCCTTCTATGCGGAAACGAAATTCTCGGGCGAGGCGTTTCGCCTGTTTCGATGGCGTGCGCCGGAGTCGCGCATGCAAATTTATCTGGAGTCGGTATTGGCGCGCGAGGACTACGCCAAGGAAGTGCAGCTGTTCAACCTGGGGCCGCGGCTGCTCGACCGGTACCGCGACATTTTCACGCGCCTCTATCGCGAAGACCGAGATCTTTCGTTGCGCCGCGACGCCTGGGGTTTGGGGCTGGGACTGCTCGGCACCGGCGCGCTTTACGGCGGCTACGGCTGGATCACGGTGGAAACCGTCGTTGGCGCCATCACGCTCGGTCAGATGACCATGTACATGATGCTGTTTCGCCAGGGCCAGACCGCCGTCGGCGCGGCGCTGTCGGCGGTCGGCGGCATGTACGAAGACAATTTATATCTTTCGAACCTCTACGAGTACCTGGAGCAGCCTGCGCCTCGCCGCGGCGGCAGCGTGCGGCAAGGCTCCGCCCCCGGCGACGGCGTCCGCTTCGAAGGAGTCGAGTTCATTTACCCGGGCGCGAGCAGTGCGGCGCTCTCGGACATCAATTTGCATGTGCGGCCCGGCGAGAGTCTGGCCCTGGTCGGACAGAACGGCTCCGGTAAGACCACGCTGATCAAGCTGCTGACGCGTCTGTACCGGCCGACGCGGGGCCGGATCCTGCTCGACGGCGTCGATCTGCAGGAGTGGGACGAGACGACGCTGCGCCAGCGCATCGGCGTCATATTCCAAGATTTCGCGCGATATCAAATGCTGGTCGGCGAGAACATCGGCGCGGGCGATGCGCGCGCCTTCGACGACGAGCAGCGCTGGCGCAGCGCTGCGGCGCAGGGCTTGGCCGCGGAATTCGTCGAGCAGCTTCCCGAAGGCTACCGGACACAGCTCGGGAAGTGGTTCAAGGACGGACGTGAGCTGTCGGGCGGACAGTGGCAGAAAATAGCCTTGGCGCGCGCGTTCATGCGCGGCGATGCCGATATCCTGGTTCTCGACGAACCGACTGCCGCCATCGACGCCGGCGCCGAAGCCGAGGTCTTCGAGCACTTTCGCGAGTTGACCCGCAACCGCATCGCCATCGTCATTTCCCACCGCTTCTCCACGGTGCGCATGGCGGATCAGATCCTGGTGCTCGATGACGGCCGGATCGTCGAGCGCGGCAGCCACGAGGCGCTGATGGCCGAAAGCGGCCGCTATGCGAAGCTATTCACGCTGCAGGCGCGCGGGTATCGTTGAGGGTTACATTGATCAGGGGAGAGCGTCCATGCCTTCTTTCGACGTCGTATCGGAAATCGACACGCACGAATTGACCAACGCGGTCGATCAGGCGAGCCGCGAGCTCGCGCAACGGTTTGATTTCAAGGGAACGGACGCAAGATTCGAACTGTTGGAGACGACCGTCACGATGATCGCGCCGGCCGAGTTTCAGCTCAAGCAAATGCTCGAAATCCTCAAGCTCAAGATCGCCAAGCGCGGCATCGATGTCATGTGTCTCGATGTACAAGATCCGACGGTCAATCTGGCTCGGGCGACTCAGCTCGTCGTGCTCAAGCACGGTATCGATGCGGACACCGGCAAGCAAGTATCGCGACTGATCAAAGATTCGAAGCTCAAGGTCCAGGCGCAAATCCAGGGCGACAAGGTGCGCGTCGTCGGCAAGAAGCGCGACGATCTCCAGGAAGCGATCGCCTTCCTGCGCAAAGCGGAACTCGGCGTTCCGCTGCAATTCAACAACTTCCGCGATTAACTCGGCACGAAGAGCGGTTGGGCGCGCGCCTACCCCTAGGGCTGCTGCGGCGGTTGCGATGGCGGCGGCGCTTGCGATTGCGCCTTCGGTGACGGCGGCGTCTGCGGCGGCGCGCGCTGCATGCCCTTGGAGTAGACCACGGTGCCGTCGAGTTTGACGATGATCGCATCGATGTCGTCGATGCGATTGTAGATTTCCATGGCCTTTTCGGGTCCCAGCACGAAAGCCGTCTTCGACAGGCCGTCGGTGCGTGTCGCAAAGGGTCCGATGACGGTCGCGCTGCGCACTTTGCTCGCGGAGTGGCCGGTATGCGGATCGATGATGTGGTGATAGCGCACGCCGTCTTCGTCGAAATAGCGCTCGTAATCGCCGGAGGTCGAAATCGCGGCATTGACGAGCGGTACGCGCAGGAGCACCGAGTCCGGCCCCTTCCTCGGATCGCGTATGCCGACGACCCAGGGTTTGCCGAAGCGATCGCCGATGATGCGGCTGTCGCCGCCCGCGGAAACATAGGCCCGCGTAAATCCGAAGGACTTCAGCACGTCGATGCCGCGGTCCACAGAGTAGCCTTTGGCGATGCCGCCGAGATCGATGCGCACGCCCTTCTGCGAGAACTGCACGGTCTGCGCCTTGGGATCGAGCAGCACGTGCTCGTAATTCACGGCCGGCAGCGCCTTGTCGATCTGCGCCTCGCTCGGCCGGATACGTTTGCGGAAGTCGTACATGTAGCCGACGCTCGCGTAGGTAATGTCGAACGCGCCCTCGGTAAGCACCGAATACTCCTTGGCCGTGACCAGCAGATCGAACAATTCCTTGCTGATGTGCACGGGTGCGTCGGCCGCTTTGACGTTGACTTGCGAGACCTCGCTCGTCGGCTTGTATGTGCTCATCGATTCGTCGATGTGCCGCATCTCTTCGAGCACGGCGTCGATCGCGGGATCCGCGTTGACGCCCTCGTCGGCCCATACTTCCACGGTGATGCGCGTGCCCATGATGCCGTCGGTGATGCGCGTCACC
>Ga0209415_10002094_pt1 | contig 37771 bp, 33 predicted proteins | sample PeaSoiSIISIP2007_FD_187696 | JGI IMG/M metagenome (GOLD analysis project Ga0209415, IMG submission 187696) | Peat soil microbial communities from Weissenstadt, Germany - SII-SIP-2007 (SPAdes) (version 2) | ecosystem: Environmental > Terrestrial > Soil > Wetlands > Peat | place: Germany...
CCTCGCAGCAGCTGATCCTTGATGGAAGCGACGTCCTTGCCCGCCACCCCCGCCTTGCCGATTACCCGGAGATATTCGACGAAAGGACCCATAGCCTCGACTACCTTTGCGTAGGACGGACTTCCCTCCAGCGCCTTGAGGTGCCCGGCTTTTACCGCAATCCGGCACCGTATGACGAGCTTCAGGTGGTGGTAGTCCCCGTAATAGTTTCTCGATTCGTCCTCGACCTCGACAACGAGGCCCTTTTCGAGACGCCAGGTTCGTATCATGGCTGCCATGGTGCAGATAGCTTACCACGCTTTAGGGGCAACAGGAGACGCACTCCTTACCGGGCCTTGCCGGCCCCGAGAAGGCGGAGGATCGCAAGACTCCGGAGCCGCACGCGCGCAACGGCGCTCGATCCAGCGGCAAGGACGAGGTCTTGCCGGCGGCGATCCCGTCGGTACCCCCTCTTCCGGCCGCCGGTCCCTGGCGCAGCTACAAGGAGCTCGTCGCCAACCTGGCGGAACGGATCGTCGAGGCGCAGAGGCCGATTCGCGTGCTGCAGGCCTTGCGGTGGGATGCTGCCGTCGAGGAGCGGTTCCTCAAGTCGAAGCAGCGCGAGATGCCCCGGATCGACGGGGCTTACTACGAGAAGGTCGACCTCGGGTTCGATTCCGTCCAGAAGGAGGAGGAGTTCGAGGAGATCGCCCGCGACATCGAGCGCGACGTCGGAGAGAGGGACGCGATCGGCCGGATCATGACGACCACGGCGCTCGAGTACCGGGACGTCGTGCGCATGCTGGCCGTGCGCGGCACTCCCGCGTTCTACGCCTGGTCGCGCAAGCTCTATGGCTCGCCGAAGGACAAGTTCCCCGACGGACGTTCGACGGTGCGCGATCTCGGCCAGCTACTCTACGCTCTGCTCACGAACGTCGACGAGTTTTCGATGCCGATGCGCACGGCTTCGCCGATCTACACGAGAACGCTCGACGCGGCCGAAGCGGCGCGCCAGCTCGGCGATCGACTGGCGAGCTTTTTCGGCGACACGCACGTGCGCGTCGAGCCGGACGACGGCATCCTCGCCGACGCCGCCGCCGGCAGCGACTACGTGAAGGTGCGAAGCGGCGCGCGGTTCAGCCCCCGCGACATCGACATCCTGGAGGTGCACGAAGGGTGGGTGCACGTCGCGACGTCGCTCAATGGGCAGGCTCAGCCGGTCGCCAAGTGGCTCGCGAAGGGCCCGCCTCGAACGACCGCGGTTCAGGAAGGGCTCGCCGCGCTGCTCGAGATGTTCACGTTCCGCACCTATCCGCGCCGGGCGAGGCGGATAAACGACCGCGTGCTCGCCGTCGACAAGGCCGAGGACGGCGCGAGCTTCCTCGAGGTCTTCGAGTGGTTCCGAACCGAGGGCTACGAGGAGGAGGAGTGCTTTCACAACGCGCGGCGCGTGTTCCGCGGTGGCGTGCTGGAAGGCGGGGCTCCGTTCACGAAGGACGCCTGTTACTGCAAGGGCATCGTCCTCAACTACGCCTTCATCCGCAGCGCCATCCAGCACGACCGGGTCGACCTCGTTCCGCTGCTCTTCGTCGGGAAGGTCGCGCACGAGGACGTGCCCGTTCTCGCGCGCCGCGTGTCGGATGGCGTGGTGAAGCCGCCAGGGTACCTCCCTCCGATGTTCCGCGACCTCAACGGCCTGGCGATCTGGATGGCCTACTCGACGTTCTTCTCGCGGCTCGGCGGCGAGGCCATCGCCGACCACTACGCGCGTCTCTTCGAGACGTGACGGCGCTCACCGCGCCCGAAAGATCGCCTTGCGCTTCTGGGTGAAGGCCAGGATGCCCTCTTTCGCGTCTTGGGACGCGGACAGTCGGTGCAACAGCTCGCGCTCGAGCGCGAGCCCCTGCTCCAGCGTCGCTTCGCCTCCCGCCTGCGCGGCGCGCTTGATGAGACCGACGGCCATCGCGGCGCGGCTGGGCGGGCAGAACCCGTGGGCGTAGTCCAGCACCCGGTGCATGAACGCCTCGTGCGTGTCCGTCTCCCAAGCCTTGTGGACCAGGCCGGCGGCGAAAGCCTCCTCGACCGACAGGTAGCGGCCTTCGACGAGGAGCTCCATCGCGACTCCTTTGCCGACCAGGCTCGAGAGCCGCTGCGTTCCTCCCATGCCGGGCAGCACACCGAGGCTCACCTCGGGCAGCCCGATGCCGAACGGCCCGGCGCGCGCGATCCGGATGTCGCACGCGAGCGTCAGCTCGAAGCCCCCGCCGACGCACTGACCGTTCACCGCGGCGACGACGAGCTTGGGGGTGCTCTCGAGCCGCTGCAGGGTCTCGTTCGCGTGCAGGTAGAAGTAGTACTTGAAGGTTTCGTCGGCTTCCTTGAGCATGTTCAGGTTTGCGCCGGCCGAGAAGTGCTTGTCCCCGTGACCCGTGACCAGCAGGACATGCACGTCGTCGTCGAACCGGGCCTCGAGGATGCAAGCATCCAGCTCCTTGAACATTTCGTGTGTGAACGCGTTCTCGGGCGCGTCGTTCAACGTGAGGACGGCGACCCCCTTGTCCGTCGTGTAGTTCACCAGGGTCCCCATTGTCGCTCCTCATGGCCACGGAAGACGGCGTGAGCACGCGTCACACTGGCGTCCGGCTCGCCGGGTCTTAGACTGAACTGGGATGGCGCGCAAACCGGCCCGGCGGTGGCTTCAGATCGGCTTCGCGGCAGCTTCTTGGGCGTGCGCCGTCTGCATCGTGCAGGTGGTCGTCGGCGTCGAGATCGCCGGCGGCGTGCGCCAGATCGAAGAGCGCATCGAGCTGAGGCTGAAGGACGGGGGAGCCGCCGCGCCCCGTCCGCGGCAGCCCGCGCGCACGCGCGAGGAGCGTATCGAGCCCTGGGAGCTCGTGAGCGTCTGACCGCAGCCCCCCTCGTTCCTGTGCTACACGGCATGGGCGACCATGGATGGCAACGCTGGTGACGTCGGCGCCGTCGGCCGGCTGCGCTCGGAGATCAAGTCGCTCATCGTTTCCGAGCTCAATCTCAAGGGCCGCGACCCGGAGACGATCGAGGACGACGCCGCTCTCTTCGGCCCCGCTGCGGGAGGGCTCGGCCTCGACTCGCTCGATGCCCTGCAGCTGGCGATGGCCATCGAGGAGAAGCTGGGTGTCCCGATCCCCGAGGGAGACGAGGCACGCGCGATCTTCAAGAGCGTGCGCGCCATCGCCGACCACGTCGCGAAAGTGCACGGCGGGTGAGCGCCCGCTTGTGGATCACCGGGCTGGGCCTTGTCACCCCCCTCGGGGTCGGCGTCGAGCAGACCTGGGCCGCGCTCGTTCGGGGGGACAGGGCGATAGGTCCGATCGGCCTCTTCGACGCGAGGGGGCAGCGCGTGAGCATCGCCGGCGAGGTCGCCAGCATCCCCTGGTCAAGCCACGTGCCCGGGCGATCCGCGGCGTGGTCACGCACGAGCGTCATGGCGGCGGCGGCGGCGCGGGAGGCGATGACGGAGGCTCGTCTCGACACTCGCCGCGCGCGCGTGGGACTCGTGGTGGGTGGGACCACGGGGGGGATGCTCGAGACCGAGCAGCTGCTGGCGCGAATTCACGCGGAGCCGGGGCGCAGCGACGCGCTCGCCGGAATGCTTGCGCACCCGCTGACGGCGACGGGGGACTTCCTCCACGGGGCGCTCGGGCCCTTCGCGCGCGTCCGCACGCTGTCGAGCGCGTGCTCGAGCGGGGCGAACGCGATCGTGGTCGCCGCCTCGTGGCTGCTCGCCGGTGAAGTGGACGCGGTCGTCGCCGGCGGGAGCGACGGTCTCTGCCGGTTGACGCTCAGCGGCTTCAACGCGCTGGCGGCCCTGGACGAGGTGCCGTGCCGGCCGTTCGACCGGCGGCGCCGCGGCACGAGTCTCGGCGAGGGAGCGGGCTTCCTGGTGCTCGAGAGCGCGGAGCGTGCGGGCGCGCGCGGCGCCCGGCCGATCGGCGAGCTCGCTGGTTGGGCGGTGGGCTCGGAGGCCCACCACGTCACGAACCCGGCGCCGGACGGGACCGTCGTCGCATCGATGATCGAGCGCGCCATCGCGCGCGCGGGGCTCGTCGCCGCCGACATCGACTACGTCAACGCCCACGGCACGGGCACGCGGCTGAACGACGCGATGGAAGCCGCTGCGCTCGCGCGGGCGCTTGGAAGCGAGCGCCTGCGCGTCGCCGTCTCGAGCAGCAAGGGACAGATCGGTCACACGCTCGGCGCCGCGGGAGCCATCGAGGCGGCGATCACCACGCTGGCCGTCGCCCGGAGAACCCTGGTGCCGACCGCGGGGCTGGACGAGCCCGATCCGGCGTTCGAGCTCGCCCACGTTCCTCACGTGGGACGCGAAGTGCCCCGTGTCCGTGCGGCGCTGTCCAACGCGTTCGGATTCGGCGGCATGGACACGGTACTGGTCATCACCGAGCCCGAGCTCGTCTCTCGCGGGCAAGGGCGGGCACGAGCGGTCCCGCCGCGTTCCACCGCTCGCGAGGTCCAGGCCGTTGCGGTGACCGGCGTGTCGGTCTTCGGCCCCGCCGGGCGCCTCGGCGCGGAAGAGTGCGGCGAGCTCCCAGGCAAGCGCTTCGCGCTCGATGCCCCCGTCGATCCCGACGCGTACCTCGACGCGGCAAGGGCCCGAAGGCTCGACCGGGCGGCGCGTCTCGGGGCGGTCGCGGTGGGTCACCTGTTCGCGCAATCGGGCGCGCCGACGGCCGACGCCGGGCTGCTTCTCGGGAGCACGTTCGCCAACGTCGACGCCTCCGCCGCCTTCATGCGCCGCATCTTCGAGAAAGGCGCGCGTGCGGCGAGCCCGGCCGAATTTCCCAACCTGGTCCCGAGCGCGGCGGTCGGCCACGTGTCGATCTACGCCGGCCTGCACGGGCCGGCGTTCGCCACCGCGGACCTCGCCGTGAGCGGAGAGAGCGCGTTCGTCCAGGCATCGCAGCTCGTCCAGGCGGGGGAAGCGCCGCGCATCGTGGCAGGGGCCGTCGAGCCCCGGAGCGGCAACGTGCAGCGGGTCGTCTCCGGCCTTTTCGAGCAGACCCCCTCCCACTCCACCGCGGCGCGCGCGGACCTGGCGGTGGCGATCCTCCTCGAGGCCGAGGGCCTGGCGCGGGCGCGAGGAGCCCGGGTCCTCGCCCGGCTGGGACAGATCCTCGAGTGGCGCGGCGACGAGGCCGACGCTCTCGCCTCGCTCCGGGGGCCCCGGTCCGCCCGGGCGGAGGTGCTCCTCGGTCGCGCCAGCGCGGGAGCCGAGCGGCTCCTCGCGCCGACGTCCTGGCGAGGCGTCGATCGCGTGCTCTGCGCGCCCGTCCTCGGCGAGAGCGACGCCCTCGGCGCGCTGGCCATCGCCGTGGCTGCCGCGCGCCTCGGCGCGGGGCTCGTCGAAGACGCCCTGGTGCTAGGGCTGGCGAAGGGGCGCGGGTTCGCCATCGTCCTCGTGAGGGCGTGAGCGGCTCCGATGGGCGCACGTCGGTCGGCCAGCGAGCGCGCGTGGTTGCTGCTCCTCTGCCCGCTCTTCTGCGTCTCCTGCTCCGCGCCCGGGCGCCCCGCTTGGTCGCGTCCGGACACGTCGGACTGGTCGGCGATGAACCAGCGCCTCGCGCAGGAGCGCGACGCCCGTCCGCACGATCCCTGGGCTGCGGTCGTCAGCGTCACGATGCGCGAGCCCCGCAGCGGTCATGTCGTCGACGGCCGGGGCGCGATCGCCGTCGCGCCAGGACGAGCGGTGCGCATGATCCTCGTCGGGGCCGCGGGACTCACGCTTCTGGACGCGTGGGTCGGCCGCGACAGGTGGAGGATCGCGGTTCCACCGGTCCAGACCGTCCGGCGCGGAGGTGCGTCGGACGATCCGGCCGACCTGCCGGTCGCGTTTCTGCGGTGGTGGTTCTTCACGCCGCTCGAGGGCGAGCTCTTCGCCGCGAAGCGCACCGGGTCCGGGACGCTCTGGCTACTGCGCGACGGCGACGCCGTCATCGAGCTCGTCCGCGGCCCGGGTCCGCCGGGCGCAGGCTTGCTCACCGCGACGCGCCGGGCCCATGGACGCAGCGAGGTCGTCCAGGAGTGCCGTGCTCCGACGCTGCGGCCAGGCGCCTGGGTCGAGTACAAGGACGAGTCCATCGGGCTCGGGCTCCGTCTGGTCGTCGAATCCGTGGCGGAAAGGCCGCCGGAGCAGGACGCGTTCGGTGACCCGGACGTGCAAGGAGGGACGTGAGCGCCGTAGCCGTCGTCGCATTCGGAGCCGTCTCCGCCCTCGGCGAGGGCGCCGCCGCGGCGAGCGCGGGGGAGGCGGGAGCTCCGGCGCGGGTGGCGATCGCGCGTGACGAGGAACTGGTGCGTGCGGGCCTCGCGCGGCCCTTCGCGGCGAGGGCCTGGCCCGCAGGGGTCGGTGACCGCGCGACCCCGCTGCTCGAGCGGGCCCTGGCGTCGTGCGCGTCCGAGCTGGATCGTGTCCGCGCGGGCTGGCGCAGGGAGCGCGTGGGTCTCGTGCTCGGTACGTCGGCAGGAGGGATGCGCGCCGCCGAGGCCGCGTTCGCCGCGATGGCGAGGCGAGAGCGCGTCGTCGACGTCGAGGCGCCGACTTATTGCGGGCCGATGGCGCGCGCCGCTCGCGCGCTGAACATGCCGCTCGACCCGTCGCTGCTCGTTCTGGGCGCTTGCGCCTCCGCGGCGGTTTCTATCGGCCTCGCGTTCCGCTGGCTCGGCCGCGGCGCGTGCGACGTCGTGCTCGCGGGGGGATTCGACGAGGTGACGGTCTTCGTGGCGGCGGGCTTCGAGGCGCTGCGGGCCACGACGTCCTGTCCTCCCCCACGGCCGTTTCGTCTGGGGCGCGACGGGATGGCGCTGGGGGAAGGCGCCGCCGTCCTCGCGCTGGCGAGGGCCGACTCCCGCCCGGCCCGGGCGTTCGTCGTGGGCTTCGGAGCGGCGTCGGACGCCGTGCACCTCACCGGCCCGGATCGCGAGGGGAGGGGCCTCGCTCGCGCCGCGGCGGCCGCGCTGGCCGACGCTGGCCGCCCTCCCGTGGATCTCGTCAGCGCCCACGCGACGGCGACGCCGTTCAACGACGCGGCCGAGTCGCGGGCCATCGCGGCGGTGCTCGGGGCCGATCGAGCTCGCGACGTCGTCGTGCACCCCTTCAAGGCTCAGATCGGCCACACGCTCGGCGCGGCGGGCGCGCTCGAGCTGCTCGCCTGCATCGACGGGATCGGCCGTGGCCTGCTCCCCGCCTCGGCGGGTGAGGGCGCGATCGATCCGGACTCGCCCGCGCGGCTGCTCGACCGCGCTGCCGCCGCGGCCCCTCGGACCGCCCTGAAGCTGGCGTCGGCCTTCGGAGGAGCCAACGCCGCCATCGTCGTTTCGTCCCGCGCCGATGGCCCCTCGCGAGCCCGGAGGCCGGCGTTCGTGCACCAGGCGGTGCACGTCCCGCGCGAGCCTGCCCTCGAAGACCTCGCAGCGGCGAGCGGCGCGAGCGTCGACCGCCTCGTCCGTGGGGATGGTCTGGTGCGCCTGGCGATCGCCGCCGTGACGCGCCTCGTAGCCGCCTGCGGGCCGCTCGCCGGGGCCGGAGTGGTGGTGGGTACGGCGTTCGCCACCATCGAGACGAATGCGCTCTTCGCGGAACGCATCCGCGAGCGCGGCGCGCGGGCGGCGGAGCCGCGCCGCTTTCCGTATACGTCGCCCAACGCGGTCGCCGGCGAGTGCTCGATCGTCTTCGGTCTGACGGGACCGAGCTTCTCCGTCGGAGGCGGGATGCACGCCGCGCTCGAGGCCATCGCGGCCGCCTCGGTGCTCGTCGAGGCCGGAGATTGCGATCGAATGGTCGTCGTCGCGGCGGACGACGTCGGGCCCGCGACCCGCGCCCTCGCCGGAGACGCGCTGCGCTCCGGGGCCGTCGCGGTCCTCGTGAGCTCCTCCGGCGGCGCGGGCGCCCGCGCCCGGATCGGGGATATCACGCTGCGGCGGGGGGAGCCCGCGTCCGCGCCCGCGGCCCCCGGTCACCTCGCCCTTCTCCCTTTGCTCGGCGCGGCGGTCCCGGGCGAGCTCGCCTGCGCCTCGCCGCCCGACGCGTTCGCGCGCGTGGTCCTCGGGCCGGTCTGACCCATTTGACAGTTCGACATCGGGGCCCGCGCCGTCACCGCCCCCGCTGCCAACATGGCAAAGCGCCCGCGGAGCCTTGCCGGTTCAGGCAGCCAAAATACCGCAGATTGGCGCGCAGAGGCTGGCGGTCTGCAAGTTGCTCTTGGGTTCCCGTCGGCCGCGCTCGACCCTTGCCCACGATGCATCCGTTCCTTCGCCTCGCTCTGCTCGCCGTCCTTCTTGGCGCCGCTGGTTGCGCCAGGACGTTGATTCCCAACACCGACGTCCTCGACAACAGCGAGAACCGCGACGTCATCGCCTTCTGCGAGGAGTACAGGCACGGCCTCGAGGACAAGAAGGTCGGCTCCCTCCTCAAGATGATGAGCCCCGGTTACTTCCAGACCGGGATTAACACCAAGGGCGCGGACGACGCGGACTACGAGAAGATCCGCGAGTTTTTGACCGGCGACTTCATGAAGACGAGCGGCATTCGCTACGAGATACGCTACCGGCGGATCACGTTCACTCCCCGAAATCACATCTTCGTCGATTACACGTTCGCGGCTGCGTGGAAGATCCCCGGCGCCAAGGCCGACGAGTGGCACCACAAGGTCGCAGACAACCGCCTCGATCTGGTCCGCGACGGGGAGACCTTCAAGATCACGCGCGGCATGTGAGCGGTTCGCGCGGTCGTGGGCGCAAGCGTCACTCGGCGCCCGCGTCCTCGGCCGCGTCGCTGGCTCCCTCGGCCGCCGTGTCGGTGGTTGCGTCGGCCGCCGCGTCGCTCGTCGCTGCCGGGGCCGGGGGAACGAGCCACGCGCACGCGGGATCGCTCTGCGGCGTCGCCGCCGCGGCGCAGCTCTCGTTGATGGCGGCGACGCACCGGGCGACCGCGGTCGACCCCGGGTTGCCCACGTCGAGGCCGTGCAGGCAGGCGACGTCGTAGTAGCGGATGCACGCGTCGACATCGGTGCCGCTCGTCGAGTACGGAGGCTCGAGCGGGATGTTGCAGGCGGGCGCCTTGCGGCAGCGGGCCTCTTCGATCTGACGGCAGGAGTCCGGGCTGTTCGCGCCCGTGCCGCAGGCGGAGCCCGCCGCGAGCGCGACCAGGGCGCCCGCCAGTAGTAGCGCGCGGTTCCGGCGACCGGCCATGAGAAACCTCGTACTACGCGGCGACCCGCCGGACCAACTTTGCTTGAGATGCCGCCTGCGCTCTACGCTACAGGGCTCCGATGCTGCCCGCGATGCTCCTCGCCGCCGGACTCGGCACGCGGTTGAGACCTCTCACCGAGCGGTGCGCGAAGCCGCTGGTCCCCGTCGGAGACCGCCCGCTGCTCGCCCATATCCTCGAGCGGCTTCGCCGTGGCAAGGTCGATCGGATCGTCGTCAACGCGCATCACCGCGCAGGCGACCTGAAGGACTTCGTCGGCCGGGACGGCGGCGACGTGTGCGTGTCCGAGGAGCGCGACCTCCTCGGCACGGCAGGGGGCGTGGCGCGCGCTGGAGGCCTGCTCGGCGCCGGGGATGTCCTCGTGTGGAACGCCGACATCCTGGCGGACATCGACGTGGGATCGCTCGTCTTCGCACACTCGGCCGGCGACGCTGCGGCGACGCTCGTCGTGCGACCGCTCGCTCCGGGCGAGGGAAACGTCGGAACGGACGCCGCCGGGCGCATCGTTCGCCTGAGGAGCGAGCGCGTGGCCGACGAGGCGCGCGGCGGCGAGTTCGTCCCGATCCACGTGCTCGGGGCCGATCTGCGCCGACGCCTCCCCGAGCGCGGCTGCCTCGTCGGCGACATCTACATTCCGGCCCTCCTCGCCGGCGCGCCGCTCCGCGCGTTCGCGCACGACGCTCCGTGGCACGACGTCGGATCGCTGCGCAGCTACCTGGCCGCGAACCTCGCCTGGCTCGACGAGCGCGGCCTCGGCGGCTGGGCCGGCGACGGCGCCCGCGCGGAGAGCCCCGTCGAGCTTCGCCGCGCGATCCTCGGGGCAGGGGCGACGGCCGTCGGCGCGGGGCCTCTCGCGCGATGCGTCGTGTGGCCCGGGTCCGTCGCTACTGCGCCCCTCGCCGACTCCGTCGTGGCGGGCGAGCAGGTCGTGACGATCGACTAGGGCGAAGGAGGCGAGGGTACGAAGGATTCGATGTCGTCGGCCCCGCCCACGAGCAGGATCGAGCCCACGGGCGACCAGGTGGCGGTGGCGTTCGTGTGCGGGATCGCCGTCGGGATCTCCGTCGCCGCCGCCGCGGTCAGAACGAACGCGTGCGTCGTCCCCGAGAGGGGCTCGTTGCCGATCACGAATCCCGAGGTCGGGCTCAGCGTGAACACCTGCGCGGACACGACGGGCACCGGGAGCGACGCCTGCCAGGGGGTCGGTGCGCACATCGACGAGCATCCGAGGTCGATCGTCCGCGCGCCCGCGTCCTGGAGCGAGGGGGTGATGCCCCCGGCGAGGAGCACCGTGTTGGTGGTGAGCGTCGTCGCGCCCGCGCCCGCGGACGGGTCGGGAGGGTAGGGGAGCGCCGTGGCGCGCGTCGCCACCGGCCCCGTGGCTCCGGTGGTGCCCGTCTGGGGGACGGCGAAGACCTCGACTCCGCTCGCCGACGCGCTCCCTCCCGCCACCACGAGGCCGAACCCGGTCACCCACGTGGCCGACGCCCCGAGACGGGGCTCGGTCAGCGACAGCCACCTCGCGTTGCCGTAAGGATAAGCGGGGTTGCTCGTGTCGTTCGGGTCGATCTCGAGCACGGTGCTCGTCTGCGTGCCGGTGCGCGTCGCGCCGACGACGAACTCCGTGCCGTCGTCGGCGATCACCGTCGCGCCCCCCGCGACGTCGGCGAACGAGCCTCCAGCAAGCGGCGCCACGGCCGCCGCCGTGCTGCTGGAGAAGTCGAAGTACGTCGCCGACCCGCTCGCGTCGATGAGCCACCCGACGGTCCCGACGAACGCGATCGACAGCGGCGCGCGCGGGAGCGACGGCGGCTGGGGAAGAGGGGCGAACTGCGCGAAGTCGTAGATCTGCGACGTCGACGCGAGCGAGGCGTCGCTCCCGCCGCCGACGAAGAGGTACTCTCCTTCGAACACTCCGACCGCCGGGGCCTGCCGCGAATCGCTCAGCTTACCGCCCGGCATCGTAGCGAGCTGGCCCACGCGCTGCACGAAGATCGGCAGCGTCAGCCCCGTCAGCTGCCCGTACTGGAAAGGCAGCGACGCGCCGAAGACGCGCTCGATGCCGTTCGCGTCGGTCCCCGTGATCTCGATCGCGTCGACGTTGCTCTCGTTCTGCAGGCCCAGATCGATCGTAGTGGCCGGCAGGGACGCGGTTGCCAGCGTCGTCGGGGGGCCGCCCGCCGTGTCGAGGGCGGAGACGGTCAACCTGGTCACCGGCGGAGGCGCGCTGAACGTGCCGGGGTCCGTGATGAGAAGCTGGATGGTCCCGGAGCCGGTCGAGGAGCACGCGGCCGCCGGGGCGACCACGAAGAGAGGCGCGAGGAGCAGCCGGCGCATCCAGGGTCTCTCTAGCCCAGGACGAGACGATAGGTAACCCCGCCGGGACCTTCGGCCACGCCGTTGGTGCTACAGAATGGTCCGTGACGGTCGTCCGAGGTCTGAGGCTGCCGCCCGACCCGCTTCTCATCGCGCGGGCTCTCGCGGACCGGCCTGGGCTCGCCGTCCTGGCCAGCCGCCCCGCGGGCGCGCCGCGGGCGGAGGACGCTCGCTGGAGCTTCGTCGCCTGCGAGCCCGACCTCGCGTGCGACGATCTCGTGCCGCCGGCGAGCGAGGCGTCTGCGCCCGGGTGGGACGGCGCGCCGGGAGCCCCCCGGTGGGTCGGCGTCGTTCCGTACGAGGCCCTGCGCGGGCTCGAGCGGAGGGGCTGGACCCGCGACCCCGATGATCGGCCGCCCGCCGCTCTCGGGCGACCCGCGTGGAAGCGGTATCCGGCCGTCGTCCGCGTCGACCATTTCACCGGAGCCGTCGCCGTGGAGGCCGACGACGAGTCAGAGGCGACTCGCCTCGTCCGCGCCGTCCGGCAAGGGTTCGGCGCCGGGACCTCGGCGTTCGATCTCGAAGAGCTGCCCGCCGACGAGCCCGATCGCGCCCACACGGATCGTATCCGCGAGGCCCTGCGGCTCATCGCCGCGGGAGATATCTACGAGGTCAATCTGGCACGCCGGATTTCCCTGCGGCTGCATGGAGATCCCTTTTCTCTCTTCGAGTCTCTTCTCGGAGCCGCTCCGGCTCCCTGGGGGTTCTTCCAGGATCTCGGCGATACGGTGGTCTGCGGCGCCAGCCCCGAGCTCGCGCTCTCGGTGAGGGGCGATGCGCTACGTACGTGCCCCATCAAGGGAACTCGCCCGCGCGGCGGGCATGCGGCCGCCGATACGGCATGGATGCACGAGCTCGACGAGGATCCGAAAGAGCGGGCCGAGCTCGTGATGGCCGTCGACGTTCACAGGAGCGATCTCGGGCGCGTGGCGGTTCCGGGCAGCGTGCGTGTCCCCGGCGAGCCGCGCGTCCTCGGGGGCCCGGCTGTCTGGAGCCGGGCGGCGGAGGTGCTGGCCCGGCGCGCCCCCGGCGTGGGCCTCGACGACGTCGCGGCGGCCGTCCTGCCGTGCGGCAGCGTCACCGGCGCTCCGAAGGTGCGCGCGATGGAGGTGATAGCGGCGCTCGAGCCGTGGCGGCGAAGCTCGTACACGGGCGTCTACGGCTACGTCGGGCGGGACGGATCGCTGGAGCTCGCGATGGCGATCCGCACGATCGAAGTCGCGAAAGTCGGCCCGGAGCAGCGAGCGTGCTACTTCGCCGGAGGTGGCATCGTGGCCGACAGCGTCCCTGAGCGCGAGCTCGAGGAAACACGCTGGAAGGCCGTGCAACTCTTGACGTTGAGACATCCATGAGCATCCCCGATCGCGTCCGCGCCACCCTGGCATCGACGCTCGAGTCCATCGCCCGCGCGGGCGAGCTCGGCGAGGACGGGGCGCGGGCTCTCGAGGGGGCGACGTGGGTCGTCGAGCGCCCGACCCGCCCGGAGCACGGCGACCTCGCGACCAACGCCGCGATGGCCCTCGCCAGGCGTGCCAGGAAGCCGCCGCGCGCGATCGCCGAGGCGCTCGTTCGCGGGCTGGCCGGGAGCAGCGTCGTCGCGTCGGCCGCGGTCGCGGGGCCGGGATTCGTCAACCTCCGCCTGCGGGCAAGCGTGTTTCACGAGCAGATCGCGGACGTCCTGCGTGCCGGGCGCGCGTGGGGCCGGGCTCCGGCCGCGACCGGGGAGCGCGTGGATATCGAGTTCGTCAGCGCCAATCCCACCGGCCCGATCACCGTCGCCAGCGGACGCAACGCGATCCTCGGGGACGCCCTGGCGCGCCTGCTCGAGGCGCGAGGCCACCGCGTCACGCGAGAGTACTACGTCAACGACCGCGGCAGCCAGGTCCTGGCCTTCGCGGCGAGCGTGCGCGCCGCGGCAGAGGGTCGGGAGCCTCCCGAGGACGGCTACAGGGGCGCCTACGTCGCCGAGCTCGCCGCATGGCTCCAGAAGGTCGAGGGCGAGCTGCTGCAGAGCCGCGACGACGAGGCGCTCGGGCGCGCCTGCGTCACGTGGATGCTGCGCGGCATTCCGGGATCGCGCACCTTGCCCGGCATCCGCCCGAGCCTGGCCGATCTTGGCGTCTACTTCGACGTCTGGTTCAGCGAGGACTCGCTCTACCGGTGGGGTGCCGTGCCGGCCGTGATGCGTCAGCTCGAAGAGGGGGGGCATCTCGTCCGCAAGGACGGGGCGCTCTTCTTCACGGCCCCCGAGGGAGCCTTCGAGGACAAGGACCGCGTCGTGCAGAAGAGCAACGGGGCCTGGGCGTACTTTGCCTCCGACGTCGCATACTTCGCCGACAAGATCGGGCGCGGGTACGACCGGCTCATCAACGTGCTCGGCGCCGACCACCACGGCTACGTCGCGCGCGTGCGCAACGCGCTCACCGCGATGGGCCTGCCCGAGGAGCGCTTCGAGGCGCTGCTCTATCAGCTCGTCTTCGTCACGAAGGAGGGCGTCGCGGTCAAGAGCAGCAAGCGCGCCGGCAACGTCGTCACCGTCGACGAGGTGATGGACGAGATCGACGAGGCCGCGGCGCGCAAGGGAGCCGGGGCCGACGCCCTGCGCTTCTTCTTCCTGTCGCGGAGCGCCAACTCCAACGTGGAGTTCGACATCGAGCTCGCGAAGAAAAAGAGCCTCGATAACCCCGTTTTTTACGTGCACTACGGCCACGCGCGTCTCTGCTCCATCCTGCGCGCCGCCGAGGCCCTCGGCCTGCGTCCCGGGAGGGACCTCGCGAAGCTCGTCCACCAGGACGAGCTCGCGATGGCGCAGCGCCTGGGAGACTTCCCCGACGTCGTGGCCGAGGCCGCGCGCCTGCGCGAGCCGCATCGGGTCGTCTACTACGTCCAGGAGATGGCGCGCGATTTCCAGAGCTATTACACGCGCCTCGGCACGGAGGACCCGATCCTTCCGCCCAGGAGCGTGAGGGCGCGGGCCGGGTGGGAAGCGACGTGGGACTTCGACAAGACGCGTGCGCGCCTGGCCTGGGTGGAGGCCATCCGCGTCACGTACGCCGAGGCGCTCGGCCTGGTCGGGATCGGGGCGCCGGAGCGGATGGATCGGCCGCCGGGGGGGCAGGACGACGCGGGAGAAGGGCTCTGAAAGTTGGCCTCGTGGCCCGCGCGGCGGTAATGGCTAGGGCGGTCCATGAGCGATCCGAATCACCTCCGAAACCTCGATCAGCTCCAGGAGGACGACGACGAGCGTCGCATGCCGAAGATCGTCACGGCGGCCCTCGTGACGATCGGGGGAGGATGCGTCGTCTTCGCGGCGCTGGCGCTCGGTGGGCGGACGAGCCAGCTCCCCGCTTCGAAGGCCGACCCCCTCGGCGATCTCGTCGCGCGGCGCCCGTCGCGCGCGTCCGGCGCGCCGAACCCTCAGTCCAGCGATCTGTCGCCGCGAGACGTGACGTTCCCGGGGATGCTGAGCGACGAGGACAAGCCGACGACGGCGCTGGCGGCCGTGCGGCCGGCGGGCTCGTCGACGCCCGCTCCAGCTCCCGCTCCTTCGAAGCCGCCTCCCCCGACGGATCGGCTCCCCGTGGTCCCGTTGCCGGCGCAGGCGGTGCTGGAGGCGACCCCGATCGTCACGCGTCCGCGCGACACGATGACGAAGACCGCGACCGACGCGGCGCAGATATCCACCCCCGCCGCGGCCTCTGCCGACACCGCGCCGGCCGGGCACGAGGGCGGCTACCAGCTCCAGGTCTCGAGCTTCCGGACGCAGGGCGAGGCTCAGTCGTTCGCCGATCAGTTGCGCGCGCGCGGCCACAAGGCCTACGTCGTCGAGGCTCACGTCCCGACCCGCGGCACATGGTTCCGCGTCCGCATCGGGCCGTTCCAGACGCAGCACGCCGCCGCGCAGTACCGCACGGGCTTCGAAGCGCGCGAGCACGTCGTGCCGTTCGTGGTGCCTCCCGTGAAGGGAGCCGCTCCGTAGGGCAGTACCCTCGTGTGCGGGCGCGCCCTTCGTGTCGCCACAAGGCGCACTGATTTTTCGATCCGGGTGTAGCTTGAGGCGTGCTCGACGTTCCAGTGTGGCTGGTTGCGCTGGTCCTCGCGGGCGCGGCGCCGTTCTGCGTCGCCGCTCTGCAGAGCTTGCTCGAACGGCGCCTACGTCGGCGAACTCTCGAGACAATCGAGCGAGCCCTCGCGCCTGGTGACAAGAAGGACACACATTAGGGATCCGCGGCGAACGCGCTCGCCGGAAGAAAAACCGCGGTCTCTTGGTACAATGGGTGCAAAGTAAGAAGGACCATGGCCCGACTCTTCGGCATCATCGGCAATCGGCCGGATCTCACCGCGCGCGTGCTCGCGTTCGAGGAAGCGGCGCTGCGGGCGCGCGCGAAGGGAGTGCCCCTCGGCTGGGGGCTCGGCTTCTACCAGGGCGGCGAGGTGCTCATGCGGCGCCGTCCGATCGACGAGCGTCCCGAGCTCGACGTGGCCAAGCTCGCGTCGGACGTGCGCGCGGACCTCATCATCGGCCACGTCCGCCACGCGACGGTCGGCGCTCTCCGGACCGAGAACACGCATCCTTTTCGCTACCGCCAGTGGCTTTTCGCGCAGACCGGCACCGTGCCCGAGTTCGAGCAGGTGCGCGAACGGCTCGTGGCGAGCGTGCCGGACTTCTTGCGTGGCGACGTTCGCGGGGAGACCGACGCCGAGATGATGTTCCACGTGTACCTGTCGTTCCTGCACGACGGCGGCCGGCTCAACGACGGCGTCGTCGAGGAGGCCCTCGCGCGCGAGGCCCTGCGTTCGAGCCTCGCCGTCGTCGACGGGATGACCGCCGAGGTGGGCGGCGAGGCGGGCAAGCTCAACCTGATGGTCTCGAACGGCGAGTACATCGTGGCCGTGCATCGCAGCGACGCGCCGATGCGCCTGCGTCTGTTCAACGGCAGGGCCGACGCCGACCTCCTCATCGGCGAGGACACCCAGCTGAGGCGCAAGATCCCCGAGGTCAATCAGGTGCACTTCTCCCTCGCGGCGAGCGACTTCGACGAGACGCCGCCGAACGGGCGCTGGAAGAGCGTGCCCGAACGTGCGATCGTCACGATGTCGCGTGACGACGATCCGCGCATCGAAGCTCTCTGACCTCCTCTCGCCGCCGGGGCTCGCGCTCGCGCTCGGACTCGCCGGCTGCGGCAACGGGACGGGCGGGGGACCGCCGGCCCTGGCGCCGGTCGCGGCGAGCGCGAGCGCGGCGCCTCCGGGGCGCCCGGACGGGGTCGTTCTCGAGCCAGCCCCGTCCTTGCCGCGCCCCGAAGCCCGGGCGAACGCGCGCGGCGTGGTGTCGCTGCGCGAGCCGCTCGCGGCTGCCAGGGTGACCGATCTGGTGCAGTCGTTCGTCGCCGCGTGGCAGCGCGGCTCGCTCGACGCGCTCGTCGCGCTGCTGACCCCCGACGCGGGGCCGATCGAGGCCCGGGCGAGAGGAAAGACGGGCCTCGTCGAGGGCTGGCGCCAGCGGATGCACGCCCACGAGTATGCGCGGCTCGCCGGCATGGATCTCGTGCGCCCCGAGCGGATCGAGCGATGGGAGCGGGCCGATGCGGACGCGCCGGGCGCTCCGAAGCGTCTGGCGGAGGTGCTCCCCGGCGAGGTGTTCGTCCGCGTTCCGCTCGAGGTGACGACCTTCGCGGGCGAGAAGCTGTTCGACGACGTCCTCGTGATGATCTTGAGGCCCGACGACGGCAGGTTCCTCATCGCGGCGTACGGCGAGACCGCGTCGTCCGACTGAGGCAGAGATCCGGAGCCGCCAAGGGCCGGCCGATCATCCCAGGACGAAGGGCTCCTTGCCGACCGGCTCCATGCTGCCGTCGCCGTGAAAGACGAGGGCCCCGCCGGTCGGGATCCCGACGAACAGGGGCTTCACGCGGCGTCGGGCGCAGAGCTTCTGGACCAGGCGAAGCTCGTCCCAGTCGTCCTCCTCGTTGTGCGTGTCGAAGACGTGGCCCGGTAGGGCTCCGATGCACGGGAGCAGGCGCGCGCCCGCGAGATCCGCCCCGGGGTCGGGCAGCGCGCCGTCTTCCTCCTCGGGCCAGTCCGCCCACCAGGCGCCGAGCGCGATCGCCCCGGCGCTGACGCCCATGAGGGGCACGCCGCGCGAGCTCGCCCGTCGCAGCCACGCCGACGCTCCCGCGCGCTCGAGGAGCTTCGCGCCGAGGGCGGCGTCCCCCCCGCTCACGAAGACGAGGTCCGCTCGCTCGACGACGGCGCGTGCCGTCGCCGCGCTCATGGGGGAGTCTTCCCCCGGCACGGCGAACCTCTCGATCTGCGCCTCCGGGAAGAGGCCGGCCATGCGTCCGCTCATGAACTTCAGCCCGCGCGCGTCTCCGGCGACCGGGGCGCAGGTGACGGCGATGCGCGCCTCCTTCTTCCCGAGGGCCTCGTAGGCGCGCGCGGCGACCTTCGGGAGCAGCCCGTCCTGCCCGGAGGCGACGAGGTAGACCGGGCCGCGCTTCGGGGTGCTCGTTCCGCCCTTCATGTCTCGAGCCTGTAGCGCGCGAAGTCGACCCCGACACGATCGCAGACGGCGCGCAGGACCTCGTCGGTCCGCCGGGCGCTCTCCTCGATGGTCCCCGTCGTGTCGATGACGAAGTCCGCCACGGCGACCTTCTCGGCGAGAGGCTTCTGCGCGCGGATGCGGGCCAGGGCGTCTTCCCTCGACGACGCATCGCGCGCGTGGACGCGCGCAATCTGAGTGGCCTCCGGACACGAGACGACGACGAGCGGCCGGAAGGCGTCGGCCACCCCGTTCTCCACCAGGAGCGCGGCCTCGTAGCAGGCCAGAGGCTCGCCCCGGGCCTCGAGCTCGACCGCGCGCTGCGCCGTGAGCGCCGCGATCAGGGGGTGCGTGATGGCGTTCAGGCGCTTGCGGGCGGCCTCGTCCGAGAAGGCGATGCGCGCGAGGGCCTTGCGGTCGAGCGCGCCGTCCTGCGCGAGCACCCCGCCGCCGAACGCGTCGACGACCGCGCGCAGGCCGTCGGTGCCCGGCTCGACGACCTCGCGTGCGAGCGCGTCCGCGTCGATGACGGGCACCCCGCGCGCGCGCAGCCGCGCCGCGACCGTGCTCTTGCCCGAGGCGATGCCGCCAGTGAGACCGAAGAGGTGCACGCCAGGTCCTTCCGACCTATACATTCCGCCTCGTCGCGATGCGAGAGCCGCCTGCACCGCCTCCGTCGCGAGGGCCGAAGCTGTCGCGCCGCCGATTGATGGGTACGGCGGCTGCCGCGGTGGTGCTGGCGGGCAGCGCGCTGGCCGTCCTGCGAACGCGCGGCTACCGGGTGGGGCCCGAGGTGCGCCTCGTCGGGATGTCGCCGTGGCAGTTCGTCGTCGTGGAGCACGCGGCGCGGCGCATCGCGGCACCGGACCGCGAGGGCGATGCGTCGATCCCGACCGCGGACGGCCTGGACGTCGCCGGCTTCGTCGACGCCTGGGTCGTGCGGTTGCCCTCGCGAGCGCAGCGGGACCTCGGGCGCTTCCTCGCGTACCTCGAGCACGTCGCGCCTCTCGGCGCGGGCTTCGCTTCGCGCTTCACCCGTCTCGGTCCGGGCGCGCAGGATCGCGTGCTCGAGGGCCTCGAGCGCTCCCCGCACGATCTCTTGCGCGCCGGGTTCGACGGGCTCAAGGCGCTCGTCTTCGCCGGTTACTACCGGGATGCGCGGACGTGGGGCCTGCTGGGCTACGACGGTCCGCTCGTCGGCCGGCCGCCGCAGGGGTGGCGATGACCGGCGGCGTCGTGCGGGGGCGCGAGATGCAAGAGGACCTCGTCCTGAAGGTCGACGCCGTGGTCGTCGGAACCGGGGCGGGGGGGTCGATGGCGCTGCGCGAGCTGGCGCGCGCGGGGCTGGACGTCGTGGCGCTCGAGGAGGGGGCGTACCTGGCTCCGCGGGACTTCGATCAGCGCGAAGATCGCATGCTCCCCCTTCTGCTGCAGGACGCGGGCGGCCGGGCGACCGAGGACATGGCCATCCGCGTTCTCCAGGGCAGGGCAGTGGGCGGGAGCACGGTGCACAACACGAACCTCTGCAAGCGCACGCCGGACGCGATCCTCGAGCTGTGGGCCCGGAAGCACGGGGTCGCCGGCGCGGGCTCGCGCGACCTTCTCCCGGCGTTCGAAGCGGTGGAGAGGGATCTCTCGGTCTCCGAGATCGACGCCGCGATGCGCAACGCGAACAACGACGTCCTGAAGCGTGGATGCGAGGCCCTGGGCTGGCGCGGCGGCGCGCTCAGGCACAACCGCGTCGGCTGCCAGCAGAGCGGCTTCTGCGAGCTCGGGTGCGCGTACGACGCGAAGGAGAACGCGCTCAAGGTCCTCGTCCCCCAGGCCGTCGCGGCCGGCGCGCGGGTATACGCGGACGTCCACGTGACGGCGATCCTCCACGCGGCCGGGCGCGCGACCGGCGTGAGCGCCGTGGCCGTCGACGCCGCCGGCCGGCCGCGCGCGCGCGTCCAGGTGTGGGCGCCCGTCGTCGTCCTGGCCGCGAGCGCCGTGGGGAGCGCGGCTCTCGCCCGCAGGAGCGGGCTGCCCGATCCCCACGGGCGGCTGGGCCGAGGGCTGCGCCTGCACCCGGGAGCCGCCGTGGCGGGGCGCTTCGACGGCGCCATCGACGGCTGGCGCGGCATCCCGCAGAGCTACGAGTGCACCGAGCACCTGTCCCACGAGGAGGGGAGCGAGAGGCGGGTGTGGATCGTCCCTGCCTTCGCGCACCCGGTCGGCGCGGCGGCGACGCTGCCGGGCTTCGGCGCGGCGCACATGGCCGCGATGCGCTCGTACCCGAACCTCGCGGTGCTCACCGCGATGGTGCACGACGAGACGAGCGGCGAGGTCGACGTCGACGAGGCCGGCCCGGTGCTCCGCTACGTCATGACGGAGGCCGACCGGCGGCAGCTCGCCCGCGGGCTCGCGGCGGGCGCGCGCATCCTGCTCGCGGCGGGGGCGCGCGAGGTGACGATCCCCGCGATCCCGCCGGTTCGCGTCACGAGATCGTCGGAGCTCGACGCGCTCGACCTCTCCGTCCTGCGCCCGCACTCTGTCCCGCTGACCGCCGTGCACCCGATGGGGACGATGCGCATGGGGGAGGACCCGGCGGTGAGCGTCGTGCGGTCGACGGGGGAGCACCACCAGGTGCGCGGCCTCTTCGTAGCGGACGGTTCGCTCTTCCCGACGAGCATCGGGGTGCCGCCGCAGGTGAGCATCTATGCCTTCGCGCTGCACCTGGCGCCGCACATGGTCGAGAGGGCGGGAGAACGCTAGGCTTGGCGGCCCCATCTCGCCTTGCCGGGCATGAATCGACGCGAGCGGCGCAACCTTCTCGCTGAAGGGCCCGTTCACGACGCGCAGACGCGAGCGAATGAGCGCGAGGCGGGCATCCCTTTCGCTGAGGCGCCCACGAATGAGCACGAGGGGAGCATCCATTCCGCGGAGCGGCCCATGAATGAGCGCCAAGCGCTCGTCCCTTGCACGAAGAGCCCCGTGAATGAGCGCGGGGGGGGCGTCCTTTTCGCGGAGCCGCTCATGAATGAGCGCGAAGCCCGCATCCCTCGCACCGAGGGGCCCATGAATGAGCGAGAGGCGCGCGCCCCTTGCGAGGGGAGGGTTGCGATTGAGCGTGAGGCGTGCGCCCCTCCCGAAGGGAGATCGGCCACTGGGCGCAAGGCACGCGCTCCTTGCGAAGTGAGGATCGCGATTGAGCGTGATGCGTGCGCCCCTGCCGAAGAAAGGATCGCGATTGAGCGTGATTCATGCCTCCCTTGCGAAGGGAGGTCCGCGACTGAGCGACATGGACGCGCCCCTTGCGAAGGGAGGTCCGCGATTGAGCGTGATGCGCGCACGCTTTCCGAGAGGAGGCCCGCGATTGAACGACAGCGTCCTCGTGTTCGTGCTCGGCCCGGCGTGCACGTACAGGGGAGCGGCGCCATCCGGAGCTCACCGCCGCGGAGGCCCGCCTTGCGGTCTTGCGCAGGCTCTGGGGAGCTCAGCTTGCTGCGCTGGTGCTCGAGGCGGCGGCGCGTCGTCGATGACGTGCGCCTACCGCAGCACCTCGCCCATTTCGATCGTCACATCAGGAAACCGCACGAGGGTCAGGCGGTCGCCCTTCGCGGAGCGCCTTCCGTAACCCCACGAGCGCAGCAAGGCCCAGCCTTCGATTACAGATTCATCGAGGAAAGGGTGGCCCAGCCAGGATCCTTGCAGATGCCGCAGCCGCTCGGCGTGCCGCCCCGGAACAGCTTGCACGCTGTCTGATCGTCCGCGAGAAAACACCGGAACCAGGCGGCATAAAGGTGCATGAACTGGTGAGTCCCCTCCTGGCCGGCGACGTACCCGCTCAGCGTTTCGGTCGTGACGTGATCGCCACCGTCCCAGTCCGCGAGGAAGGCCGGCCCCGGCGCCGCCTTGTAGGTCGCCGTGCACGCGGACTCCGCCAAGTCGGCGGTGCCCGTGAGGCAGATGAAGGCGTTGTTCTTCTGGACCGATCCGCCCCCCGCGACGCACACCTCCGCTTCGACGTTGGCCCCGATGAGGCCAGCCCCGGCGGTGGCGCCGATCCCGCCCTGCGAGTGGCCCGACACCCCGACGCGCGTGCTGAGCTTCTTATAGTAGGGACTGCTGGGGTCCGCGTTCTGCTTGAGCATGTAGTCGATGGCCGCCTTGTGATACACGCCGCTTCCGACATTCGAGTTGTCCGACGCGATGACGACGATTCCATACGACGCGGCATAGACGTTGTAGAAGTCGTAGGTGCCTGACAGGCAGTCGGTCGTGCTCGTTCCCGTGCAGGCCCCCGCAGGGATGGTCGTCGACGACCCCGTCACCCCCGTTCCGTTGCCCCACGCGACGACGGGATGCGGGCAGCTGGCTTCCAGGGGGCTCGGGGTGAAGATGGCGTACGTCGTCGGTCCGGCGTCGCCGGCGGGCAGCTCCCCGGTGCTGGCGAGGTCGACGCTGGTCTTGGTGACCGTGTACGGGCCCTTTTTCGAGAAGTCGGCGGCGCCCGCCATCAGGCACGTGTCGCCCATGTGCGCGGTCGGAGGCGGAAGGCCGGCGTCCAGATCTTGACTGCCCCCGTCGCCGCTCCCGGACGACGTCCCCGCGCCGCCACCCTCCGCGGCTGCTGCGCCTGCCGTCCCTCCGCCCGACGCGCCGCCTTGACCACTCCCCGCGCTTCCCGACGACGCTCCGGCGCCCGAGCCTCCGCTCGACCCGTTGCCCTCGCCGCCTTCGGACGCGCTGCTCGCCGGCGGGCTGAAGCCCCCGTTACTGGCCTGAGTGCCGCAGGCCGCGCTGGCGAATCCGAGGAGGATAGCGATCAACATCCACGAGGCCCGATGGCTTGACATGAGTTGCCTCCGCTTGACGTGTCCTACGTTCCCGAGCGCATGCTCCGTTCGCGCACATTACGGCTCCAGTGAGAGCGGGCAAGCGGCCGAGGTGGTTTATTCGCATTTGGGTGGTGCCTCCGAAAATATGAATGCGCCCGTGGCGCATTGTTACCAGCGCAACGTCCCGCATGACCGGGCAGGCACATTTGTGGCCGAGAACGCGTGGACGATGGCCTTCCCTTATCCGTTCCGCGAAACGGCCGTTTCTGTCCGTGCGAGGGGGTAGGCGACCGTGTCGGCGCATGAGAGGGTGACCCGTGCTTCGGAGCTGCTACCGAGCGAGCTCGCGGCGGTGCTGCGCGAGGCGCACGAGTCGCTCGCCCGTCAATCGGTCCCGGGAGTCTTTGTCCACTGGATCCTGGCGGCGGTCGTCCTCACGACCTCGTCGGTGTCGAGGGCCCGCCCGTGGGGGATCGCGGCGGCCGCCGTCTGGATGGTCGCGGTGGGTGTCGCGCGGCTGGCGGTCGTGAGGTCCTTCTCGAGCGCGTACTCCTCGAGCCCCGCGCGGTGGCTGCAACGGTTCCGAGGGGGCCTGCTGGTGTCTTCCGTCACGTGGGGCATCGGGGGCGCCGTCCTCATCGGGGCGGGTGAATTCGACCGCGAGTCCTGGCTGGTTCTCTTGACGCTTGCCGGGATCAGCGCCGCGGGGATCGCCTCTCTCGCAGGGGACGTCGGCCTGCTTCGCGTCCACATCGCGTGCCTGCTGGCCCCGACGTTCGCGACGGGCCTCGTCTTCATGCCGGGGAGCGCCCGCCTCGTCGTCGGATTCGCCGTCGTCGTCGGAGCGTACGCAGCCTTCTTGTGGGTCCAGGGCGGTTACGCCAGTCAGTCCTTCTTCGGGGCCTTGGTCAACTCGAAGCTGCTCGAGCGTCACGCCGCCCAGCTCGACGCCGCGCGCCTCGAGAGCCTCCAGGCGAGCCGAGCCAAGTCCGAGTTCCTCGCGAACATGAGCCACGAGATCAGGACCCCGATGACCGCCGTCTTGGGCTACGCGGAGCTGCTCCTCGACCCGTCGCTCGGAGCGAGCGACCGGATCAGCCACTTGCAGACCCTCCGGCGAAACGGGGAGCATCTCATGTCCCTCGTGAACGACATCCTCGACGTGTCGAAGATCGAGGCGGGCAAGATGACGGTCGAACGGATCGCCACGTCGCCCAGTCAGGTCATCTTCGACGTGGCCTCGCTCATGCGAGCCCGAGCCCTGGAGAAGAAGCTCGCATTCGAGGTCGACTTCGCCGGGCCCTTCCCGGAGACGGTCGCGGGCGACCCTACCCGTTTCAAGCAAATCATGGTGAACCTCGTCGGCAACGCCATCAAGTTCACCGCGAGCGGGACCGTCCGGATCCTCGCGCGATGCGATGCGTGCGATTCCGAGGCTCCGAGCCTCTCGATCGAGGTCTCCGACACCGGGATAGGGATGACGCCCGCGCAGATGCAGACGCTCTTTTCGCCGTTCACCCAGGCCGACGCGTCGACGACGCGGACCTTCGGAGGCTCCGGGCTCGGGCTCATGATCAGCAAGCGCCTCGCGCACCTGCTCGGAGGAGACGTCACCGTGGAGAGCGCGCCGGGCAAGGGGAGCGTGTTTCGACTGACCTTGCCGACGGGCCCCCTCGGGGGGATACGCATGGTCCAACCCCATGACGAGGGGGGCCGAGATGCGCTTCCGGCGGCGACGACGACCCGTCTCGACCTCCCTCACCCGTGCCGGGTGCTGCTGGCGGAGGACGGCTACGACAACCAGGCTCTCATCACCAACTTCCTCGTCAAGGCCGGCGCCACGGTCAAGGTCGTGCCCGACGGTAGCGAGGCGGTCGCCGAGGCGAACGCGGCCGCGGCCGCCGGCGACCCGTTCGACGTCGTCCTCATGGACATGCAGATGCCCGTGCTCGACGGCTACGGCGCAACCTCCAAGCTCCGCCTCATGGGCTACGCGGGCCCCATCGTGGCACTCACGGCCAGCGCGATGTCCGAGGACAGGGAACGTTGCGAAGCCGCGGGGTGCGACGAGTACCTCACCAAGCCGGTGAATCGTGCGAAGCTCGTGGAGACGGTGGCCCGATTGAGCGCGAAGGGGAGGCAGTCGAGCGCGCCGCTCGTGAGCACGATGAGGGACGACGAGGACGTGAAGGGGATCGTCGGACAGTTCGCTCTGGCCCTGCCGGAGCGGTCTTCGGCGATGCTCCGCGCCTACGAGGCCTCGGACGTCGAGACGCTCAGGCGTCTCGCACACCAGCTCACCGGTTCGGCGGGCGCCTACGGATTCCCCGCGATCACGGACGCGGCCAGGGCCGTCGAGCGGGCGGTCAGCGACCGCCTCGATGACCCGTCCCTCCAGGACCACCTCCACGAGCTCGCGACCTTGTGTCGTCGTGCACGCCCGTGAGCGCGCCGGACAGGAGATAGACCGAATGGCACACACCGTCCTCGTCATCGACGACTCGCCAGACGTTCACCGGCTCCTCGACGCTCGCCTCCGCCCCGAAGGCCTCGTCATGCACTACGCTCTCAGCGCGGAGGAAGGCCTCGCGAAGTCGCGCGAGCTCAGGCCGGACCTCATCCTGCTGGACGTCGATCTGCCCCTGGTGACAGGCTTCGAGGTCTGCCAGAAGCTGAAGGAAGATCCGAACCTTACGCACGTCCCCGTGATCTTCCTGACGGGCGCCGCCGAGATCCACACCAAGGTCCAAGGGTTCGACCTGGGAGCGGTCGACTACGTCACCAAGCCGTTCGAGCCGGCCGAGCTCCGCGCACGCGTGCGAGCCGCTCTTCGTACCAAGAGGTACCACGATCTGCTGTCGGCCCGTTCGAGCGTCGACGGACTGACGGGCGTCTGGAATCGCTCGTACTTCAACCAGCGATTCGGCGAGGAGATCTCGGCCGCGCAACGTTACGGGCGAACCGTATCGCTCGTGATGCTCGATCTCGACAACTTCAAGGCGTTGAACGACTCGTTCGGGCATCCCTTCGGCGATCTCGTGCTGCAGACGGTAGGAGACATCCTCCACACGCAACTTCGCACGACCGACGCGCCTTGCCGCTTCGGCGGCGAAGAGTTCGCCCTCATCCTGAGCGAGACCGCCGAAGAGGGCGCAGTCTTCACCGCGGAGCGGGTCCGCGAGCAGATCGCAGCGGCCGCGTTCCGTCCGAAGGACCGCCACGTCCGGGTCACGGCGAGCCTCGGGGTCGCGTGCTCTACTCTGTTCGACGCGCCCACGCTCTCGGTATCCAAGGTGGTCACCGCAGCCGACGACGCTCTTTACGCGGCCAAGCGCGAAGGCCGCGATCGAGTTTGTGTCGCGAAGCCGAACCGAATCGTTGCCTCGTGATCGGCGTCGTCGAAGCGCGGCCGGCCCGGCATCCGCAACGACGCCGTCGATGAAGCTCTCCGCTGTCGGCCGGCGTCTCCTGTTTTCCGTCGTCCTCGGCGCCGCGCTCCCCGCGTGCGACGTGATCGCGCCCGGCGAGGCGCCTTGCGCGCCCGAGCCCGCGGTCGAAAGCTGGCCTGTCGATCCGGCTGCGCTCGCGCCGCGCCCGTGGCCCGACGCCGGACCGTTCTCGCCGGCGCCGCACGCGCCGTTCCCGAGCATCGGGGACGCCGACGGCGGTCTGCTCACGCCTCTGCGGCTCGTGAGCATCGTCGCGGCGGGCGATCCGCTGCACGACGCTCTCTTCGCGTTCGGCGACGCGCTCGTCCGAAGCCAGTGGCTCGGCAGCGTCGCGCAGGCCTACGGCCTCGCGCCCGCCGGGACGAGCGTTCACGTCGACGGCCCGTCTCTGGAAGGCAACGTGACGGTGGACGACATGAAGTCGTACGTGCGGCAAGCGGCCGGGAGCACGCTCGCGGGTCCTCCCGCGGTCTATCTGCTCTACCTGCCGCCGGGCGCGACCGTCGTCGTGGGCGGCCTGACCAACTGCGGTTGCTACGCGCTCGGAGGCGCTCACACCGCCCTCGACGAGCAAGGCAACGCCCTCGCGTACGTGCAACGCTGCTCGCTCGCCGACAACGACTCCGTCACGCGAGTCGCGAGCCATGAAGTGGCCGAGGCGGTGACCGACACGGGCAACGGCTTCCGCTTGGACCAGCCGTCGCCGCCCTGGAGCGGCACGCCGTGGGCCTCGGTGCAGCCCGGGACCGTCGAGGTGGGCGACCTGTGCTCGGGCACGTTCGTCACCGAGGGGAGCTGGACCTACCAGCGCATCTGGTCGGATCCGGCCGCGACCGCAGGCGGCGATCCGTGCGTCCCGACGCTGCCGGCGCCGTACTTCAGCACGAGCGCCGCCGCCGCGTGGGTGCCCGTCGCCGCGGGCGCGACGGCGAGCGTCGCGGTCACGGGCTGGTCGACGGGGCCGCGCGAGGACTGGTACGTCTACCCGCTCATGAGTTACCCGCCGTCGGGCGCCTTCTCGGCGCGCATCACGACGGCCGTGCAGCAGACGCTCGACGGGGTCGTCTACACGAGCATCAACAACGGAGGGACCGCGACGTTGTCGGTGACCGTGGCGCCGGGCGCGCCGTCGGGGACGTGGAGCGTCGTTCGCCTGGTGAGCCGCTCGGCCGACGGCGTGGACGGGACGCACGTGTGGCCGGTGGGCGTCTATGTGCCCTGAGGGTCAGGGGTCGTCCCGGGGAAGGCTCGCGGCCGTCCTTGCCGCCGCTGCGCTGAGCGTCGGCTGCAGCGGCAGCCGCCCCTACAGGGCGACCACCCCGCACGTGGGGAGCGCCGCCGGGGCAGCCGTCGACGCGCGGGTCATCTGGACGCAGCCGGCCTCCGAGAGCTATCCGCCTTCCGGCCTGGTCAACGTGCGCGCCGTCTATCAGCTCCGGCCGGGCACGGCGCTGACGTCGCCGCGGCTCGCGCCGGCGGCCTCTGCACCGTGCGAGGACGGCGTCCGGCCAAGGGCGACCGCCGACCTCGGCGCACCGGAGCGGCCCGACGCGTTGGCGGCCGGCTCGCTCGGGATCGCGTTCCCTCGCGACGCGGTCGATCGCGACGGGCTGCTCTGGGCGAGGCCCACCGCGCTGGACCTGACGGTCCTTTACGCGGGCGCGCCCGCCGGCTGTCTGCGCACCCCGCTCGTGGAGCAGGGGGCCGCGCCTGAATGGAGCGACGTGCCCGCATGGTCCTTCGGCATGGGCCTTCGCGTCCTCGCCCCGCTGCATCGGATCTACGGGGTCGACGCCGCGTCGATGTTCGTCGTCCGGCTTGGCCGGTGGCTCGGGCCGGTCCGGCTGCGCGCCGAGCTGGCGGGCGGGGGCGCGCTTGCCCAGGGGACCAACGCCAACCTCACGGGGTACTCGTACGGCGCCGGTCTTCTCGCCGACTACCTGCTCTTCTCCGTACGCCGCTTCGGGCTCGGCGCGATGCTTGGATATGACTTTACCGGGATCAGCTTCGCACCCAACATAGGTTCCTTCTCGCACGACGGGGCCGGGTTCGCCGGTCCCATCTACGGCCCTCGCGCAGGACTCTCCCTCGGCTTGATCCCCGAGCCGCCCCCTGGCACGGCGTTTCGCTCGCGCGCCGACGCCCGGTCGACGACGCTGGAGATCTTCGGCGCGGCCCTGTCGAGTCAGGGCTCCGGCGGAGCCACGGCCGCGCTCTGGTTCATGCTCAGCGTCGACGCGGGCTTCTAATCTAGTGCCGCTCGGCGGAGGTCCGGCCAGATGTTCCCCTTTCCCCCGGACTTCAGTCCGGGGGACATGTGCCAGCAAACCCGGCCAGCCTCCCCCCGATAATCCCCTCCGCTTCCGCCACGATCCGCTCCACGAGCTCCCTCACCGTCGGCACGTCGCGAATGAGCCCCATCACCTGCCCCGCCGACCACACGCCATATTCCATGTCCCCGTCGGCGATGACCTTGCGCCCCCGCTCCCCCGAGACGAGCGGCGCCAGCTCTGCGAAATCGGTCGCGCCCGGCCGCGCCTCGATCGCGACCACCTCCTCCGCCACCTTGTTCCTGTAGACGCGCGCCGTGTTCCGGAGGCTCCGGAAGATGAGAGCCGTATGCCGCTCGTCCCCCTCGACGAGCTTGCGCTTCAGGTTCTCGTGGACCGGCGCCTCGACGGTCGCCAGAAAGCGCGTGCCCATGTTGATCGCGTCCGCCCCGAGGGCCAGCGCCGCAGCGAGCCCCCGCCCGTCGCCGAAGCCGCCGGAGGCCACGATAGGAATGGTCACGCGGTCGGCCGCGCACGGGATGAGCACGAGCCCCGGCACGTCGTCTTCCCCGGGGTGTCCGGCGCACTCGAAGCCGTCGACGCTCACCGCGTCGCAGCCGATCGCCTGCGCCTTCACGGCGTGGCGCACGCTCGTGCACTTGTGGATGACCTTGACCCCCGCGGCCTTCAGCCTGGGCATGAAGCGCTCGGGGTTATGGCCCGCGGTCTCCACGATCGAGATGCCGCTCTCGATCGCCGCGGCCACGTACTCGTCGTAGGGGACGGGCTTGATCGTGGGCAGGATCGTGAGGTTGACGCCGAAGGGCCCGTCGGTCATCGCGCGCGTCCTGGCGATCTCCCGGGCGAGCGCCTCGGGCGTGGGCTGGGTCAGCGCCGTCAGAAAGCCGAGCGCGCCCGCGTCGGCCACGGCCGCCACGAGCTCGGCCTTTCCGACGTGCTGCATGCCCCCCTGGACGACGGGATGCCTGACGCCGAACATCTCGGTGAATCGCGTTTTCAGCATGGTAGCGGTCCACGCAGCGTAACGCGCCGCGGGCCCGGCCGGCGCCGCTTGCGTCCGCGACGGATCGTCGGTAGCCGATCGGATGAGGATGCCCGCCGAGTTCGCCCACCTTCACGTGCACACGCAGTACTCGCTGCTCGACGGGGCGGTGAAGGTCAAGGACCTGGTCAAGCGCGTCGCGGCAGCCGGCATGAAGGCCGTCGCCGTGACGGACCACGGCAACATGTTCGGGGCCATCACGTTCTACAAGGCCGCCAAGGAGGTCGACGTTCGCCCCATCCTCGGCTGCGAGCTCGAGGTGGCCGGCCGCGGCGGACACGCCCATCATCTGCCGCTCTTGGCGGCCACGCTCGAGGGCTACAAGAACCTCATCGGGCTCGTCTCGCACGCGCACGTCCGCGGAGCGCCCGTCGAGCTCGCCGACCTCGCGGGACGCGCGAAGGGCCTCGTCGCGATGACCGGCTGCATGGGCGGGCTGGTCCCGCAGGCCATCCTCGAGGAGGGCGAGCGCCGGGGTCTGGAGGTGCTCGGCGCCCTGCGCGACGCGCTCGAGCCCGGGAGCCTGTACGTCGAGCTCCAGGATCACGGTCTGCCGGAGCAGTCGGTCTACAACGCCATGCTCGTGAAGGGCGCGCACGACCTCGGCCTGCCGCTCGTCGCCACCAACGACGTCCACTACGCCGAGCGCGCCGACGCCGACGCCCACCTGTACCTGTCGTGCATCAAGACCGGGCGCTCGCTCGAGGAGGCCAGGGAGCGCCACCACGGCTCGAGCGAGATGTACCTGAAGTCGCCCGAGGAGATGGCGCGGCTCTTCTCCGCCCACCCCGAGGCCGTGAAGGCGACGCTCGAGATCGCCGAGAGGTGTCGGGTGTCCCTCAGGCTCAACGAGCCGATGCTGCCGAGCTTCGGCGTCCCCGATGGATACGACGCCGAGGGGTACTTCCGGCACGTCGCGCGCGAGGGGCTGCGCGCGCGCTTCGAGGAGCTGGACGCTCAGGGCAAGGGCGTCGACCGGGCCGCGTACGCCGCGCGCCTCGAAGGCGAGATCGACGTCATCGCCAAGATGAGGTTCGCCGGCTACTTCCTCGTCGTCTGGGACTTCATCCGCCACGCCAAGGAGAGCGGCATCCCCGTGGGGCCCGGGCGCGGATCGGGCGCGGGGTCGCTCGTCGCGTACGCGATGCGCATCACGGACCTCGATCCCATCCCCTACGGGCTGCTCTTCGAGCGCTTCCTCAACCCCGAGCGCGTGAGCATGCCGGACTTCGACGTCGATTTCTGCATGGACAGGCGCGACGAGGTGATCTCCTACGTCCAGCGCAAGTACGGCGAGGCGAGCGTCGGCCAGATCGCGACGTTCGCGGAGCTCAAGAGCAAGAGCGTCGTCAAAGACGTCGCCCGCTGCCTCGGCATCACGCCCACCGAGGCGCAGCAGATCGCCAACCTGATCCCCAGGAAGACGCCCGCCGAGTCCTACACGATCGCCGAGGCCCTCGAGGTCGAGCCGAAGCTCAAGGCGATGTACGAGCGCGACGCCCGCGTGCGCGAGCTGCTCGACCAGGCCCGCAAGATCGAGGGCCTCACGCGGCACGCCGGCAAGCACGCCGCAGGCATCGTGATCAGCGAAGGCCCCCTCTGGGAGCACGTGCCGGTCTTCCGCGACGCCGGCAAGTCCACCGGCGCCGGAGGCGACGACAAGCCGGGCGCGCTCGTCACCCAGTACTACAAGGACGACGTCGAGCTCGCCGGGCTCGTCAAGTTCGATTTCCTGGGACTGAAGACGCTGACGGTGATCGACATCGCCGTTCGCCTCGTCAACGCGCGGCCGGACTTCGTGCGCGAGGGCAAGAGCCTCGACATCTCCCGGATACCGATGGACGACGCGACGACGTTCAAGCTGCTCGCGTCGGGCGAGACGAAGGGCGTGTTCCAGCTCGAGTCGAGCGGCATGCAGCAGCTCTTCAAGGACCTGCGGCCCGACGGGTTCGAGGACGTCATCGCCGCGGTGGCGCTCTACCGGCCCGGCCCGCTCGGCAGCGGGATGGTCGAGGACTTCGTCAACCGGAAGCACAAGCGCGCGGCGATCGCGAGCCTGCACCCCGACGTCGACGACATCCTGGCGCCGACCTACGGCGTCATCGTCTACCAGGAGCAGGTGATGCAGATCGCGCAGAAGCTCGCCGGCTACACGCTCGGCAGCGCGGATCTCTTGCGGCGCGCGATGGGCAAGAAGAAGCCCGAGGAGATGGCGAAGCAGAAGAGCGTGTTCCTCGAGGGAGCGAAGAAGAGCGGCGTCGACGAGAAGAACGCGGAGCACATCTTCGGCCTGCTCGAGTACTTCGCGGGGTACGGCTTCAACAAGAGCCACTCCGCGGCGTACGCGCTCGTCACGTACCAGACGGCCTGGCTGAAGGCTCACCACCCGGCGGAGCTGCTCTGCGCGATCCTGACGAGCGACAAGGAGCGCATCGAGAAGGTGGTGCGCACGATCGCCGACGCCCGGGGGATGGGCGTGACCGTGCTGCCGCCCGACGTCAACGAGAGCGACACCGATTTCAAGGTCGTCTACACGCACCCGGCCGGCGACAGGCCGATCCGCCGGGCGGACAAGGTCAAGGACGCCCTGGGGCCGCAGATCCGCTTCGGCCTCGGGGCGGTCCGGGGCCTCGGCGGCGCGGCGCTGGAGGCGGTGTTCGAGGCGAGGGGCGAGGGGCCGTTCCGCGATCTGTTCGATCTCGCGTCGCGCGTCGACGCGAAGCGCGTCAACAAGGCCGTCTTCGAGGCGCTCGTGCAGTGCGGGGCGTTCGATTCGACGCTCGAGGAGAGGGGCGTGTCGCGCGCTCGGGCGTTCGCGTCGATCGACGTCGCGCTCGAGCGTTCGCGCGCGGCGAGCCGCGATCGCGCCGCGGGACAGACGACGCTGTTCGGTCTGTTCGACTCGGCCCCGCAGCAGGCCGCCGCCGCGCCGACGGCGGGCGACTACGTCGAGGCCGAGCCGTGGGACCGGCGCGAGCTGCTCGTCCGCGAGCGGCAGGCGCTCGGCTTCTACGTCTCGGGGCACCCGCTCGAGAGGTACCTCGGTCGCAAGATCGAGCGAGCCGAGGGGTCGGCCGGGGCGAAGGCCGCGGGGGACGCGGGCCTCGCGAAGCTCGGGGCGCTGGCGATCCGCGACTGCGCGGGCATGGACGACTGGGCCCAGGTCAAGCTCGTCGGCATGGTCGAGGGGTACCGGGAGCGAATCTTCAAGGACGGCGGCGGGAAGGTCGGCTTCTTCGAGCTGGAGGACCTCACGGGGCGCGTCAGCGTGAAGATGCGGCAGAGGGAGATCGACCAGTTCGCCCACGTCGTCGCCGCCGGAGACCCGGTGATGGTGACGGGCAAGGTCAGCTTCCCCCAGCGATCCGAGGACGCGGAGGACGATCTCGACGCCCCGCGGGAGCCGACGATCCTGCTCAACGAGATCAAGCCTCTCGCCGAGGCCGTCAGCGCGGAGACGCGGTCCGTCGCGATCCGTGTCAGCGCCGAGCGCACGCGCGCCGTCGACCTCGCGAGCCTGGCGCGCGTCTTGTCGTCCGCCAGGGGAAACTGCCCGGTGGCCCTTTACCTGGGCTTCGAGGGGGGCGCCGAGGCCGTGCTCTCGCTCGGCTCGAAATGGGGAGTCGAGGTGGGCGACGGGCTCCTGGCGGCGATCGAACGAATCTTCGGGGAACAGGTGGCCGAGCTGAGGTAGTCTAGAAGGGGCATGGAGGAGAGGCAGGCCGCTGGCGGCGGCGGCGACGATCCGGTCGTCACGACGCGCGCCCTCGCCCCGCTGGCTGCCGGCGCCACCGACATCGGCCAGCGCGAGCACGACGAGGACCACGTCCTGCTCCGCCCGGAGCTCGGCCTCTTCCTGCTCGCCGACGGCGCCGGAGGGCACGCCGCCGGCAACGTCGCGAGCGCCCTCGCGACGACCACGGTGGCGAACGTGTTCGAGTCCAGCGCCACGGCACTGGCGGACAGGCCAGAGATCGATCGCTTCGGCCTCTGGACGATTGCGCGCCGCCTCTCCGCGGCGATCCATCGCGCCAACGCCGAGATCATCGACATCGCGAAGAAGTCGTCGAAGTACCAGGGGATGGGGACGACCATCGTGGCCCTCGCTTTTTCCCCCGAAGGCGACATCGTCCACGTGGCCCACGTGGGCGACAGCCGGTGCTACCGGCTGCGAGGCGGCCTCATCGAGTCGCTGACGGTGGACCACTCGCTCGTGGTCGACGTCCTCGAGACGAACCCCGGCACCGACGACGCCCTGCTCGCGAAGATGCCTGCGCACGTCGTGACGCGCGCGCTCGGGATGGAAGAGAGCCTCCGCGTGAGCGTCCGCACGCTCGTCGCGGCTCCCGGCGACGTGTACCTCCTGTGCTCCGACGGGCTCAGCGACGTGCTCGACGACGGAAGGATAGCCGAGGTCCTCGCGGAGTCCGGCTCGCCCGACGGCCACGTGCGGGCCCTCATCGAAGCGTCGCTCGCGGCCGGCGCGCAGGACAACGTCGCGGCCGTCGTCGTCGCGTGCCAGGAGACCGACACGCCCCCGACGCGGCGCCCCTCGGCGCGGCCTGCCGAGGCGCTCGTCATGCCCCCCATGCGCGCGCCGGTCGGGTCGGCGCCGGAGATCATCATCGTCGGGGTCGAGACGCACGTCGTGCCGGCGAGCAGCGCCAACGCCGGTCTGCTCGACGTCCTCGGACGATTCGCGCGTCTCCGGCAGCAGACCCTGCCCGAGATCGCCGAGCCGAAGCCCGCGAGATGCGCCGAGTGCGGGCAGCCGCTCGAAAGGGGCGCGGTCGCGTGCCCCACCTGCGGAAGGGCCGTGACGCGCTGACGTCAGGGCTTCGTGAGGGCGCCGAGCTTCGCCTCGACCTTCGCGCGATCCTCTTCGTGCTTGAGCAGGACCCCCAGCGTCGAGCGCGCGAGCTCCTCGTCGATGGCGCTCGCTCCGAGAAGGACCAGCGCCCGCGCCCAGTCGATCGTCTCGGCGATGGAAGGCGCCTTGCGAAGGTCGAGCGCCCGGACATCGCGGGCGAACGCGGCGAGCTGCCCTGCGAGACCCGCGCCGATCCCGGGCACGCGCAGCTCGATGATCGCCTGCTCCCGGGACGGGGGCGGATAGTCGAGGAACGCGTGCAGGCAACGGCGGCGCAGCGCGTCGGTCATGTCGCGCGTGCCGTTGCTCGTCAGCACGAACAGGGGGAGGCTCCTGGCCCGGATGGTGCCAAGCTCGGGGATCGTCGCCTGCCCCTCGGCGAGCACTTCGAGCAAGAACGCCTCGAACTCCGGATCCGCCCGGTCCACCTCGTCGACGAGCATGACGACGGGTGCGGCGCTCGTGAGGGCTCGCAAGACGGGTCGCTCGACGAGGAAGCGCCGGCTGAAGAACGCCGTGTCCGCGCCCGCGACCCTGTCGGCCGCGTCCGCCAGCGACTCTGCGCCCGCGGTCCGCGCGGCCACCGTGTCGCGCAAGAGCTGAACGTAGAGCATCTGCTTGGCGTAGTCCCACTCGTAGAGGGCCTTGGCCTCGTCGAGCCCCTCGTAGCACTGCAGCCGCACGAGCTCGCGCGGCAGGGCCTCGGCGAGAGCCCGCGCGAGGTCCGTCTTGCCGACGCCCGCGGGCCCCTCGACCAGCAGGGGGCGGCCGAGGGCCAGCGCGAGCCAACACACGAGGGCGAGGTCATCCCCGGCGAGATAGCCGACGCGCGCGAGCCGGCGCCCGAGGTCGGCCGCGTCGGTCATCGCTCGCCCCTCTGCCTCACGGCTTCGTACAGCGCCATCGCCACGGCGACCGACGCGTTGAGCGAGGCGACCGGGCCCGGCATCGGCAGGCGCGCGATCGCGTCGCACGAGCGCTTCACGGTCCTGCGAAGGCCCTTGCCCTCGGCGCCGACCACGATCGCGACCGGTTTGGCGAGGTCGATCCGGTCGATTGCCACATCGCCCGTCATGTCGAGCCCGACGGCCGTCACGCCGCGGGCCCGCAGCTCTTCGAGCGCGTGAGGCAGCGAGGCGACGCGACAGAGCGTCGCGTGCTCGACGGCCCCTGCGGAGGCGCGGAACGTGGTCGGCGAAAGGGGCGCCGAGCTGTGCTCGGGCCACACGATCGCGGTTGCTCCCATCGCGACGGCGGAACGGATGACCGCCCCGAAGTTCTGCGGGTCCTGCACCTCGTCGAGCGCGACGACGAGCGCCCGATCGCCGAGGACGACGTCGTCCAGCTTCACGACGCGGAGCCCCGGGGCAAACGCGATCGCCCCCTGGTGGCGCACGCCGCGGGCCATCCGGTCGAGCTCCAGCCGGGCGATCCGCTCGACGGGCGCGCCCTGATCGCGCGCGAAGCGGGCGAGCGCCTCGAGCTGGGGAGCCTGCCGCTCCGGAGCCGCCTCGACGACCACGCGGGAGAGCTGGGCGCCGTGCTTGCGGATGGCTTCGCGCACGGGTTGGAGCCCGCAGATGATCCGGCCTTGGGGGTTCACGAGATGGACGTGCGAGCCTACCGTATCCGCGCGGGCCGCGACGCGAGGGCGCCCTCCACCTCGGCGGCGAGCGCCCGCGCGGCGCCCAGCGGGTCCGCCGCGTCGCGGATCGGCCGGCCGACCACGACCCAGCTCGCCCCGGCCTCGACGGCCTCCCGCGCGCTCATCGTGCGCTTCTGGTCGTCCCTTCGCGCCTCGCCCGCCGGGCGCACGCCGGGCGTGATGAGCGTCGCGTCGGCCCCCAGCGTCGTGCGGAGGCGAGACGCCTCGTGGGGGGAGCACACGAACGTACGGACCCCTTGCTCCCACGCGACGCGCGCGAGCCTCTCCACGTGCGAGACGAGGTCTTCGGTGACCCCGATCGCGTGAAGGTCATCGATGTCGAGCGACGTGAGCACCGTGACCGCGACGATCTCGAGCCCCCGGCCCTCCTCTTTGGCGCGCTCGACCGCCCTGCGGAGCATCTCCGGCCCGCCGCTCGCGTGCACCGTGAGCATGCGTACGCCGAGCGCCGACGCGCGCGCGACGGCTCGCTCCACGGTCTCCGGGATGTCGTGCAGCTTCAGATCGAGAAACACAGGGCGATCGGCCTCGTCGCCGATGGCCACGGCGCGCGGCCCGGCCTCGACGAAGAGCTCGAGGCCGACCTTGAGCATGCCGACGGCCTCCCGCACCGCGAGCGCCATCGCGCGGGCGCGCTCGAGCGTGGGGAGATCGAGCGCGAAGACGACGCGAGAGTCGGACACTTAGAGACAGGAGCAGAGCGGGTCGCCCGCGGTGCAATTGCACGGCTTTCCGCTGCCGCCGCCACCGCCACCGGCAGGCTTGGCGGCTCCTCCACCGCCACCGCCACCGCCGCCCCCTGCGGCCTTCCTCGGCTGCGACGCCGGGGCCTGGGAATTAAGCTGCTGGAGCTTCGCCTGCTGGTCAGCCAGCTGCTTCTGAAGCGCCGCGATCTGTTCGGGATCCTTCGTATTCGCGAGGTCTCGCTGCAGCTTCTGCCGCTGCGCCTCGGCCTGATCGATCTTGTCCTGGAGCTCGCGGGCCTGTGCCTCCGCGGCGCTGGCCTTGTCCATGGCGCTCTTGATGGCGACGCCTCCGCCGATGAGGCCGGCGAAGAGCAGAATCCCCAGGCTCACGAGGAAGATCTGCAGGCGCTTCTTGTGCTTGTCCTGGGAGAGGGCGTGAAGCTGGCGTTCGTGGTCCTGGCGGGCCGTCATCTCGGCGAGCCGGGCCGTGGACTCCGCCTCCATGCGGGCGCGCTGGACGGCGGCCTGCTGAAGGGCCGCGAGCTCGGTCTGGCGCCTCTGCTCCTCGAAGATCTTGCGCTCGCGCTCGTCTTCCACCGCGCGGAGCTGGGCGGCCTCCGCCTCCTGCTTGCGGCGAACGTCGTCCATCCGGCGCTGCTCTTCCTCGCGCGCCCGGCGTTCGCTCTCGACCTTCTCCTCCTCCTCGCGACTCTGCGCGTCGCGCAGGATCTCCTGGATGGAGACCATCACCGAGGTTTCTTGCCGTTCCGCCATTGTGCTCTCCCGGGG
>Ga0209415_10002096_pt1 | contig 37760 bp, 29 predicted proteins | sample PeaSoiSIISIP2007_FD_187696 | JGI IMG/M metagenome (GOLD analysis project Ga0209415, IMG submission 187696) | Peat soil microbial communities from Weissenstadt, Germany - SII-SIP-2007 (SPAdes) (version 2) | ecosystem: Environmental > Terrestrial > Soil > Wetlands > Peat | place: Germany...
TTCAACCAGCAAATCACCGGCTGGGACCAGGGCGATTTCAACTACGACGGTTTTGTGAACACGGCCGACTTCAACGCGTTGGCGGCGAACTTCAACCAGGGCGACAGCGGCGCCGCCTCGGCCGGCGACATTGCGGCCTTGGACGCCTTCGCAGCAGCCAACGGATTGTCCTTGCCAACGTCCAGTGTGCCGGAGCCGGCCAGCGCGGCGATGACGGTAATGGCTGGATTGGGCATTCTCCGCCGCCGCCGACGCAGATAGCGCGACAGCGGCGCGCGAGCGTCAGATGCTGATAAACATGGCGCCGTTCTCCACGGTGAGCGTAACGCCCGCGGCCTTGGCCGCTTCCTGGAGCGCGGCGTCGAGCATGACGACCGGATCGGGGCTGACGTCGAGCCGGCGCATCAGCCCTTCGCCTTTCTTTGTGCCGGCTGACAAAGTGATCTTGAGGCCGCGCCGTTTGCATTTGACGGGCGTGCCGTCCTCGAGTTTCGTGTTCATCGGCTTGAGATAAGCGTCAACGTAATGAGCGCCGATGCCGGACTTGTCTTCCCCCTGGGGTGGAAGCTTTTCTTTCGCCGCTGAATTCACGTCGCAGAGCTTGGTTTTCATTTTTTCACTTCCAGGTATTGGTCGATCGCCTTTCGGAACAGGCGAATGTGATCGGGCGTGGAGCCGCAGCAGGCGCCGATGATGTTCGTTCCGATCTCGAGCAGCGGCACAACGCCCTGGACCATCTGCTCGGGCGTTTGGTCGTAAACGACTTTCATATTGACGAGCTTGGGCTGGCCGGCGTTCGGCTGGGCCATGACGGGAAGGTCGGTGACCTTTTTGTATCGTTGGACGGCCGTTCGCGCCTGCGTCATGTCCATTCCGGTTCCACAATTCAGCGCAACGACGTCGGCCCCGCGTTCCTGCATGAACTCGGCGGCGCGTTCGGGGTCGATGCCCATCATGGTTCGGAACGTGGAACCGTCCAGCGTGACGTCGTAGGCCATGGAGCCGATGACGCACGGCGCGCCGGCCTCTTTGGATGCGTCGATCGCCAGGCCCAATTCCTCCAGGCCGGTTTGAGTTTCAATGATGATCGCGTCAACGCCGGCGTCGACCAGGGCCTTGGCCTGTTCCTTGAAGGCGTCGCGCACCTGCGCCTCGGGGAAATCGCCGTAAGGCTGCATCAAACCGCCGAAGGGGCCGATGTCGCCGATGACGTAGCCTTCGCGTCCGCCGAAGGCCTCGCGCACGATCCAGACGGCGGCCTGGTTGATCGCGGTCACCCGATCCGCGACGCCGTGGCGATTGAGCATGATGCGACAGCCGCCGAACGTGTTGGTCAGGATGCAATCCGAGCCGGCTTCGGCATATCGGCGCTGGATGGCCAGGACTTTCTCGGGATGGATAAGGTTCCATTCCTCGCCGCAGTTGCCCTGAACCAAGCCGGCGAGCATGAGCTGCGTGCCCATCGCTCCGTCGCCCAGCAGGGGGCGATCCTTGATTGCTTCCAGGATTGGCTTTTTCATGATTCTCCCGCGCTTTGTGCGGTTTGCCCCGCGAGTCGTTTATCTCGCTGCACCAAGGCGTAATGGATGGTTTCAAAAACCAGCCCCCATTTATGTTTTCGGCTGGCCGGCTCGCAGTAGCAGCCGGGTCCAATCGTCGGCCGCTGCCACGACAGCACGTCGTTCAGCTGACGACCCAAAAGCGGCTTCTCGTGATCGATGGCGACCATGAGATGCTCGGCGTTGGCCATGTATCGGCACATAAAAGTATGGCCCTCGTCGCCCGGGGCCGGAGCGCATTTCAGCTCGCGAATGGGATATCCCTGTTCGCGGGGGCCGAGCAGGACATGATAGTGAAAAAAGATGGCGCGGCCCAGGTTGGTGCACGTCGTACCTTCGTAGCGGAACAGAGCGTCAACGGTTCCATCCTGGGCGACGGCCAGGGTCAGCCGCTCCTCGGCCCAGCGTTTCAGCGCCTTGGGATTGACGACGTAGTTGGCCTGCTCATCCAGCATCACGGGGGCGGGCGGAGGCTGGGGGGCCGGCGGCGCGGGCGAAACGACGGAAGTGGAATGCTCCGGAGCTTTGCGGTATGGACCCCGGCGATACTGGCATGGGGTAAACGAGCAGTTCTCGCACGGAATCAACTCCGTAATTCGGCGAACGCGCTCATTGTGATTGGTCAGCCCGAAGACGGCCAGAAGCGATTTCTTGGGACGCAGCATTCCAGAATCCAGCACGTCCATCCCGCACTTGGGCCAGGTCGCGGCGCGCTTCATCAATTCCAGGAGCCGCGGCTGCTCGACAATGTCCCACTGGGGATAACCCGGGCTGTAGTGGGGGAGCACGCTCATGCCGCGGGTTTCGGCCCAGGCGCAGAGCCTGGCGCCCGTCAACGTCGTCAGGTGTTCCACGACTGCCGAGCCGAAAATCTCCAGGAAGAAATATTCGTCCGGCTTCTCGTCGAGCCAAAGCCGCTGTGCCTCGGACTCAACTTCCGGTCCGGCGCTGACGGCCACGAGGATCGCCCCGTGCGCCTGGGCGTCCAGCAGGGTTTTGCGCAGCCGGATGCTGGTGAAGGAGACGCCGTCGATCGTGATCGAGCCGTTGGTGAGTTTGAGTTCATCGGCCTGGCGGGCGTAAACCCATGGCTGGGCGTTTTTCGCATACCACTGCCGTGCCCATTGGGCCAGTTCCCCCGCCCGGCCCTCGGGAACGGCGTCGCGCGGATACCCCAGCAGCCGTTTGTATTCAGCCGGCTGAACGTTCACGTCGGGAAATGCATCGAGGAGTTCGATCATTCGCGTTCATCCGGCAATGGGGTTGGTCGCTTCCATGGGTTTGAACTGGCATCCATCGACAAAAAAATCAAAAAAGCGCGGATGTGTTTCGAGCCGGCAGTGTTCCACGGTTTTCACCAGGTCTTCCAGGTCCGCTCGCCGGGATTTGTTGAGCAGGGCGATGGCCGCGCCTTCGATGGCCGCGTTGCCGACCTGAACGAATTTTGAATCGGGAAGGTTGGGAATCAGGCCGATGCGGCGCGCGGCGTCGACCGACAGATGCCGCCCAAAACCGCCGGCCAGGTAGAAAACGTCCACGTCGTCGAAGTCGACGCCGTAATTATTGAAAACCGTGTGCAGCCCCGCGACGTTCGCGCCCTTGGCTTGCGCCAATTCGTTGACGTCGCGCTCGAGGAAAAAGATGTCGTGGGCCGGGTCGATGACGATGCGGGAGGCACCGTCTTCAAAACGCCCCATGTCGTTCATCCGGCCGGCGCGGAGCAGTTCGCTGAGAAGATCGATCAGCCCCGAACCGCAGATTCCCTCCGGCGCCGCATCGCCGATGACCCGGAAGCGGAACGAGCCGTCGGCGTTGATGGCGACGTCTTCGATGGCGCCATCGAGCGCGGGCATTCCGCAGGAGATCGCGCCGCCCTCGAACGCCGGCCCGGCTGGGCATGACGCTGCCAGGATGCGATCCTTGTTGCCCAGGATCAGCTCCGTATTGGTGCCGATGTCCATCATCGCCACGAGGCGGTCTTCGCGGGACAGGCCGATCGCCAACATACAAGCCGCCGCGTCGGCCCCGACGTGTCCGCTGATGATCGGAACTCCATACACCCGCGCCTTGGGATGGATCGGAAGCAGGCTTCGCCGGCCGGTGTCTGTCAGGCTGGTGGTGATGCGCTTTCCCTCGGACATTTCGATTTCGGTGATCGACCGATAAGGATTCTGGCCGATCGAATAGACGTTTTGACGGAAAAACAGATCGCGCATCGTGGAGTTGCCGACGACCACCATTTCGTAAACGGTTTTGGAATCGACGGGAAATTCCTCGATGGCGTGCGTGAGATATCCTGCCAGCGTCCGCATCAGCAGCTTGCCGCGATGATGCGTGTCGTAGAAGATTCGCGACATCACGTCCGAGCCGCCGAATCGCTGGGGATTTTCGAACGAGGCGTCGGCGATCAATCGGCCGGTTTCCAGGTTGTAGAGCCGAAGCACGATCGTGGTGGTTCCCAGGTCCATGGCAATGCCGTGGATCGGGCCAGGGCGTCGGTCGATTTCCTCTTCATCTATCAGGATGCGCTCTCCATCTCGGCGGACGGCTGGGTCGAGGTCCATTTTCTGATTGTCCAGCGGCAGCCCGATACCACCGCTGTCAATCCGCATCCGTCCCCGGCGCATCGTGTGGCATCGAACCTCGCCGGCGTCGGCCACGACGCGGCATTGGCAGGAGAGCCGGAAATTGCCCTTGAGATGATCTTCGAGCGGCGTCGGCGGCGAGAGCCGGTCCATTCCCTGGACAATCTCCACGAGGCATTCCTTGCACTTGCCCTGCTTGTGGCAGGAAGTCGGGACCTTCACGCCGAGCCGCTCGGCGTAATCAAAGAGAGACGGCCCCGGGTCGGCCGGGATTGTCTGTCCATTGATGGTCAGCATTACCGCCATGAAGCACCCATCCTACCACTTCGTCTTGGCCTCGAGCTCGGCCTTGACCGCCTCGGCGACATGGTGGGCAGAGCCGTCTCGCTCCTCTTCCTCGCTCCAGCGCCACTGGGCCAGATAATCATCCGTGCCTTGCAGGCCCCGCAGGAGGGCCAATTGGTCGATGCGCTCCATGAATCGCGGCGCCAACTCCAGGTTGACCTCGTCCTGCGCGTCCTCGGCCTTCACCTGCGAGGGGATCTCCTGCCAGAAAAGGATTTTGTACGTGGCCATGATCTTTACTTCTTTCCCGCCAGCCGCATAAACAGATCGACGGCGGCCGAGGCGTTCTGACCATATCCATCGGCGCCGATCTCGTCGGCGAACATCTGGCTGATCGGCGCGCCGCCGACGGCCATCTTGATTTCTCCCCGTCCCGCCGCCTTGAAGCCGTCGATCACCGTTTGCATGTAAGTCATGGTGGTGGTGAGCAGCGCGCTCATGCCGATGATGGTCGGATGCACGCGATCGGCGGCGGCCATGAATTTCTCGACGCTCTGATCGACCCCGATGTCGTGAACTTCGAAGCCGGCGCCCTCGGCCATCATGCAGACTAGGTTTTTTCCGATGTCGTGCAGGTCGCCGCGCACAGTTCCCATGAGCAGAACGCCGACGCGATCGGCGCTTCCCTTGGCGCTGAGCAGCGGCTTGAGCACGGCCATGCCCGCCTTCATCGCCCGCGCGGCGATCAGCACTTCCGGCACGTAGAGAATGTTGTGCTTGAAATCCTCGCCGACCACGCTCATGCCGGCGATCAGGCCCTCGGTGAGCACTTCCTGCGCCGACCGGCCTTCGGCCAGGGCATCCTTGGTCATCTGTTCGACTTCCTTGGCTTTGCCCTCGTACAGGCACTGGTTCATCAGGGCGTAATCGATCATCGTGCTCTCCCGGGCGCGGCGGCCCGTTTGCCGTTGAATTCCTCGAGTGCCTCGAGCATGGCCAGGATATTTTGCCGCGGCATTCCGGGGCTGGTGCCGCCGCCGACCGACAGAATGATCCCTTCCCCGCCGCAGCCCTCGAGCACGTCGAGCGTCGCTTCCTTCACTTCCTGGGGTGTCCCGCGAACCGCCACCTCCAGCGGATTGACGTTCCCCATCAGGCACATGCGGTCGCCCACCCGCTGCTTGACCTCGCGGATGTTTTTCTGCTTTCCCCAGTTCAGCACGTTGAAGCCGCAATCGGGCAGGTGATCCAGGCACGCGTCCACTTCGGCGTCGTTGTGATAAATCTTGACCCAATCCTTCGGAAACGCGTCGCAGATGCGCTTCAGATACGGATGGGCGAATTCCAGGTAATGCTCTTCGTTGATGAACCCGACGATGTCGTCGAGGATGAAAATGCCTTCGACCGTATCGCCCATCACCTTGTGCTGGGCCTTGAGCCAGTCAATCACGACCCGCGTGCAGAGGTCGATGAGCTTGTGGCAACCCTCGGGGTTTTCGACCAGCTCGACCATCAAGTTGGTGGTGCTGCGGACAAACCCGGCCGTGCACAGCGGGCCGCGCGACGTGACCAGCGGCAGAATGTACCCGTGGTCGAGGATGCGCTGCCGGATCATTTTGATCCGATGCAGCGTCAGGGCCGCGAACGCATCGGCTTCGACTTCGTATTCGGGAAAGTTGTCGATGTCTTCCAGCCGGTACAGCGTGTGATATTCGCTGGGCGTATTGTCCTGCCAGAACTTAATCTTGGCCCCCAGGACCGACGGCTCAGCGGCCATCCCGTATTCCATCCACCAGGACGGGACGAAAATGATGTCGGGGAACTCGCGCATGATCTTCAGGTTGGATTGAAACCACAGTTCCGGATCGAGGTAATAATCCATGTGGGCTATTCCTAAGTATCCGGGTATCCAGGGGCTATCGACGATCATGGCCATCGGGATCTTATCCAATTTTTCCAACCGGGCGGCCCGCTTGAACGTTTCCCATTGCTGGCGAAGCATATTTTGGTTCCTCTGGCTCGATGGCCGAACGCGAATTTTTTCCGATAGTAAGCGTTTACCTGAAAGTCATTATAATCAACGACGCCGGTCGGGTTAAGTCCCGGCCGACGATTCAGAAAAGGCACACGATTGTACACCCGTCGAGAAGAATTCGCCGATCCGTCGCCAATTTGCAGAAGGACAAAACCATTCTGTTCGACGGCAGCGCCGTGCAATGCAACGGCGACATCAATTCGGACGGGCTTTAGCGCGGATTGTTCACCGCGAACCAGCCCAGCGCGGCGTGGCCGCAACCAAAAACTTTTACCGCGAAGAAGCGAAGCAGCAAAGTTGCGCGAAGAAAAAATAGAAGTCAGATTGATAATTCTTCGCGCAACTCACGGCTTCGCTTCTTCGCGGTGACGCATTTGACTATAACCGATCGAGCGGCAAAGCGGGGTGATCCCGGAAATTCTTCGTATCCTTCGCGGTGAATATTGCGGGTTAGCGAAATGCAGTTGCTAGGTATCAGACCGCGTCGTCTCAATCGGCATCGCGCTGAAGCGATGGAAATATTGAAGGCACTGGTCACGCCATTTGGCTGAGTCGGCCACCTGGATCGCCAAGCGCGCCGAAACCGCGCGGTGCCGATCCGGATCGATTTGGTCAGCCAAAGAGTTCCAGGTCGCCTGCATAGCCACCGCCTGCTCGTGCCCTCGATAATATTTGCCGCACAATTCCTGCCAGAGCGTTCGCCCCGAGCGGAGCTTGTGGCTCCAGTCAACGCGGTGGAACCAGAGCAGCAGGCGTTCGGGGCAACTGGCGATGTCATTGAATTCGTCTCGCACCGGAGGGAAGTATTGGCTGACCGCATTGTCGCCGTGCGTGGTGCGGTCGACGCCGATGCCCTTGGCGTCGGCGCGGTGATAATAGGTCGCGGTCCAGTCCCGCCGGGGTTCTTTGTCGTTCCACGGCATCGGCGCGTAGTGGTCGCCGCCGATCAGATGGTGCAGCCCCAGCGGCATGGAATAGCTGACGAAAGCTTCGCGCGAGAGGAGCATCATGTCTTTGATGCGATCGACCGTCGGGGGGTCGCTCGTGAACGTCATTTTCACCCACTCCTCGGCGATGTGCTCGGCGGGAATTTCGTGGTCACACGCCAGCCTGCCGGCGGCATACCAATTGGCCTGCGAGAAATCGTGCCCGCACCAATTGGCGTCCGACCCGGTGTTGGCGACGGCGGCCATGCCGGTCAGGCGGTACGGATGGACCGAGCCGTCCACGACTTTTCCGACGGTCGAGCCGGCGCCGCGCGCGAATGTGTCCGCGTCCAGGAATTCCTTCCACAACGTGCCAAGATAGACAAGGTGTTTGGATTGCCCGAGATACTCCTGCGTGGCCTGCACCTCGGCCAGGACGGGGGTTTGCCTCATCCCGCGGAACAGCGGATGAAACGGCTCGCGCGGCATGAAATCGAGCGGACCGTTTTTGGCCTGAATGATGACGTTGGGCTTGAACTTGCCGTCCAGGGCAGTGAATTCGACGTAGGCCCGTTTGATGCGGTCGGGATCGACCGTCTCGTTGTAGACGAACGCCCGCCACATGACGGTTCCCCCATGAGGCGCCAACGCGTCGGCGAGGCAGCTGGCGCCGTCGGCGTGGGTGCGGCCGTAGTCCTGCGGGCCCGGCTGGCCTTCGGAGTTGGCTTTGACGAGGAACCCGCCGAAGTCGGGAATCAGCCGATAGATTTCGTCGGCCTTGCGGCGCCACCAGCGGACGACGGCGGGATCGAACGGATCATTGTTAGTCAGGCCGCCGAGCAGCCGCGGGCTGCCAAAGTTAACCGACAGATAAACGCGGATACCGTACGGCCGCCAGATGTCGGCCAGGGCGGCGACTTTGCGAAGATATTCCGCCGAGAGGATTCGCGGATCGGCATTGACGTTGTTCAGAACGGAGCCGTTGATTCCGATCGACGCGTTGGCCCGGGCGTAAACGACGTAACGCGGATCGAGCTTCTCCGGCAGTTCGGCCCAACGCCACAGCGATTTCCCCGCATAGCCGCGCTCGATGGACCCGTCCGGATTGTCCCAATGGTTGAGCAGTCGAAGTTGAACCTTCGGGCGCTGCCGGATGGACAACGGCGAGATCGGCGCGCCGCTTTGGATCAGGCGGAGAAGATGGAATCCGCCGTACAGCGCGCCGACTTCCGTGTCGGAAGCGATCACCGTCGCGCGGTTGTTTCCCAGGCGCGCCGATCGAATGAGGAATCCTTCCGGGCCGGCCGCGGCGAGGTCGGCATCCCAGCCAAGATCGCGAACCGCATCGGAAGTCTTCGGCGTGCCCACCAGTAGGGTTGCGCCGCTATCGAAAATCGAATCGCCCAGAAGCGAAGGGAGCGCCGCCTTCAATTCATCGCGAATGATCTGGGCGGTCGCAGAACGACTCTGAACCTCGACCCGGCCGACGTGGCCGCGGTATCGATCCGCAAGCGGCCCTAGCGGGGCATAGCGGAGCCAAAGTTTCGATCCGTCCTCGCCCATGGCCCGCATTACCCTCCGATGCGGTGATAACTTTCGGGCGGACCCAGAAAGCTCGGTTTCACTCCGCCGAAATCGACGATCAGCTTTTCCAGAACCACCGCGGGATCGACCATCCAAAACTTCAGAACGTGATATCCGGGCCTCGCGAACGTGACCGGGACCCGAACCACGCGGATACTGTTTTTGACGGAACGCTCCCAATCCTTCGGCGTATTGCCGGCCAACGAGTCGATGACCTGCGGCTTCTGATCGTCCAGGGAGACGGCGAAGCGCAACCCGCGGCCGGGCACGAAGGCCTGCGTGGGGGCGATCAGGGCCGAGACCTCGGCGTTGCCGGCATCGAAAAGATACATCTTGTATTCCAGGCAAGGCTCGCCCAGCGGCGGATCGGTGGTGGAGGAAATCGTCATGGCCGAGAGCGTGCGACCGTAGTCGTCGATCCGGAACCAATACGAAGACTCGGAATCGACCTTGCCCGTGTAATGTTCGGCTTCGATCGACACGCAGCGGTCGGTTTCCACGAAACCGTCGAGGGTGTTTCGGGTGATCTCGCTAGGGTTGACGACTGTGAAAGTGACGGGCACCGATTCTGGGCCTGGGCCGGCGATGATGACGCTGCCGGGAATGTTCGCGCCCGCCGGCGCCTTGCTCCAGTCGATGCTGACCCGGAGCCGCAGATCGCGATCGACTGAGCCGCTGGTTGGGCTGACGACAATCCAGGGATCGCTGGCAGTGGCGGTGAAGTTGAACGGCGTTGATCCGCGATTGAAAACGTCGATGTACCGGCTCTGACGATTAAAAGCGTCGATGTCGGGCAGGACTGCTTTGGCATTGTTGCCGGGCCATGCGGCCGCGGAGCCTTCGATCGCAACGCCCAGTCTGGCGGGCTTGGGAACGTCAATCCTGACGACCTTGGGCAACACGTTTTTCTCCGGCTGCTGCCATCGTGTGTAACCGATGTGGGTCTGATCCATCATGTGGCTCCACTTGCCGCGCGTCAGCGTATGGTTGTAGTAATCCGAAAGCGCCTGGTCCGCCGCGAACAGGGCCTCGGCTTGGTCCGCCAACCCGTTCGAGCTGGCCCGGCCCTGGGCGGCATAGAGGTGATTCCTTGCAACGGTGATGTAAAGCTGGGCCACGATTGAATACGCTTTGGCGGGGTCCACGACAAATTCAAAAAATGCGTCCTTGGCGTCGTCCGGCAATTGATCCTGGATTCTCTGGGCGTCGGCGACGAGGGCCGCGTAATCCGCCAGCACCGTGTCCGCTTCGTTGTAATTCACGAGGCTGAACGTATCCGGCGCCAGAAGTTCCGGCTTGATCCGGCCGTTGTATTTCCCGTATCGCGAGATCAGGCCGGCGATTTCTTCGGCGTGCTCGGGTCCGAACTGGCGCGCGGCCCACAGGCGGGTGTATTCCATTAGGCCGTCGCTTGGCCATCGCCGGGGGTTCCAAGCCAGGTTCAAAAAGAATTCGGTGGGAAACTCGACGTGTTTCAGATGGCCGACGTTCACGATCCAGATGCGGTCCGCGCCTTGGTTGTACGCCAGGGTCATCTGCTCCCAAATTTTGGCCAGCGGATTGGTGTCGATCCACTTATAATTCCGCGGACTGCCGACGTAATCGAGATGATAGTACACGCCCGCTCCGCCGCTGCGGTTCCGCTCCGCCGCGGTGGGCAGCCGGCGGATATTGCCCCAGTTGTCGTCGCACCATAGCAGCGTGATGTCGTCGGGAACGCGCATCCCGGCCTCGTAATATCCTTGCACTTCCTTATAAAGCGCCCAAAGCTGCGGCACCTTCGTGACGTCCGGATTGATGCGATTGGCGATGATCCGGCGCTGATCGGCGACAATTTTTTCCAGCAGCGCGATGTTGCCCGCCATTCCACCGGTCGACGCCATCGGCGTATCGATCTTGCCCCGCATTGCGACGGTAATGATGCTTTCGTAATTCTTGTTCCGCGTGATGCCCTCGTCCCAGAACGCTCGCAGCGCATCGGGATTCGTGGCGTAATTCCACTGCTGGGGAGTGTAACCGGCCCGGCCCCACTCCTTGTCGGCGCGGAGCATGGGCTCGACGTGGCTGGTGCCCATCACGATGCCGTATTCGTCCGCCAGCTTCGGATTCAGCGGATCGTCCTCGTTGAAGCACGAGTTCCACATCGCGGGCCACAGATAATTCGCCTTCAATCGAAGCAGCAGTTCAAAAATCTTTTGGTAAAACTGGTGGTTATAGCCGCCGAATTTTTCATTGGCCCATTCGGTGAGATCGGGTGCTTCGTCGTTGAGGAAGATTCCCCGGTATTTCACGGCCGGCGGACCTTGAACGAATTTGCCGGGCTTGACGTAGATCGCGTCCTGGCGGCGAACGGGAACGTCTCCCCACCAAAACCAGGGCGACACTCCGATCTGTTCGGAAAGATCGTAGATGCCGTAGATGGTGCCGCGCTTGTCGCTGCCGGCAATCACCAGGGCGCTGTCGACGCCCGGCAGCGGCGCGGGGACCACCTGGAGGAAAAAGGATTCCCACTTGCGCGCGATCGGAGCGGGATCGATCTTGCCGTCGCGGATCAGCCGATCGATCAACCGGCTCTTGCCGATCGTGCCGATGATGATCGCGCGGCTTGGCGGCGTGGGCGGATCGCTCACGATTTGGGCCGTACACCCGGTCACGCGCTCGATGTCGGACTGCAAATCGCCAACCGCGCGAAGCACGCCGGCGTAATCATCCGGATCGACGTAAAGCGCGGGCACGGTCTTTGCGTCGGCGATCGCGAAACTGCCCGGATCCGGGACCGTCTGGACGTACTGGACCTGCCCGATGCCGAAACATGCGTGCGCCAGCATGAGAAGGGAAAGCCCAGCGATCAGAAGAGGGCGATGCAGCGTCATTACTTGCCGCCAAGTAAGCGTTTACCATCCGCGAAAACCAGCCGATGCGCACCGGCCGGCGCGTCCGCCTTCAGCCGAAGAAAAGAGTATGCGATTTATGCTCGGGCCGCAAATCGGCGTGGAGAGGCGCGGCTTTTCCGACCGCAGTCGCATGAACGCGGCCCGGCCCGAATCTTGGGATTTCGGCGATTGCGATGGAGTCAAAACCGGAAAGCCGGTTAGAATGAATTGCCCCTCGACCAAATCGTGACCAAGAGAGCGTATGGCCAAACTGGCACAAACCAATTGCCCAAAATGCAATCAGCCCGTTGCCTATGACCCGCAATTCGTTATCCGATCGCTTCGATGCTACAAATGTGGCCATTCATTCACGCCGGGGTATGCGTCGTTGCCAGGAAGTTATGTTGCGCCGCCCATGCCGCCCTCGCGCCGCAACAGCGCAGCGGTGGCAAGTCTGGTATGCGGAATCCTCTTCTGGATTTTCAGCGCTCTGGCGCCCGCTGCGCCCGTGGGCATTTTGCGGACTGCGGCCCGCGTTGGGCCGTTGATATGCGGTGTCCTGGCAATCGTACTCGGAATCCTCGGCATCCTTCGAGCCGTGATTCGGAACGTAACAGGCCGGGGCCTCTCGATTGCCGGGATGTCGTTGGGGGCATTCAGCCTGACTGTCCTGGCTTTGATGTCCCTGGGCACACCGCCGGCCAACCAGCCATGGCAACCGGCGGCAATTCCCAAGATTGAGGCGACTGCGTCGCTGGGGGCGCCCATCTTGTTTGATGAATTCAATTTCAGTTTTGATCCTCCGGCGCGCCCCTGGATTAGGATGGACGCCAAGAAGCTGAATCCAGTCTGCTGCCTTGCGTTTGGACGAATGCTGCCGCAAGTCAGTTTCTTCGTCATCGCCGAACGACCCGGATTTCAAGTGGCGAACGATGCGTTGGCGGAAATTGCGATCAACAACCTTCGGTCTGTCGCGGACGATTGCCAGGTGCTTGAACGCCAGCCGCAAACGATCAACGGCCTCGACGGGGTTCGCCTCTACGTGCGCGCGCAGATTCACGGCATGGCATTAGATTATGCATACTGGGTCAGCGCTAACCATGGATATATGTATCAGTTGGTTGCCTTTGGCGCCGAGGCCGACGAGGACAGCGTTCACAGCGACGCGGACGATTTGTGGGCGCGATTTCATCTGATCTCAACCGACCGGCAGGCGGTGGCCGCCGCCCCCGTTGGAGACGTACTGACGACGTTTGATTCGACCGATTTCGGCATTTCGATGGACGTGAGCGGTCTGGGATGGCGGCGCTCGCCGCGAATCGCCAAGGAGTTGCCCAGCGCCATTTTTAGCGGCGAGCGGCCGGGATCGACGTTCTTCACGCTCCAAGCGTACCGCCTGGGCGACTTCGATCCGCCGATCGACTATATTGCCCGCGCCTCCTGCGACCTGCACCAGATTTCCTTCGATAACGCGACGAAAGTTCTGCATTCCTCCAACGGCGTAATCGGCACGTGCACTTTCGAGATGAGTCACGAGCGTCAGGGAATAGCACTTTCGGGATTTTACAAGGTTCTGCTGCGGCCTGGATTTGTTTACCTGCTTCGCGCGGAGACCGCTGTTCCCGCGGAAATTCAGACTCTTGAGGCCTTGTCCAATCAAATCCATCTGGATGAGAACTTCACGGGCTCGGCCGTTGTCCTAAACGACGAGGCCAAGAAGTCGCACAAGCTGCTGCTCAACCAGATCGGGATCCAATACGACAATGGAAGGCAATTCGCGGAAGCCGCGGCGTACTTTGCCAAGGCGTTTGATTATTCGCCCGACACGCTTGTGCTGAATAATCTGGTCAACGCCTTTGAAATGACCGGGAATTATGGTGACGCCCTGACCATCGTAAGGCGGGGATTGGAGCTTTGGCCCAACCAGGTGGCGCTGTTGGCCACACAAGCCAAGCTGCAAGTTCAATTAAACGATCCGGCCGGCGCCTTGGCGACGTTTCATGGCTTGTTTGCCACGGATTACCGCGACGATGATTCCTTTCATCAGTATCTCCTTTTGCTTCAAAAGCAGGGCAAGTCCGACGATGCCATCGCGGCGGCGACCGCGTATTTGGTGAAGGCGGATTCCGAACCCATCGGCATCGATCTGGCGCTTCTGTACGACAACAAGGGGCAATGCGACTGGGCGACGGAATTGCTGCGGACGAGGTGGGCGAAAGAGCCGGGCAATGTTCGCGTCGGAACCAATCTGGCAATGCTGTTGATTGAAGGCCGTCATTTTGATGAAGCCGCCAAACTTGCGCAGCAGCTTATTTCGGCCGGGAGCGGCGATTCCGACCTCTATCTGCTTCTCGGCGAGGCGCAATTTGGATTGACCTGGTATCGGCAGGCGAAGGAATCGTTCGAGGCAGGCCAAAAGAAGGCGCCGGACAGCGCGGTCTTCAAGAAGTGGATCGACCTGTCGTCGGCGAAGTTGGGCGAAGGCGATAACTCCGCGATCAAATCGCCGATCGAACCGGTGGAAATTCCGTGGCGCCTGTTGAATGACGATCCGGCTCATCCGCTGCCGGCCGTGGACACGACGCAAGACGCTTGGTACGTGCGGCGCATCAACGCGATTTCGTTTGTCCCCAAAGACCATTTGAAGACCAGCGATTACCGCTGGGTCCAAGTCCTCAATCAGCACGGCGTGGAAAGTTTCTCCAAATTGGAGTTTCCTTTTGACTCCTTATCGGAGCGCATCTATCTCAATAAGCTGGAGGTTCGGGACGAACAAGGGAAAGTCGTCGCGACAACAGACGTCTCGCATTGTTTCGTAACCGACGAAAACCAGGCGGAATCGCACAGTTTCCGAAGAGTTTTGAACGTTCCGGTAGAGGGACTCAAGGCCAACGATACGCTCGAATTGCTGGTCACTCGCGAAGAGATTTCCCCGCCCGCGCAGATGCAATATACGTTTGAACTATTTGGCGCGGCTTATCCCGGCGGGCTGGGGGCCGTCTACCTGACCGGCAACACCGGCTCGGTGAAATCCGTGCAGTCCGCGGGAGTGAGCTCCGCGCCCGTCGAAAAGGGATTGTGCTGGTCGCTGTCGCCGCTCGTGCAATATCACAACGAGCCGCAGCAGCCGCCCGCCGAAGCGTTTTTGCCCTACGTCGCGCTGGGCGACGGGGAAACGACGTGGGAAGCCGTTGCCAAAGAGTATCTCGATTCGATTTCCCGGCTGATGGACGTTGACCCCAACGTTACGGCGCTAAGCGAGGAATTGACGCACGGCATGTCGTCCGACGCGCAAAAAGTGGCCGCGATCGTTAAGTACGTGCAGCATGACTACACCTATACCGCGATCGAATTCGGGCGGCGGGCGCGCACACCCAATAAAGCCGCCGACGTCATTCACAACAAATACGGCGATTGCAAGGACCACGCGATATTGCTGATGCAGTTGTTGCGCGCGGCATCCGTTCCCGCGAACCTTGCAGCGGCCAACTTCGACCACGAAATTCAACCCGATTTGCCGACGCTGGATCAGTTCACGCACATGATTGTTTGCGTGCCGTCGATGATGCCCAATGGCTTTTTCGACTGCACGAATAAATTGAGCGACGATCAATCCGGCGTGCCGATGGGGCTTGCAAATCACCAGGTGCTGTTGCTTGACCCGGCGCATCCCAGGCTGGTACGGATTCCCGATTACCCCGCCGATTCGTACGCGATCAAGGGCAACTGTACGGTCTCCATCTCGGACACCGGCAGCGCGTCGGTTGCCGAGGAGTTATCGCTGAGCGGAGCCGAAGCGGCGGGTTTTCGATTTTTCTTCAACTCCATGGCTCAAGAGGAGCGACTGAATCAAATGCAGGTGTTTCTGGCCGGCCGGGGAGCCGCGGTCGTGATGGAGGGATTGAAGATCGACAACCTGGACGATGCATCGCAACCGCTTGGCTTGAAGCTTAACTATACGATGAGGAACTGCTTCGGCACGTTGTCGGGTCAGATGATCGGATCCGTGCCGGCATTGCTGGCAAGATATTTGTTGCTTGCGGCGCCGGTCGATCATCGTTTGACGCCCTTCGAATATCGTTATCCGATGCGGTTGGACTTGAGCAGCAAACTCGATCTTCCCAACGGCTATGATTTGGATAGCGTGCCAAAGACGGTCAGCATCGCCGATCCATACACCGCGGCGGACGTTCATTTTGAGCGAGAGGGCGCCACGCTGAGTGAAACCTTGTCCCTTCAGTCCCGGCCGTTTGATCGCCCCGCGGTCGATTACACCGATTTCTCGCAATCGCGCGAAAAGCTGCTCGAATCGCTTGAGCCGCAACTGCATCTGGTCAAACGCTGAATGACCGTGCATGAATGACGGATCTGGTTTCATGCCACCTTCCCGGCGGCTCGGGCTGGAGCGGCTTTCGGCGTCTGTTCGCCTGTTTTTCCTTGCATGTCTTTGCCGGAAGCGATAAACTGCCGATAGTATTGAATGCTCGCTTGACCGGAGTGCTCAATGAGTTGTGCGCTTGGCAAGGGTTTCGTAATCGCGGCCGTTGTCTTTGGTGGAGTGATCCTCTCCCCGTTGTTCTGCCAGCAATCGGCCTATGCGTGAGCCCGCCCCTCCGGGGGCGCGTGCACGCCCCATTTCGTCTCACCGACGGGCAGGTCTTCGTCTAATTCCAGTTCCAGTCCGACACCCAAGGCTGCTGCAAAACCATCCCCGGTACAGCTATTCCGCGCAGCGGCCACGCAAGCCGACGACGAATTGTACAACTCCCAGAAGGCGTTGGCGGGCGTGGTGAGCGCCCTCCAGCAGGCGTATGAGGATTCGCCGGATTATGTTGCCGCCAACACCGCGCTGACGGATGCCCAGAGCGCTTATGAGGCCCAAGTGAGCGCTGTGCTGGCGGACCTGGCGGGACGATCGGACTACCAAGCCGTTATCAAAGCCAAGCAAGCAGCCCAAGACGCGGTGCAGCGGGCGCGCGATTCCGGCGCGACGGATGATCCGGACATGCTGGCGGCGCTGGCCGCTCGGATGCTGGTGCAGGCCTCCGCACAGCGGCAATTGGAAAGCGAGGCCTTTGACGCATCGCTCTCATTGCAAGCCGCCAAGTACCGCGTGGCCTCGGCCCGTCAGGCGATGGATTCGCTTAAGCAAGCGATGGAAGACGCAATCCGTACCGATCCCAAATACGCCGATGCCACGCGGGCGTTCGATTCCGCCAGAAGCGAAGTCGGCGCGGCCGACAACGCCCTGGCCGCGGCGCGCTAACTCGGTCTCGCCTCCTCTTCGCAATCCAAAGACCTGGCAGCTCGCTCCCGAGTGATCTCGCGAGCACTTATGGACGGCTGTGCCGCGAACCGATTAAACTGGCTCGGCAGATTTCAGCTTGGTAAAACCACGGTGGAATAAACCGGAGGATACCGTGAGCAAGATCCGTTCGCGCGTCATCTTGGCAGCCGTCGTCCTGCTAATCAGCGCCGGGTTTTCGCGTGGCGACGATGTCGGACCGATGGCCGCGTTTCCCTGGCTGCACGAGGGGACCGTTTTGACCTATTCCAAGCATGCCGCAATCGTGCCCGGCAAGCCGGTCACCTGGAAACAAGACGACTATGGCGACTGGATCGATCCACAGACGGGCCGATCCTACGACAAGTACATCAACTACGGGACTTCCGCCCCGATGCTGGGCCAGACCAGGGTCCTGGCCATCGACGGCAACTCCGTGGCGTTGGAAAACGCGACCTTCGGCTTGGAACAGAATCTGGGTTTTGCCGACCCGGTATTGCAGCAGCCCCTGTTCCTAGTCGCCGATGCAACGTCCAACGACTATTGGAAATCTCCAGCGGTGCTCGCCGGCGAGGCGACCGATGCCAACAAAGGCATACTAGTGACGCACGTCACCTGGCCGTTTCGCGACCAAAAGCGCGATGCGGTCCGGATTCAAATCACCAATGACCAGATGTACCAACTGGAAATCTACGATCTCAAAACCGGGATTTGCCTTCACGTGGCCAGCGCGTGGGTATCGGGTCCGGATGCCGACACGCACATCACCCGCGCCGATTTGGTTCGCATGCGCGATCTGGCGATCCCCTGGTCGAAAGAGCCAATTCCGCAATCGGTGCTGAGCCTGAATTCCATGCGTTACGTCGGGCAATTGAAGAAGGGCGGCGCGTTTGCCCAACTTGCCCCGCAGGCGGTTACGATCGATTTCCTCCTCAAGAACCAGGGCCAGCGATGGATCTGGTTCGACACCAAGGCAACGGTTTCAGGATTGATGGTTGCCACGCCGCCATTTCTCTACGGTCCCGGCGAGTTTTGCGGCCTGTGGATCGGACCTAAAGCCGCCGCGTCGTTTCACCAGGGACAAATCCTGGATGAGGACCCGGACACGAAGTTGAAAACGGTGGTTAGCAAAATCAACGGACAGGCGGTGGAGATTACGTCCTCGAATATGAGCAGCGGCCGCGCATGCGTGTACGATCTGGCCACGGGAATCCAGACCGCATGGGCGGAATACGATCGTCCGACCCAAACGATGCAGACCATGCAGCGGCAATTGATCGGCCAATAGAGCGGCTCATGTGCGGCACTTCATGCGCGAAACGGGTGGGGCGCGGGTTTTCTGTTAGCCAAAGCGCTGTTCGTTGTGGCCCGTCTCGGAAGTTTGGGCATATCCATGCGCCTTCGCGGGCAGCACCATGGCGAACACGCCGGCTCCGATGACGGCGATGCCGATCAGGCACGTAAACGCCGGCCCCCAGCCGTAGTATTTGACGAGCCAACCGATCCCGTAGCCGGAAAGAACGGTGCTGGCGTAGCCGAAGATGCTGGTGAGTCCCACGGCCGTGGCCGCGGCCCGCTTGGTGGCGAGGTTGGCCGACATCACGCCGACCAGCGCCTGCGGCCCATACACAAAGAACCCCGTGCAGGCCAGCAGAAATGTATTGAGCCACTGCCGCTCGCCCGGGGCTTTCCAGAAAAGGAAAACCGACAGCCCGCAGAGCAGCATGCTGAGTAAACTGAGCGGCGCGCCGCGCCCGCCGAAGAGACGGTCGGTCAGAATGCCCGTCACGAGCATTCCCACTAGGCCGGCGACTTCAAAACCTGCGACCATGGCGCTGCCATGGAGCAGCGTAATCCCCTTGGCCTGTTTCAATACTGTCGGGCCCCAGTCGAAGACGGCAAAGCGAATGGTGTAGACGAAAAAGTTGGCGATCGAAACGAGCCAGATGTACTTGTTTGAAAAGACGCACTCGCGCAGACAGCGCCGGAAGGCCTGCGGCGATTCCTCGGCCGTATCGCCCCCGGGAACGTGCGAGCCTTCGACTTCCGGCAATCCAATCGACTGCGGCGTGTCGCGAAGGAATACCAGCAGCAGCACCGACATCGCCGATGCGATGACCGATGGAACGAAGAAGCAGAGCCGCCAATTATCCCAGTGGTCGACCAGGAATCCGCAGAGGATGAGGATCGCGCCGCCGCCGAGCGAATGCGACGCGTTCCAGTACGACATCTTGGTGGCCAATTCCTTGGGCGAAAACCAATGCGTCAGCAGCCGGGCACATGGCGGATAGCCCATGCCCTGGAACACGCCGTTGAGCGTCCAGAAAATGCCGAAGAACAGCAGCGACGAACTGAGGCCGAAGCAGATATTGAGCCCGGCGGAGATGGCCAGCGCCAGCGCCATCATCACCCGCGCGTTGGCGCGGTCCGCCAACATCCCGCCTAGAAATTTCGATATCCCGTACACCACCCCATGCAGCGTGAGGATCAGCCCCATCCGGTCGGTGGTGAGATGAAGCCGTTGGAGCAGCACCGGCGTGGCGACGGAAAGATTTTTGCGAACGAAATAGAACGTGCCGTATCCGGCCGTGCTCCAAAACAAAATGCGCGGCCGCTGATGCGCGTAGCCTCGTTTGATTTGTTGAGGATCGACGATCGGCTCGGCTGCGCGCGGCGGACGTAGAAACCGCGGCAGCCGGTGACGCCGCGTCCTCTCGCCGCCAGCCAATGCGATGTCGGGCATGTATCGACCTCCCGCTCAGGAGCAAACAATAGCATAACCGGCCACGGGATGTCCCTTCAGCGCCAAGGCGATCGCCTGGGCGCGGGCAGCATACCGTCCAAGCTCGGCGAATGCCGATGGCGGGCGGCGACCGAAAAAACGCGGGGCAATTGTGCGTAATGGATGCGGCGAGGTTAAACTGCTGCCGGCCGTGGAGGTGGAATGGATATAGCCATCCTTGGAGCTTCCGGACAGAGCGATCCCCTGGGGCATTTCGCCCGGATGATTCCCAATTGCCTGGCCTACGCCCAGGCCGCCAAGGCCGCCGGTCGCAGGATCGTCGGCATTGCGTGTGAATTCACTCCGCGCGAATTGATCCTGGCGGCGGATGCCGTGCCGGTCTGCCTGTGCGGCGGCTCGGCCAAAACCATCCCGGCGGCCGAGCAGCACCTTCCCGCCAACCTCTGTCCGCTCATCAAATCGACTTACGGCTATCACGTGATGCGGAGCAATCCTTTTTTGGAGATGGCCGATCTGATCGTCGCCGAGACCACCTGCGACGGGAAGAAGAAGATGTACGAATTGATGGGGGCGACTCGTCCGATGTACGTGATCGAACTGCCCAACAAGAGCGATCGCGCCGAATCGCTTGCGTATTGGCACGGGCAACTCGTCGCCTTCCGGGCCGAATTGGAGCGGCGCTTTGGCGTGAGAATCACCGACGAGGCGCTGCGGAGCGCGATTCGGCTGATGAATCGCGAGCGCGGCCTGCGCCGGCAACTGGCGTCGCTGATGAAACGCCCAAGTCCGCCTATGAGCGGCCGGCAGTTGATGGATTTCAAGAGCAACATTTCCGGGATCGACGCCGATCTGGCCATGTACGAAACGGCATGGAAGCGGTACGAATCCAGCCAGGGAGATGCGTCCTTGGAGCGGCGCGTGCGCGTGCTGATGACCGGCGTGCCAACGGTGCACGGCGCCGAGCGCGTCGTCGATCTCATCGAATCCACCGGAGGTTTGGTGGTTTGCATGGAGAACTGCACCGGCCTTAAACCGATCCTTGACGACGTGGATGAAACAGCCGCCGATCCGCTGCTGGCGCTGGCGGAGAAATATTACCACCTGCCGTGTTCCGTAATGACTCCCAACGACCGCCGGGCCGACGTTCTGCGGCGCCTGGCATCCGAATATCGGCCGCAGTGCATCGTCGAGCTGATTTGGCACGCGTGTTTGACCTATGACGTTGAATCGTACCGCACGCGCAAGCTCGCGGAACAGGATTTGGGTCTGCCGTATCTGAAAATTGACACCGATTATTCCAGTTCGGACTCGGCCCGCATTCAGGTTCGCCTGGAGGCGTTGTTCGAAACCATCCGGCACAGCCAGAGGATGACATGAAGCGGATCGAAGGCGTCGGTTTGCCCCAAGTGCAAGCGGTCTATGGCGGTCCGGAGGCCGACTTGTGGGAACTGGTCATGGGCCAGCAGATTCACGTTGGCGGCATGCAATCTTCGCGCGCATTGGCGGCGGCGGCGGAAGTTAGGCCGGGATGGCGCGGCGTGGACTTGTGCTGCTGCACCGGCGCCGGCATGCGGTTCCTGGTGCGCTTTTGCGGCGTGGCGCACATGACCGGCGTCGATGCCACGCCACGCATGATCGAGCGCGGCCGCCAGCGCAACCAGTCGGAGGGCGTCGGCGACAAAATCGAATTCGTCTTGGGAGACGCTTCGGCGACCAAGTTGCCGGACGGCGCGGCCGATTTTGTCTGGGGCGAAGATGCGTGGTGTTACGTGGCCGACAAGCGCGCCTTGGTGGGGGAGGCCGTGCGCCTCGTGCGCGGTGGGGGAACGATCGCCTTCACCGATTGGACGGAAGGCACAACCCCCATGAGCGCCCCCGAGGCCAGCCGACTGCTGCGATTCATGAAGTTCCCCACTATTGCGGCCATGAGTGACTACGTCGATTTATTCCAATCCAACCATTGCCGGATCGTGGCCGCCGAGGATACCCAGCGGTTTCCGGCCGCCATCGATCTTTACCTGGCCATGCTGGATCAACAACTGACCTATGACGCGTTGAAGATCATCGGCTTCGACGCCAACCTGATGCAGACGATGGCCGGCGAGATGCAGTTCATGCAAGGCCTGGTTCGGGAGCGCAAGTTGGTGCAGGGGATGCTTGTGGCACGCAAACGCTGAGGTGGCGATTCCATTGAGCGGCAGAGTCCTCTACTCCTCGCCCTTCGTGCCGCCCGAGTGGATCGAGGCGCACGGCCAAACGCCCGTGCGGGTTTTGAGTTTGCCCACGGTCGCCGCGGCCGGGGCGGGGGTCTGTCCCATTGCCGCTGGATTTGCGCAGGCGGCGGGGAACGGCGACGATACGGTCATCGTTACCACCACCTGCGATCAGATGCGCCGCGCCGGCGAAACGATCGACGGACCCGAGCGGGTTTTCCTCATGAATGTCCCATCCCTCTGGGCCAATCCCGCGTCAAGAGAACTCTATCGCCAGGAACTGCTGCGCCTGGGGCGATTCCTGGTCGGTCGCGGCGGACGTTCGCCGGACCCCGACGGCTTGGTCCGGGCCATGATCGAGCATGACGATCGCCGCGCATCCCAGCGCGCTTTCCCCCCGGTTGCGCCCGGCGCGGCGCGGATCGCGCTCGTTGGCGGGCCATTGCGGGTGGGTGACGAGTGGATTATCCGGATGCTCGAAAGCCGAGGAGCGTGCCTTGCCCTTGACGCCACCGAAACCGGCCAGCGCACCATGCCGACGCCGTTCGAGCGCGCGCGGTTGGACGTTGATCCGGTCGGCGAGTTGGTGCGCGCCTACTTCGATACGATTCCCGACGCCTTCCGGCGTCCGCTCTCCATGCTGCATCAATATCTTTCCGTCGCCCTGGACCAGCGGCGAATCCAGGCCATTGTGCTCATTCGCGGAATTTGGTGCGATCTGTGGCATGCACAATTGCCGTGGCTTCGGCAAAGCGGCCGGCCGGTGGCGGAAGTGGACCTGGGCGGGTCCGCCAGCGGAGCAGCTTGTGATGCCGCGCGCATCCGCACCCGCATCGAGGCCTTGCTGGAGGCGATCCAATGACATCCCCTCCCGCCCGCATTTCCTTCGAGCAATGGGATCGTCGTTACACCGATCTGCTTGCCCAAGGCCTGCATGAGCAGCCCTACGGCGGGCCGCTGCGCCGGCATCTTCAAGCCGGCGACGATCGTCTCGCTCAGTTGACTTATGACAACTCGCCGGCGGCGCTGCGGCTGTGGAATTTCCTGCTCAGCGAGGAGGATCGCATGCGCCAAGCGCGGGCCGCCGGCGATTTAATTGTCGGAACCATGAAAGACCTGGGGACTGTTCCAGTGATGGTTTATGCGATGGACCACGCGATTGCGTTTTATCCCGACGGAGCATGGTGGACGCCGTGCATGATGCATGCTTCCACCTGCGATTTGGCCCTTGCCGCCGCGGCGGGACTGGACGAATCGTTTTGCCCGGTTCGGGCGATGGCCGGCGCGTTTCTAAGCGGCCGGCAGTTTCCCCGGCCGGACCTGCTGATATGCAGCGCAGGGGCAACCTGCGACGATTTCTCGGCCATCGCGGCGAGGCTGGAGACCCTCGGCTTTGGAATCTTCTGGTGGGAAATCTGCGCCCGCCGCCACCCCGAAGCGGGCGAGGAGGCGGTCGCCTTGCCCGGCGGCGGTTCGGCTCCGCGCAGCCAGGTGCAATTCGTCGCCGGTGAACTGGAGCGGGTTCGCGCCCAACTCGAGGCGGCCGCGGGACAAACACTGGATGACGCGGTTCTGGCTCGCGGAATTCAGGCGGCCAACCAAATCCGCCGCCGGCTGGCGGAGATTTGCGGGCTGGCTTTCGGCTCGGCAATATGCCCGATGCCGGCGCTGGAGATGCTGATCGCCCAGATGCTGGCGATCCACTTTTGTTCGGATCGCGCCCAAACGCTGGAGGTGCTCACGGACTTGTTGACGGAAATCCGCCGGCGCATTGCGGCAGGGCAGGGCGTGCTGCGGCCGGATGCCGTCCGGATATACTGGGTGAATCCCGTCGCCGATTTGCGGGCGATGAATTTATTGGAGGACTGCGGCGGGCGTTTGTGCGGGAACGATCTTATGTTCGCTCACGCCACCGAGGAAATCCCCGAAGACGTGCCGCCGCTGGAAGCGCTGGCGCGCTGCGCTTTGGCCGATCCTATGGTGGGGCCGGCCGAGGACCGCGCCGCGCGAATCTGCCGCGAGGCCCGTGACCTGCGCGCCCAGGCGGTCATCGTTTCGCGCATCGCCGGCGCCAGCCACTGCGCTTTTGAAGGCGGCGTGATTTCCCGGCGGGTTGGCGCCGAACTCGCCCTGCCGGTGCTGGAGATCGAAGTGCCTTCCGTCAGCGATGCCCTGGGCCCGGCGTTACGAACGCGGATCGAGGCGCTGATCGAGACGGCACGGCCTCTGGTCCCCTCGCCCGGTACTCCGGGAGAGGGATAGGGTGAGGGCTGGTTTCGATGTGCAAGTCCCGATCGATCAATGCGAAGACCCTCACCCCAACCCTCTCCCGGAGTACCGGGCGAGGGGGAATGGCAAGCGCGATGGCCCTGGAACGGAGACGAACATGATTATGGCTGGCATCGACGGCGGTTCGCGCGCCATCAAGGTCGTGTTGCTGGACACGGCCAGCGACACAGTGTTGGCCAGCGGCTCTTGCGACCAGGGGGTCCGCCAGGAGGCGTTGGCCGTCGAACTGCTGGACCGGCTGCTGGCGGGCATCGGCCGATCCCAATCCGACGTGGCGAGCATCGTGGCAACGGGGTACGCGCGCCACCGCATCGGAATCGCCCAGCGGGCCATCACCGAAATCACATGCCATGCCGTGGGAGTGCGGCGGGAGATCCCCGGGGCCATGACCATCCTGGAAATGGGCGGGCAGGACAGCAAGCTGATTCGGCTGGACGGCGATGGTTTGGTCCGCGATTTTTCCATGAACGACCGCTGCGCCGCCGGCACCGGCCGGTTCCTGGAGGTTGTCGCCACCCGATTGGAAGTTTGTCTTCAGGATCTGGGCCCACTGGCCGAAGGCAGCCGGTCGCCGGCCAACATCAGCAGCACTTGCGTCGTTTTCGCGGAAAGCGAAATCATCGGCCTGCTGGCCGGCGGCGTCTGCCGCGAAGACATCGTGGCCGGCGTGCAGCGTTCGATGGCCCAGCGCATCGCCGGCATGGCCGCCGGCAACCCCGAAGAGCCGATCGTCTTCACCGGCGGAGTCGCGTTGGTGACCGGAATGAAAGCCGCCCTCGAATCCGCCCTCGGCAAGCCGCTGACGCCCGCCCCCGATCCGCTGATGACCGGCGCACTCGGCGCGGCCATCCTCGCGGGAAGGATGAAGGAATAGGACCGAGCGCCATCAAATAGGCATCATAAACTACGGTTGAGACGAAATAACCGGGACAGCTCTGAATTGCAACGGCTGCAAGAAATTCAGAGCTGTCCCGGTAATTCTTCCATCCGACTTCGACCAACTCCCCTCGGGTCTGAGCCGTTCGGCCTAGCTCACGACGAGGCCTCAGGGTCGAAGACTGTCGAGTCGTGGCAAGAGGTTTTTTTGACGCAATTTGCAGAAAGCCTGTCGCTTTTCAGGAAAAGGCTGATGGGTGGGAAATTTCGAGAATTCTCAAGCTATTGGATTTTGGCTCGCCGCCGACCTGTTAAAAAACGCATTCCTTTCAGTTTTGCATCTTTTCAAAATGAACATTTTCTTATTGACGTGCACCATTCGACCTCGTTAGGTTACGTGTGTTGAAAACGGGGCTGGGGTGGCTGTATGCGGGGTTGTTCCTCGGAACTGATCTTCAACGCGATTCGTTCGCAGCCGCTGCTGTTGGAAACTGGGTCATCTCACATTGGAGGCGGAGCATGTCGACCAAGGGAAATCCGATAAAACCGGAACGTGAACGCTTTACGGGATTGGTCCGCAAATCTTGGATGCCTCGTTTTCGTAACCCAGGAAGGAATGGTCGCACGTGATGCGTGCATCCTTTCGTAATCGCCTTGCTGGGCCCTTTCCTCTGCCTCACCGCCGCCCAGAGCGGCTTGGGAAACATTATCGTAATTAATACGGGGCCGAGTGCAAACGGCACGAAGTTCATCACAGTAAAGACGTATGACGGGAAAGAGCACGATGTCTCGGTGCCGGTGACGGAAGGGATGACCCAGGATCAGGTCAATACCGCAATCGTAGATGCAATGACTGCTGAGGGTATTGACGCCTTCAGAACGCGCGTTTCCGACTTCTCAACTGGTGTCGGGGTGGGGGGCGATGTCACTCGAATCGACACAGACTCGAAAGAAACCGACAGCCTATACGATTTCGGTACATTCGATATTGCATCCGTGACGACCGGCCTAGGAGGCACTCTGACTGGCGTGGATAGTCTTGGCAATCCCTCGTCATTTACGGCGGGTTTTGAATTGTCCAGCGCGGCACTAGGAGACATCGCGATTTCAACCAGCACGAGCGCTTCCGTGTTCGCGGGAACACCAACCATCTCTGGAGTGCTACAGCTGGAGTACAATAACCTCTGCAGTCAGCTGCAGATTAAAGCTCCGTCCCTGGCCGGCGATCTGTCGCTGGACTTGTCAAACAGCCAGATGCTGTTCGCGATGCCCCAGGGGCTGACGTTGGCGGGCGTCACGGGCGGAACGACTGACGCTGGTGGGACAAGTGGCGAAACGTGGAGCGTTCCCGAGCCATCGTCGCTTGCCCTGCTGCTCGGCACCGGCCTCTTGACACTCCGCCGTTTGCGCCGCCAGGCCGCCTGATGCCCATTTGATCCAAGACTGAGAATCGAAGCCCTGTACGCAGATACGGGGCTTTTTTGCTACGATCACACGAACGCGGAGGGACAAACGGGAGGCAGAAAGAGGGACAGAGGCAGAAGGAGGGACAGCTCTGACGTTCGATGGTCGCGAGAAATTCAGAGCTGTCCCGGTTATTCTTCCATGTTATACGGATTCGCCTTAATTCACGCGCTGCAGTCACTCGTAAGTTCTGTCCTGTCTTCGCAGTGGAGTCGGTGGCGCGCGGAAAACTCGGCGACTCCGTATTAGCGTTTGCATAGATGGTTCGTTGACACGGGATTTCCCATGTAGTCTTCCGCCCACCACGTGGCGAGCGGTTCATCGGGATGATAGCGTGTTCCCGTAGGCCGATGAAGCATATTCAGCGATGATGGCACGAACGGAGGGTGCCGATCAAGCGTGCAAAACCGGCAACGCCACGCCTTGGCGTTGGCGGGCGAAACCGAAGGTGCGGACGATGCCGTGTTGGGGGCAGATTTTTTTGCAGTCGCCGCAGGCGATGCATTCGGCGGAGCCGACCTCGCGGCGAACGTCCAGGCCCACCGGGCAGACCTTGTCACATTTGCCGCAGTCGATGCAGGCGTCGGAGTGAATGGCCATGCCGGTCAGGCTCAACGGGGCGGTCAGGGCGTAGATGGCGCCCAGGGGGCAAAAGAGCCGGCAGAACGGGCGGCCGGAGATCACCATCATAATCAGGAACCCGGCCAGGATGCTTAGGCGCAGGGCGTCGTTGGACAGGCGTGCGAAACTCGGCGAAGAGTTGGCGCCGAGAATTGCCGGCAGCGCCGCCGTCAGCGTGCCGCAGGGGCAAAGCTTGCAGTAATACAGTTGCCAACGCGGCTCCTGCTCAACCGTGCTCTGGGGTGAATCGACCACAAGATTGGCTGAACTCAACTGGTTGGGCACGGCGAAAACGGGAACGGTGACGGTCTGGCCGGGCGGCACAACCAACTGCGGGAAATTCTTCTGGTCCTGAAGGACGATGGCGGACGAGGCGTTTGCGCGGTAGGCGGCGCGGAGTTGGACGCCGTTCACGGGTTCGCTGCCGAGATTTGTGACCGCCACCGACACGTTGATGTTTCCGTCGGCGTTCTTGGTCACGGCCGGTTTCTCGACGCGCAAAAATCCGGCCGGCACAAAACCCAATGCCCAGGGCAGCACCAATACAAGGAGCACCAGGGCCACATACTTGCCGTAGCGGAAGAATCGCGGAAGTTTGATCTTCGGAGATGGTAAGCGGTAGAGCAGATCCTGAAACAGACCAAACGGGCATGCGAAGGAACAAATCAAGCGGCCAAAGGCTGCGGCCATTGCCAGCACCGAGGCGATGGCGAATACGGGGATGGCGTGCATCGCCGAGCCGTAGGCGATGACGCCGATCGGGCACGCGGCGGTGGCCCAGGGGCATCCGTGGCAATTGAAGCCGGGGGAGCAGGCGGATTTCAATTTGAAGCGCTGCCCGAACATGCCAAGGTTCAACAGCCAGCTTGAGATCGCCGAGGTGGCGAAGCGCAGGCGAAGGAGAAATGGGGGCAGCGAGTTAGCCATAAAACAGTCCTTGGCGGTCGCGCGAAAACAAGCCCACAAAAGCCCTCACCCCAACCCTCTCCCGGAATACCGGGCGAGGGGGAGAGGACATTACGGCGGCCACGCGCCGCGTGGCCCGGGCAACGGGGGCAAAGTTGGCCCCGCGCCCTTGCTTCCGCCGCCTCAGGTTTTGCAATCGCGTTCGCTGGCGGCCAGCGGCGAAAGGCTATATGCGTCGTAGACGTGGCCGAGCCGCCGCCCGAATCCGTCGTAAGTTGTTCCTTCGACAAACTGCGGCCCGGTGAGGTATTGGACCGGCCCATCGTCCAAACGCAGCACCTCGTGCCGCTCCCAACGCAGCGCGTAACCCAGCGCCGCCAGGCTGGCGACGAGGAAGAACAGTCGCGGCCATGATATTCGCCATCGTGTTTTGGGCAGGGTACTCATGGGTGGTTACTCCTTTGCCGAATGGTGGTGAACCAGCACGCGCCCGGCCGGCACGCGTCGGGTGAAACCCTCGGCGTCGAAAGCATCCAGCATCGCCACCGCCAGCTTGCGGTTGGCGCCAATGGCATCGCGGAAGGCGTTCATTTCCACAACGTCGGCATGGTGAAAAAGAGCCAGCAGTTTGCGGCGGCTATCGTCAAGGACATCGCGGAGCACGAAGTTGCCGTCCAGGGCAACTACGGTGCCGTCTTCCAGCAGCAGTTTGGTCAGCACCTGCATGTCGGCTTCGGGAATGCTGAATTCGTCCAGCAGGTTTCCGCGTGCCGGACCGAGGACGCCGGCGTGGGTAATTCGGTCAAGAATCTGATGTCGAAGGTTGAGCAATCGTTCGGAAACATTGGGCTGAAACGATGTCAGGGCGAGGCGGCCGTGCTTGACGGCCAATACGCCGGCGGTGCACAGCCATTGCGCCAGGCCGGCGAAGCTGCGGTTCTCCAATCCCAGCAGTTGGCAGACGTGCGCGGGATTCATGCCCCAGCTATATGGATTTCGCCGATGATAACTTTTCAGGGCCTTGGCGAGGGTATCCGCCAACTCTCCAGCGCGGCAGGCGACGGCCCACGCTCCGCCACCCAAGTCGATCAATTGCCGGCTCGACACGGCCCTGTCGATATACGGCAAAGCGTCGGCGGCTTGGGATTGCGTAAGACGCGCCAATTCGGATGTCCTGAGAATCGCTGCCGGGCCAGCCAGTAGGGCGCAGAGGAAAAAGTCGCCCTGAGTGACGGCCTGCCGCGCCTGCTCAAATCGCGGGGCGAGGGGCGCCCGGCGGCGAAAACGCTGCGGGGCGGCCGAGAGAACGGTGCCGCCGCCGAGTGTTTCGTTTGCGGCGGAATGACGCAGGAGAAAGCGATCCCCGGCAGCGGCGACCAGCGGCTCCGCCAAGACCAGATGCGCTAAGGCTTCTCCGCCCGGCTCGATGGATTCGCTCTCCAAAAGTTTGATGGATGCATCGACGACGGCCGTGCCCAGATGAAAGCGGGCTTCAAATCGCCGCTTGAAGCCATCGCGCTCGCCGCTATTTTGGAGCGTGGCAATCAATTCTGTCGTGGCTTGGAAAACCCCGGGGGCGCCCAGCGTCATTCCCCGGGCCACCTGGCGCGGATCGATGTCCCGCAGGTTGATGGCGGTGCAGCAGTGGGCGAAGGCGAGGTCGGTTTCGAGCTTGTAGGTTTGGATGGTGCGGACCGTGACTGTTTCTCCCAGCGGCAGCAACTCGACTTGCCGGCCGACGCCGATCTGTCCTGAAACGGGAATTCCGCTGACGACGGTGCCGTATCCCTTCAGCGAAAACACGCGTTCGACGTTCATGCGGAAGGCCCGCGTGTCCCGGGGGCGCTGGCGGACACGTTCCACTAAACGATCAATGGTGTCGCGAATCTGGGCGATGCCCTCGCCGGTCTCATTGGATACTGGGATGATCGGCGCTTCGGGGAATCCAGCTTGCGTCAGGAACGCGGCAACGTCCTGGCGGGCCAATTCCAGCAGATCGGGGCTGACCCGGTCGATCTTGGTCAGGGCCACCAGAACCTGAAGATCGCGGAGGAGCTTGACGATCTGCACGTGCTCGCGGGTTTGGGGCATGACGCCGTCGTCGGCGGCCACCACGAGCAGCAGCACGTCGATGGACGCGGCGCCGGCCACCATGTTGCGGATGAAATCCTTGTGGCCCGGCACGTCCACGATGCCGACCAGGCGCTTGCCTTCCAACACGCAGGGCGCGAAACCCAGGTCGATGCTCATGCCGCGCGCCTTTTCCTCCGGCAGACGGTCGGTTTCACAGCCGGTCAGGTTTTTCACCAGCGAGGTTTTCCCGTGATCGACGTGGCCTGCGGTGCCGACGATGGCGTGCAGGATCTGGGGCCGGGATTTTACGACAACTGGCACACCGCCCCCTTGGCGACAGCGCCGCGCACGGCTTCGATCAGCAGCGGCAATTCGCCTTCTTGCACGGTCCTCATATCCAGAACCAGGGCGCGATCCTGAAGCCGGCCAAACACCGACGGCAGGCCCATGCGCAGCCGGCGGTTTAGTTCATCAGCGGGAATCTGCGCGTGGTTCAGCCGCACCACCTTGCTCGCAACCGCCTCGTCGGGATTCGCGCCGCTGCCGATGTAGGCGGCATCGTCGGCGATGGAAACGGACAACCCCGGCAACGACCGGATGGATTCGGCAAGCTCGCGGGCCTGCGCCACCAAATGCTCCGGCTGGCGCGACAACATGCGATAAAGCGGGATCTTTTCCCGCCAGGCCGGGGCATTGAGAAAATGGATCAACGTGGCCTGCAAAGCGGCCAGGGTGAGCTTTCCGACGCGGAACATGCGCGCAAAAGGGTTTTTGCGGATGCGTTCGATGGCGGCGGCGCGGCCGCAGATGATGCCCGATTGCGGGCCGCAGATCAGCTTGTCGCCGCTGAAACATGCCACGTCGATGCCGGCCGCGACGGAGGCGCGCACCAGCGGCTCGTCGGCAAGGCCGAACTCGCGCAGCGGCACGAGGGCGCCGCTGCCCAGATCGTCGATCACCGGAACGTTGTGCTTTTTGCCGAGTTCCACCAACTCCGGCACGCCCGGCGTGGAGGCAAACCCGCGGATACGGTAGTTGGAGGTGTGGACGTGGATGATCGCGCCGGTGCGCTCGCTGATGGCATTTTCATAATCGCGCAGGTGCGTGCGGTTGGTGGTTCCGACCTCGCGCAGCGTGGCAGAGCTTTGTGCCATCACGTCGGTCATGCGGAAAGAGCCGCCGATCTCGATCAATTGGCCGCGGCTGATGATTACCTCTTTGCCGGCGGCCAGGGTGTTGAGGATCAACATGGTCGCGGCGGCGTTGTTGTTGACGACGGTGGCGGCCTCGCAACCGGTCAGTTCGATCAGCATCCGTTGTACGGTGGCTTCGCGCAGGGAGCGGTCGCCGGATTCCAGGCTGGCCTGCAACACCGAATAGCAATCGCAGGCGGCCAAGGCATCGATTGCCTCGCGGCAAAGTGGGGCGCGGCCGAGGCCCGTGTGCAGGAGAATGCCGGTGGCATTGATGGCCCGGCGGCCGGTCGCCTGGCTGAGACGTTCCAGCCGGAGGCGAAGCCGATCGGCCAATTGATCGAGACTTGGCATCGATTCGATCGCGCCGCCGCGGATGTCACGGCGCATGTCATCAAGCAATTCTCGCAGTTCAAAAGTGGTAAGCCCGTGACCAAAGTCACGCACCAATTCGCGTCCCGGTTCCGAAGCGAGAACCTGCGTCACCGAGGGAATCGTCCGCAGAAGATCGACCGCTGGGTTGCCCATGTTCGCCTGCGATCCTTCCAGCCACTTGCGCAGCCGGGGGCACAAAAATGGCGGAGGCGTATGGGAATCGAACCCACCCGGGCCTTTGTCAGACCCGCAACAGCTTTGAAGACTGCGAGCGCCACCAGGCTACTGTCCGCCTCCGTCTAAGAGTCATTCGTTTCGCACCGTGTTGTAGAACATGGCCACCGGCGCTCCGCCAAACGCAATGCCCAGGGCCACGGCTTCGGCAATTTCCTCCTCGGATGCCCCGGCCTCGCGAGCCGCCTTTGTGTTTATCTTAACACACGGTGCGCACTTACTTATGACAGATAATGCCAGGGCGATCAGTTTCTTTTGTTTGGTTTGCAAAGCACCTGGGGCGTTGACCGCGGTCAGGTAAGTTTTAAGCGCCTCGGCTGCCGCCGCCGGTGGAAGGGCATCGGAATGGCTGCGAAGTTGAGCGGGCGGTGGTGGGGGCGAATCGGCGCAGCAACTGGCGGTTTCGACAACAGGCAGGGGCAACGGGCCGAACTCGTTTGCCCGGCCGCTGCGCGCCGTGATTCGCCCGCCGGCGCAGGGGCCGCTCACCCGGCCGATGATCGCGGCGGCGACGCCGTCCGTGCGCAACGCTTGTAGATAACGTTGGGCGTGATCGGGTGACATGAACACCAGCAAACCGCCGGAGGTTTCCGGACCGAGCAAGATCGCTTGCTGCGCGTCGGCCAAGCCGGACAGATCGAACATCGCCGCATCCAGGAATTGGCGGTTGCGTTCCACCGCTCCCGGCAGCACGTCCTGCCGAGCCAGCTCGGCAACGCCGTCGAGCAGGCGGATGGTGTCAAAATCGAGCGTGATTTCAACGTCGCTGTTGCGCGCGATCTCGATCATGTGCCCGAGCAGGCCGAAGCCCGTCACATCCGTGGCGGCATGTGCGCCGTGCAGCGTCATCAACCGGCCGGCGGATTGGTTCAGCGCCGCCATCGATGCGGCGGCAGCCCGCGATGCCGGGTCCGAGGCCAGACCGATCTGATGCGCGAAGCAAATGATTCCCGTGCCGAGCGGCTTGGTCAGCACGATGGCATCGCCGGGCTTGGCTCCGCTGTTGCGCACCCAGCCGTCCGGCGGGCATGTTCCCACTACCGCGAAACCGCATTTCACGTCGTCATCGTTGATGCTGTGACCACCGATTACGCAGATGCCCGCTTCCTTCATCTTCTCGACCCCGCCACGGATAATCTGCCGCATGGCTTCGACAGGCAGCTTGTCCACGGGAAAGCCGATGACGGACAGCGCCACTTGCGGCGTGCCGCCCATGGCGTAAATGTCGCTCAGCGAGTTGGCCGCCGCGATCTGGCCGAAGGTGTATGGATCGTCGACGCAGGCGCTGAACACGTCCACCGTGAGGATCGTCGCCGAATCCTTGCCGAGCAGGATGACCCCGGCATCGTCGCCGGCGCTGGCGCCGACCAGGACGCGGGCGTCGTCGATCACGGGCAAGTCCGCCAGCGCCAGGCGCAATATCTCCTTGCCGATCTTCGAGGCGCAGCCGGCATTTCGCACGTGCTGCGTCAAGCGCACCGGACCCGCCCCCGCTGGAGGCAATTCGCCGGCGCACTGACACCATCCCTCTTCCTTGAACGCATCGCAGGGGCACGGCTGATGCGGATCGCAGATGCAATGGCCCAGCGCCATCGACCGCCGCATCACCCGCCGCCGTTTTTCCAATTGAATTGGGGTCATGTTGAACTCCGTGGGCCTGCGGTAAAGATTACCGCGAAGGAGCGAAGGAGCGAAGTTACGCGAAGAATTATCAATCTGACCTCTTCTTTTTCTTCGCGTAACTTCGCTTCTTCGCTGCTTCGCGGTGAAGTTGTTTCTGGGAGCATCTGTTCGCAGAGGCGCAACAAAAAGGCACGGGGAAACGGGTCGGTTTCTCCGTGCCGGGGACGTCCCTGGGTGGGTCATCACGGCGTGTATGGCGCTTCGCCCTCGATGGGGCCGAGCCCCTGTAGGGTTGCCGAGATGATGATCTTCGCTTCGCCATTGCCTTGGATCTTTGGTACTCCGCCGGAGTACGGGCAAAGACCGCCTCACGTAAATGCCATCTTGCCCAGCGACACCTTGTTGCCGCCGCGCGAGATGAACACCTCCGGGGGTTTGGATCGATCGAAGTTAACCGCGGTGTATTCCTCGCCGGCCTTTCCATTGACGTGGATAGAGGTCGGTTGGATCGCGATCTGGTCTGATGCCGGCGTACTGGCGGCGAATTCCAGATGGAGAGCGCCGCCCAATTGGACGGTCTGAGTCTGGTCGGCCGCAACGTCCACCGCGGGGAGCGAACCCGGGGCCACCAGTGCGACCAATTCGCCGGTCTTCTTGGAAAACACACCGCCATAGAGCAGTTGGTATTGGCCGGGGATCACGGCGAGGGAATCGGGGGATGAGCCGCCGGCTTCGGTCACCAAATTCATCTGCCCGTTGGTGTTGGCCAGGGCCACGACCATCGCCCAATCCGAGGCGGGGCTGATGACGGAAAGCTTGCCCGTCGCGCCATGGTAGGACGAGTATTGCAGGGCCGTGCCTTCTTCGGCGAGGCTGTCGATCTGATAAATCGACTGTCCAGTGGAAAAGAACTTGGACACCGGGGCAAAGACGTCGATGGGGGCGTCGGCGCAGCCCACGCGGAAGGCATCGTCCTGAAGAGTGTAACGGCCATCGAGATTGTCGTCATAAAACATGACAGGCTGGCCGTCGATCTGGCATTGCACGGTCCCGCCGCTGCGCATCATCAGGAGCCCGCGTGCCGGGGAACTATATCCGTAGGGGAATGCCAGGAAATATTTCTGCGCGCTGGGAATAGGCAGGGCGATGGTGGCAAGTCCGACGCCGTTTTTATGCAAGACCGTCTCGCCGCTATCGCCTTTGACGATGAAGCCGTCGTCCGTTGAGACAATCGCCACTTTTTGCCCCGCGATTGTCAGACCATATTCCTTGAGCACGGGGTTGAACTGCACTTCCAGCTTGGGCTCGAGGAAAGCATCGACAATCCGGGGTCTGGGGCCGGCGGCATCGGTCTTGGAGACCACCGCGGCGCCGGAGTCCAGCGGCACGGATTTGAGCGGCGCCGAGACGCTTTGGCCCGGCGGGCCGGCACGCGCCGCCAAGGCGCCCGCCAGCACGAGCAACATGGCTCTCCCAGTCCATCGAACAGTCCCTTGCATAAAACACCATCCTTTCGCACGGCGTGAGTGGAAGGCTTCGCCTCCACTGCCGTGACGCATTGTCTGGTCTTCACGGAGCATTCAACGCTTCTTGCACCGCGGTCCTGATCCCCGGGCCGCGCAGACCGGCCGCGACCACCTTGCCGTCGGGGCCGATCAACACCACCGCCGGCAGCGAATTCACGCCCAACGTTTCGGCAATCGACTGGGCCGTGGGCTCGTCCAAACTGGCCTGCATCCACGGCATCGCGTGCTGTTGGGCGAACTGAGTTACGTCCTGCACGGAATTACCGGCGCCAAGGCCGATCATGACGAATTTCTTATCCTGCCCGAAGGCCGTGAAGACGTCATTGAGAGCGGCCAGCCGCGTGTCGCTCGGCGGGGTCCAGGTCGCCCACAAGTCCACCAGGACGTAAGCGCCGCGATGATCGGCCAATTTGAAGGTTTTTCCATCGAGAGTTTTCGCTTCAAAGGAGATCGCCGGGGCTTCAGCCACGCCGGCAGGGGGGTTGGATAGGATTAGCTTTAGCGGGCCAAGGTCCATCGGATCATCGCCGCGGGCGGATACGGTGATTTGACGCTGGATCGAGGCGTAAACCTGAGATGAGCCGCCGGCTTCGGAAGGTTGAACCTGGTAGAGGATCAATCGGTAAGTTCCCGGCTGCACATCGTCGGCGCGGAAGGAACCATCGGTGTCGATGGAAAGCGGCACGGCCTGATTGGTCTGGTTCATGCCCTGTTCATAAGTGTTTAGCGCGGCTTGATAGGCCTGTCCATCGGAAGTGCTCAGCCATTGGCTCATCCACGTTTGCTTTAGTTCGGGCGATATATTTGGGTCGGCCATGGTCTGCTGCAATCTTTTGCCGGCGGCCAACAACTCGACCGGGGGCGGACCTGGCGTATTCTGGCCTGCCAGATAGCCTAGACACGCCCATGAGGGCTTGGCACTATCCGGCTTCACCACGCACCCGATGATTGACCGGCCTTTCGCATGGAGCGGCGCGGCAACTGGCCCAGCCGGTTGTAACGTCAGCGGCTCACCCGCCGGCGACGTCGTCGGCGCCTCTCCCATCGCCGCCCGCCATACAAGCGCTCCGGCCGCCAGGAAAATCACGACGGGCAAAGTCTTAACCATCAGTTGCCTCCATTCTCTTTCCAATGCGCGCGGCCATTCACCGCGCCAAGTTGGCCTGGCCGCTCACCGTGCCGAACCCGTCAATGGCGGCGACAATCGTAATCCTGGCGCCGCCGGATTTATCAGTCAGAAGCTCTTGGGGTACTCCGCCGGAGTACGGGCAAGGTCGGCCCCCTCCTCACGCAAACTTCATTCGCTCCAGCGGAATCTGTTTGCCGCCGATCGACATGACCACCTGCGGCTCGAACGTCCTGTCGTATTGCCACCCGACGCATTCCCCGCCATTCTTGCCGAGCAAACGGATGGAGCCCGGATCGATCGTGACATTGCCATGGTAGAGGGAAGCCGTGAAATCGAGGTGATACGGCCCGTGCGGCGTTGTATCGGCCATTTGGAGGGTCGCGCCGGCCGCCAATATCCCCAGGCCGGCCGCCAAGGCACAGATCAATACCCATTTGGACATCCGACGCCTCCTTACTTATAGACGTCGACGATGCAATAAGTTTCATGCGGCCAGTACCGGAAGTCAACAAAAACGACGCGCCGACCGTTCCTCATCGTTTGGGCGCGTCCGAATATCCATCCGGGACTACGAAGAATTTGTATCCCCCCACATCGCTGAAGAACAGCCGTGGGCGGTTGGCCGTCAGCCACTGCTGCCATTGCTGGGGCGTATTTAGCGATAGCCCGGTGTATCGCTGCAACGCCTCTAGGGCGGCGGCGTGCTGCGTCTGGCCAAGCAAATTCACCAATTGGTCCAACGTCTCGAGCTTACGGTTTGACGCGATGCCCAAATCCTGCAATTGCCTGTCGATGGTGAATTGGCCCTGGCGGTCGCAATAAACCAGTTCGATCTGCTGGAGATACAACGCCGCCAATTCCTTGCTCTTGCCCGCGTACTTCTTGGCCAGGTCCGGCCCGACCATTCCAGAGCCGAACTTCGGATCGCTGATTTGGTCGATGATTCCGATCAGGAACACGCCGTAATTCCGATCCGAAGCTTCCCTGCGGATGAGCGGCGTCTTGCCGTCGAACTGGTGAATGTAAACGATGCAGTTAAGGAAGAACGCCTTGCCCGCGTCGGTCATCTGGGGCGGGGGCGAGGAAAATCCCCACTGGAGAAAATTGCCGTACCGGCTGACCCCGGCCGAGCCGGGCGGCTTGGGCGCGGCATAGCCGACGGTGAGGATCTCGGCATCCGGCGAGTCGCCGAAGCCGTATCCCATCGACACCACAGAACCATAGTCCTTGCCCGAATCCTGGACGCGCCAGACGGTCAATTGATCCGGCAAATCTTTGCCGCCGGGATATTGGCGTTGCTGGTCCGGCGTGGGCCATTTCTCCAACTTGGGCTGGACCTTGAACGGCGTGAAGACTTCGTGCTG
>Ga0209415_10002097_pt1 | contig 37758 bp, 31 predicted proteins | sample PeaSoiSIISIP2007_FD_187696 | JGI IMG/M metagenome (GOLD analysis project Ga0209415, IMG submission 187696) | Peat soil microbial communities from Weissenstadt, Germany - SII-SIP-2007 (SPAdes) (version 2) | ecosystem: Environmental > Terrestrial > Soil > Wetlands > Peat | place: Germany...
CCGGCTCGAACGGGCGACCTTCTGCTTGTAAGGCAGACGCTCTAACCAACTGAGCTAACCGCCCCGCCCAGTCCAAGACGGCGCAGGGCCCGCGGCGTGGTACTGTCCTGGTTGCTGCCCAGCGACGGACTTGAGGTCGGTCGTTGCCGGCCTGAAGCCCCGCGCCACCCGTCAAATCAGGGCACTGCCTGCTGCACAACCTTGACACCTGCAACCTATGAAATATACACTAGCGTATCACAAGCGTCAAGGAGAGGCCCATCATCCATGCAGTTTCAGCGCGAGTATGTCGTGTATATGGCCAAGCAGGTGTTGAAGCGGCTGGCCGATGACGGGCTGATCACCTATGAACAGCCTGATTATGTCCTCGAGGTCATCAACCAGGTGATGCAGGAAGAGCTGAGCGTCGAGGATCGCATCAACGACGAAGTTCGAAGAATCCTGGAGGAGCACGGCAACCAGATGAAAGAGCTAGGCGCCAGTTACGAAGACGCTTTCAAAGCGATCAAAAAGGAACTGGTGCGCCAGCGGAAGGCCATTCTCTGAGGCGGGTAGTCCAACGACCATGAAAATGACTCACGAAAAGATCATTCAGATTTCACACCAGGTCATGGCCGCCATTGAGGCTCTGGATGAAGTGGAAATCTACGACGAGCCCAATAACATCCGCGTGCAAATCGTCAAGATCCTCACGGAGCTGATGCAGGAAGAAGAAAAGATCGACCAGCTTGTGAAAGGCCGCATCGCCGCACAGAAGCGAACCATCGTGGAAGGCGGCGGAGAATGGGAAATCCTCTACCGCAAGTACTATTCCGAGGAACTACGAAAGCTCGGAATAGCTCTTTAGGGAACAGGGAATAGGGAATAGGGAACGGGGAGCAGCGCTATCCACTCTCGGCTGCCGTCTATTCCCTATTCCCTAACCCCTCTTCCCTGTTCCCTGATCCCTCTTCCGTTTGTTCCCTCTTCCCTGTTCCGTGATTTACCGCCAGAAACAAGAATGGCCGCCCACGCTTGCGAGCGGCCATCCCTGGCGCGGAGAGGGAATAACTCTAGTTGGGATTCGGGCTCGGGTTTGGTGTCGAATTCGGGCTCGGAGTAGCGCTTGGACTCGAACCAGGCGTCGAACTCGGGCTCGGAGTAGAGCTTGGACTCGAACCAGGCGTCGAATTCGGAGTGGTGCCTGTCGTCGTGCCGGGAGTGGAACTCGGACTCGAGTTCGTGCCGGAACCCGAGTCGGAAGAGGAGTCGCTCCGTCGCTTGAGCACCGGCGGCTGCTCATCGCCGGCACTGCTGCTGCCTGAACTTTGCCCCGCGGTCTGAGTCGGGGCTGAGGTCTGGTCGCTGGGCTGCCGCTTGCGCAGTGTGGGCCCGCCGGTCTCGCCGGGCTTCAACTTCTTCCGGTTGCTGATCACCTGTTGCAAGCGGGCCTTAACGTCGTCAAACTCCGACGTCGAAACCAAATACTGGTCCTTCTTGGGAAGAATCTGTTTGATTTCCTCTTCAGTCTTGATAATCCGGTCGCCCGTTGGCGGGTGGTCCATAAAGACCTGGGGCATGCTCCCCGGCATGCGGCGCTCCTCGTCCATGACTTTGCCGAAGAAGGCGACGTACGAGTTCGGGTCGTACCCTGCCTTGTACATATATTGGATCCCGAGATAATCGGCCTCCGCCTCGGCGCCACGGTTGAACCTTAGAAACATCAGGGGCACGCCGTTCATGTAGGCTTCCATCACACCCATATAAACCGGGTAAGTCATGGGAACGAACATGAGCGGTATCATGGCGAATTGCGCGAAGGTCATCTTGGTCATCTGACTCGCCCAGTGGCGCGCGGCCACGTGCGCGATTTCGTGGGCCACGACTCCTGCCACCTGATCTTCCTCTTCCGCAGCCTGCAGCAAGCCCGTATTGACGTAGAGAAAACCGCCCGGAAGTGCGAAGGCGTTGAGCGTTGGGTCGTCAATAACCTTCACCGTGAGCGGAATCTTGAGGTCCGAATTGCGCGCCACGTTCTGAGCCACTCGATTGACGTACTCGTTGATGACAGGGTCCGTCAGCAGCTTCGCGGAACGCTCAACTTCTACGCTGTACTGCTTGCCGATGGCAATCTCCTTTTCTTCGGAGATGATGCTCTTGTGCGCAACTTTCCGATTGCCGATTTCGTCGACGTCGTCTTTCTTGTCGTCGCCGCGCGCTGGAAGAGCCGCGAGACAGAATATCGCCAGAAGCGCCACCACTTGCATTCGCCGTGTGCCCATGGATTCACCTCTCAAGCTGAGCCTACCCGATTATATCACCTTGGCTTCGCAAGATCACTACTTTTACTCGCTGGTCAACAATCCGGCTGCGGCGGCTTTCCGCGACTGCGGTATCACCACGGGACGGCACCGACTACGTCCCGAAATGTGGCTGAGACACAACACCGTTCCGCCACTCAGGCATTAGGATGCACATTAGGACCGAAAGTTGCATGGCTGCAGAAAGATATTCCACGGGATTGAATTCCATCTCCCTCGAAAACTGTACGAGACGCCGCGCCCACGAGCGGCGATGCAGTCCTGAACCTGACTTCGGATCAGCGTCGAGCCCGCCTGGAACCTGCGGTTTAATCTAAGGATGAACAACCTGTTTCGCGCGAAGCCGCAAAGGGCGCCAAGCCTGCAGAGGCAAACCGTGACTTCCGTACTGCCTCCCTTTACGCCTTCGTCCGTCGGCCGAAGGATGAGCTGTTTTGATATCCTCTTGCCCTCTGGCGCCGCGGGGCAGAGGACGGCGCGCTGTCGAGGTCCACCAAATCGATACTTAAACTAATACTTTATGTATCGCAGGAATCCGACCCAGGCCAATACCCGTACTAAGACTTGGACGTTGACCAAATCGGGTCTTTCACCCCTTGAAGCGTTCGGCGCCCGCCCGGGTCGAGGTCGAGCACCACCACGGAGTTGGTTCCCTGGTTAAGCCAGGTGGCCGGTAGAAACAAGCTTTGCTGCGGCCCAACCTTCCAGTAGCGGCCAAGATTGTGACCGTTCACCCACACATACCCTTTTCCCCACCCGCGCATGTCCAGGAATGTGTCTCCCAATGAAGTCAGTTCAAACTGTCCTCGAAAGAGCGGACCGGTAAGGTCCTTCACCGGCAACGGATAGAAGCGTAGGTGCGAAAGGTCTGTCATCGGCAGCGAATAATTCTCCCAACCCGTCAGGATTGAGCCCGCAATCGTGACTGGCCCAATGATTCCCTTCCGGTCGTCCACCAGGTGCGGGCCGAAGTTGACGCGGCCCATATTCTCCACCAGAATATCCAGGGGCGCGCCGCCTTCCAGTTCCACCTCCAGCGAATATTGCTTCAGCCGGCGGTCCAGCACTCCGAGCCTCCGGACGCCCTCGAATACGACGGCATAATCCCTTATGTCCTTTACTTCAAGTACTCCTTTAAGTGTCTTGGTCGCTCGTGTGTGATATAGAACGAACCCATAATTCTGCCCCATGGCCTCCATGGAAAGCGGTTGGTCAGAGTGAACCGGCTTTCCCACCAAGCCGCTCAATGCAGCCACCTCTCTCAACTCAAAGCGCGGAATCTCAATCGCAGGCAACGGAGCGGGCAACTCGGGCAAGCGCGAACCTGCGGGCAAATATCTTGCGACAACCTCACGAATCAGGAAGAACTTCTTGGTGGGCCGGCCCGCCTCGTCGATCGGCGCGTCGTAATCATAGCTGGAAATGTCCGGCTGATAGCTTCCGTCATAATTCGCCCCGCTCATGAAACCCCAGCTTGTGCCGCCGTGCACCATGTAGAGGTTGACGGAAATCCCTCGCGACAGCATCCACTCGATTCCCCGAGCGGCTTCCTCCGGGGCGGTTACATGATGCTCTTCTCCCCAGTGGTCGAACCAGCCGTCCCAATACTCACCGCACATGCGTGTGGCGCCCTGCCTGAACTTGGCAAAGCTCGCGAACTCCGGGGAGGGATCACCCTGCCCAAAATTGATCGCGACCGGTAAGTCCGGAAAAGTTCCCCCCTGCAACTCTGGTCGTGCCGACCCGTCTGACGTGTACAGCGTGACCTCGAATCCGGCATCGTGAATGGCTTTCCGAATAGCGTTCATGTAATCGTGATCGTGGCCGAAAGATCCGTACTCGTTTTCGACCTGCGCCATAATGATGGGTCCGCCGCGCGAGATTTGTAGTGGCGCCAGTTGCTCCCCCACTTTGTGCAAATACTTTGACGAAGCCTCGATGAAACGTGCATCAGAGGTGCGGACCTTGAGACCCGGAGTTGCCAAGAGCCAGGGAGGAAGGCCGCCAAAATCCCACTCCGAGCAAATATAAGGGCCGGGCCGCACAATTACCCATAGACCCTCTTCCTGCGCTGTCCGAACGTAAGCGGCGACATCGAGATTAGCCGTAAAATCGAACTTGCCCGGCTCCGGCTCGTGCAGGTCCCAGAATACGTAGGTGCAGAGCGTGTTCAAGCCCAAGGCGCGCATTTTGCGCATACGGTCCCGCCAGTACGGGCGGGGCACACGGGGATAGTGCATCGAACCGGAGATGATTAAAAAGGGCTTCCCATTCAAGAGGAATTGCTCCCCCTGATAGCCGAAGCTGTGCGCGCCCGCTGGACCGGCTCCGCCATCCCCAACGAAGAGGCTGGCGTCCTTACCGTTTCCCACGCTTCGGGCGAGATTCCATAAGGTGACAGCCGCGCCGGAAGCTCCGATGAACCTCCGGCGGCTAACTGACTTTACTGAGGAATTCTTCTCAGACATGGGATTGCCTCCTCACAGGGAACTGGTCGAGATGTGCGGTCTCAGCACGGTGGGTGGCGAGCAGAATAATAGGTGTTGCAACATGGCAATGTCGACGCGCCGACAATCATGAAAGTCGCTCTACGCGCTGGCGACAATGGGGAGCCACGAGAATGCGCGAAGCTCCTTGGAGTGCAGCGGCTTGACGCCGCCTTCTTATTGTGCGGATCAAAGTGTTAAATGGGGCGAACCGCAGCACTCGAGTGACGAGGGCTCGCACGTCCTAGTCATGCGCCCCGAATAATAATTTCAAGGCGGCGTCAAGCCGCCGCACTCCAAGGTGCCTCCGGCACACAGATCGTCAGAGTGGCAATGGAACGAGCGCTCAGCCGCAAGCGGCATAGGTAGATACCGAAGAGCGAGACCAACTCTGAAATCATTACTTAATATTTTATTTCCTATCTAGCTTAAAATAATAAAGTTGTAATGTCTGCTAGAGAGGAGATATCCGACCGGTGATAAACCCTCCGCGCGCAACACTTACCTTGCCCGAGCTTCTCGCGTCAGGTTTGCCGCAGGGCGGCCATCATGGCCGCCCTTAAAGCGCCTGTCTGAAACATCGCACCCGGAACCCGACACCCTGCTTTTATGCTGTAGAATAGGCGGCCTTCTCCTGCTTCTTCACGGCCGCCTGCGCTGCCGCCAAGCGCGCGATGGGCACGCGATAAGGCGAACAACTAACATAGTTCAACCCCGCCTCAGCGCACACCTCGATCGAGGCCGGGTCGCCTCCGTGTTCGCCGCAGATGCCGACTTTGAGGTTGCTGCGGGTTCCCCGCCCTTCCGAGGTCGCGAGCTTCAACAACCTGCCCACGCGTTTCGGATCCAGCACTGCAAACGGATCCGCAGGCCAAATCTTCTGCTTGACATAGGCATTGATGATCTTGCCGCAATCGTCGCGGGAGAGCCCGAAGGTCGTTTGGGTCAGATCGTTCGTCCCGAAGCTGAAAAACTCAGCCTGCTGAGCAATCTCGCCGGCGGAGAGAGCCGCGGCAGGCAACTCGATCATGGTTCCCACGAGGTAGTCAACCTTGACGCCTTTCTTGGCAAAGACCTCGCCGGCCGCTCGGTCCACGATCTCCTTTTGCAGTTCGAGCTCCTTGACATCGCCAACCAACGGAATCATAACTTCAGGTTTTGCTTCAATTCCCTTCTTCTTGCAATCGCATGCCGCCTCAAAGATCGCCCGCGCTTGCATTTCGGTGATCTCGGGGTACATGATCCCTAGCCGGCATCCGCGCAGGCCGAGCATCGGATTAAATTCATGTAAAGATTCAACTACTTCCAGTAACTTCTTGGCCTGACTAAGCTTAGGACCTTTCTTTTTCAACGCCTCAAGCGTCGCAATTTCCACCATCAGCTCTTCCCGCTTGGGAAGGAACTCGTGCAGGGGAGGATCCAAAGTGCGGATGGTCACCGGTAACCCGGCCATCGCCTTGAACAACCCGAAGAAATCCTTGCGTTGCATGGGTAGCAGTTTGGCCAAAGCGGCGCGGCGTTCCTTGGCGTAGGCCGCGGCCTCTTTAGGATCGTCCGTCTCCTTGCACGCCATAATCATGCGCTGCACATGAGGCAGGCGCTCCTGGGCGAAGAACATGTGTTCGGTACGGCAAAGCCCAATGCCCTCCGCGCCGAAATTGACGGCGGCCAAAGCGTCGCGCGGTATGTCAGCATTGGCGCGCACGCCGAGTTCCCTCGCCTCGTCGGCCCACTGCATGAACTCGGCGAATACACCGCTCTTCGGATCCGGCGGCACCAGATCGCATTTGCCTTCAATCACCCGCCCCGTCGAGCCGTCCAGGGAAATCCAGTCACCTTCCTTGAGGAGAGTGCTGCCGATCTTCAACTGCTTGCTCTTCTCGTCCACTTCCGCAGCCCCGCAGCCCGCCACGCACGGCTTGCCCATGCCGCGAGTGACCACTGCCGCGTGGGAGGTCATGCCACCGCGCGAAGTCAGAATCCCCACCGCGACCTCCATCCCATGGATATCGTCCGGGACGGTCTCGCCGCGCACCAGGATTACCGGCTGGGTCTTCCCTGCCACCACCGCCTCGTCGGCGGTGAACACTATGTGGCCTACCGCGGCGCCAGGCGACGCCGGCAACCCTGTGGCAAGCACTTTCAAGGGCTTGGATTCGTCCAGCACGGGGTGCAGCAACTGATTGAGTTGATCGGGTTCCACCCGCAAGAGGGCCTCTTTCGTGGTGAGCAGGCCTTCGTGCACCATCTCGACCGCAATCCGCACCGCGGCGGGACCGGTGCGCTTGCCGCTGCGCGTCTGGAGCATGTAGAGCTTTCCATCCTGAATGGTGAACTCGAAATCCTGCACGTCCTTATAGTGCTGCTCGAGCCGGGTAGTGATGTCGCGCAGTTGGTGGTAAACCTCCGGCATGATTTTCTCGAGTTCCTTGATGGGCACGGGAGTCCGCACTCCCGCCACCACGTCCTCGCCCTGGGCGTTCATCAGAAACTCGCCGTAAAACTCCTTGGCGCCGGTGGCCGGGTTGCGCGTGAAGCCGACACCCGTCCCCGAGGTATCGCCCATATTACCGAAGACCATGGTCTGGACGTTCACCGCCGTCCCCAAGTCATCCGATATCTTGTTCAAGCGCCGATAGGTCTTGGCGCGGGGATTGTACCAGGAGCGGAATACGGCCTCGATGGCCATGTTCAGTTGAATCTGGGGATCCTGCGGGAAGTCCTTGCCGGCAACCTTGCGGACCACTTTCTTGTATTCCGCAATCACTTCCTTCAAATCCTCTGCGGTAAGCTGGGTGTCGAGCTTCACCTTCTTCTTCTTCTTTTGCCCGTCGAACACATGCTCGAACTTGTCTTTGGGGATTTCCATCACCACGTTGCCGAACATCTGGATGAACCGCCGGTAACTGTCGTAGGCAAAACGCGGGTTGTTGGTTTTCTCGGCAAACACCTCAACAACGGCGTCGTTCATGCCGAGGTTCAGGACGGTGTCCATCATGCCGGGCATGGAGAACTTGGCTCCGGAACGCACCGACACTAGAAGGGGATTCTTCCGGTCGCCAAGCTTCTGTCCCAGCAGGTGCTCCAGCTTTGCCAGCGCCTCGTTCTTCTGAGCCAGAATCAAATCGGGCGTCTTATTGTCGTTCTGGAAGTAGAGGCGGCAGCCCGAAGTGGCAATCGTGAAGCCGGGAGGAACAGGCAGCCCCGCGTTCGTCATTTCCGCCAGGCCGGCTCCCTTGCCGCCCAGCACGTCTTTCATGGCGCCGTTGCCGTCCGCCTTCCCGTCCCCGAAGAAATAAACATATTTTTCCATGAGCACTCCTTTGAGTTTGCAGTTTTCAGTTTTCAGTCCTCAGCCTTCAGCTCTCAGCTTTCAGGTTTCAGCTCACTGAAGGTTGATCGAGAGCCCTTAGCGTTCTTGTGGCGGCTGAGCGACCCACGATTTTGGCGCATTTGCTGGGATTTTGCAATGGAGAAGAACCACCGCAGAAGGTTGAGCTAGCGGAAATCATCAATGCCGAGGCCGCTACCTTCGATGATGCTCTTGAGCGTCCCTTGCGGAATCGGTTTGCTTCCGTGGACGGCTACGATTACTTGCCGGCCGTTCGCATGACGCCATTTCTGATGACTGCCTCTTTGGCTGGTGAAAACGAAGCCATTTCGCTTCAATACGCGGGTGACGTCCTGAGCATTCAGGACGGGAAAGCGGGGGCTCATGGGAGCGACACTTCGAGCAGTTTCGCGCCCTCGGCAGGTTTGATTTCGGAAGGTTCAAACCACAGTTTCAGCGCTTCCTTAGCGTTGCGCACCGCTTCCTCCTCCGTATCGCCCGCGGAAGCACAACCAGGCAGTTCGGGGAATACCGCTGACCACCGTTTGGTCGCGGGGTCGAATTCGACGAGCAACCGCAGCTTCATAGTTTATCCTTCACCGCACTTAACACCATGCCACAATTCGCCGGCTGGCTACAAGCGAATCGTTCACGGACGGCCGGAGCGTTTCCCTCATGTCGACGCGTCGACATTGGCCTTCTCAATCAGGGACAGGTCCGCGTCTTCCGTGAAAAGCCGATCCAGGGCAATCAACAACTGCAGCCGGTTTCTGCGCACCTCCGGATCCTCGGCCATCACCAGTACCGTGTCGAAAAAGAGGTCCACCGCTGAGCGAAGCGAAGCGACGGACTCGAGCGCAGCATAGATATCGCCTGCCGCGCGCTTTTCGGCCGCATCCTTCTGAACCTGCTCGTACGTCGCGTACAGGTCCTGCTCCGGCCCGTCCTCGAGGAGCTGCGCATCGAACCCCCGGCCTTCATAATCTGACAGTTGGGCGGACTTACTCAGAATATTGCGGATGCGCTTGGCGGATTGAGACAGGCTGAGGAAGTCGTCGCTCGAACGAATCCGCTCAATGGCCCGCGCGCGGGCCAGAACTTGCGCGGGCTCGAAGATGGCCTCGCGAGCGCCCATCGCCGCGCGAACAGTGTCATAGCGTAGGCCGACGACAGTCTCAAGATGAAACGTCAGGCGCTCCCGCATGAATTTCCGGATTGCTTCCGCGACTTCGACAGACTGGAAAGTCAGCTTTAGGCGCAGAGCTGCTAATTCAAGTTCTACTTCTAAATCCAATTGAATAAACGCTAATAACTCAAGTAATACTTTAATAACTCCGTTGCCTTGGCGGCGGATTGCAAACGGATCGCTTGAGCCGGTCGGCCCAGCGCCCACCGCGAATCCCGCCACCACTGCGTCGAGCTTGTCCGCCAGGGAGACCAGAGCGCCAACCGCAGTACGCGGACACTTGTCGTCCGCGCCCTGCGGCAAGTAGTGGTCGTAAATCGCCGTCGCCACAGCTTCAGGTTCTCCTTGAGCTTTTGCGTAGAGTCCGCCCACCACGCCCTGCAGTTCCGCAAACTCCTGCACCATCTGGGTGGTCAGGTCGCACTTGCAGAGTTCGACAGCCCTCAACACCTGCTCGCGCTGCCCTGCTTCCAGAATCCCCTGAGCTTCGAGTTTGCCGGAGAGGCGCGAGGCGATGGCGTGCATGCGCCGGACCTTGTCGGCGTAGCTCCCCAATTTCGCTTGATAGGTGACTTTCTCGAGACGAGGCGGCCGATCGCGCAGGGGCAGCCGCTGGTCCGCATCCCAGAAAAACTCCGCGTCGCTGAAGCGCGCCTGGAGAACCCTCTCGTGCCCCTGCCGGATCAGGCCGCGCTCATCGGCATCGACGTTGAGGATGGCCACGAAGTAAGGTTCAAGTTTCCCTTCACGGTTTTCCACCGCAAAGTACTTCTGGTGGTCGCGCATCACGGTGGTCAGAATCTCGCGCGGCAAATGGAGGAACCGCTCGTCAAAGCCGCCGCGGATCGTCGAAGGCCACTCCGTGGAGTTCACCAGCCATTCTTCAAGGTCCGAGTCCTCAATTAGAACCAGGAAATCTTCAAGCAATACATTAGTTTCTGTCCGAACCGTCTGGCGGCGGTTCTCCGGGTCAAACTCCACAAAGGCGCGGCGCAGCCTGGCGCTGTAATCGCGAAAGCCCTTTACGGTGGTTCTGCCCTTGCTGTAGACGCGGTGTCCGTAGGTATAATCGCCGGAGTCAACGCCCAGGATTTCAAACTGGACCGTCGTCGCTTGCTTCCCTTCTCCGAGGATTGCCAGCACCCAGCGAATGGGCCGCACGAATCGCGGGTCGGACTTTTCCAGCCAGTACATACTCTTCGGGAACCCCAGGCGCAGAATGGCGGCGGGCAAGATTTCCGCCAGCACCGGAGAGGCCGGGCGCCCCTGGGTAGTCTTCCGAAGCGCCAGGTATTCACCCTTCGGGGTGGTCGTGCGAACCAGATCCTCAAGGCGGACCGAGTTCTTTTGCGCAAAGCTCTCCGCCGCCCGCGTGTACTTGCCCTCTGCGTTCACTGCCACTTTAACCGGGGGGCCCAGAATCTCTTCGACCCGGTCCGGCTGCCGAGCTAACACGGCAGGAAGATGCACGACGAGGCGTCGCGGCGTGGAGTACGTTCGCAGGGGCGGTTCGCGAACCGCCCCCACGCTCGCGTCAGGCAGTAAGCGCGCCTCGCTTACGGCCGCTTGGACGTTCTCGCCCAGGCCCCTTTCGGCATCGCGCAGGAAACGCGCAGGGATTTCCTCACACCCGATTTCGAGGAGCAAGGGCAGCGTCTCAGGGTCAGTCCCCATCCGGCGTTTTACGCCGCCCGTCTTACTCGAACTCCGCCCAGGCTGATCAGCCCCACCCACAGTCTGGGGTTGAGAAGGCTCGACACCTTCGCGCGGGTGATGATTATGCTGACTTAAGTTGTTCTCTTTCACGCCGTCACCTCCTGCGCCGTCTGGCGCTCGACGTAGATGGCGGCAACTGCACAGGCTAGCTTTCGGACGCGGGCGATCAACGCCACGCGCTCAGTGACGCTGATGGCTCCGCGCGCGTCGAGGATGTTAAACAGGTGCGAGCACTTCAAAGTGAGGTCGTACACCTTGCGGAGCGGAAAGCGATCGGGAGAGCCGAAATTCGAAATTCGAAATTCGAAATTCGAGTTAAGCCCTCCAGAATTCATTAAAGTATTACTTGATGAACTCTTGGTAATGGACTGCTGCCCTTTCGGATTAGCTTCAGCACGTTCGGCGTATTTCGAGTTTCGATTTTCGAGTTTCGAATTTCGGTTTTCCGCCTTTCGATACTCGCTGAGCAGGCGTATTGCCTCGCCCTCGTAAAGGTCCAGGATCTTCCGGCAAGTTTCCGGATCGGCCGCCTCGAAGTCATAAACCGAAAGTTCCAATTCCTCGGCGCGGCGCATGTCGCCGTAAGTCACGGATTCGTTCCAGCGTATGTGGTAAACGTCTTCGACGTTTTGGAGGAAGGCGGTGATGCGCTCCAATCCATACGTTAACTCGACGCTGATCGGTTCGAGGTCCAATCCGCCGGACTGTTGGAAGTAGGTGAATTGGGAGACCTCGAGGCCGTCCAGCACGACTTGCCAGCCGATCCCCCAGGCGCCCAGGGTGGGCGCCTCCCAGTTGTCCTCCTCGAAGCGAATATCGTGGTGGCGGATTTCGATGCCGATCGCCTCAAAGCTCGCGAGATACATCTCCTGGACGTCCGCGGGTGGGGGTTTCAGGATGACCTGCATTTGGGTGTGTTTGAGCAGGCGATTGGGGTTTTCACCGTAGCGGCCGTCGGCGGGCCGGCGCGAAGGCTGGACGTAAGCCACCCGCCAGGGCTGCGGCCCGAGGACGCGAAAGAACGTCTCGGGGCACATCGTGCCCGCTCCGACCTCGAGGTCGTAGGGCAAAGCCACCACACATCCCTGCCCAGCCCAGAACTGGCTGAGCCGGAAAATCATCTCCTGGAAGCTGAGAGGGGCTTTATTTGAAGTTGAAGTTTTACCTTGTTTAATTGCCATTTCGTGTTGATTTGAAATATCTTGTATAATTGTTAGTTGTCCGCTATCCCCTTTCAGGGGAAACATAAGACCGCCAAATTGTCCCTTGACTGAGAACTGAAAACTGACAACTGAGAACTCCTTGCTGAAACCTGACCCGTGCTTCACACCGCCTCTTCCATCATGGCGCGCGTCACGAGTTTTCGCTCGGCGTGCGTTTCGATGAGATCTTCGAGGAAGCGGCGAGCCTCGCGGCAACCCGCCGGGGCCTTCTCTTCCGCGATCCAGCGCTCGAGCGGTTTCCGGCACCCCGCTCGCACGGCGGGCGCGACGGAGACCCGCTGGCCCGCCACACCGGTTCGGCAGATGTCGCAGATCAGACCCTCCGACCCTGGCAGGTAGAACCCGCCGGTTTCGCCCAGCGCCCGCCCGCAGTTCTGACAGTGATCGAAGTCAGGCAAAAAGCCCGCCAAGCGAACAAGCCAGTAGTCAAAGTAGAGCAGCGGCCGCGTGACTTCACCGGAATGCTTCAAGCTCCGCAGCACGGCCAGGAACAGGCGAAACACCCGGTCGTTGGGCTCTCTCTCCGGAATCATGCGCTCGCCCACTTCCGCGAGGTATTGGGCTGCTAACTGAACCCGGTAGTCCTTCTGCATATCGAAGAAGGACTCGATCAGTTCCGCGGAATTCATGCGGAGCAAGTCGCGGTTTTCTCGCTCGTAAATGAACGCCCGAACGTGGCTCAAGGGTTCCAGCGCGGCGCCATAGCGGCTCTTGGTGCGGCGGGCCCCGGCGGCCACCGCCCGCAGGCGTCCCATCTGGCGTGTGAAGAGCGAAGCAATCTTGTCCGCTTCCGCCAGCCGGTAAGTCCTTAGAACGATCGCTTCCGTCTCACGAAGAGGCATGGCTATGTCGACGCGCCGACATGAGCCTTAAAGCTAACATATCCCGCGCAATGTGGGCAACCGGAGAAAACGGAAACTGGAAAATCGAAACTGGAAAATGGCGTGCAAGGATGCCTATTGCACAATGCGGCTTCGAACCCAGTTTCCATCTTCCAGTTTCTATTTTCCATTTTCCAGTTTCCGTCTTTCCGCCGGTTCTGTGGAAATTCACGAGGATTCTGTGGGAAAGATGTTATGTTAACTCGCACCCCCTGCACTAAATATTATCAGACACGCCTGTGGATTATTTCAGCCCCGTTCCCCGCCCCGATCGCGAGAGCCCGGAACCGCGCGATTGGGCCGGCATTTCCAGTCCAGAAGCAACGGATTCTCGCTTGCGCGGGAATGAGGGGATGTCCTGGAGAGCCAAGGGAGGAGCGGCGTCTTAGTCAGGGGCAGCGGCAGAGCGGCGCCCTGAAACCACGAGAATATCCCGACCGTGAACAGGCGTGGTGCGAGCGTCCCGCACGCTGTCGCGGGGTGTCTCGGCCCCGCCAGAAACCCGCGGGCAGAGCCTGTCCTGAGCGCAGGGAAGGAATGCCCGCGCCAGAGTTCTCGAAGCCCTTTCCCTTCCCTGCGGGGTTGAAGCCCTCACCCCGCGTCTGTTATAGTTTTTCGTTCAAAGGGGGACAATACAATGGCACCGCCTAAAATCTTCAAGAACTACATTAAGGGTGAATGGGTACCATCGGCCAGCGGGGTCACATTTGATAACAGCAATCCAGCCGACCGCCGCGAACTGGTGGGAATGTTTCAGAAGTCGAGCCGGCAGGACGTGGAAGATGCCATTCAAGCCGCCAAGGACGCGTACAAGGCCTGGCGGCTGACTCCGCCTCCCAAACGAGGCGAAATTCTCTACCGCGCCGCGCGTCTGCTGAGCGAGAGGAAGGAAGAGTATGCCGCGCAGATGACTCGCGAAATGGGGAAGATCCTCGAGGAGACCCGAGGCGACGTTCAGGAAGCGATCGACATGACGTATTACATGGCTGGGGAGGGCCGGCGCCTTTTCGGGCAAACCACCACCTCCGAACTGCCCAACAAGTTCTGCATGTGGGTACGCAGCCCGATCGGGGTCTGCTCGCTGGTGACGCCCTGGAATTTCCCCATGGCCATACCCTCCTGGAAGATCATGCCGGCGCTCATTTGCGGCAACACGGTAGTGATCAAGCCCGCCACCGACACTCCGCTTTCGACTTACAACCTCGTCCAGACGCTCGCGGAGGCGGGAGTCCCCCGCGGGGTGGTGAACCTGGTCACGGGGAGCGGGTCAGAGGTCGGCACTGCCCTGCTGTCCCACGACGACGTGCGAGTGGTTTCGTTCACGGGTTCGACCGAGGTGGGCCGAAAGGTGGCTGCGGCTTGCGCGGGCACTTTCAAGCACGCCTGCCTGGAGATGGGCGGCAAGAACATCATCATGGTTATGGAGGACGCGAACCTGGAGTTGGCGGTGGATGGCGCAATTTGGGGCGGCTTCGGCACCACCGGGCAGCGCTGCACCGCTTCCAGCCGCATTGCTGTGCACAAGGACGTGTACCGGGAGTTCGTCGAGAAGTACGTGGCTCGCGCCCGCGCGCTGAAGGTGGGCAACGGGCTCGATCCCTCAGTGCAGATGGGCCCTCTCATTAACGAAAGCCAACTGAAAACAGTCGAGGAATACGTGGAAATCGGCAAGGATGAAGGGGCCAAGCTGCTTTGCGGCGGCGAGCGCCTGACGGGCGGCGACTACGATTTTGGATGTTTCTACACGCCAACCCTATTCGGCGATTGCAAGCCAGAAATGCGAATTTGCCGTGAGGAGATTTTCGGCCCGGTGGTTTCCATCATCCCCTGCGCCGGCCTCGAGGAAGCCATTGAAATCGGCAATGGAGTCGTCTACGGCCTCTCCTCTTCCATCTACACCCGGAACGTTAACCGGGCATTCCAGGCCATGCGCGACATGGAGACCGGCATTTTCTACGTCAACGCTCCCACCATCGGCGCTGAAACTCATTTGCCTTTTGGCGGCACCAAGCAAACCGGCAACGGCCACCGCGAAGCAGCCACAGCGGCGCTGGATTTCTACTCCGAATGGAAAGCGGTCTACGTGGATTACAGCGACCGGCTGCAGCGTGCGCAGATCGACAGCTAGCGGCAGGTAGGCAGATGGGCAAATGGGCAGGCGGCACAGGCAAGGGCACGGGTGCTACCGGTTACGGCTGCGGGGTTGTCGGCGCAGCGGGGTTTTGCTGTGCGTTGGGTGTGCCGGGAGCACTAGGTGCGTTCGGCGGCGCAGCGGTACTTCCGTTGGCGCCGGCTTTGGCGACGTTGCTGGTATCAAGGTCCGGAGGCAGCGGATGAGGACCCAAGCCGAGTTTCATCAGAGATTTTGCCTCGGGAAGGCCAGTCACCGGGAAGCCGTTATCAGCCTGATAGCGGCGCATGGCCTCGCGCGTTTGATCGTCCCAGCGGCCGGTAGGCTCCGCACTAAGATAGCCTGACTTGACGAGGGCTTGTTGGATCTCTCCAATTCGATTTGACTCCGGACGCATCATAGAGCGCCGCCGGCGCGCCGCGGCTGCGAGAGCAGCCTTGGAAGGCGGGCGGTGTTTGCTGGAACGGTGGGTGGAGCTGTGTTGACCGGAAGCAGCCGAGGTCTTAGGAGTGCTATCTTGTGCAGCAGTTTGGCTCTTCTGCTGTGATGTCGAGGCGCTTTTCTGTTGTTGGTTGGTATCAGCGCAGAGCGGAGCTACCGGCGTGCAAACCAGGGCTGCGAGAAGCGCCCACGCTGCGAATGATTTCTTCATCCAATAATTCAAACTCTGTTTCCTCAGTTCTGGAATAGCGCGAGTTAGAGGTATCTCAAATCTCACATTCCAAAACTCAAAGGCGAGCCCAGGGCGATTTCACATCGCTGCCACCAGGACGGTCCAGGAGCCTCGCATCGACGCCAACTTGCGGTTAGGGCAGGCGGTCTGCCAGGAACAGGGTGGTGTACGCGTGCGGCCCGCTGCCCCGCGCAATCAGTAACAGCACATCATCCCCGGATTTCAGGGAAGATTGCAAGCGGTTAAACTCCTCGGCCGAAGTGACCGGATGATGGTTAATGCTCAGGATGATATCGCCATGATGAACGCCTAGGTCCAAGGCGAATCCGCTTGGCTGGACGTTCATAACCAGGACACCTTGCTGCCTGTCCAGATGGAGTTTGTCCACGAGTTCCTGTGTCTGGTCGCGACTTAGACTTTTAACGGAAAGGCCGAGAACCCCTGAACTTTCCTCTCCCCGAGCTTCCGCAGGCTGGGTCGTGGGTGGACCTTCCTCGAACGCCGCCACGATTTTATTGCGGTCGCCCACTTCAACATCCGCCATGAGCCGTTTGCCTTCGCGAAGATATTCCATGCGGAGATTCTTGCCGATTCCGCTTTCCGAGACGATGGCAACCAATTCGTCGGCACTCCGAATGGCCTTCCCATCGACGCTGAGGATAACGTCTCCGCGCTTTAGGCCGGCGCGCTCGGCAGGACTACCTGATTCCACGCCGTTAATGACTACACCGTGATCCGTCCCGAAGCTTCGCAGCAAGGAGGGATTGTTGGCGCTGTAGAACGAAACGCCAATGGCCCCGCGCTGAACACTGCCGGAACTGATCAAAGCGTTGTAGACTTTTCGTGCGGTATTGGAGGGAATGGCAAACCCCACGCCCTCGTAGCTACCCCGTTGGGTGGCGATCGCCGTATTGATCCCAATCACCTGCCCCGCCAAGTTGACCAGGGGGCCGCCGCTGTTGCCGGGATTGATCGCCGCGTCAGTTTGAATGAAGCGCTTGAACTGGCCTTCCACTCCGGGCTCGACCTCGCGCCCTTTGGCGCTGACGATACCGGCGGTTACGGTGGAATCGAAGCCAAAAGGACTTCCGATGGCCAGCACCCAATCGCCCACCCGCATCGCATCCGAATCGCCGAAAGGAGCGGCGGCGAGCGGCTGCTCCGCGGCGATCTTGACAATCGCCAGGTCGGTCTCCTTGTCGAAACCCACGATCTTGGCTGGATGCTTGTCCGAATCGTTTCCGTGCAGGTAGACGATGATGCGATCCACAATCTTGTCTTCGCCGCTCTGGGTGACCACGTGATAGTTTGTCAGGATGTAGCCATTGGGACTCAAAATAACGCCGGAACCAAGGCTCTGCTGCCGAAAGTCTCCTAGCGGCGCGCCCGGCGAGTCGAAGAATTTATCGAAGAAATCGCCGAAGGGCGAATCATCGGGCGCATGAAAGCGGCGGCGAGAGGCGCGAACCGTGCTTTCGGTATTAATATTTACGACCGTAGGGGAAAGTTGCTCCGCAACCTGGGCAAAGGAATTCGAGAGTTCTGCCGGCGAGGGAGCGGGCAGCGGCTTAGCGTCCATAGCCGCTGGCGACGTCCTGGCGGCACGTACACCGCGAGAAACCACCGTGCCGATCAAGATTCCGATCCCCAGCGTCACCAAAATGACGAAAGCTGGGAGGACCTTGCGTCCCTTTGTGCTCATTCCTTGCTCTCCTCTCATTTGCTTCCCAGGCCGTCAACGGCCGCAGTGAATGATTATAGCATTACCTCGACAGAGCCCTACTGGCATTTGACGGAACTCATCGGCCTGAGGTAACGGGCTAACACCTATTTCGTAGGATGCTATTAACTCAATTCCCGGCGGTACCGGTTTCCCTGAATACGCGAGAACGGTGTAGGGGTAGGGCTTGCCCTACCCCCTGGCCGTCGGCCCGGCGAAAGGGGACGGCAAGCCGTCCCCCTACATCGACCGCCGTTGCCGACGGATTGGTGATCGGATATATCAATTGATTACACTCGCCGGCAAGGTTAGAATTGCCGGTCGCGAGGTAACGGATGAGCGAACCGGAAAGACTGTTATTGAGCGGGAACGAGGCCGTGGCTCTGGCGGCGCGCCACGGACGCGTCATCCTGGGCACGGGGTATCCGGGTACGCCCTCCACGGAGATTCTGGAGGCCTTTTCCCAATTGGGAGGCCGGGCACAATGGGCGCCTAATGAAAAGGTCGCCCTGGAAGTGGGGCTCGGGGTCGGCTTTACGAATTCGAGAGCCCTGGTCACCATGAAACACGTTGGCCTGAACGTGGCCGCCGATCCCCTGTTCACGGCCACCTACACCGGCGTGAGTGGCGCATTGCTGGTGGTTTCGGCTGACGATCCCGGTATGGCATCGAGCCAGAACGAACAGGATAACCGCCGCTACGCCGTCGCGGCGGGGGTGCCGATGCTCGAGCCGGCGGACTCCCAGGAAGCTTACGACTTTACGCTGATGGCCCTCGAGGTCTCCGAACGATGGGGAATTCCCGTGCTTCTCCGGCTCACGACCCGCGTATGTCACTCCAAGGCCGTGGTTCGCCCGGCGGGAAGGTCACTGCCGTCCGACACGCCGGCGAGGTTCGTCCGTGATATGAAAGGCCGGGTGATGGTTCCCTCCAATGCGCGGCCTGCCCATCGTCGCCTGCGGGAAAAGCTGGCCCGCATCCTGGAATGGAACGAAGCCGAGGGGCCGAACGGGGAAACGGATGGGGACCGCGCGTTGGGGATCATTACTTCCGGGATCTCGTTCATGCATGCTCGGGAAGCGGCGCCGGGGGCCGCGGTGCTGAAGCTGGGGATGACTTACCCATTGCCCCTACAGACCATCGGCCATTTTGTGACCAGCGTATCGCGTTGCATCGTGATCGAAGAGGGGGATCCGTACCTCGTCGATGCTATTCGCGCCGCGGGTATGGCGGTCGAAGGCAAGGCGGAGGCGTATCGTTTTGGCGAACTGAACGTGGATCGCGTCCGGCGCATCCTGGCTGGGGACAACTCTCCGGAGCCGATTCCTCCACCCGGGAAGCCACCGCAATTGTGCCAGGGCTGCCCACACCGTTCCGTCTTTAGTGCGCTCCACAACCTGGATTGCATTGTCGCCAGCGATATTGGGTGCTACACGCTGGCCGTGATGCCGCCCTTCGAGGCCACGGACTCGTGCGTGTGCATGGGCGCGAGCATTGGCGTGGGCCTCGGCCTGAGGCACGCGTTGCCGCCCGAGCAGGCACGCCGGGTCGTCAGCACCATCGGCGACAGCACCTTCATCCACAGCGGCATTACCGGCTTGGTGGAAATGGTCTACAATCCCCCGTCCACCGGCCACGTCGTCATTATCCTCGACAACGGCACCACGGCGATGACGGGGATGCAGGAGCATCCGGGAACCGGCCGAACCCTCGAACACCATCCCACCGGCAAAGTCGTCATTGAGGATTTGGTGCGGTCGCTCGGGATCCCCAACGTGCAGGTGACGGATCCGACTGCCAATCCTGCCGCCTTTCAAGAGTTGGTGGCTGCCAGCCTCGCCGGCGGAAAACTCACCGTGATCGTGGCGCGGCGGAACTGTTTGTTGGCGGCAGGCAAGATCAAGGAGTATGAGCGGACAGCGGCGGCGGAATGTGAAACTTCTGCGCTCGGAATGACAGCGACCGGTGATTTCTATGAAAGCTGATGTAACCAACATCGTGATTGCCGGCTTGGGGGGCGAAGGAGTTCTGAAGGCCTCCGACATCGTCGCCGAGGTGCCGTTCCAGGCCGGACTGGACGTGAAGAAGAGCGAAATCCACGGCATGAGCCAGCGCGGCGGTTCCGTAACCAGCGATGTCCGGTTTGGTGAGAAAGTCTACAGCCCCATGGTGCCTTCGGGGGAAGCCGACTATCTTCTGGTGCTATCGCCCGACCAGGTCGATCCCAACCGCTGGAGAATGCGGGAAGGCGGCAGGCTGATCACGCCCGGCGGCGTCGCGGTAAGCAGCTTACGCGACAAGCGTAGCCTCAACGTCGCCCTCATCGGCTGCTTGAGCGTGTGGCTGCCTTTCCCGGAGGAAGCCTGGCTAGAGGCCGTCCGGCGGAATCTGGCGGAAAAACTGCACGCTGCCAATCTGCACGCCTGGGCCGTGGGGCGCGAGGCAGGACTTAGTTTCCTGCCTTGAGAACCGTGGTGCGGGCGTCCCGCTCGCTGTTGCGGGGGGGTCTAGCCCCCGCAAGAACTCGCGGGCAGGATGCCCGCGCCACAACGGGCGAGACGCCCGCACCACATAACCACTTATGATCGAGAACTCTTCGAACATTCACCCTGCCAGCGCGCCGGATTACATGCCAGCGGCTCAATTGCGCGGCCTGCAGTTGGGCCGCCTCCAGGCTACCGCAGCCCGAGCTTACGATCGCGTCGAGCTCTATCGCCGGCGGATGAACGAGCGAAATCTGCGGCCGGAAGATCTTCGAACCCTGGAAGACCTGGCCAATCTTCCCTTCACGGTGAAAGCGGATCTTCGCGACACCTACCCTTTTGGCCTGTTCGCCAGTCCGCTGGAAGAGATCGTCCGGCTGCACGCTTCCAGCGGAACCACGGGCAAGCCAATCGTAGTCGGCTACACCCAACACGACGTGGCCGTTTGGACCGACGCCATGACGCGGACATTTCTGGCCTGCGGTCTGGGTCGCGGCGACATCATTCAGAACGCCTACGGGTATGGTCTGTTCACCGGTGGGCTGGGGGCGCATTACGGCGCCGAGGCGCTTGGGGCGACGGTGATTCCTATTTCCGGCGGCAATACCGATCGCCAGATCATGGTGATGAAAGACTTCCAGGTGACGGCCATCTGCTGCACGCCGTCTTACTTCCTCCACTTGCTGGACCGCGCCGCCCAGATGGAAGTGAACGTCGCCGAACTGCCGCTGCGCGTGGGAGTGTTCGGCGCGGAGCCCTGGACGGACTCCTTGCGCCGGCATATCGAAGCCGCCGCCGGAATCAAGGCCTTCGATATTTACGGACTTACTGAAATCACGGGGCCCGGTGTGGGCATCGAATGCCCTTGCCAGGCGGGTCTGCACATCTTCGAAGACCACTTCTACCCGGAAATCATCGATCCCGAAACCGGCCGGCTGGTGGCGGAGGGAGAGGAAGGAGAATTGGTACTGACCACCCTCAGCAAGCAGGCTATGCCGATGATTCGCTATCGCACTCGCGACATCAGCGCGTTCGTGCCCGGTTCATGCCCTTGCGGCCGCACTCTGCGCCGCATTCGTCGCATCAGCCGGCGCAGCGATGACATGTTCATCATTCGCGGCGTCAACGTCTTCCCCTCGCAGGTGGAAACGGCGCTTCTGGCAGTGGAAGGCATGCTGCCGCATTACCAGATTATTCTGACCCGCGAGGCGGGGCTGGACCAGTTGGAGGTTCAAGTGGAGGTTACGCCCCCGGTGGCAAGTGACCGGGTGGCCGCGCTCGAGAACCTGCACAACAAGCTTGCTCACGCTTTGAGCCAGACGTTGGGCCTGCGGGTTAAGGTCCGGCTCGTCGCGCCTCAGACTCTCAAGCGCAGCGAGGGAAAAGCCCAACGGGTCATCGATCGGCGGAATGCATGACGCCTGGTTCATCCCGCCAGAGGGGGCCCTTCGCGCTGTCATTCTGAGCGAAGCGAAGAATCCCGGCAGTTGCTTTTCGACCGCACGACTGCGGCGATTCTTCGCTTCGCTCAGAATGACAGAAAAGGTGGGAGCACCTATGAAGATTCATCAACTCTCGCTCTTCCTCGAAAACAAGCCGGGCCAGTTGACGGAACCGTGCCGTCTCCTGGCGCAAGCCGGGATCAACATTCGCACCCTGACCTTGGCCGACACCGAGCAATTCGGCATCCTGCGCCTCATCGTCTCCGACTGGCAGAAAGGCGACAGGCTTCTCGAGGAGGCCGGGTACGTGGTGAACGTCACCGAGGTGGTTGCCGTCGAGGTGCCCGATCGGCCAGGGGGCCTGGCGGAATTGCTGGCTGTCTTCGACAACACCGACATCAACATCGAGTACATGTATGCGTTCACCTTCGGCCGCGGAGATACGGCGGTGATGATTTTCCGCTTCGACAAACCCGATGCGGCAATTGATCGGCTGCAACTGGCCGGCAATATTATAGTGGGCAGCACCGAAGTTTATGAACGCATAAAGACGTAGGGGCAACCCTTGTGGTTGCCCAGGGCGGCCACAAGGGCCGCCCCTACAACGGAGTCCGATGAGCATCGGCAAAACTATTTCGCAACAGATGGAGCATTCTTCCTGGATCCGGCGCATGTTCGAGATCGGCGACCGGATGAAACGGGAGCGCGGCGAAGAAAACGTTTTCGATTTTACCTTGGGAAATCCCGCCGGTGAGCCGCCGCAAGAAGTGATTGCCGCATTGCGGCGTGTGGTTGAGGCGAATCAGCCCCGCAGCCACGCCTACATGCCCAATGCAGGTTATCCTTCGGTGCGGAGCGTGATCGCGCAGCAACTCTCGGGGCGCACAGGTCTGGCTTACACGGCCGATCACATTCTCATGACGGTGGGATCATCCGGGGCCATTAACGTGGTGCTGAAATCCCTGCTCGACCCCGGCGACGAGGTCATCATCCTGGTGCCCTTCTTTCCTGAGTACCAGTTCTACATTGAGAACCACTCCGGGCGGATGGTCTTGGTGGAAACCGACCCCCAGTTTCGCCCTGATCTTGCCCGCATCGAAGCCGCCATCAGCGCGCGCACCAAAGCGATTATTCTTAACTCGCCCAACAATCCCACGGGCGCCGTTTACTCCGGCGAATTCGCGCGCGACCTGGAAACGCTGATTTCCGGCCTCGATCACCCGGTAACCGTGATCGCCGACGACACGTATCGATCCCTCGCCTTTGACGGTCTGACGTTGCCTGAGATTCCGGCCGTGGTTCGCCGCGCGGTAGTCACGTACTCATGGTCCAAGGCCCTGGCCATACCTGGGGAGCGGATTGGTTATCTGGCTCTCTCACCCAGGCTGCCGGAAGTGGAGGCGCTTCGCAACGCCTGCACGTTCGCCAATCGCACGCTGGGGTTCATCAATGCGCCCGCCATCTGGCAACAGGTCATGAGGGAAGTGGCCGACCTCAAGATCGATCCTGGCTTGTACCAGGAGAAACGCGACCTGCTTTGGACCGGCTTGACCCGCATGGGCTATGAGGTCACTAAACCGCAGGGCGCCTTTTACATGTTCCCCAAAACCCCGATAGCGGATGACTTGGCCTTCGTGCATAGCCTCATGGACGAAGGCATCCTCGCCGTGCCGGGCGCGGGATTTGGACGCAGCGGGCACATCCGCCTATCTCTTACCGTTCCACCGGGCACGATCGAGCGCGCCCTGCCCGGTTTCGAACGCGCCCTGCGGCGGGCGTGATTCGAAACTCGAAATTCGAAAATCGAAATTCGACAACGTCGCCAGGGGAAGGCTCCTTCGTCACATACTGGGAACGCCGCTCAGTCGCCTCGATTAGAGGAGTACGTTTCTTGGGAGAGCCGTGGGTTTGCGGGTTCCCGAATTTCGATTTTCGCAGCTCGTCTATCCTTCCACCGGGCTCGCCACGCGCGCCCCCCAAATCTCCGAAACCACCATGCCCGCCAGGATCAGGCCGGCGCCTGCCAGCGTCCTGCCTCGGAAGTGTTCTCCCACAACCAGCCAGGAGGAGATGGCGGCGAAGACCGGCTCGAGGGCGAAAATCAGGGCCGTGTGCGCGGGAGGAGTGTATTGCTGCGCCCAATTCTGAACGGAAAAAGCCACTCCTGTCGCCAGCACCGCAGTCACCAGGATCGCCACTGCCAAGCGGGCGCTGAAATGCCACTTTTGCGCCGGAAAAATAACCATGGCGACTGAGGCGAGCAAGCCAACCGCTAGAATCTGGACAGGGACGAGATGCAGAAAGGAGAATCTCTTCGTATAGCGCCCCACCAGCACTATATGAACCGCGAAGGAGGTTGCGCCGACCAATGTGAAAATGTCTCCCAGATTCACGCCGCTCATCCCGGAAGGCGCCACCAACAGGTAGATCCCGGAGAGTCCCAGCACTGCGCCCAGGAGGGTCGCCGACCCCAGTTTCTGACCCAGCAGCATCATGATCAGAGGGACCAGGATCACGCTGAAGCCCGTCAGGAAGGCGCTTTTTGAAGGCGTGGTATACACCAGGCCCCAGGTTTGAAACAGGTAGCCCCCGAAAAGAAACACGCCCATGATCGATCCGGGCAGAATTGTTCCCCGCCCCACGCGGCCTCGGCCTAATATCACCAGCAGGAGAAGCCCCGCCAGCATGAACCGCACGGCCAGAAAAGGCAGTGGAGAAGCGTCGGCGAGAGCACCTTTGACGATCACAAAGGTGAACCCCCAGATGGCGGTTATCAGCGCCAATGAAAATTCAGCTTTTGTTCGGATGTTCAACGGAGAAGTCCGAAGATTACGGCTCGACTCTTCGATTTTCAACTATTGACTTTCGACTCTCGACTTTCCAAAGGCTCCCAGCAAATTCACCGGACGCGACTCGAATTTCTGCCCGGCTGTGGAATGGTCAGCTACGACCCGCCGGTAGATCGTATGGCAGCGCTCGCAGCGATAAATCTCGGCGCCTGGGCCGAATTCCTTGACAGCTTCCTCTTCGTCCGCCGTGGAGGAGAGACGGTGGCGATCGTCGTAATACCAGCGCTTCAGGTGGCCGACGCAGAACTCTCCTTTGGCGTCTTTCTGATCACAGGCCCGCTGGCCCGGTTTCTTTTCTTTAACTGTGAAAGCCACGGCCACCTCCGGCGGAATTGAGTCATTGAGCCATCGAGCCATTGCGCCAATGATCGATGATCTATTGAATCATTGCAGACTTAACAGTCGACAGTCAACACTGGAGGGTCAGCAAAGAAGCGACTCGGTGGACCAATGGCTCAATGGCCCAATGACTCAATGATCCAATTCTTCAGTACTCGACCCTCACTAGGCAAAGCCCCTGCGCCGGAGCGGTAGGGCCGGCCAGCGTCCTGTCGTGAGCTTGAAGAATTCGCGTCATGTCTACTGGCTCCAATTTCGCTCGCCCGACTTCGACAAGCGTGCCCACGATATTGCGCACCATGTGGTGAAGAAAACCACTGCCGGTGACTTCGTAGATCAGCATACAAGTTCGGGTGCGGCGGAGAATGCGGGAGGTAAAGATTGTTCGCGCCAGAGTTCCCTCCGCTTTCTTCCGTAGCACAGGCACTCCTGCCTGTGCGTCGTTTGCAGCGGTTCTCTTCTGCACAGGCAAGAGTGCCTGTGCTACAAGGCCCTCGGCCGCCGCGAAGCTCGAGAAATCGTGCTCGCCTTCGAAAAGCTTCGCAGCCCGGGCCATGCGGACGACGTCCAAAGGGAACGGATAATGCCAAACGAACCGGTTCACAAAAGGCGAGGCGACCGGCGCCTGGAGAATTCGATAACGATAGGTTTTGGAACGCACATCATATCGAGCATGGAAGCGAGACGGCGCCTCTCTGACATCTTTAACGCGCACAGTAGGTTGCAGAGTATTATTCAAGGCTTTCAGGAGATTTTCACAAGGGATTTTGCAGGCTGTTTTGAAGTTGGCGACCTGATTCAGTGCGTGCACACCGGCGTCGGTTCTCCCGGACCCGCAGACTTGGACCTTCTCGCCCAGGATCCGCTCGATCGCCGACTCCAAGCACTCCTGCACCGTCGGCGCGTCCGGCTGTCGCTGCCAGCCATGAAAATCCGTGCCGTCGTAGGAGATGAGCAAGCGGAGGTTGCGTAATTGAGTCATCGGGCGATTGAGTCATTGAGCCATTGAATCATTGGTTCATTAGCACAATACAAAAACAGCACTACCCGCTCAGAACTAATCCAGCGTCAGCTAATTATAGCGATAATGTGAAGCGATTGGTGTGATGTTCTGCCGGATCGCGGAAGAGTGGTACGAGAAAGGCAAGGCGCATGAGGTTGACCGAACGACTCGATGCAATGGCCCAATGACTCAATGGCTCAATGATTCAATGGAGCAATCTTCGTCCCGCACTCGCCGCAAAACTTTACGGGCACGGGGTTCTCGAAACCGCACTTGGGGCAAACATAATCCTGGGGAAGGCGGTCCTTCCGCGAGGCACGGCGGGCGGCGATTTCGTGTTCGAGCACGGCATCGATCTCTTTCAGTTGTTCAGCCTCTTGGGAGGCGGCCATGAGGGTAGCGGCTTCGCCAAGGTAGTTTTGCCTGAGGCTCTCGTAGTCCGGGGCGGCGAGTTTTCCGGCCTGGTACTCGAACTCCAGGTCCTTGAGGTTTTCATAGACCACCAAGCGCCGCCGCTTCAAGTCGGCGAGCGGCGTGACATCCACCGGCAGGCTGGACGCCCCCGCGCCTTCACGAGCCAGCAAAGGCATGGCCACGAATGCCGCCATGCCAAGAGCGATTAGAACTGCAATAGCAGAATACATGAGTTATCAGTGAGCAATCCCTTAGTCTCGCGCCCTCATCCCGGAAGCTTTCATTTCTTCTTCCACCGCCGCCAGCAGCTTCGGGTCCAGCGGTTTGGCATCGACGCCGGCGAGCGCCGGCCGCGGTTTCCGCCAACGGCGCGCCACGGCAACCACGAGCGATAACCCCGCCAGCAAACCCACGCTGGGCAGAATCCAGGCCGTCAGGCTGAATCCCCGCGCCGGGGGAGCCGCCAGCACTTGCACGCCATAGCGTATAGCCAAGTCCTGCAGAATGGTGGTCTCATCCTTACCCGCCGCGATTTCCTGGGAGATGACAGGACGAATTTCCGCCACCGTCGCGCAATCGCGATGCGGGCAGTGGTTCAAGGTCGCAACACATCCGCACAGGCACATCACCTGGTCGCCGATCGACTCGAGCGTCGGCTTTCTGGGGCTGTCGGCGCGGGTCATGGAAGCCACGCTGAGGCCGATAACCAGGAGTGCCACCGTCGATGTGCATGCCGCGTGCTTAATTCCGTGCAAGTAACCCCTCACCCGGCCCACTGCGGCTGATCAAAACGCCGCCGTGGGCCACCGTCTCCCCTGGGAGAGGGCGGTTGGTTCACAAGGCAACTGCCCACTGCCTACTGCCGACTGCCCTCTTTCAGTTGGCATCGCCTGCTGATACGGCGATATCCTGCGTGCGGCGAATTTCCGCCATCTCGCGCTCGACCCGGCTGGGAACAAGCGCCAGGAGGGTACCAAGGAATACCACGACTCCACCGATCCATACCCACACCACCAAAGGGTTCACAAAAACTTCGATTACCGCCTTACCGGTGTCCTCGTCGAGCCCTGAAAGCACCACGTAGAGGTCCTCGGCGAGTGTGGGGTGAATGGAGACGTAGCTCGTCGTCTCCTGGCTGGCTTTGTAAAATCGCTTCTCGGGATGCATCGAAGCGAATGCGTGGCCGTCCTTGGTAACGGTAATAAGCGCTCGCGAGTATTCGTAATTGGGCGTGTCTCCGTTGGTGAGCCCGTCGCAACGCAGCAGGTAGTCTTTAACGCGGAGCAGGTCTCCCTCTTGCATCAGCGCCTTCGCCTTGGTCTTGAAAGCCAAGCCGGCAAACCCGATAAAAAGCAGCACAATGCCGAGATGTACCACGTATCCGCCGTACCGCCGCGTGTTGCGCATGGTGAGGTTGTACATAGCCTGCGCAAAGTTCTCGCCCCCGGTCTTCATGCGCGTCCGGGCGCCTTTCCAGAACTCACCCAACACGCAAACCGCCACGAAGACCGAGAGGCACAAGGTCATCAAGGCGTAGAAATGCCGCATTCCCGCCACCAGCAGAATCGCGCCTGCCGCTCCCGCCGCGATCGAGGGCGCGAGGAAGTTCCGCTTGAGGCTCTGGAAGGAGGTCTTTCTCCATGCCAGCAGCGGACCTGCGCCGGTCAAGAATAAGAGCAGCAGGCCGATGGGGATCGCCGTCTTGTTAAAAAACGGAGCGCTCACGGTAACCGTCACGCCTTGGACCGCTTTGGAAATCAGCGGGAACAACGTGCCCCAGAGGACGGCGAAAACCAGCGCCAGCAAAATCCAGTTGTTGAAGAGGAACCCGCTTTCCCTGGAAACCAGGGAGTCGAGCTTGTTCTCGCTCTTGAGATGATCGAGGCGCAGGAAAAGCAAGGTGACCGAGAAGAAGAGGATGATGCAGAGGAAAACCGAGAAGAAGGGGCCAATGCTGGACTGCGCGAAAGCATGGACCGAGGAGACAATTCCGCTGCGGGTAAGGAAAGTCCCGAAGATGCTCAGGAAGAAAGTAGTGATGACCAGTACCACATTCCACACCTTCAACATCCCGCGCTTTTCCTGGATCATCACCGAGTGCAGAAACGCGGTTCCCGAGAGCCAGGGCAGCAGTGAAGCGTTCTCGACCGGATCCCAGGCCCAATACCCGCCCCAGCCGAGGACGGCGTAGGCCCAGTTGCCGCCCAGAAGAATGCCGAGGCCCAGAAGCGCCCAGGGGACCATCGTCCAGCGCCGCGTGGTGCGAATCCAGTTGTCGCCCAGTTGCCGCGTGATGAGGGCTGCCATCGCGAAGGCGAAGGGAACCACCATGCCCACATATCCCAGGTAGAGCATGGGAGGATGAATCACCATGGAGTGGTATTGCAGAACGGGATTCAGCCCGTTCCCGTCGGGCGGCGTAAAGGGCTGCGTCCCTGCGGCCGTAGAAAGTGAAAGTTCTTGAAAGGGATTAGCAACGAACAGCACCAGCGACGAAAAGAAGACACCCGTCCCCATCAGCACCGCAACGACGTAAGGCATCAGTTGGCGGTTCTTGTGGCGGTTCAGCAGGATGGCCAATGTGCTGTAGATGGAAAGCAGCCACGTCCAAAAAAGCAGCGAGCCTTCCTGCCCCGCCCAGAGCGCTGCGACTTTGTAGAAGGTGAACAGGTCGCGGTTGGAGTGTTCAGCAACGTAGGCATTGTGAAAATCGTTGGTCAGGATCAGGTACTCGAGTGCGGCCACCGCCAGCGTCAGCATGACGCAGAATGAAAGGGCCGCCCGCTCCGCGCTCACCGTCAGGCGCGAACTCCTCAACTTGCCGCCCACGGCTCCGGCGACGACCGCGTAGGCGGCGAACGCCAACGCAGCGATGAGGCCAACGGTTCCGAGTTGGTTCATAAACACCCTATCGCAGAGTAGGGGCGGCTCGCGAGCCGCCCCTACTTCCCTTTGTTACAGACCCGCAACCTTGGCGTTGCCTGCCGGCGATACCGGCGCCGCCTGATACTTTGAGGCACACTTCGCCTGGACCTTCTCGGCTTGGAACTCACCGCTGGATAGATAATTTCCGTCAATAATAGCCTGTGCGCCGTCTTTGAACGTATCCGGCAGGGTGTCATTCCCCACGTAGACCACAGGAAGGGAGTTCGCATCTTGAGCGAGCCGGAAAGAAACCTTCCCTGCCCTGCGTTCGACGGAGCCGGGCTGGACCGTACCACCCACGCGCACCCGCTGGCGCGCCGCCCGCCCCTGCATCAATTCGTTTACGGTTACGTAGTAAGTCTTGCTTTCCTGGAAGCCCGAGACAGCCTCCCAGCCCACGACGGCGAGAATAATACCCACACCAATGCCAAATTTAAGTTTGCGGTTTATCATGGTCCAGTCTGACTTGCGCCCCTAAACGACGCTTAGGCCCTTCGGCCGTTCCCTAACCCCAGACTCAGATTCTGCACCCACCTTGGCCCTGAGTCAACGAGATTTATCGGTCGACGATCGGCACGGGAGGAAGTGGCCAAAGGCTAGCCCAGCGACCGGGCGGGGGGTGTAAATCAGTCAACTCGGACTTCCTGTCTCTTGACAAGGCCATAACTATAGGCTACAATGTTGGAGTGGACTCGGGTCGCTGGGCTTTTTGTACGGGCAGAACGCTTCGCCGGCGTCTTCCAGCCCATCGACCGCTCGGACAACGAGTCTACCGAAGGAGTGCTGGAGCGCGGCGGATTGGCTTGGCTTGCCAAACAATCCCGACCGCTGACCCTCAAAATTGCCGGAACAAAGCGAGAATGTATATGAAAACAAAGGAGGAGGTCAGGAAAGTCGAGAAGTTAAGGTGCCGAGGAGTTGAAGAGTTAAGCGGCGGAGGGCAAGAGCTGACACAAAGTCCCAGACAAGGTCCGAGAAATGCCGGTTGGCTTCTCAACTCCTCAACTTCTCGACTCTTCGACTCGCGAATTCTGGGAACAAAGCGAGAATGTCTATGAAAACAAAGAACAAGGTCAAAATGTCATGGCGTCGCAGGATCACAGTGGATTCCCACGTGAAGAGCTCCAAGACGCGCTGCGACAATCCGGCGATACCGTGTTAGAATCACGCTTCAGTAACAACGGCAGACCAAAAGGAGGAATTTGATGAAACGCTATGCCATGCTGGTCGGCGTGATGCTCCTGTTCACGTTGATTGCGGAGTCGCAGCAGAAGCCCAAAATCGCTGCTGAAGGCGGCACGCCGGATGACCGTGCCTCAGCCCGGGTGCTTTACTGGAACGCTCAAACCAAATCTGCCGCCGGACAAGTGGCTATCGATTACGGCCGGCCGGTTTGGAAGAAGGAATACAACGACACTGCCAAGTTCGATGCCATGACCCGCGGGAAAATCTGGCGGATGGGGAGCAACTACTGGACGATTTTGGACACCAACCTTCCCTTGTCCATCGGCGGGAAAAAGGTTCCGATTGGCCTTTATTACCTCGGCCTCCATCGCTCGGAGGAGGGCTCTGAGTGGAGCTTAGCCTTCATCGATCCGGCCAAGGCTCGAAAGATGCACCTCGACGCCTTCCAGGTTGAGCGCGCACCGGTCGAGTTCGAAGCCCACATGTCCAACGTCTCCAACGCCGAGAACCAGGCGGAGAAGCTCACCATCACTCTCTCCTATCCGAAGGAAGACATCAAGCATGTGACCATGCGGATCGGCTGGGGCAACCTGGTGCTCAGCACGCCGATTGAGGTAACGGTGCCGGAGTGACGCAGGCTTCAAGTGCTGGCTGCCTTTTCGATGGGCCGTCAATGGTGAGAGACAACTCACAGCTTCCCGGCTATAATGAGCAGTTTGTTTCTCCATGGATCCCGCGGTATGCTGCTGTCCGTCTTTCGCCAAAGTTGACGCAGCCGGGCGCCGGACAGCAGGCAGGTAGTCTGAAACAAATCTGGCCTGAGGCAACAATGCCGATTCAGAGCGTTTACACACTCTCAAAGGACGACCCTGAAGCGCGTAATTGGCTTGGCTTCCTGCACCGCCGCGGCTACCCCCAACTGAAGAACCTGGTCATCGAGCGAGTTTTTTGGCTGGAAGGATCGGTGAAGCTCGACCGCTTAATGCCTCTCTTAGTGAATCCACTTTATCAGTCTCCGGGAGACCGCTCACAACTCGATCCGGGGCTCGGGCCGATTATTGAAATCGCCTATCGCCCTGCTGTGACCGACCCGGAGACGCCTTCCATCTTAGCGGGAGCGAGAGCGCTCGGCGAAGCCGGCCTGGAATTTGCACGTCTCAGCAGGCGCTACCAGTTCTGGGGGGTGGACGAGACCGAAGCGCGTGGAATCGCCGCCCGGTACCTTTACAACCATGTTGTGGAGCGCATCCGCGAGTCGCATGAAATCCTCACCACGCTCCGCCCGACGGGTGAGCCCGATCCGGTCTCCACGATTTCTTTTCGTGGTTTGAGTGATGAGGAATTGACGGCTCTTTCGTTGGCCCGTTCCTGGTACGCGCCTCTCTCCCAGATGAAAGCCCTCCAGGCGCACGAACTCACCCAGGGCAGGCCGCACACGGATGCCGAGATCGAAATCCTGGTGCAATCGTGGAGCGATCACTGCTACCACACCACCTGGAAGAGTCTCGGCTTGCTGAAAAGGCTGAGTGAGGCGACGGCGCGCATCAATCATCCCCTGGTTGTTTCTTCTTTCAAAGACAACGCCGGGGGCATGGAGTTCTATGACGGCTGGGTAGTCACCATCAAGGGTGAAACGCACAACTTTCCCAGCTCGATCGCTCCGTTCGGCGGCATTGCGACGAAGCACGGCGGCGTGATTCGCGATACGCTGGGATTCGGCAAGGGTGCCTACCCCATTGGCGGCACCACCGTAATGGGAACTATGGACCCCAGGCTTTTGGAGGTTCCCCCCGGCGCGCTTCACCCGCAGTTGATCGTCTCGGAATCGATCCGGGCCACTTCCTATTACACGAACCCCATGGGCATTCCCATGATGCACCCGGTTTACCGCATCCATCCGGGCTACGCCAAGTGCTTCGCACTGGGGCATTCGGTGGGACTGATTCCCAAGAAATACGCGCTGAAAGACGCCCCGCGCCCCGGGGATGTGGCCCTGCTGATCGGCGGTGAGACGGGCCGCGACGGCATTCACGGGGCCACGGCCAGCTCGACCGGGATGACCGGCGAGACTCTGCAAAAGGAATCCGCCGCTGTCCAAATCGGGCATCCGATTACGGAGCGCAGGTTCACTTCGGCCATTCCAGTACTGCGCGATCAGGAGTGCATCCGCAGCATCACGGACCTTGGAGCCGGCGGCATCTCGTGCGCGGTGGGTGAGATGGGATCCGAGACGGGAGTACGCATCGACCTCGGTGCGGCTCCCTTGAAAGACAAGAGCTTGACCGCGTGGGAAATCCTGCTTTCCGAATCGCAGGAGCGCATGCTGGTGGCTGTCCCGCCAGAAAAACTCGAGGAGGCGCGCGCGATTCTCGAGAGATACGAGGTGGGTCATTCCCTCCTCGGCCACTTTACCGCGACGGGGCGCCTGGAGGCAATTTGGCGGGGCCAGAAGGTCGTGGACCTCGAAATGGCCTTCCTTTGGGAAGGCTGCCCCATCGACCCTTTAGAGGTGGCCAAGCCGGACCGCCTGCTCCTGCCCTTGAGCATCCCCGAGCCACGCACGGGAGCTGAGTGGTCTGCCGCAATTCATGGCGTGCTTGGACACTACCACTGCGCGGACCAAAGCGCTGCCGGCTGCCGCTTTGATACGACCGTGCAGGGGCGAACTGCCCTGGGACCCTATGGCGGCAAGAACCATTCGATGCCGACCAATGTCTATATCTCGGCGCCCTTGCGCGGCAAGCCTTACGGCCTGATCACCACTCTCGCCTTCAATCCTTTTTACGGTGAAAACGATCCGGCGGCGATGGCGCGCCTGATGACCATTGAGGCTATCACCAAGGCAGTGGCCGCGGGCGCGGACTACCGTGAGATGGTGCTTTGCGACAACTTCTACACGCCGCGCGTGCGTCCGGAGATAGCCTGGGATTTGCGCGCCATGGTCGAGACCATCGCCGACTTGTCGGCGGGGCTGGGAGTTCCATTCATTTCAGGCAAGGATTCCAGTTCCGGGACCTTCGTGACTGCCGGCCACCGCTTCGATGTGCCGCCTACGCTGGCGGTCGCGGCCATGGGGCGTCTGCCCGACGTCAGGAAGGCAGTGAGCAAGGAATTCAAGTACCCCGGAAATCGCCTTGTGCTCGTGGGGCGGTGGGATTCTTCGGCGCTGGGCGGCAGTGTGTACGCCGATAGCCACGGGCAGCGCGGAGACCGGCTTTTCGATGCGTGCGGTGCAAGTTCAATTCGGAAGGTATGGGACACGCTTCTGGAATTGCACAAAGGGGGCGGATACCTGTCAGCGTCGGCGATTGCCGAGGGCGGGATCCTGCTGCGCCTCTTTGAAGCGTCGTGGGGATCCGGCTACGGCGCTCGCATTTCGCTCGACGCTTTTTCTCACTCCTCAGGGACACGCCATGGCGTGCCCGTACAATCGCCCGTCAGAAGAGACGGCGCGATATTCGGAGAGTTCGTAGGATCGGTCCTCATCGAGGCGCCCTCCGGACTTGATCTCGACCAACAACTGGGAGGCGTGCCTTTCCTGGTGATCGGCGAGGTCTTGCCGGAACCACAATTGGTTCTCCAGGACGGCACGAACCTGGTATGGCAGAACTCCACCGCCGCGCTGGGCGAGGTCTGGAGCAAAGCGTTTCGGGAGGTCATCGAATGAGTGGGGGCGTCACTGCCATTCTCTACAGCCCGGGCACCAATTGCCACGAGGAGACCGCGGCGGCTATCGAATTCGCAGGCGGACGGACTCAGCTAGTACTGCTGCGGGATTTGCTGGACGGTCGCGCGCGGCTCAGCGACTACCAGGCGGCGGTCATCCCCGGCGGTTTCTCTTACGGCGACCACCTGGGAGCGGGCCGTATATTTGCCACCATGCTGGTAGCCTGTTTGCGGCAACAACTGGAGGAGTTCCTGGCGGCCCGCAAGCCCTTGCTGGGAATCTGCAATGGCTTCCAAGTTTTGACTGAGTCGGGGATTCTCCCCGGACGCACACCGGGGAACCGTGGCATGGCTCTTCTCGAGAACCAATCTGCACATTTCGAAGACCGGAAGATCCGGCTTCTCGTTTCAGGGGAGGGTTGCGCCTGGACTAAGGGCCTGGCGGGCGAGATTCTGGAGATGCCCACGGCCCACGGCGAAGGCCGCCCGCTGGTTTGCGATGGCTCCGGGGTGGCCACACGGGTGGTCTTCCGCTATACCGACGCGCAGGGACGGCCTACAATGGAGTATCCGAGTAACCCCAATGGGGCTCCGGAATCGGTCGCCGGCGTTACCGACGAAACCGGCTTGGTCTTGGGACTGATGCCGCATCCGGAACGCGTTTCGTTGCCCGCCCATTACTCACAGGACGGGCTGAAATTGTTCACGAACTTGGTGAAGTGGCTCAACCGGTAGGTGGCACGTGGTAGGTCGTAGGTGGGGAAGGACCAATGGGAAGTGATAGCGCGAACTTGACACGGGATGGGTATGCGGCTCCCTCCGCTTGCTTAGGCGAGCCCCATCTACCTGTTACGATATTCCACCTGCCGACTTTGGACGGCCAATGAAAATTCTTCTCGTCGACGACGAACCGGACATCTGCAAACTGATCAAAACCTTGGTCGAGCCCTTGGGAGTGGAGGTGCGCACGCTGTCGGACAGTCGGGAGGCCGCATTGATCCTGGAGCGCGACAAATTCGATGGGATCATGTTGGATGTCGCCATGCCTGGCTTGGACGGCTTCCAACTCGCCCGGCGAATTCGCTCCACACCGCCTAACCAGCAGGCCCCCATCATCATGCTAACTGGCATGGATGACGTCGAAACCATGCGCCGGGCGTTTGAAGCCGGAGTGACCTTCTTCCTGGGGAAGCCTGTCTCTCGCGAAAAGATCTATGCCATCTTCCGCACCGCGCGCGGCGCTATGCTGGCGGAACGGCGGAGGACTGGGCGCCTTCCGTATCGCACTGCCGTGAACGTTTCGTGGGAAGCTCAGCGGTTCAATTCCACGAGCATAAACATCAGCGAAGGAGGCATGGCGCTGGAAGGCTCAGGCCCTGCGGCGGTCGGCGATGTGCTGACTCTGGAATTCAGCATGCCCGAGGCTAAGCACTCCCTGAAAGTCACCGGCAAAATTCGAGGTAAAGATGCCTCGGGCCGGACCTCCATCGAGTTCATCGACCCCACAGAGGCCAGCCGCGAAATCATTCGAGAGTACATGTACGGCAAGATTACGGAGTAGAAGATTTGCAGGGGCGGCCCTTGTTGCCGCCCTTATGCGGCGTATGCTAGCCCAGGACACTCAGCCTGCCATCCCCGACCAGCGGAAATAAGCCTCGAGAAGACGTTGACCATCCAGGGCCGCGTAAACAGCGGCGATCCCAAGAAAAGTCCCATAAGGCCAGGGATAATTACGGAACCGCGGTGCCGCAAGAGTGATTGACACAGCGACGATCGACCCTGCAAACGATCCCAACAGGATGGTGAGCAATGTCAGCGGGGCGCCCAGAAAGACCCCCACCATGAGCATTAGCATCACGTCGCCAAACCCCAGATATTCCTTCGTCCGCCCACTTAAGATGAAAAAGGCCGTCCCGACGGCGTAGAACAGTCCGCCACCTACAAGCGCTCCGGCCAGAGCGCCCAGAACCGACAACACCGTTCCGGGAAGAAGCACGCCCATTCGCTCAGCCAGCCATCCCAGCGGCCTGCTGTCGACGTCGATGAACAGGCTCAGCACCACGCCCAGACCGATTCCGAAAAAGGTCACGGCGTGCGGGATGAGCCGCTCTCGCAGATCCGTGAAAATGACCACGATGAGGAGCATCACGAGGGCGGAGTATTTCACGAATTCGGGGCTAAGGCCAAAGCGGCGAAACGTGGCAACCAGCAGAATCGCGGTGAGCGCTTCAACCATGGCATATTGCGGGGAGATTCGGGCGTGGCAATCCCTGCACCGGCCTCTCAACAGAACGTAGCTTACCAGCGGGATGTTGTCGTACCAGCGTATGGTGTGCTTGCAGAGCGGGCAATGCGAGCGCGGCAGCAGGATCGATTGCTTGCGGGGAAGGCGAACAATGCACACATTCAGGAAGCTGCCAAAGAGCAATCCGAAGAGCGTGATTACAAAGTAGACCATGATTAACCGGCCGTTCTCCTCCAACACCTCGAATTACAGCTACCACCCCTTCTCCCCCCCCTTACAAAGGGGGGGAATTCGCGTCCCCCTCCTCTCTGAGGAGAGACTCGGCCAGCAGGCGCCGATAAAGCGCTTCGGTGCGCTGGACCATTATATCAATAGTGAACAGGCGCGCGCGCTCCCGGCCGCTCAATCCCCATTGCTGAAGGCGCGCGGGGTCGGACGCCGCGGCCAATATCGCCTCCGCCAGCGCCGCAGGCGACCCTGGCTCAATCAGCCATCCGGTGCGCCCGTCTTCGACCACCTCCGGAAGTCCGCCCACCCGGCTGGCCACGACGGGCAGGCCATACGACATCGCCATGAGAGCCGAGGATCCTAGTCCCTCGGACTTCGACGGCATGACGAACAGGTCCAATGCGGCGAAGAACCCGGCAGGGTCCTCGATCGTTCCGCAAAGACGCACGCGTTCTCCGAGGGCAGCGTATCTCCCGGCAATCTCAGGATCGTTTAGGGTCGGCCCATCCCCCGCCAGAAGGAGCCGCGTTTGCGGCAAACTTTCCTTCAAGATTTGCAGCGCTTGCAGGGCTACGTCCTGCCCTTTTTCGTGCGTGAAGGCCCCCAAGTGACCAATCAGGAATTCGTCCTCCGAGGCGCCCCAACGGGCGCGTGCTTTGGCTCGAGTCCCCTGCGATGGCAATTCCGGAGGCACTTCGATTCCGTCCGGAATCACCTCGATCATCGACTCGGGCAGGCCGCAACGTATGGCCCCTTGGCGGATGAAATCTGAAACTGCGATCACCGCGTCGCAGGTGTGCGCATACTTGAGGGAATACGTCCAGCGCTGCCCTTCACTGGGGAGAAAAGCCACACGGCGGCTGGCGACGCGGCGAACCCGCAACCCGACGGACGCCATCCAGGACACCGTCTGCCCGTGCCCGTCATGAGCATGAAGAACGTGGCACGGCGCGGCGCGCAACATTTGACGCAGTTGCAGAACTCCATACAAATGGAAGACGTCGTGCCCGGGAAGCGCGAAGGTGGGAAACCCTCCTTCTCGGGCGCACATCTCGAGCTCACTCTCCTCCCGACAAACCACGATCTGGCAGTAGCCCCGCTCGCGAAGCCCCCGCGCAAGGTTCAACAACTGCCGTTGACCGCCTCGCAGACTCTGGCCGATATCGACATGAGCGATTTTCAATGGTCGCGAGGAAGTCATACGTGATACCCGCTGAGGGTTCGGGCTGTCATCCTGAGTTCGGCCTGTCATCCTGAGCGAAGCGAAGGATCCTTGTAGTTGGTCTCAGGATAGAAGCAGCGAACCTACTGCAGAGATCCTTCGCTTCGCTC
>Ga0209415_10002099_pt1 | contig 37723 bp, 34 predicted proteins | sample PeaSoiSIISIP2007_FD_187696 | JGI IMG/M metagenome (GOLD analysis project Ga0209415, IMG submission 187696) | Peat soil microbial communities from Weissenstadt, Germany - SII-SIP-2007 (SPAdes) (version 2) | ecosystem: Environmental > Terrestrial > Soil > Wetlands > Peat | place: Germany...
CTGGCCTCATTCCAGAAATAGCGCGTGCCGGAACACTGATCATCGATGACGATGGTGGCGCCGACCGATTCGACCATAGCCATGAAGCCGCAATCGTCGTTCTCGGAACCGATGGTCATTAGGCGCACGCCCTGCTCGCGCTCTACGCGGCGGTCCGGGAGGGCGGCGAGGACTTTCTTGAGTTCGGCATTGTGTTCGGTCTTGTCGACGAACTGAGCGGTCAGCGAGGCGTAGATCGCTTCGAGGCCGTTGACCTTGGGATCGTCGTGCTTGCGGTATTCGTAGATCTCGTGCAGCAGGCGACGGTTCTCGTTGACAAGGGCGATGGATGCAGCGAGTTTTTCGTCGGTGAGCGGCTGGCCGGTCAACTGGCCGAGGAACTCACGGAACCGGGCAATCTCGGCGCGGTGTGCAGCCTTGGCGTGGGCGCTTTGCACCTCGTTGGGCATCGGGCAAAAGTAATCCCACTGCACGCTTGGCACGTGCATGCGCCAGGAGCTGAAGGTTTGCCGATACTGGATGCAGGACTGGGTCAGCGTGACGCCTTCGGCGTAATCGAAGCGGCCGAGCAGGCCCTGCGCCAGCGAGTCGCGGCAGAACGGGCAGAACATACCGAAGATGTGTGGCTCGGACACGTTCTGCGGCTCGTGGGCGCCGAGCACCCGCACGGGCAGCATACCGGCGGCGATGAGCAGTTCTTCCGGGCTGTAGGTGCACATCGTCGCCACCACCTGCCCGCCGGTACGCTGCTTCCAGCTTCGGGCATAGTCGTGCCGCATTTCATACCAGTTCTTGAACTGGTCAAACAATCCGTCGCTCATTTGGATTTCGCCTCCTTCACGGCGTTCGAATCGATTCGAACTTCACTGCATAGCGAACATGTAATATAGTGCAATATATGCACTTTACCCCGCAACGCAAGCGATCACTTGATAGAGGTCAACGAAGATCTAGGAATTAAAAGGTGCCTCGCAGGACCCGCGGGCGCACCCAGCGCTCCTGCCGCTCGCCGAGACCGGCCGCTAAATCGAACATGTTACGCCGCGCTGCGCACCCGAGCTGCTGTGTGCTGTGGGGGCAAGTTCAGGCCGGAAGAGCCCTCAGGAGCACGTCGAAGCTTTGTTGCAGGGTGAGGCCCGTGGTATCGACAGCGGCATCGGCCTTGGCGTACATCGCCTCGCGGCCGACCAGGATGCGCGCCAGATCCTTCATCGCCTCCCGGTTGTCCTTCATCGGCCGCCGATCCCCCTGTCCGATCACCCGCGCCATGTGCTCCTCGGGGCTCGCCTTGAGCCAGATCGAATAGCAGGACGTGAGCAGTTCATCGAAGGTCGCCGACTCGGTGACGATACTTCCGCCGGGCGATAGCACGAAGCGGTCGTGGGTCTTGACCGCCGACTGCAGGGCGCGCCGCTCGTAGCGACGATAGGCGGCCTGCCCATTGAGGGAGAATATCTCCGACACCGTCATCCCCGCATCGCGCTCGATGAGCTTTGTCATCTCGATAAGCGGCACCTTGAGGTGCTCGGCCAGCATCTTGCCTAGTGTCGTCTTGCCGGCGCCGCGCAATCCGATCAGGGCAATGCGACCGCGCCGGCCACGCGTCTCAAAAGTCGAGACGAGCAGCTCGCGGGCCTGCGTCAGCCGTGCCGGCGACAGACGTGTCAGATATTGCATCAGCAGGATCAGCTCCGGCGGCGGCTCCGGGCCGGTGCGGATCAGGTCCTCGAGGGGAATATCCATGGCCCCGGCAATATGGCGCAGACGGACGATCGAAATGTTCCCATCTCCGGCTTCCAGCTGGGCCAGATAGCGCTCCGAAACGCTAGAGTCGTGCGACAAAATCTTGCGCGTCATCCCGCGGCGCACACGCAGGTCAAAAATGCGCTCGCCGAGCTGGCGCAGGAACTTGTCATCCTCGATCTGCGCCTCATCGAGTGTGCCTTGTTCGATGCGTTCGATTTTCATGGGCGCGATGGAATTCCGGTAAAACATGCACTATACCGCCATGCGCATCATAGGCCAGAATGCGCTTTGGGCGGGAACATCGTTGCGGGCCGCCACAAGGGAACGACACGAGGAGCGTCATGGCATCAAGCAAAATGGCATTTAGTTGGGAAGACCCCTTGGCACTGAATTCGCAGTTGACCGAGGAAGAGCGCATGGTCCGCGATGCCGCCCACCAGTATGCGCAGCAGCGCCTGATGCCACGCATCCAGCACGCTTTCCGCCACGAAGAGACCGACCGAGCGATCTTCACCGAAATGGGCGCATTGGGCCTGCTCGGCGCCACCATTCCCGAGGCGTTCGGCGGCGCCGGCTTTAACTACACCTGCTACGGCTTGATCGCTCGCGAAGTCGAGCGCGTCGACTCCGGCTTTCGCTCGATGATGAGCGTGCAGTCCTCGCTGGTCATGGTGCCAATCAATGAATTCGGCTCCGAGGAGCAAAAGCGCAAGTACCTGCCCAAGCTCGCCACCGGCGAATGGGTTGGTTGCTTCGGTCTGACGGAGCCCAACCACGGCTCCGATCCGGGCTCGATGGTTACCCGGGCGCGAAAGTCCACCGGGGGCTACCGCTTGTCCGGCTCCAAAATGTGGATCACCAATTCGCCCATCGCGGACGTTTTCATCGTCTGGGCCAAGACCGACGATGACGAAATTCGCGGATTTATCCTGGAAAAGGGCTGCAAGGGCCTGAGCGCCCCCGCAATCCACGGCAAGGTCGGCCTGCGTGCCTCGATAACCGGCGAGATCGTCATGGACGAGGTCTTCGTTCCCGAGGATCAGCTGTTGCCGGGCGTCAAGGGTCTCAAGGGTCCGTTTACCTGCCTCAACTCGGCCCGATTCGGCATCGCGTGGGGGGCGCTTGGCGCCGCCGAGTTCTGCTACCAAACGGCGCGCCAGTACGTGCTCGACCGCAAGCAGTTCGGTCGCCCACTGGCCGCGAACCAGCTGATCCAGAAAAAGCTGGCGGACATGCTGACCGAGATCACACTGGGCCTGCAGGGCTGCCTGCGCCTGGGCCGGCTGCGGGACGAGGGCAATGCACCCGCCGAACTGACCTCGATCATGAAGCGCAATTCTTGCGGCAAGGCCCTCGACATCGCGCGAACCGCCCGCGACATGCTGGGCGGCAACGGCATCTCCGACGAGTTCGGCGTGATTCGCCACATGGTGAATCTCGAAGTCGTGAATACGTACGAGGGCACCCACGACGTCCATGCGCTGATCATTGGCCGAGCCATCACGGGCATTCCCGCGTTCGCGAACTGATCAACGGCGCGCACCAGCGGTCTGGGTCTGCGCCCGGTCCACGCGCTTATCCTGAATCAAGGAATTCCTGCTCCTCCCAGTTAACAATCGGACGCATATCCAACAGTGTGGGGTTGTCGATGAGCACGATTGCATCCGCCATGTCCGGGCACCATGCCCGGTGCGATAGTCTCTTTGCCGACGCAGAGACCAAGGCCGCCAAAGGACTCTGGGTCGAAGCGGTGCACGCGTTCACGGCCTTTGGCCGCGAGTTCGAGACTCATCTGCGAGCCGAGGAGACTGTGCTGTTCCCTGCATTTGAGTCGGCCACCGGCGCCGTCTCTGGACCTACGACCGTGATGCGACAGGAACATGAGCGCATGCGCGCGCTGCTGGCGCAGATCGGGCTCGCGCTCGCGGCCCATGATCCAGAGCGCGTCGACGATTACGCCTCGACGCTGGTGATCCTGATGCAACAGCACAACGTGAAAGAAGAAAACGTCCTGTATCCGATGTGCGATGCTGTGCTGGGCGACGGTGCCCGCGCACTCGTTGCGCGCCTCGATCTTGGCTGCGATCCGACATGACATTGGTAATTGACGGACGGGAGCTCGAACCGCCCGAACCGTTGCAGCGGGTGTTGGCCGCGCTCGATGACCTGGCCGACGGCGACGAAATCCATGTGCTTCTTTACTGTCACCCCGTACCGCTGATTTCGATACTGCAGCGCAACGGATACGCGTGGCAAGAAGCGCTCCTCGAGGACGGGACGCATGAACTGCGGATTCGTCGGGCGGCGCCCTAGCGCGAACGGATCGCGATGCTGTCTTTCGAGCAGGCGCCGCCCGTTTCGGCGAGCTTCCGCTTCTTCCTGAGCGCGCCGTGGTTTGGCGTGGCTGCCGGTCTGTATTTGGCCTGGGACGGCCCGGACGCATTGCTCTTCCGATGGTCACCGGCTGCGCTGGCGCTCACGCACCTGTTGACGACCGGCTTCCTGCTGCAGGCAATGTGCGGAGCACTGTTGCAGTTCATTCCCGTTGCCACCGGCGCCAACGTCTGGCGACCGCTGGCAATTGCCAATTTTGTACACCCGCTGTTACTCGCCGGCGCGTTGCTGTTGGCATTTTCGCTGGCCCATGCGCGTACCGAACTTCTGCTGGCATCGGAGCTGTTGCTCGGTGTCGGAATGGGCACTTTTTGCGCGGTATGCGGCATTGCGCTGTTTCTTACCGCCGCCACTGGAATTTCTCTGATGGCCCTGCGCACTGCGGTCGCGGGGCTGGCGGTCACCACCGTGCTCGGCGTGCTGCTCGCCCAGGCTTTTTCGGGGCGCCTGCCGATCGAGCTACCCACGCTGACCGATCTGCACGCCGCCTGGGGTCTGGGCGGCTGGGCACTGGTGCTGCTGGCGGGCGTGTCCTTCACGGTGGTACCGATGTTCCAGATGACGCCGCCCTACCCCGCCTGGATGCCCCGCCTGCTGCCAGGCACGCTCGGCATCGCACTGTGCGCGGCAGCCGTAGCCGTTTTCGCGCCCGGTCCATCCTGGCTGTGGGACCTTGCGATCGCATTGGCGCTGCTGACCGCTATCGCATTCGCGCTGGTAACGCTGCGGCTGCAGCAGCGCCGCCGCCGGACGCGCACCGACGCGTCCTTTGCCTATTTCCGCGGCGCGATGATCATGCTTGTCGCAGCCGCTGTTGCCTGCCTCGTGGCCATCGCCGTCCCGGATTTCGCGCAGGCGCATCGGCTTTCCACGGTCATCGGCGTCTTGTGTTTGGTTGGCGTTTTCGTATCAGCCATCAGCGGGATGCTCTATAAGATCGTGCCGTTCATCAGCGTTCTCAAACTCCCGCACGGGGCCGGCTCCTCGCTTGCTCCGCCCAGCATCAAGATGTTCATCCCGGAGCGTTCGATGGCCACGCAGATGCGCCTGCATTTCGCGGCGCTCGCGATGCTGCTGGCATGCCTGGCGCTCCCGCAACTCACGCGCCTGGCGGGTCTTGCCTTTGCGGTCTCGTGCGCGTGGCTCGGCACGAACCTGCTACGGGCGCTTCGTGCCTACGTGAACATCAGAGATCAAATTCGCGCAGACGCTGCAATCCATGGATCCTGACGTGCCGGCCCTGCACGGTGATCCGATTCGAGGACGAAAGTTCGTGCAGTACCCTAGAAAGCGACTCGGGCATCAGGTTCCGGCGCGCAGTCAGAACCGGGTGGGAGATCGGCGTAAGAAATAGTGACGGAAACCCTGCAAAGCCCCCGTCGTTTGCCGATTCCGGCACGCGACTTGCCGATCCGAAACAACAAATTCAGCCCCGACACGTCGGCGCCTTCGCATGTTTCCCCGCCACCGCTACGCCGCAACCGAAAACAACGACAAGCAGTAAATGCGTGCCGCGGGGCCGCGCCCGAGGACATTAGAGAACGGGCCGCTGCGGATGCGAAGCAAGCGCGATCTCATCGCGATGTCCAAATCCCAGCGAATTGTCGACGAAAACCAGACGGTTTGGGACCAACCGATACCAGCTGACCATTTCGAGCGCTGACGCGATTTCCCGCGCCATGCCCAGCGCGTCTCGTACGAATGGAAACTTCCTCTCGTAGCATTCGATCGCGGCCGTGCGCTGCGATCCCTGCAAGCAAACCGCGTGTCCGGCAAGCTGGATTCCCTTGACGCTGCGCCAGTCCCGATAGTCCTCTTGTATCGTTGCACAGACCGCAGCGTTCGCATCGATGTTGATGGCGTGACGCGTTTTGGGCGAGGAAAGAAAGTACAACTCGAAGCCATCGCTCGCGTAGAACACCGCTGCCGCCCACATGCCGTCATTGTTCGAGGTTGCCAGTGACATCACGTGATGATCGTACAAATACGCAAGCGCCCGCTGCGTCGGAAGGATTGGCACCGGTCAATCCTCGTCGAGACCGTCGGCGGACTCGGCGCCCGGCGTGGCTTCCGCCCTGCGGCACTTGAGTCGATAGGCAAGCTGCGGCCGGGTCAGTCCAAGCATGCGGGCCGCTAAGGACAGGTTGCCGTGCGCGCGGCTCACGGCGGTTTCGAGTAGCAGATCTTCGATCTGATCGATCTTCATAGATCCCGCAAGCACCGCCTCGCACAGCGCCTTGCAAGCTTGCTGCTCGGGCGCACCGAGGCCGCCGTGACGATTCAGTCCGATCTCACCGGGCGCCTGATCCTTCCATGACGTGAACAAATGGTCGATTTCAATCCGTCCGTTCTGCGGCGCGAGGATGACGCCACGCTCGATCGTGTTCTGAAGCTCGCGGATGTTGCCGGGCCAGCCGTAGCTCAGCAACGCCCCTTTCGCCTTGTCGGTAAAGCCCGCAAGCTTTTTGCCGTGAATGACCTGGTACTTTTCGAGGAATTTCTTTACCAGGGGGCGAATGTCTTCGGTGCGCTCTCGCAAAGGCGGAATGTTGATCTGGTACGCGTTCAAACGATAGAAAAGGTCCGTGCGAAAATGTCCATCACGCACCAGTTGATGCAGATCCCGGTTGGTCGCGGCGATCAGGCGCACATCCACCTTGCGCGAGCGCCGGTCGCCCAGGCGCTCGACCTCGCCTTCCTGCAGCACGCGCAGCAGCTTGGCCTGCGCCGAGGGCGCAAGATCGCCGACCTCGTCCAGGAACAGCGTACCGCCGTGCGCCCGCTCGAATCGCCCCGGCCGCGAGACCTGAGCTCCCGTGTAAGCGCCCTTCTCGGCCCCGAAAAGTTCGGACTCCAACAGTTCATGGGGAATCGCGGCGCAGTTGATCGCAACGAACGGCTCGGCCGCGCGCGGCCCCATGTCGTGAAGCCGGCGCGCAAAAAGCTCCTTGCCAACCCCGGTCTCGCCCAGCAGCAGCACGGTGATGTGCATCCCGGTGACTTTGCGCAATAACTCGAACGCGCGCTTGAATCCCGGCGACTCCCCGACGAAGTTGCCCCGCGCGGCCTCGCGGGCGTCGATCTTGGAGCGCAGTTCCGCGACCTGGGTCTGCAAGTCGAGGAGCTGATCTGCGATCGACTCCGGGTTGAGATATTTCATGTGCTCTTCGGCATCGTCCCATTCCTCGACCGGCTTGCCGATGATCATGCAATGCTGGTCACCCGCGCCGCTGCACTCGGTTTCCTTGTAAAGAATCGGCCTGCCCATGAAGGCGGAGGTATAGCCGCAGGCATAGCCGATCTCGGTCCAGCACACCGGTTCGTGATGTATGCCGAAATCGCGCCGGTGCAACTGCCCCTCCCAAGAGTTTTCCCAGCGAAACTGCCCGAAAAACTTGCCCTTCTCGCGATCGACCTCCAGTTTGATCGGCGTGACCAGCACGATCCCTTCGAGCGAGTGCAACTGCGGTCCGGTCATGAACGCCTCCAGATCGCTGATGCAGTCGGTCCTGCCGCGCGCGAGTTCCGCGTCGCGCACTCCCGACGCATAGCCCATTCGCGTCAGCAGCCCGCGCGCGCGCTCCAACCCCAGCGTGTCGATCAGCTCCTTGCGCAGTGAGGCCTGCGCATCAGCATGCACCAGCAGCATTCGGTGCTCGTGCAACCAGATGTGGCCGGTCTCGGAAGAGAAATGAACACGCGAGCGCAGTTCACTCGAATTGTGCTGCGTAAGTTTTTGCAAAATGGTCACGCTCGGACCTTCGGCTTTTTGCGGACGCAATCGGCGAGTGATCGATTTGATCCCGCCCCAAGACAATGGCCTGTCAAGTGATCTTTTTATCAGATCATCATGCGACGCTCTAGCAATTGAGTCAAATTGATCATATCGACATGCTGCGATGCGCCAAGATCGAGGGCTGGGAAAAGCCTGTGCGGTCCAATCTCCGAGGGGAAAACGCAGTTACGGCACGTCCGTGGCACGTCGCTTGCGTATCTTCCTTACTGTTTGTCGGATCAATGTACATCTATGTCGAGAATCTGAGCTATCTAATCAGGAGGGGGCCCCATGTCGAATTTTCCGAACCCGCATGACTTCAAATCGATCCCAGGAACCGAGGGATGGGAGCGGATGTACCCGTACCAGTACCGCTTCGTCACCGACGACCCGGAACGCAAGGAATACGAGGAGAAGACACTCTGGTTCAACGACGGCCTGCACTACCCCGAGCCACTGTGTCCGTTCGACACCATCTGGGACGAAGCCTGGTACCTCGCGCTGTCACAGTACAACAATCGGATCTTCATGGTTCCGCCGGTGCGAGGCGTCGATCACCGAATCATCAACGGCTATGTCTACATTTCTCCGGTGCCGGTGACGAGCGCGAAGGAAGTCGAGGCCCGCGTGCCGCACTTCATGGAGCGCGCCGGCTACTACTTCAAGAACTGGGACGCGCTTGAAGAGAAGTGGAAACAGAAGATGAAGAACACGATCGAGGAGGTCACCAACCTGCGCATCCCGACGCTGCCCGACATGGAGGCCCTCTCGGTCGTGACCGACGGCATCGGCGAGTCCAAGGGATACCATCTTCTGAAGGCCTACGACGACCTGATCAACCTGGGCCTAAAGTGCTGGCAATATCACTTCGAGTTTCTCAATCTCGGCTACGCCGCCTACGTGTTCTTCCTCGACTTCGTCCAGAAGAAGTTTCCGAGCATGCCGGTACAACGGGTGACGCAGATGATTTCCGGCATCGACGTCATCATGTACCAGCCCGACGAGGAATTGAAGAAACTGGCCAGAAAGGCGATCGAACTCGGGGTCGATTCGGTGGTGAGCTTCAGTAAAGATTGGGTCGAGGTCGAAGCGGCACTGAAGAAACTGCCGAGGGGCCAGCAGTGGCTCGCCGAGCTCGACAGCAAGCGCGAGCCGTGGTTCTACGTCTCCACCGGCACCGGGTGGTTTCACCAGGATCGGTGCTGGAACGATGCGATGGACGTCCCGCTGTCGGGGATCACCACGTATATCCAGAAGATCAAGCAGAACGCCAACATCGACCGGCCGATTGCGCAAGTGCGCGCGGAGCGTGATCGAATCACGGCCGAGTACCGCGCTCTGATCGAGTCCAAGGAGGATCGGAAGACCTTCGATGAGCTGTTGGGCACCGCAAAAACGGTATTTCCCTACGTCGAGAACCACCTGTTTTACGTCGAGCATTGGTTTCACTCGATATTTTGGAACAAGGTGCGCGAGGTTGCAGCAATCTTGCAGCAGTACGGCATCATCAACGAGGTCGAAGACGTCTGGTACCTACGCCGCGACGAGATCAAGCAGGCCTTGTGGGACGTCGTCACTGCCTGGGCGACCGGAGTCAAGCCGCGCGGCAGCAAGACCTGGCCGGGCGAAATCGCCTGGCGCAAGGGCGTAATGCAGAAGTTCCGGGAATGGAGCCCGCCCCCGGCGCTTGGCATCGCGCCCGAAGTGATCCAGGAGCCGTTCACGATCGTCCTTTGGGGGGTGACCAACAATTCGCTGGCCGACTGGTCTGCGGTGCAGAACGCCAAGGATCCGGATTCGATCACGCAATTGCGGGGTTTTGCCGGGAGCCCGGGTCTGGTGGAGGGCAAGGCGCGGGTGTGCAGGACCGTCGACGAGGTGCGCGAATTGCAGGAGGGCGAAATCCTCGTCGCGCCGACGACGTCGCCGTCCTGGGCGCCCGCGTTCGCCAAGATCAAGGCCTGTGTGACCGACGTCGGAGGCGTGATGAGCCACGCTGCCATTGTTTGCCGTGAGTACGGAATGCCGGCGGTCGTCGGCACGGGTCACGCAACCAAGATCATCAAGTCCGGCATGACGCTTCGCGTCGACGGCTCGACCGGCGCGGTGACGATCGCACGTTAGGACCGTACGTGCGGGGCCGATATCGGCCCCGCACGTACCTTTCTCGAACCAACCATGAATCTGGCCATAAACGCCGATCGTCCGGAGCTTTGCTGGTTTCAGGACGTCGACAAGTCCGCACTGGCACTCGTCGGCGGCAAGGTGTCGTCGCTGGGCGAGCTCATCCACGCCGGCGTGCGGGTTCCACCCGGATTCGCCCTGACCACGGCCGGCTTCCACCGCTTCCTGCGTGAGGGCGGCATCGAGCGCGCGCTATTCGCGCCGATCGCAAACGTGGATCCCGCGGACATCGCCGCACTCGAAGTACGCAGCCTTGCCCTGCGCGAAATGATCGAATCAACGCCGTTCTCAAGTGAGTTCGAGGATCAGATCTGCGAGTTCTACCGCAAGCTGAGCCTCGTCTGTTGTCTGCCCGCTACACCTGTTGCCGTGCGCTCCAGCGCCACGTCCGAAGACCTTCCGGGCGCGAGTTTTGCCGGTCAACAGGACACGTATCTGTGGATCCGCGGCGTTGACGATTTGCTGTCGCACATCCGCCGCTGCATAGGTAGTCTTTTCACCGCGCGCGCAATCTCCTACCGGACGCGGATGGGCTTTGACGGGGAGCAGATCGCTATCAGTGTTGGCGTGCAGAAGATGGCCAACTCGTATACAGCCGGCGTGATGTTCACGCTCGATCCGGCCAACGGAGACCGCTCGGTGATAGCGATTGACTCGAATTTCGGTTTTGGCGAGTCGGTCGTTTCGGGCGAAGTCACCCCGGATCACTTTCTGGTCAACAAGATCGCGTTGGACATCATCGAACGTACGATCTCGCGCAAGGAGCTTTGCTACACGGTTGACCCGCGGACGCAGAAGTCGCAGGCACAGGAAATCCCGTTCGAGCGCCAGACCGTGCAGTCGATCCTCGACGAGGAAGCAATCGAGCTTGCCCGCATGGGCAAGCAGATCGAAAAGCACTACGGCCGCCCCATGGATATCGAGTGGGCAATCGATAAGGATCTGCCGGCCGGCGGCAACATCTTCATCCTGCAGGCGCGCCCCGAGACGGTCTGGAGTAGCAAGGCGGCAAGCGCCACGGCGGGGCCGGTGTCCGCGCTTGACCACATCCTGCAGGGCATGTTGGCGGGACGACGGATTTCGTAAAAGCCGACGCGCACGCCGGTCGGCGGCGCGCGTCAAACGGGCAGTTTGCCGAAATGAAATGGAGGAGTGACCGATGAAACGCATGGAAGTGAGGCCGATCAACGATCTGCGCGACTATATCGAGGCGTGCGAGGCGCATGGTTTGCTGCACCGGGTCAAGACCGAGGTCGATTGGAAATGGGAGCTTTGCCACGTTTCGAAAGTCAATGAAGAGGCCAAAGGGCCGGCGCTGCTGTATGAAAACGTCAAAGGCCACACCATTCCGGTCTTTACCAGCGCGTTCACGACCCCGCAGCGGCTTGCGATCGCGCTCGAGCAGGATCCCTCGCTTTCAATGAGCAACCTATCGAGAAAGTGGATGGAGCTCACGACCAAGCAGATGATCAAGCCGAATTTCGTCGATCGGCCACCCGTGAAAGAAAACATCATCGAGGGCGACGCCGTCGATCTCGAGAAATTTCCCGTTCCCTGGTTCTATCCCGATGACGGCGGCCGCTTCTTCGTCACGTCCGGCTTCCTGGTGACGCGGGATCCCGATACCGGTTGGACCAATCTTGGCACCTATCGCTCCCAGGTGCTCGGCAAGAACATTCTCGGTTCGCAGATCATCAAGGGCAAGCATGGCGACATGCACATGAAGAAATACCAGGAGCGCGGCGAATTGATGCCTGCCGCAGCGGTCGTCGGCTGCGATCCGGTCCTTTTTCTCGCTGCCTCCACTCTGGTCTCGGCGCAGGTCGACGAGTATGACGTCGCCGGGTCGCTGCGCAGCCGTCCGGTGCCGGTGTTCAAGTCCGATCTGACCGGGTTGACCCTGCCGGCCAACGCGGAAATCATCGCGGAGGGTTGGATTGATCCCAACGAATTAATGGAAGAGGGACCCTTCGGCGAGTACACCGGGTACTACTCCGGCAACAAGGGCAAGGACTATCCGAAGCCCGTGCTGCGCGTCAAGCGCATCTTGCATCGGAACAAGCCGATTTTCTGGTCGACAACGGTCGGCAAGCCGATCAACGACATCCACATGATCCAGTCGCTCAATCGGACCGCGACGCTGTGGCACGACCTCGAAACGATGAAGGTTCCCGGCATTCAGAGCGTCTACATTCCTCCGGAAGCCTGCGGCCGATTTTGGGTCGTGGTGTCGGTCAAACAAATGTACCCAGGGCACTCGAATCACGTCGGCAACGCCGTAATCGCGAGCACCACCGGACACTACGGGGTCAAGGGCGTCATTACCGTCGACCATGACGTCGCAGCGGACGACTGGGATCGCATCTGGTGGGCGCTGGCGACCCGCTTCGATCCCAAACGCTCGGCGCAGATCATCGATCGGGGCCGCTCGACTCCGCTGGACCCCGGCTTGCCGATCGATGCGCGCGACATCACAAGCCGCATCCTGCTCGATGCCTGCACGCCGTTCGAATGGAAGGACCGCCCCGAAGAAATCTTCATGGACCGCGCGGTTTTGCAAAAGGTGTCCGATCGCTGGAACGAATACGGATTCAAAGGCATGAGTCCCGTGGCCGACATGATTGGGAAACTTACGCGCCCCGAGGTGAAGAAGGGCCCGGCCAAGTAAGGGGAGCGCCGGTCGCCAGACCTGCGCAACGATCGCGGTTTACCAAGCAAGGAGCAGCCGGACGTGGCGCAAAGGAAAGGGATCGTGATTGTCTGCAACCTCGACACGCGGGGCGAGGAGATCGTCTTCGTCAAGAGGCTGATACAGGACCGGGGGCATGAGGCGATTCTGCTCGATTTCAGCATGGAGGAGCCGCCCCCGTTTCCGGGCGACATTCGTACCGAGGACGTTGCCGCGCGCGGCGGTCTGCCGATCGATGTCGTACGCGCCAAGTATCGATCGGATCGGGACACCGCGACCAACAACCAGATCGCGGGGGCCGCCGCCATCGTCGGCGACTTGGTAAAGCAAGGGCGCGTACACGGCATTATCGGCATCGGCGGCGGTACGGCCACCTTGGTCGCAACCTCGATCATGAAACAGTTGCCTTTTGGCATGCCCAAGGTCATGGCTTCACCAATGGCCGCGCACCCCGCGTATATCGACCGCTATGTGGGCACGCGCGATATCACGATGCATCACACGGTGCTGGACATCGTCAAGATGAATCCGCTGTTGAAGGCGCAGATCACCAACGCCGTCGGCGCGGTCTGCGGCATGGTGGAAATGACACTGGGCCAGGACTTCGTTTTCGACAAGCCCTGCGTCGCCATTTCCTCGTTCGGATTCGGTGAGATGGCGGTGCAGGCCGCGATCGGCATGCTGGAAGAGGCGGGCTTTTCCCCCGTCGTCTGTCACGCGCAAGGCAAGGGCGACAAGGCGATGGAGGAGATGATCCTCGACGGAGCGTTTCAAGGCGTGCTCGACATCTGTATCGGCGGAATCGTCGAACATCTGTATCAGGGCAACCGTGACCCCGGTCCGGACCGCCTGATGGCCGCCGTTCGGACCGGCATCCCGATGGTGCTGGCGCCATGCGGCCTGGATATTCTCTCCTACGGGGGGCGTGCCGACATGCTGGAGAGGACAAAGGACCGGCCGCAGTATGTCCAGGACGCCCTTCGCGTACAGGTGCGGACGACTGCCGAAGAACTGCGCCGTGCGGCCGAGGTGATCGCTGAGCGCCTCAATCAGGCCACAGGGCCCTGGACCTTCCTGGTACCGCTAAAGGGATGGTCGTCTCTCGACAAGGAGGGCCGTCCGATCTATGACCCCCAGGCCGATGCCGCCTTCCTGGTCCGGTTGAAGCAAGCGGTGCACGATCGCGATCGGATCAAGGAGGTCAACCTACACTTGTACACGCCCGAGTTTGCCCGGGTCGCGGTTGACGAATTTGTCCGTCTTTTCAACGACGCGGTGAAAGCACCGGAATGCCTATCCGTCCATGGCAGCTGATTACGTCGGAGCAGGTCTTCGACGCCGGTTTGTTCCGCGTAAGCCGCGACCGCGTGCGCTCACCGCGCACCGGCCGGGAAATCGATCTTTCCTTGGTACATATGATCGACTGGTTGATGGTGGTTCCGGTCACGATCGAAGGAACACTAGTCATGGTGAGACAGTATCGCCATGGAACGCGCGCACCGAGCCTTGAGGTTCCGGGGGGACTGCACGACGTGAGCGCGCAGTCGCCGCAGCAGGGGGCGGCGCGTGAACTGGCCGAAGAAACGGGTTATGGGGATGGGACGATCTCGCTGCTGGGAGTGCTGTCGCCACAGCCTGCGCTTTTTTCCAACCGGGTGCATATCTTTGCGGCGCGCAATGTTCGGCGGATCGCCGCGCCGGAGCCGGATTCCGGCGAGGACATCGAGTCGGTCTTGATCGATCGCGAACAAATCGTGGCGAGAATCACAGGCGGGGAAATCACGAGCGCGATCAGCGTCGCCGCGCTTGCGCTCGCCCGCTTCAACGGATTCATTTGAGAAGGAGCATGCCGTGCTGGTGCGAAACTGGATGCAGCCGAACCCAGTGCTTATCCCCGACGATATGTTCGTCTCCGAGGCCCGGCGCGTTCTTGCGGAAAGCAATTTCCACGCCCTGCCGGTCGTAACTGCCGGCAAGTTGCGCGGACTGGTGACGCGCCAAAACCTGCTGCGCACCGCTCATTTCGTATTGTCTACGCAAAATCCTGACGAACTGAACTTCTTTGTGACGCGACTGAAGGTCAAGGACATCATGGTCCGCAATCCCGCAACGGTCCAAGGCTCGGACACGATGGAGTATTGTCTGACGAAAGGACGGGAACTGGGCGTGGCGCAGTTCCCGGTCCTGGAGGCCAATCGGGTCATCGGGATCATCTCGGCAAATGAAATTCTCCAGCTGGCGGCCCAATTCCTGGGAGCGTGGGAGCAGCGCAGCGGCGTAACCCTCGCGCCCCTGCCGATGAGCCCGGGCGTACTGGGGCGGATCGCCGACGTGGTCGAAGGCGCAGGAGCGGACCTCCAGGCGCTGTATCCCATCGGCTCCAAGGACATCCTCCCGAAAGGCGCATTTGTCGAAAAAAGAATCATCGTGCGCTTCCACACTGCGAACGTGAACAAGATTGTTGCTGCCTTGGAAACGGCGGGCTTTCGAGTCCTCGAATCGGTCGAATCACACCGGCCGGCGTTGAGCGCATGAAGGTGGTCGAGCCCCGGACGAGAAAGGTCATGCAATGAAACTTCCCTTGGTAGTGGCAATCACGGGTGCGACCGGTGTCATTTACGGGATCGAAATGTTGCGTGTGCTCAAGGACCTGGGCCAGGAAACCCATCTGATCTTGAGCGAATCGGCGGGGTTGAACATCTCGCTGGAGACGGAGCATGAGCTGGACTACGTCAAGAGCCTGGCGGACGTCTGCTACAAGAACAAGGATGTCGGGGCCGCGCTCGCGAGCGGTTCGTTCCGCACGAGGGGCATGATTGTCGCTCCGTGCACGATCAAGACACTTTCGGCGATCGCAAATTCCTTCACCTATAACCTGATCGCGCGTGCGGCCGATGTGACCCTCAAAGAACGCCGGTCCCTCGTGCTCATGGTGCGCGAAACGCCGCTGCATCAAGGTCACCTCGAATTGATGTCGAAGGCCGCGAGTTGCGGTGCCGTGATCCTACCGCCGATGCCCGCGTTCTATCACAAACCCCAGACCATCATGGACCTGGTGCACCAAAGCATCGGCAAGGCGCTCGACCAGGTTGGCGTCGAGCACAATCTTTTTCGTCGGTGGAGCGGTCACGGTCGTACTGAGCCAACGCTTCGCGTCGCCAAATGACGTCGGTGCGCGCACGCGCAGCGTCCGACCCAGCGAAGCGAGTCCAGGTGCCGCACGGAGTCGTCGTGTATGCCATCGGCGATATTCACGGCCGCGCGGACCTGCTGGCCGAACTGCACGAGGCAGTGACTGTCGACTCCGCCGCGCGCGCGGCTGCAAGGCGGGTACTCGTCTATTTAGGAGACTATGTCAGCCGAGGCCGACAGAGCCGCCGCGTGGTCGACATGCTGCTCGAGCCTGGGCCGCCGGGATTCGAGCGCGTGCGGCTGTTGGGAAACCACGAGGAACTTGTGCTCCGGTTTCTCGATGGAGACTTGGGAGCCGGCATGCAATGGCTGGACCACGGTGGCGATGCGATGCTGGAGGATTACGGCATCGACGTCCGAGGCTCCGGCGTCGGCGAATGCTCCCGGCTCGCGTCGCTACGGGAGCGTTTGCAGGCAACGCTCCCGCGCGAGCATGACGCGTTCTTCCGGTCCCTGCGCACCCGCCACCAGGAAGGTGACTTCGGGTTTGTGCACGCCGGCGTGCGGCCTGGCGTGCCCTTTGCAAGACAGTCGGCGCAGGATTTGATCTCAATTCGCGCGCCCTTTCTCGAGTCCTGCGAGGACCACGGTCTTGTGATTGTTCACGGACACAGCATCAGCGAAACGCCAGAGGTGCGCCACAATCGCATTGGCATAGACACCGGCGCCTATTGGAGCGGCGTGCTCAGCTGTCTCGTCCTGGAGGGGACCGAGCGCGCGTTCCTGCAGACCGCCTCGCGCACCCGGGACTCCGGGGCCTGTCCACGCTCGGAACGAAGCGAGCTTTCGTAACGCCGCATGGTGCACTATTACATTTACTATCGCATCGATCCAGCATCGCTGCTGCAGGTGACGCGTGCCGTGGGCGCGATGCTCGAATCGATGGAACGCCTGACGGGGGTGCGCGGCCGCTGGATGCGCCGTCGCGATGATCCGACGACTTGCATGGAGGTCTACGAAGGGGTTGTCGACGAGGCTGTGTTCGAAGCAGCATTGGCCTCACTCGCCGCAGTAACGGCTGCGATCGGGCTCGAACGGCACCTCGAGTGCTTCACGGACGCCAGCGTCGGGCCACCCGCCTCCGTCTGACGGGCGCGCGTGTACCGCCCACGCACCTGGCGGGTCTTGCCTTCGCGCTCTCGTGCGCGTGGCTCGGCACAAACCTGTTACGCGCTCTTCGTGCCTACGTGGAATTCAGAGACCAAATTCGCGCAGACGCTGCAGTCCATGGATCCGTACCTGCCTGCCCTGCACGGAGATCAGATTCGCGCACGAGAGTTCGTGCAGTACCCGGGAAAGCGATTCGGGCGTCAGGTTCAGGCGCGAGGCCAGAACCTGCTTGGAGATCGGCAAGCTCAGGCTGGATTCGTCCTCGGTCTTTTCCTGCTGCGCATGGAGTTGCAACAGGTAACCGATGACTCGCTGGGCGCCGGACCGCAACGAGTAGGCCTCGACATCTGCGACCAGGGAATGAAGGCGGCGCGACAGACCAGCGAGCATCGCGCGCGCGAAGTTGCTGTCCGTCCGAAGCAGGTCAAATACGGTCTGCTTGGGGATCTGCAGCAGGAAAGCGTCCGATAGCGCCTGGGCGAACACAGGATACGGACGTCCCATGAACATGAGCGCCTCTCCGAAGCTCTGGCGTGGGCCAATGATTTCGACGACCTTCTCGTTGCCCTGGGCAGAAGCAAACGCCAGCTTGATCTGCCCGCTGACCACCGTAAAAAAGCCGTGCGATTCCTCGCCCTGGTGAAACAGGATTTCCCCCTTGGGCAAATGGCGCGTGCGCGTCTGCGCCGCGATGCACTCGACCTGCACCGCGGCCAGTTCCTGAAAGAGGGGCAGCCGCGCCAAAAGCGAAGCAATACCGGGTCGGTCGACCCGCGGAAGACGCTCTACGCTCATTGCCGCATGCCTTGCGTTTCGTTAGGCAATTTCCAGAAGCGCTAGACACGCCCGGGGCCGCGTAGCAGGCACCGTTCGATGGGCCGCCGTTCGGCCAAAGGCGGCATTGCTGGCGCCGCCTCCATTATCGGCTATTGCCTGGGTCGCTTGTCGATGACGCGCTTGGCCTTGCCCACCAGTGTGCGTTCGATGCGCTCTGTCTCGACCACGTGCAATTCGGCGCTGACCCCGATGAGCGACTTTATATGCCCGGTAACCTCGCGCCCGATCGCGTTGCGCTCGGCTTCGCTCAGCCGTCCGGACAACTCCGGCTTGACCTCGACATAGACGTCGAGCCGGTCAAGATGGCCCTCGCAGCTCAACTGCAACTGGTATTGCGCGCACAGGTTCGCGTTCCTGAGCAGGATGTCCTCGATCTGGGTCGGAAATACGTTGACGCCGCGCACGATCAGCATGTCATCGCTGCGGCCGCTGATCCGTTCCATCCGTCGCATCGTGCGCGCGCTGCCCGGCAGCAGCCGGGTCAGGTCGCGCGTGCGGTAGCGAATGATTGGCATCGCCTCCTTGGTAAGCGAGGTGAACACCAGTTCGCCGTGTGCGCCGTCGGGCAGAACCGCACCGGTGTCCGGATCGATGATTTCCGGATAAAAGTGGTCCTCCCACAGGTGCGAACCGTCCTTGGATTCGATGCATTCGCTGCCTACGCCCGGACCAATGGCTTCCGACAGGCCGTATATGTCCAGCGCGTCGATGCCGAGCCGGGCTTCGATCTCCTTGCGCATGCCCTCGGTCCACGGTTCGGCGCCGAACACACCCACGCGAAGCTTCGTATCGCCGGCGCGCACGCCTTGGCGCGCAAGCTCGTCGGCGATGGTGAGCGAGTACGAGGGCGTGCACAGAAGGACGGTTGGGAGGAACTCCCGGATCAACAGCACCTGCTTCTCGGTCTGTCCGCCGGACATCGGGATTACGGTCGCGCCCAGCGCCTCGCCGCCGTAGTGGGCGCCCAGGCCGCCAGTGAACAGGCCATAGCCGTAGGAGTTCAGGATGATGTCGTCGGGTCCCACGCCAGCGGCGCGCAGGCAACGGGCCATCAGGCCGGCCCAAAGCGCGATATCGCCCCGCGTGTAGCCGACCACGGTCGGCCGGCCGGTCGTGCCAGACGAGGCATGCACGCGCACGACCTGGCGCATGGGCACGGCGAACATCCCGTACGGGTAGTTCTCTCGCAGATCGGCCTTGGTCGTGAACGGAAAGCGCGCCAGGTCGGCCAGATCCTTCAGGTCCGACGGGTGCAAGCCCGCTTGTTCGAACGTCTTGCGATAATGCGAAACGTGGTCGAAGACATGTTGCAAGGACCACTTCAGCCGCTTCAGCTGCAGAGCCTGCAGTTCGTCGCGGCTGGCGGTCTCGATCGATTCGAGGTCCGCCTTCGCTGCGCTTCCCATGGTTTTCCTCCGTCAGTCAACGATGCGGTTCGGCGATCGCAACGGTCCAAATTAGTACAGCAGGACCCACTCGCCGTTCTTCACCTCCAACATGCGGAAGGCGGACAGATCGAGGCCCATGTGGTCGCTTGCCGAAAGGCTGACCTTGCCCCCGGTGCCGATGTAACCCTTGGTCGCTTCGAGGGCGTCGCGCACCGCGGCCTTATCCGTGCTGCCGGCGCGCTTGATCGCGTCGACCACCAGCATGAGCCCGTCGTAGGCGTGACCGCCGAAGGTGGACACGTCCTCCTGGTACCGCTCGCGGTAGGCCTTGGTATAGGCCACTACGACTGGCTTCTGCGGATCGTTCGCCGGCAGCTTTTCGGCCACGAGTAGCGCGGCCGCCGGCAAGCGGACGCCTTCGGCCGCGGCGCCGGACAGCCGGATGAACTCTTCCGAGGCGACCCCGTGGGCGTGGTAGACCGGCATCGTCAGCCCCAGCTGGCGCACGTCCTTGTTCACGATAGCAGGACCCTGGCCGAGGCCGAAGACAAACAGCGCCTGCACGTCCGGCGTGTTCTTGATCTTGGTCAGCTGCGGGCTCATGTCCGTATCCTTAGGGCCGTAGGTTTCGTCGGCGACCAGGGTAATACCCATTCTTGCTGCCATCGCCTCGGTTTCCTTCCGGCCCGACTGGCCGAAGCCACTCGTTTCAGACAGCAGCGCCACCTTCGTCAGGCCGCGCTTCTTCATATCTTCGAAGACCTTTTCGGCCGCCATGCGGTCGGTGTGGGGTGTCTTGAACACCCACTTTTTCACCGGCTCGATGATTACCACAGCGCCGGCCAGCGAGACAAAGGGCACGCCGGCCTTTTCTGCCAGTGGAACCATGGCCATCGTGCTTCCCGTGGTGCTGCCCCCGATCAGAACGTCGACCTTGTCGTCCTCGATCAGGCGCTTGGCAAAACTATTGGCCTTGGTGGCATCCGTACCATCATCGTAGTGCACCAATTCCAATTGCCGGCCAAGAACGCCGCCCTCCTTGTTGATTTTCTCGACATAGAGCTCGAGCGTCTTGAGCTCGGGATCGCCGAGGAATGCGGCCGGCCCCGTCACCGACAGCACCGAACCGATCTTGATCGGATCGGCTGCGGACGAGGTGTACGCGAAACCGAGGCCGAATGCTACGGTGGCCACGGCGCCAAGGTATTGCGCCAGTTTTTTCATGTCCCCTCCTGTTTATGCGTTGCGCGACCAAATGAAAGTTATTGTCTTGCCGCTCAGATGCCCAGATACGCTTCCCTCACCCGTTCGTTCGTCAGCAGCGCCTTGCCGCTGCCTGAGAGCACGACTTTCCCGGTTTCGATGACGTACGCGTGGTCAGCTATGGCCAGCGCGGCGTGGGCGTTCTGCTCGACCAGGAAAATCGTCATCGCCTGCTTGCGCAACTCAATGATCGCATTGAAGATCTCTTCGACCAGCAGCGGCGCCAGGCCCATGGAGGGCTCATCGAGCAGCAGCAGACGCGGGCGCCCCATCAGCGCACGGGCGATGGCCAGCATCTGCTGTTGGCCGCCGGACAGGGTACCGGCCGGCAGACGGGACTTCTGCTGGAGGATGGGAAACATGGCATACATGCGCTCCATGTCCTCGGCGATGCATTTGCGGTCGCGGCCAGTGTACGCACCGAGGCGCAGGTTGTCCGCCACCGAGAGCGGGCCGAAGACCTGGCGTCCCTCCGGCACATGGCAGATACCCAGGCGCACGCGTTTGTCAGGACGCAGCCGGATGATGTCCGCGCCGCCGAACCAGACGCTGCCGCCGCTTGCCCGCTGCACGCCGGAGATCGTGCGCAGCAGCGTCGTCTTGCCGGCGCCGTTGGCGCCCACCAACGCCACCAGCTGACCCGTGCGGATGCTGAGATTGACGCCGCGCAGGGCGGCGATGCGCCCGTAGTGACTCGACAGCTCGCGGATTTCCAGCAGCAGCGGTCCGGGCCGGCCCTCGGCTGCCGGTTCGGCTTCATGGGTGAGGCCCAAGCCGATAGGCCCTGGCGCAAGATTGCCGATGCGCGACATCAGGGCCCGGAACTCTGCCTGCACGCTGGCCATTTCCTCCTGGTTGACAGCGAAGGCGACATCGATCTCATCCCCGTCGGCGTCGCGCAGTGACGGGCTCGCCACCTGGAACAGGAGCGTCTCCTCGCGCTGGACGTGCCGCTGCATGATCTTAACGTAAGCCGTCAATGCTGCCTGGGGAATTGCGCAATGCCTTCGGGATAGCGGTCGGCCAGGTAGCGCTGCCCGTCGCGCAGCTCGGCGAGCAGGCCAGAACAGGCGGCATGCTCGCTTTCGAACTCGGCGATCAGCGCGTCGCCTTCGCTGGTGCGCCGGCGTATGGCGCGGTAGAGCAAATCCTGCTTCTTGGGCTGATGCACCTGCTCCACATATCGATCGAGGTAATCGAAGATCAGGCCGAAGAGCTCGAGGTCGCGCGGCTTGTCCGTATCGCCGAGCTGGCGGCATAGTTGCTCGAGCGTCGTGGTGAGCGGCCACATGCCGCGATGGTCTTCGCTGACGCTCTCCAGGGCTGCGCTCATGCCGCTTTACCGAGATAGGCCGCGATCACATCCGGATTGCTGCGAACTTCGCGTGCCGTGCCTTCGGCCACCTTCTTGCCGTAGTCGAGCACGAGGATGCGGTCCGAGATGTTCATCACCATCTTCATGTCATGCTCGACCAGCACGACGGTCACGCCGCTGTCAGCGATTTTCTTCACCAGCATGTCGATCTCGCCCGTCTCCTTCGGATTGAGGCCCGCGGCGGGCTCGTCCAGAAACACGACGCGCGGTCTTGCCGCCAGGGCGCGGGCGATCTCGAGGCGCTTGAGCGCGCCGTAGGGCATGGCACCGGCAGCGCTGTCGATATAAGCATCGAGACCGACGTACTGCATCAGCGCGGCCGCCTCGGCGGCCTGGGCGGCGTCGGCGCGGCGCAGGGACGGCCAGCGCAACATGCCCTTGAGTAGATTGCTGTCGAGCGCCAGGTGGGCGCCGACCATGACGTTTTCGCGCGCCGTCATGTTCATGCAGATCTGTAGATTCTGGAAGGTACGCGCTATGCCCTTGCGTGCCAGCCGATGCGGCGCCTGGCCGGAGATGGTGCAACCGTCGAGACGAATCTCGCCGCTGCATGGCGCGTAGACGCCGGTAATAAGGTTGAACAAGGTGGTCTTGCCGGCGCCGTTGGGTCCGATTATCGAATAGACAATGCCGGCATCGACGCTGAAGCTGACGGCTTGCACCGCCATTACTCCGCCGAAGGCCTTGCTCAATTCCTGGACTTCGAGCAAGGCCATCCCTATCTCCGCGCGAATCGCGCCGCCAGCGTTGGCACCAGGCCGCGCGGGAGTACAACCATGAACAGCACGAGGATGACGCCGAAGGCGACCGTTTCCCAACCCTCGAAGGTGGCCAGCGCCTGGGGCAAAGCCGTCAGCAACACCGCGCCGACGACCGAGCCGAGCACCGAGGCCATGCCGCCGACCACCACCATGGTCACGAGTTCGATCGAGTGGGAAAAATCGGCGACGTTGGGCGTGACGAAGCCAATGTAATGCGCCGCGAGGCTTCCCATAATGCTGGCGAAAAAGGCCGAGAAGACGAAGATCGCCATCTTGTAGCGCGCGACGTCTACGCCCGCGCCTTGCGATGCCACCTCCGAACCGTGCAATGCGCGCAGGGCGCGGCCGAAGGGTGAGTCCATCAGGTTGCTGCAGGCCCAGACGCTGAACATCAGGTTGGCGGCGAAAACCCAGTACCACTGCTTCTCACCGCTGAGCTCGAATCCGAACAGGACCAGGGGCGGCACCGTCATGCCGTCCGGGCCGCCGGTGTACGCCGCCTCGTTCTTCAACACGATGGTGATGACGATTCCCAGTCCGAGTGTGGCCATGGCCAGGTAATGGCCGCGCAGCCGGAAGATCGGCTTGGCAACCAGCGCCGCCAGCGCCGCCGCGGCAACCGCCCCTGCGGCCAGCGCCGCCAGCGGGTGCCAACCGAACTGGGTCGGTAAAATCGCCGAGGCATAGGCGCCGATGCCATAGAAACCTGCATGGCCGAGGCTGATCTGGCCGGCGAAGCCGATCAGCAGATTCAAGCCCAACACGACCACGGCGTTGATCGCCATGCGGACGGCAAGGTCGTAGTAAAACGCGTTGGGCAGCAACAGCGGCAGCAACAGCAAGATGGCGCCCAGCAGGAGGATGCCGCGACGTTTCATACGCGCTCCGTCACCTTGGCGCCGAACAAGCCCCGCGGCATAAAAAAGAGAATGACGAAGATCAACAGAAAGGGGACCGCATCCTTGTACGCCGAGGAGATGTAGCCGGCGGCCATGGCCTCGACGATGCCCACCAGAAGACCGCCGGCCAGCGCGCCGAGCCCGCTGCCGAGACCGCCAACGACCGCCGCGACAAAGCCCTTGAGGCCGAGCATGATGCCGACATCGTAGGAGGTCATGGTCAGCGGCGTCAGCAGGATTCCGCCGACTGCGCCCATTGCCGCCGATAGGGCGAAGCTCACCAGCAACACCCATTTCGTGTCAATCCCGACCAGCTGTGCCGCCACCGGGTTGCAGGATGTTGCCAGGATCGCTTTGCCGGCGAGCGTGTGGCGGAAGAAAAACCAGAGCGCGACGACAATCGCCGCGGTAACGCCCAACACCCACAGGCATTGCCACTGGAGCACGGCGCCGCCGACGACGATCGGCGCGCCGCTGGTAAACGGTTCGAAAGTGAACGTACCTTTGCCGAGCCAGATCTGGATCACGCCTCGGATGACCAAGGAAGCGCCAATGGTGATGATGATCAGGCTGACCACCTCGGCGCCCTTGGCCGGCTCGATCGCTAGCTTCTCCACCAACATGCCCACCAAGGCCGGCACCGCTATGGCCAACGCAACGGCCACGGGCAGCGGCAACCCCGCATGGGTGAAATAGACGGTGAGCATGCCGCCGAGCATGATGAATTCGCCCTGGGCAAAGTTGATGACGTTGCTGGCGCTGTAGATCAGCGTAAAGCCGAGGGCGGCAAGAGCGTAGGTTGCACCGACCGTGAGGCCGGAGATCAGGAATTGCAGGAACTGTGAGGACATCAGGTTCTCCGTGCGCGGGACCCGCGGCCGCGTCCTTGCCCTATTCGCTCCGCCGGTCGCTTGCCCATATCGGTCCGCCGGGCGTCACCGATCCGCCGAACGTGCGGCGCAACTCCTGCGCATAGAGTCGCGAACCCGTGTACTTCACTAGCGCCGCCACGCCCCGCTCGCACGATCGGAACACGCAGACCCCGGCATCCATCAGTTTGTCGGCCATCGGGTCGTACCGCGTGCCACCGTCGACAATGCCGACAACCGGCTTATGCGTCGCGGCCGCCAGCTTCGGCAACTGCTGGACGATGCTCTCTGAGCTGTGGATGTCAAAGCCAGCGCGCGCCGACTCGTCAAGCGTCCGCATTGCCGGCGATACGGGATCGAGGCCGACCACCACGGCATCGATGCTCGGATCCTCGAGCATCGCCTGGGTGCATTGCGTATGGGCCTCATCGTCCGCGCCCGGGTTGATGTCGAAGGGATTGCGCACTTCCATCAGCGCATCCAGCTTCTTGGCGATCAGAATTTCGGCCAATCGCGCCACCGTGGCATCACCCAGCGGTGCCATCTCCATCGAGAAGTCCTCGCCGCGGATACTGTCCGCGATGCCCACGGTCTCGAAGCCGGCACCGCTGATTGCGCCGAGCCGGTTGCTGCCGATCTTCTTGTCGTGCAGTGCCGTCGCGATGTAGAAGAGGTCGTCGAACTCGGTGATTCCCCTGACCACCAGTGCGCCGGCCTGCTGGAGCACCGCCTCGCAGACGGCGTGATCGCCTGCGATAGATGCCGTGTGGCCGAGCGCCGCGACGCTGCCCTCCGACGTGCGGCCCGCCTTGTACACCACAACCTGCTTGCCCTTGATGACGGCTTGGCGAACGGCACGCGCAAAAACCAAGCCGTCGAGGTCGCGGAACCCCTCGACGTAGACGCCGATGGCGTCGACCTCGTCGTCGTCGGCGAAATAGCTCAGCAGGTCGCCATGCGTCAGGTCGCTCTGGTTGCCCACTGCCACCATGTACGCGGGGTCGAGCCACGGGTTATGGCTAAGGCGCATAACCATGAACGCCCCGCTCTGGCTGATCAGCGCCGAATTGCGGCGCTCCCTCTTGCGGGTCCTGGGCAGGCGCTCCTGCGGAATGAACCAGGAATCGTAGTGACCGGGGTGCGACACCACGCCCAGGCAGTTGCCGCCAAGGAAGATCGGACCGCCCCCCTCGCGCAGGTGCGCCGCTTGGATGCGGCCGCCCATGCGCGCCGCCGCGTCCTTGTTCTTCTGTGTCTCGCCAAGGCCGCCCGGAATCAGCATCACCGATTCGGCCGCGTCGAGCGCGATGATCTCATCGACTAGCTCGAATACCGCATCAGCGGCGACTGCGACCACGAACAGGTCCAGTTTTCGTTCGAGCGCCGACAGGCTTTTGACGCACTTGACGCCGTCTATCTGCGTCTCTCCAGGACGGATGACGACCATCTTGTCCTTGTCGTAGCCGCTGGCGAGCAGGTTCTTAAGAATGATTCGGCCGAAGTTCATCTTGCTAGCCGAAGCGCCGATGAGTCCGATCGACTGCGGGTGCAGCAGCTTGCCGATCTTGGCGATGGGCCTGGGCGCGGGCATCGGTGCCGCCTTGCCGAAGCGGCAGGCGCTGCCGCTCGCTACCAGTGGATTGCAACCGAAATGGAGCACGAGCTCGTCGAGGACATTGTTCGCGTTCCGGCCGCCCGGCCCGTACGCATTGCCGAGCGCGATCATTGCACCAAAGAGCGCGTGCAGCTGCTCATCGGAGATGGCACACGCCCCCGTCGCCGTACTGGTTAGCTTTCGGTAGGCGAAGCTGCGCTGGAACAACTTGAAAAAATTGTCGGCATCCGTGAGCACCACCGAGGCCGTGACCATCGCCTGGCCGGCGCGGAAGGCATCGATGCCAACGTCTCGGTCCGCCCCGCCCAGCCCCGCGCTGAGGATCATGCCGAATTCGCGCATATTGCGCACGCCGACGAACATTTCCGCGCCGGCCACACTCGACTTTGGCAGGACGTCCATACCGGCGCATGCCATCAGGCGCGCGATTTCGGCGGGCGAAAGTTGCTTCCTGCCCTCTGACTCCGCGAACGTTAGCAGCGCGTCGACCCCCTTGAAATCGATGTTTGCTGTCAACGATCCGTTGCTGGCCATTCGGTGCTGTCTTTCCATTTCGCGTCTTGTCGATTACCTGTCAGCCGCTAGCCCGCTGCCGAAACCGCGACCCGTTCGACGAAGGCGCGGCGCTGCGGCGCTCGAAGCCGAAGGAGGGAATCGCCACTGCGTATTTCCCAGCCTCGACCAAGCCCGTCGCCAGGATGCCCGATGCGAGCACTACGCCCTGACCACCCCGCCCATGCAGACGAATTTCGTACACCGCCTCGTCCCTTCCTTGCTTCGTTGCCGTTGCGACGGCGCCGACGATTCGGCCACTGGGCTGCGAACCGTACCAGACCACTTACTTGCTTGCGCTCCGGCTGACTGGATCCCAGCCCGGCTTGATGCCCTGCCCCGGCACGCCCTGGCCGCGCACCGGCAACCTGGGCAGGGCGAAGCCTTGCAAAAAGGCGGCCTCACAGATGAGGGCATATTTGCAGCGCCAGCCGGCCACCGCTGCCAACGCCCCGGCGGCCACGGCCATGACAGGCGATCCGGTCCACCCGGCCAGCAGTGCCAGCAGCACCGGGATCGCGTTGCCGACCCAGCGAAAATTTGCATCGATGCGTTGGAGCGCCTTGATCGCGCCGGCCGGCGCCCCGTCTTTTTCCAGCGCGGCGAGATAACGCCGCCAGGCGAACAGGCGTAGCACGGCAAGCAGCGCCAGCAGGAAACTTGCGTCGATCAACTGCGGCTGGATCCAGCTTGCACACGCGAGCAGGCCCGCGCCTTCGGTGAGCCCGGTCGCAACCACCAGCGGCAGGCAGCGGGGATGGCGCCAGGCCGGTATTCCCTTGTTGGCGGTCAGGATGCGCGCCTGCGCGTAAAGAAAGGCCAGGCCAAGCAGGCCCGTTGTCGCGGTCAGCACGCGCTGGCCATTCCACAATGCCAGGAATCCGGACCCGAACAGCAGCATCGCCACGATCGACTCGCGCGTCATCCAGGACGTTGCGCCATGGCGGAAGGTGTTGATCGCACGCCAGGGGCGGCCGATCTCGAACCAGACACAGGTCAGGCCGAAGGCAATTAACGCCATCCCGGCGCCGAGCAGGACGCGCACCTCACCGCCCATCAACCCGACGAAGGACACCCACAGCAGCAGGCCGCCGCCGCAACCCCCGGCGATGAAATTGCCGGCGGCGCGCCAATCCCAGTTGGTCTGTAGGCGCGGCGAAATGCGTTCGGATCTCTGCGCAAGCGGACGCATTGGTGTACTCATTTGCGGTTCCACACGTAATACACCGAGGGATCTGTGTCCAGTTCCTCGTGCATGCGGAAGTGCTCCGTCTGCGTCAGCAGCTGCGAGACGTTGCTGTCGGCGTCGGCGATATCGCCGAAGTGCATCGCGCCCGATATGCACGCGTTGACGCAGGCGGGCGTGACTTCCGGATCGCGGCCCGGAACTTGGCCGGTACGGGAAGCCTGGTCGATGCGATCCTTGCAGAAGGTGCATTTGGTGGCAACCCCGAGTCGCGCCGGATCGAAACCTGCCACCTCGGAGGCCATCGGTTGATCGCCATAGGCGTAGCACACCTCGTGTACGACCGAGCGCGCCTCGTAGGGACATGCCATGATGCAGTTGCCGCAGCCGATGCAGATGTCGTAGTCGATCGTCACCAGGCCGTCTGCGCGCTTTTTGGTCGCCGTCGTCGGGCAGACTTCCTCGCACGGTGGATTGGCGCAATGCATGCACGCCATCGGCACGAAGCTGCGCCGCACGTCCGGGAATTCGCCGCTTTCGATATCCAGCACATGACGCCATTGCACGCCGGGCGGCGTCGCGTTCGCGGTCTTGCACGCGGCCGTGCAGGTCTGGCAGCCCACGCAGCGCCGCAAGTCAATGACCATGGCGTAGCGCGTCATGTCCTCGCCTGCATGCGACGCACCGCCACGCGCACGATGTCCGAACCCGACCCGGTGGCGTCGGTCAACTCCAGCGACATCGGCGCAATGGTGTTGAGGCTCGGCAATTCGAGGTCCTTGGCAAAGGGCGTTGCCCAATGGTCGAACTGACCGGTGAGGACCAAGGTGTCGGGACGTATGCCCTGCACCAGTGCCGCCTTGCCGTAGGTAGCGCCGATGTGGGAGCGGATCTCGACGCGGTCGCCCTCGGCGATGCCCAGACCGGCAGCGGTCTTCGCATTCATGATGACGCCGGTGTGGCCGCGCATGTTTTGCGCGATCTCGTGCATCATCGCAATGCCCGCGTTGCCGCCGGCATGGTATTGCATGCTTTTGGTGGCCAGCAGCCAGAACGGGAAATCCTCGACCTTGGCTCCCGCGTTTGTCAGGCTTCGCTCCCAACGTGCCGGTATGTCGTGCCATTGCGGCAGCGCCCGGTACTCGGATAGTTGCTCGTCCCACCAGGCCATGCGCTTCTCGTGCAGGCGATTGCCCAGTTCGCGCCCCACACGCAGCAGGCGCTCTTGGTAAGGCAGTTCATAGCGCAGGCCCTGGCGCTCTAGGGTCGGCGTCAGGTACCACTGCAGGCGCGACATCGGGACGGCGTAGAAGCCATGCTCCTTGAACCAGTCCAGACCATGCTCCTGCTTGCCGGCGGACAGCGTTACCGAGGCCGCGCGGCAGACCGCGTCCCAGATCTGTTCCGGCGCCGGTTCCCGCGCCGGATCCAGGCGATAGTCATAGCCTTCGCCCTTGAGCGGCGAGACGCCGGCGACGCCGCGGTTGAGTGCCGCGACATACGACTCGAGCAGGCCGGTACGCTTGGCAAGTTCCGTGCTGATCCAAGTGAAGTCGCGGGCCTCGCCCTGCGGTTCCACCGCCTTTTGCCGCAGCACCACGCCCTTGTAGTCCCAGAACTGCTCCATGTACTTTGTGCCGCCCATGCGGATCATCTGGGTGGACTCCAGATCCGTTGCCTCGGGGAGCAGCAGGTCGGCCATGTAGTTGGTTTCATCGACCGTACAAGCGAAGCAGACCAAGAAAGGGAAGCGGGCGACGATCTCGGCCAGCCGCCTCGTGTCCCAGAAGGAAATGGCCGGATTGGAGCGAAATACGATCCAAACCTCGGGCAACGTCGGCGTCGGCATATTCCAGTCCGCCGGCCGCTCCTGCTGGAACATCCAGGCCAGTTGGGTCGGGCCGAGGGCCTGGCTCCAGGCACCGTTGTGACCGACGATGGGCACCAGCGTCTGGTGCAAGTTGCGGGTTGACGGTGCCGATTGCCAGTGTTCCCTGTCAGTGGGATTGAAATGCTGCACCATGAAACCGTCTTCGCCGGGCTTGACGCTCAGATGTCGGTTGTCCTGGGGGCGGTTCAGCCGGACTGTGGTGCCAAGGAGGCCGCCGGGGTTCTCCAGCGCGCCTACCAGCGCCGCCAGCACGGTGCGGGCCCAGCAGCATTCGTAGGCGCCCCAGCCGTTGTTTACCGACTTGCCCAGCGTCACTGCCACCGGCCGAAGGGGCAGCGTCTGCCCGTCGATCTCGATGGTGGCGCCGATGCTGGCGTTGTCCAGATACTCGCCGGCAATGCGGCGGATGGTGGCCGCCGATACGTCGCAAACCATCGCCGCCCATTCCGGCGTGTACTTGCCAAATTGTTCGCACAGCATCTCGTAAGCGGTCGCGCCCTCCACGTCGAGGAATTCGCGACGAGCCCGGTCGGCGTCGACAACCACGGCGCGGGCGACGCGGTAGCGTCCGGCCACTGCGGGCTTTGCCCCCGGCGCGTCAAAGGCGACGGGCGTACCGGAGATTTCGTCCCAGACCAGCGGTTTGCCGCTGTCCGCATCACGCAGGTAAAGACCGTCGGGCGCCACCAGGTATGGCGAGGACGTGCGGTCACGCAGGAAAGAAATGTCGAGTTGTGCCAAGCCATGCTCGCGCACCAGGACATGAATCAGAGCAAACAGAAACGCCGCATCAGTCTTAGGCCGGATCGGCACCCATTCCGCGGAACAGGCACTTGTCACCGAAAGGTGCGGTTCCACCGCAACGCGCTTGTAGCCGCGCACACGCGCGTCGGCGTGGCGCAGCACCGCACAGGGCCCGCCCGTCACATCGACGTTGGCGCCGAGCGAGATGACGTAGCGCGCATTTGGCGTATCGGCGGCCACGGTGAAGGCGCGATGCCAGAACTCGCCGTACAGATGCTCGGAATGGACGCACTTGACGCCCTGACCCGAGCCAAAGCTGTAATCGATCGGGCCCCAGGCCGAAAGCCATGCGGGAAACGTGCCCATGTAGTTGGCCGGCGTGCCCCCGTGACCAAAGCTGGCGGCGACCCGCGGCAGCCCGGCTTCGTCGAGCAGGCCCTTGGCGCGGACGGCGTTGAGCTTGGCCGCTACCGTATCGAGCGCCTCCTCCCACGATATCGGTACAAAGCCGGGATCCTCGTTGCGCCCCTTGTTCGGATTGGTGCGCTTCATCGGCGTCAAAACACGATTCGGGTTGTAGGTCTTTTGCACCAGTCCATAGGCCTTGACGCACACCCGGCCGCGCGCCGGATGGATGTCCTCGGCGTCGAAGTTCGGCTCGATGTCGGTGGCAACGCCGTCTTCGACCTTGACCTTCATGAAGTCGGGCCCCGAAACGCAGTTGTAGCAGAACGTCGGGACGTGCTCGACCGTCTTGGCTTGCGACATTTCCCCTCTTGTCTCAGGAATAACTGCACTCGGGCTGCGCGTAGACGCCAGAGCGCTGATTGCGCAGGCTACCAATCAGTGTCAACCCCACTGCTTCGGCAACCCGTTCGGCGCGTCGTGTAACAGAACAACATATACGATACGGACCAACATACACGATACCGACGCATAGCCAATGACTTGGATCACATGGAAACCGTATAGTCAGGCAAAGGGCAATTGTCGTGGCGTGATACGGAAAACTGCGATACCGGCCCAAAACCTCTGTACCGTCGCCAGTGCACAGTGAGTGCGAAGCGACCAACGGATGGACCGGCAAGCACGCGTCGCGCCGTATCGGGACGAGTTGTCTAGTAGGGGGAAACCATGAAAAGCACCTTGGTTACGGGCTTGTCTGCAACGCAGCGCATTGCAATTGACACGCCGCGGACCATTGATTTCCTCGGCGAGGAGCTGCGCGTGTACGACACGCCGTCGCTACTCTATGACTTCGAGGTGGCCTGCCGCGAACTGCTGCTCGCGCACCTGGACAGCGGCGAGGACTCCGTCGGCAACAGCGTCAACATGAGTCACGTCGGCGCGACCTTGCGCGGCATGAACGTGACCATTACCGTGACCGTGAGCAATGTCGACGGGCGCCGTGTGAGCTTCGATCTGCTGGCAAAGGACGACGTAGAGGAGATCAGCCGCGGCAGCCATATCCGCTTTGTCGTCGATGTCGAGAAACTACGCGCCAAGGTAGCCGCCAAGGCGGCCAAGGTCGGCAAGTAAGCGGCGCTAGCGCCGCGCCGGCGGCGGTTGGACGCCGTCGCATAGCGCCCGAATGTCCTCGGGCACCGGCACGGCTTCGATGTCGGTTGGCTCGGACCCGACGCGCCGCACGAAGACGCGAATCTCCTCGCACACCACCAGCAGTTCGTCGCCGCGGAATATCTCGTGGTGCATCACGAAAGTCTTCCGTCGCCATTCCTTGATCGAAGAGCGGATCGCGAGTCGATCGCCCCAGCGCGCCGCCGCGATGAATTTCACGTGCAGATCCACCAGTGGTGTTCCGACAATGCCCGATTCGCGCTCCAATTCGTGCCATGGCGGCACGCCCGCTGCAATGAAGAACGCGTGGCCCGCGGCGTCGATCCAGCGCAGGAAATTGGGAAAAAAGACGATGCGTGCCGGGTCGCAGTCGCCGAACTCCACCTGGACCGGGAATACGCTTATATGACCCATGACAGGCGAACCCGTTGGCCTTGCATTAGCCAGCGAGGCGAAGGAGCAGCCGACGAATTAGGCTCACGGTAACCCGGCGTCGGTATAGGCTGGACGCGACCGTCGTTTCCATGATGTTGACTTGCTCCTCAAACCGTTTGTCCACCTGCGCCAAGAACGATTCGTCGAGCCGCTTGCCGCGCAGATTTTCCAGGCCACCGAGGCGCAAGGGAAACGAGTTGGTGCCGGTGCAGGCAACGCGCAGATCGTCGATGCATCCATCCTTGCAAAGGACCGCCACCGCGACCCCGGCAAGCGCAAAATCGATCGCTGCGCGCAGCCTCACCTTTTCGTACGCGACATGCCAGCCGGGACGCATCGGCACGTGAACCGCAACCAGCAATTCTTGCGGTGCGAGGTTGAGGAAGTTGATGCCGTCATCGGCGTACAGCTGTGCCAGCGGTGCGCGACGAACGGCGCCCGTCCCGGCAATCTCGACCTCGGCATCAAGGACCAGCAGGGCGGGGGCGAGATCGCCGCTGAACGCCGCAAAGCAGCGTGTGGCCTTGCGGGCAACGCGACAGCCATCGCCGAGCAGCTTCAGGCAATAGTTGTTGGCGCTGCGCCAGCTCTCGCTCTGGTTGTAGTAGCGGCAGCGGGTATCCAGGCAAAGGTTGCCGCCGACGGTTGCGGCCACTCGATGCGTCGGCCCGGCGATGCACAGTGCCGCCTGCGCGAGCACCGGTGCCCGGTCCAGCACCTCGGGGGATTGCGCCAGGTCCTCCAGAGTGGTCGCGGCGCCGATCCGAAGACCCTGTTCGGTGGCTCCGATCCCTGCCAGCCCGGCGACGCCGGACAAATCGATCAGGTCTCTGGCATCGACCAGGCCACGCCGCATCGCCGGCATCAGGTCGGTGCCTCCCGCCAGAAAGCGAGCGCCAGGATGCGCGGCCCGCAGGGAAATCGCGTCGCCGACACTGCGGGGACGATGCAGCTGGAATTCGGGCAGCATTTCCATCAGCTCACCTTTTCGTGCACGAGGGGTTGCGCTGCCGCAGAGGCATAGGCCGCCGCGGCGGCTTCTTCACGTTGCGCAATGATCGCGTCGAGCACGACCTCCGGGGTGATCGGCAATTGAGTGAAGCCGAACCCCGTGGCCTGCCGCACCGCGGCGGCGAAGGCTGCGGGAAAACCCGACAGCGGCCCCTCGCTGCCCTCCTTGGCGCCGAATGGTCCGTTGGGATCGATGGACTGCACGAGCTGCACGTCGATCGGCGGCGAGTCGAGGATCGTCGGAACCGCGTATTCGAGGATGTTGGCCGCCATGGGCTTGCCCTTGTCGAAACGCGTCTGCTCGGACATTGCCTGGCCCATCCCCATCGAGATGGCCCCCTGGACCTGGCCCTCGACGCTCAGTGGATTGATGGCGAAGCCGCAATCGAGCGCCACCCACACCTTTTCCGGCGTGATGCGACCCGTATCCGGATCGACGCTGACTTCGACGACCTGGGCCGCGTACGAGAATCCCATCGTCGAGCCGACCGCGCCGCCGCGTTGCTTGCCGCCCTGAAATTCGGGAGGGCAGGTGTAGGTTCCCTTGACGAACAAGGTGCCGGTGTCCACGAGCGACTGTGCGGCGACCTCGCCGAACGAGACCTCCTTTTCGGGCGCGACGCAAGAACGGTAGATCTCTCCTTGGCATTCGACCTGGGCCGGGGACACCTGCAGCCGCATTGCGGCGGCATTGATCAGGATTTCCTTCAGATTGCGCGCCGCCTGCAAAGCGGCGTTGCCCACCATGAAGGTCACGCGCGAGGAATACGATCCGTTGTCCTTGGGAGTAATGGCACTGTCGTTGGCGATCACTCGGATCCGGCGCTGGTCCACGCCGAGAACCTCGATCACGACCTGAGTGAGCACCGTCGATGATCCCTGGCCGATGTCCGAGGCGCCCGTGAGGATCGTGATACCGGCGTCGAAGTCGAGCTTGAGCACGACGGTTGCATGCGGCTCCCCGGTCCAGTGAACGGGCTTGGCCGAGCCGCTCACGTAGTGCGAGCAGGCAACGCCCAGGCCGCGCCAGCGGGGCATCTTGCCAATGCGCTCGCGCCAACCGCTCGCCTGCTCGACGCGGTCCAGGCATTGGGGCAAGCCGTAGGATCGCACTTGCAACCCGTTGATGGTCACCGTGGGCGCCTTGAGCAGGTTGCGACGGCGCACCTCGATCGGGTCCAGGCCCAGTTCCTGCGACATCGCGTCGAGCAGCGATTCAAATGCGAATCGCACATTCACGGTCCCGTGTCCACGCATTGCACCGCAAGGCGGTGTGTTCGTGTAGACGCGGTAGCCGCGGTAGCCGACCGCGGGAATCTCGTAAAGCCCATTGAGCATGGCGCCGGCATACAGGATCGTGATGATGCCGTAGCCGCCGTAGGCGCCGCCGCGTTGAACCACCTCGCACTCGCAGGCCGTGAGACGGCCGTCGCGCTGCATGCCGATCTTGATGCGAATGTCGCTCTCGGGACGGCCGCGATGGGTGAGAAAGGTCTCCTCCCGGCTGAGCTTGAGGTTCACGGTGCCGCCGGCCGCGCGGGCCAGGAGCGCGCAGATGATCTCGAAATTCAGCGTTTCCGTGCGGGCGCCGAATCCGCCGCCGATGAACGGCTTGATGACCCGCACGCGTGCCGTGTCCATGGCCAGGCATTGCGCCACCATGAGGTGCACGTAGTACGGAACCTGGGAGACCGTGTGCAGCGTCAGATGGTCTCGGGAAGGATCGTAGGTGGCCGTGGCCGCGTTCGGTTCCATGTGGACATGGGTGACCTCGGCGCAGTGATAGTTGTCCTCGCGGACCAGTTCGGCCTGGGCAAAGCCGGCGCCGAGGTCGCCGAATTCGTTGTGCACCTCGCGCTCGAGGTTGCCCGCCTTGTTGACGTGCAACGGGACCGCACCTGGCTTGCGGGCGTCCTTGGCGGAGAGATAGACCGGAAGTTCGCGCACTGTCAGGCGGATCAGCTTCAGGGCCTGCACGGCGGTGCGCTCGTCGCGCGCGGCGACCGCGGCGACCGGCTCGCCGAAATAGCGCACGCGCTCGCGCGCCAACGGATACTCGTTCTGGGAGATCGGCAGGATGCCGTAGGCCACCGGGCAATCGTCGCCGGTTACAACCGCCACCACGCCGGGCAGTTTGCGCGCCTCGCTCACGTCAAGATGGAGGATTTCCGCATGCGCATGCGGGCTGCGATAGATCTTTCCGACCAACCCTGCGGGCGCGAACAGGTCGGCCGTGTACTTGGCGCGACCGGTCACTTTTTCGACCCCGTCCACCAGCGGCCGGCGCGCGCCGACCCCCCCGTCCACCGCCTTCTTCATGCGTCCTCCTTCTCGGACAGGCTGGCGGCCTGAACCGACTCTATGATCTTGACGTAACCAGTGCAACGGCACAGGTTGCCGGCGAGCGCTGCGCGGATCTGCTCGACGGATGGATGCGGCACTCGGCGCAGCAGCGCCTCGGCGGTCATCAGCATGCCGGGGGTGCAAAAGCCACATTGCGTGCCGAGCTTCTCGTGGAACGCCTGCTGCAAACGCGACAGCCGGCCGTTGCGCGCGAGCGATTCGACCGTCTCGACGTGCTTGTCGGCGACCGTGGCTGCCAGCGTCAGGCACGCGAGACGAGGATCACCATCGACCAGTACAGTGCACGCGCCGCACTCGCCGCCGTCGCAGCCTTGTTTAGTGCCGGTCAACTGCAACTGTTCGCGCAGGTAGTCGAGCAGCAGCAGATTGTCGGCAACCGCATCTTCGCGGCGTTGCCCGTTGACGGTCAGTTTGATGATCGATTTCACTGGTTCACTCCTTGGGTAGTCTCGAACCGGAGCCGCCCGGGCGCCGGTCGGCAAGGTCGCAGCGCATTCAGGCGGCCGATCGTTGCTTCAGTACGTCGCACTTGCGTTGCAACTCTTCCCGGCTTTCGACATGCTGCGGATCTGGCACGATCGCCTTGACCGGACAGACCTTGACGCACTGGGATACGGGATGACGGCCGACGCACTCGGTGCAACGTTCGGGGTCGATGAGAAAGATCTCTTCGCCCGCGCTGATGGCATCGTTCGGACAGACGGTCAGGCACAGGTCGCAGACAATACATTTTTCGGTGATCAGCAAGGACACGATCTTTCTCCTATCTTGTTACTACCCCATTGGGCGCAGCGGGCGACAAAGTACCGGGACGACATGAAACGATGGCCCAGGCGGGCGCCACTTCCGGACGCAACGAAAGCGCCGTCGCGGCTCATCCCTGCTCCATCGGCGGGTCGGGGTCCTCGGCTACCGTCTCCTGCGCCGGATAGCGCTGCAGCCAGTCCTGCAACCAGCGCACATGCTCGGCCTCCTCGTCGGCCAGCTGGAGCGCCAGCTGGCGCACCGGGACCAGCCGCGCGCGGCCGGCGACACCGCGGTAGAACTCCTCCGCTTTGGCCTCATGCCCCAGGGCAAGGCGCACGGCCTCATGCGGGGAAAGCAAGTAGTGCACGGCGGCCAGATCCATCGCTTCGGGGCTTTCGGCACCCCTCCAGAGAAATTCCCAGGGCGCACGCTGCGGCAGCTCGACCCCGACGCACAGTTCCTGGATCTGCGTGACATGCCGGCTCTCGATCTGCGCCAAGCGGCGGAACAGTTCTTCGGCAGCGGTGTTGTTGTGGGTCGCCATCTGATCGGCTAGCTCGCCATAGCGCTCCTCGGCTTCGCGCTCGATCGTCAGCGCATGGGCCAGCAGCTCGGGTACCGAATGGATGGCGCGGCGGCGACCCTTGTTCGGGCCCTTGCTCGGACTCATAAGGCAAACTCCAAATCCAGCTCGGCAACGCTGCAGGGCTTGGTTGCCGCGTCGTGCTCGAAGACGGGGCGATTGCCCTTGAAAAGCACCTTGCCGACATTAAAGCCGTCGTCGGTCATCAGGCGGCGCGCCGCGCGCGCCGCGTCCCCGGTGAAATCGACGCTCGCGGTGCGAACCTGATCGCGCCACGCCTGCTGGTCCGGCCGGAAGGTAATGCATGGGCTCAGTACCTGGACCAGGGAAAAGCCCGGATGCCCGATGGCCTGGACGATGATCTGCGCGATGTTGATCGGATCGCTGCTGGAGACGCGGGCGATGAAGTTGGCACCCGAGGCAAGCCCGATCACCAGCGGCTGGAACGGATTGATCCGGGTGCCTTCCGGGGTGAGCTTGCTGCCTTCCCAGTCCGGCGCGGTGGTGGGCGAGGCCTGGCCCTTGGTCATCCCAT
>Ga0209415_10002102_pt1 | contig 37703 bp, 34 predicted proteins | sample PeaSoiSIISIP2007_FD_187696 | JGI IMG/M metagenome (GOLD analysis project Ga0209415, IMG submission 187696) | Peat soil microbial communities from Weissenstadt, Germany - SII-SIP-2007 (SPAdes) (version 2) | ecosystem: Environmental > Terrestrial > Soil > Wetlands > Peat | place: Germany...
CGACGAGCCGTAGCACAGGCCGAGCGCCGCCGATACCCACGGCGATTCGCGCTGGCGCAGGTATTGCTGCGCATCCTGCGCGAGCAGGCTGCCCATGCCGCGCGCGCCCATGTTGTCGGGCAGCCGCGCGCCCGACGATTCGCCGAGAAACACGAGCGGAATGCCGCGCGATACCGCGGCGCGTTTCATCTGGCCGATTTTCTTCATGTTGGTCGCGCTCGATGATGCGCCCATCACGGTGAAGTCGTTGGCGACGCACGACACGTCGCGGCCGTAAATTTTGCCGTAGCCGGTGATCTTGCCGTCGCCGGGACTTTTGTCGCGCGCTTCGGGGTAAGCCGAAGTGGCGAACAACCCCGATTCCATGAACGTGCCTTTGTCGAACAGATAGTCGATGCGCTCGCGCGCATTGAGGACGCCCGAGGCGCGGCGCTTGGCGAGCTTGTCCGGGCCGCCCATCGCGAGCGCTTTTGCGCGCCGTTGTTCCAGATCGTTCAGTAAGTCCTCAAATGCCATGTTTATTCCTGAAGCTTTGCCGCAAAGGACGCCAAGGACGCAAAGTAAAAAGCAAATCCAATATGTGAGTCGAGCAGCCCTGCATTTTTAAGTTTATTTTTCATGAATCGATTTCGCTTTTGTTCCTGACCTGGGTTTTCCTTGGCATCCTTCGCGTCCTTGGCGGTTAAAGATGTTTCAAGACGCTTCCGATGCTTCGACGCTGCGCGCGGCGTCGCCGGACTTATCGCAGGCGATCACGCGTTGCGTTTCCAGCCGCGCGATCTCGGCAGCCGACAATCCGGCAAGTTCCGTGAGCACGCGCCGCGTGTCCTGGCCGACGCGATGCCCGCTATGGCGGATCGCGCCGGGCGTCGCCGACAGCTTAGGCACCACATTGGCGACCGTCACCGTGCCCAGCTCATCATCGGGCACTTTAGCGAGCATGCCGCGCGCCGCGTAATGCGGATCGTTGAAAATATCGGCGACGGTGTAAATGCGCGCCGCCGGCACTTCGGCCGCGTGCAGTTTCTGCTCGGCTTCGGCGCAAGTGTGCCTGAGCGTCCAGCGCGCGATGATGCCATCGATCGCATCTTCGTTCTCGGCGCGTGAGAGCGCGGTCTCGAAGCGTGCATCGCCGGCAAGCGCCGGCTCGCCGATTGCGGTCGCAATGCGTTTGAATACCGCGTCGCTGGCAGCCGTGATATGGATGTACTGACTGTCGCCGGTTGGGTAGAGATTGTTCGGCGCATTGCCCGGCAGCCGCGAACCAGCGCGCATCGCGACGGTGCCGAGCTTCTCGTACGCCGGCACGTGCGGCTCCATGAAGCTGAACGCGCCTTCGTAGAGAGCGGCGTCGATCACCTGTCCCTGGCCGGTCTTGTGCCTCGCTTCGAGCGCAAGCATCGCGCCGAACGCCGCATAAAGTCCGGTGATGTAATCGGTGGTGGAGGTCGCAATGCGCCCGGGCGGGCGGTCGGGGTCGCCGGTGATGTGGCGCAACCCGCTCACGGCTTCGCAGATCACGCCGTAGCCGGGACGCTCGCGATAGGGGCCGGTCTGGCCGTAGCCGCTGATGCGGATCATGATCAGTCCCGGGTTCATGCGGGCGAGATCGTCGTAGCCGAGGCCCCACGTTTCGAGCGAGCCGGGGCGAAAATTCTCGATCAGGAAATCGCACTTGGCGGCGATCTTGCGGACGAGGTCCTGCCCCTGCGGCTTGCGAAGATCGATGCTGATCAGCGATTTGTTGCGGAAAATGCTCGCCGCCCACAGCGACTTGTTCCGGTATCGCTTGCCCATCGAGCGCACCGGGTCGCCGTCGGCGGCTTCGACCTTGATGACTTCGGCGCCGAAATCGGCGAACAGCCGGCCGCAGAACGGTCCGGCCACGGTCGAGCCGAGCTCGAGCACGCGGTAGCCGGCGAGCGGGCCGCGGTTCGGTGGGGTCGTTTGTTGTGCAGTCATCGGGCGCGCGTTACAACACGAAACTCCGGAAACGTTCGAGATATTCACGCGAGCTGCGAATGTTGGCGCGGCGCAGCTTTTCCGCCTCGAGCGCATCGCCTTTGCGCATCGCGGCAAGCACGGCGCGGTGCTGCTGCAAGCCTTCGGCGGCGCGGCCGGGCAGGATGATGATGCGGCGCTGAATCTCGCGCGTTTTGTCATTGATGCTATCCAGCATGTCGGCGAGCACGGCATTGCCGGCGGCCTCGATCATGCGGCTGCGCAATTGATCAAGGTTGACGATGTATTTCTCGAACTCGCCGCGATTGACGATGGCCTCCATCGGCCGGCCGAACAGCCGCACCAGGTCCTGCCAGGATTGCGGTTTGACCCGCTCGACCGCGAGCCGCACGCACAGGCCTTCGAGTGTTTCGCGCACGTCGTAGATCGCGAATACCTGCGACAGGTCGAGTTGCGCGACGACGGCGCCGCGGTTGGGAATGCGCCGGATCAGCCCGCGGCTTTCGAGCATGCCGAAAGCGTCGCGCACTTTCGCGCGCGAAACGCCGAATTCGCGCGTCAGCTCGCTTTCCAGCAGTTTTGCCCCCGGGGCGAGCCTGCGATGCGCGATGCGCTCGCGCAGGGCGTGCACGAGCGCGGCGGCGCCGGATGCGCGGGCAGGGGCGGGGCGGCTTCTGACCATCGCCGCATCGTAGAAGTTGACGACGAAAGTGTCAACAATATTGTTGACATTAGTCGGCATCGGCGTTTTCCGCGATAATGGCGGTTCGATGGCGGACGACGGCAGGCGGGAATGACCCATTCGCGATTTCGTGTCGGCTTCATGGGCCGGCCCATGCACCATTCTTTCGCGGACACGGCGGCGAAGCAGCCGGCGCTCGAGATTGTCACCCTGGGGCTCGAGCGGGCAGAGCCGGAGATCGCCGCGATGCTTGCCGGCTGCCATGGTTACTACGTGCGTGCATCGCGCGACGAATTGCCGCGGCCCTGGCATGTAACGCCTGATTTTCTGGGCCGCTTCCCGCGGCTCCTGATGGTGGCGAGCTACGGCGCGGGTTACGACACCATCGACGTCGACGCCTGCACCGCCGCCGGCGTGATCGTGGTGAACCAGGCTGGAGGCAACGCCGAAGGCGTGGCCGAGCACACGATCGGCATGATGCTCGCGCTGCTCAAGCGCATTCCCGAGGCGCATGCGCTGCTGCGCGCCGGCACGCTCGGGCATCGCGAGATGCTGATGGGCCGGGAGCTCGTCGGCCGCACCGTCGGCATCGTCGGCCTCGGCCACGTCGGCAGCCGCACCACCCGGCTCGCCAATGCATTCGGCTGCCGGGTACTGGCGGTCGACCCTTACCTGGATGCCGCGACTTGCGCCGCACGAGGCGCGCAAAAGACTGATTTCGCGCGACTGCTCGCCGAATCGGACGTTGTCACCGTGCATTGCCCGCTCACGCACGAGACCCGCGGCATGTTCGGCGCCGCGCAGTATGCGGCGATGCGCAAGGGCGCACTCTTCATCTCGACCGCCCGCGGCAGCATCCATGACGAAGCGGCGCTGCATGCGGCGCTCGTCTCGGGACATCTCGCGGGCGCGGGGCTGGACGTCTGGGAAAAGGAACCGCCGGCACCTTCGCATCCGCTGCTGTCGCACCCCGCGGTGTTGGCGAGCCCGCATACCGCAGGAGTCACGCATGAGAGCCGCGAGCGGGTGGCCACCATGGCCGCCGAAGCTTTCGCGCTCGCAGCGGAGGGCAAAGTGCCGCCGCGTCTGTTGAATCCCGCCGCGCTCGAACGCTACGCCGCGCGCTGGAGCGAGACGTTCACACGCGCCTGGCCCACGGGCTGAGCTTCAGCGCGCGCGTTTCCTGCGGCGTACTTTTTCTACGGTCGCGCGTTCGATCGCGTAATAGTCTTCGAGGCCGATCAGGTCTTCGACGCCTTTGCGGGCCGCGACGCATTCCGCATTGGTCATGCCTTTGTAGTCGCCGGTCCTCTTCAGTTCTTTCATTGCACGCGTCATATAGTGGAAATGCACGCAGATTGCGAGCGTCGCGTCGATGCAGCCCGCGTAGCCCATGTCCTCGAGCTGTCGGTAGCTGTAGAGTGGGCGGCCGTCGCGGGTGCCGCGGCTTTGCACATAGATCATCGGGGTTTTGCAGACTTGCGGCGTCTTTATGGCTTCCGCGGGCGTGCGCGGAAATATCAATCCCATGTCGGCGCCGGCTGCCGCGGCGGCGTTGACGCGCTTGACCGCTTCCTTGAATCCCTGCTCGCGGCACGCGTCCGAGCGCGCGATGATCACGAAGTCCTTGTCGGTTTGATCGCGTTGCTCGCAGGCGAGGCGGATCTTGTCGACGTACTCGTTGAGCGGGATGTTGTGCGCGATGTACGTATGGTAGTGCGCGCGCTTGGGAAACAGCTGGTCTTCGATGTGCACGCCCGCGATGCCGTGGCGTATGCATTCGCGCACCGTGCGCATCGTGTGCAGCGGCTCGCCCCAGCCCGCGCCCGCGTCCATCACGACCGGAATCCGCACGGTGCTTGCGATATTGGACGCGACTGCGATCTGCTCGGTCATGGTGAGCAGAGGCTCCGATATCGCCGACATGCCGCCGGTCACGAAGCCGCCGTTGTAAATAGTCTTGAAGCCGGCTGCCTCGACGATCCGCGCGGTGAGCGGATCGAATGCCGCGGGCAGTTCAAGGAATTCGCCGCGCTTGACGAGCGCGCGCAGCCGCGCGGCAGGTCTTGTTTTCATGTCAGGGACGCGGGATCAGTCGATTTTCGCGCCGGAGACCTGCACGACTTTCGCCCACTTCTTGATTTCTGCGTCGCGGTATCTGGCGAAATCCTGCACGGTGCCGCCCATCGGCTCGACGCCGACGTCGATAATGCGCTTGCGAAACGCCGGATCGGCAAGCAGCTTGTTGATTCCCTGATTGAGCTTCATGACGATGGCTTTCGGCGTGCCATGCGGCGCGAGCAAGCCGAACCACGCCGACGATTCGAGCCCCGGCATGCCGGCCTCTGCGGTCGTCGGTACGTTGGGCAGCGTCGACGAGCGCTTCGGCGCGAGCACCGCGATCGCGTGCACGCGGCCGGTGTTGACGTGCTGCCAGATGCCGGTAATCAATTGGAACATGACCTGCGTGTTGCCGCCGAGCAGATCCTGCGTCGCCTGCGCCGGCGAGTTGTAGGGCACGTGCGTCATCTGCGTGCCGGTCATCGATTTATAGAGTTCTCCGGCGAGGTGCATCGAGCTGCCGTTGCCGGTCGAGCCGAAGTTGAGTTTGTTCGGATTGGCCTTGACGTAATCCGTAAACTCCTTGAGCGTCTTGACCGGCACCGACGGATTCACGACGAGGATATTCGGCACGTTGCCGTACAGGATGACCGGCTCGAAGTCCTTGACCGGATCGAACGGCAGCTTCTTGTACAGGCTGATGTTGGTGACGAGCGCTCCCGAAGACGCCATTATCAGCGTATAGCCGTCTGGCTCCGCCTTGGCGGCCGCCGCCATGCCGATATTGCCATTGGCGCCAGGCCGGTTGTCGATCACGATATTCTGGCCGAGCTCCTTGCCGAGCGCTTCGCCGAGGATGCGCGTGATCGGGTCGATGGTGCCGCCGGGCGCGAACGGAATGATCAGCCGCACGGGTTTGTTCGGATAGCCTGCGGCCCGGTCTGCGGCGGCCGCCAGCGATGTCGCGGCAAGCAGCACAACGACGGCCGCAAATAATCTGCTGATCATGGTTGTCCTCGACTGTTCGGATGTCGGGATTGATTGTGCCTGAGCACGGCGAACGGGGTCAACCGCTTGACTTGCTGGGTGCGGGCAAGCAACATACCGCCGCAACTTTTTCCGCCGGGAAAGGCCGTTTATGAACAAACGAGAGCGTTTTGAAGCAGCCGTCAACGGCGGCGACGTCGATCATCCGCCGTGCACCGTGTGGGTCCACTTTGCGTCCGATTACCTTCCCGGCGAGGAGGCCGCGCGCCGCCACGCTGCGTTCGTTCGTCATTACGACTGGGACATCTGCAAGGTGATGCACGACTACCGCTATCCGCTGCCGCCGGGGCTGGAAACGCTCGAATCGCCCAGGGACATGCTGCGCTTCGAGAAAATGCCGGTGACGTCGCAGTGCTACGTCGAGCAGCTCAAGCTGATCCGCGCGCTGCGCGCGGACTTCGGTCCCGGGATCCCGATCGTCGACACTTTTTTCGATCCGTTCCAGCAGGTGCTGCGCAAAGTCGGCTTCAGCAAGTCGCAACTGATTTACGGCAACCCGCGCGAAGCGCTGCACATGCTCGACGCCGTCACCGAAACCGTGTGCGGCTACATGCACAAGCTGAAGACAGCGGGCTGCGACGGCGTGCTGTATTCGATCAACGGCGCGATTGCGCCGCCCGGCGACCGCGGCATCGACGACGCAACGTTCAAGACCTTCCTGCGGCCGTTCGATCTGCGCGTGCTGCAAGCGATGCATGGCATGGTTCGCATCCTGCACGTCCACGGCACGCACGTCGATATGCGGCGCGTGCTCGACTATCCGTGCGAAGTGTTCAGCGTCTCCGACCGCCTGCAAGGCAATCCCTCGCTTGCCGAGCTGCGCAAGATGACAGGCAAATGCCTGATGGGCGGCATCAACGAGCACAAGGTTCACGAGCGCTCGCTGCCCGAGCTGCGCGATGAGATGCGGGATGCATTGAAGCAGGCCGGCAAGCGCAAGTTCATCATTGCGCCCGGCTGCACGAGCGCGCCGCAAACGCCGCAGCACATCTGGCAATGCGTGCGCGAGACCAGCCGCGCATTCGCCGGCGCGTAGCCGTAAGCCGGCGCGCCGGGAAGGCGCTCTCGTATGGCACAATAGCTGTTCCACCCCACGGACAGCCTATGCGTGTAGCGATCCTCGGCGGCGGCACCATCGCCCGCCTGTTTCTCGAGCACATCAAACACGGCGATCTCGGCGACGCCGAGATCGTCGCGCTTGTCGGGCGCAGCGATAAATCGCGCGGCAAGCCGCTGGCGAAAGAATTCGGTGTCGCTTACGTCATCTCGCTTGCGGGCCTGCTCGAACACAAGCCCGATGCCGTGGTCGAAGCGGCGTCGCACGCAGCGGTGCGTGAATACTGCGGGCCGCTGCTCGATAAAGGTATCGCGGTGATCGTGCTGTCGTGCGGTGCGCTATGCGACGATGCGCTGCGTGCGCGGCTCGAAGCGGGCGCGAGCAAAAGCGGCGCGCTGCTGTATGTGCCGTCGGGCGGCATCGGCGGGCTCGATGCGCTGAAGGCGGCCTGCATCGCCGGCGTCGATGCGGTCGAGATCGCCGTCACCAAGCCGCCCGCGGCATGGCGGGGGATTCCGTACGTCGAGAAGCTGAAGGTCGACCTTGCCAATCTGCGCGAGCCGGAAACGCTGTTCGACGGCCCGGCGCGCGAGGGCGTGCCGCACTTTCCGGCCAACGTCAACATCGCGGCGGTGCTGAGCATGGCGGGCATCGGCTTCGACCGCACGCGCCTCAAAGTGGTTGCCGACCCGGCGCTCAAATACAACACGCATTTCATCACGATCAAAGGCAGGACCGGCAACATCAGCATCAAGCTCGAAAACGTGCCGGCGCCGGAGAACCCGAAAACAGCATGGCTTGCGTGCTACAGCGCGCTCGCCGCGCTGAAGCATATGACCGCGCGGACGCGTTACGGGACATGAAGCCGGCCAACCTTCTCATCATCATGTCCGACGAGCACAACCCGAAAGTCATGGGTTGCAACGGGCATCCGCTGGTAAAAACACCCAACATCGATGCGCTGGCGGCGGGCGGCACGCTGTTCACCAGCGCGTACACGACTTGTCCGGTGTGCGTGCCGGCGCGCGCGGCATTCGCCGTCGGCAAATACGTGCATCAGATCGGCTACTGGGACAACGCCGACGCCTACGAGGGCGCGATCCCGAGCTGGCACCACCGGTTGCGCAGCCGCGGCCACCGCGTGGTGTCGATCGGCAAGCTCCATTTCCGCGGCCTCGACGGCGACGACAACGGCTTCTCCGAAGAAATCATCCCGATGAACATCGTCGAGGGCAAAGGCGACCTGATGGGGCTGGTGCGCAACGATCTGCCCGAGCGCGGGTTGTCGTGGAAAATCGCCAAGCTCGCCGGCCCCGGCGAGACGTCGTATACATTTTACGATCGGGAAATCGCGACGAAGGCGCAAATCTGGCTGCGCGAAGAGGCGCCGAAATACCGCGACCAGCCATGGGTGCTGTTCGTGTCGTTCGTGTGCCCGCATTTCCCGCTGATCGCGCCGGCGGAGTTCTATTACCAGTATCCGCTCGACCGGATGCCGCTGCCCAAGCAGTACGCGCAAAACGAGCGCCCCGATCATCCGTATCTGAGCGATTACGCCGGCAGTTTCGTTTACGACAAGTATTTCGACGCGGAAAAGCTCAAAAAAGCGGTCGCGGCCTATTATGGCCTGTGCACGTTTCTCGACGACAATATCGGGAAAGTATTGCGGACGCTCGATGCGACCGGCCTTGCCGCGAATACGCGCGTGCTGTACACCTCGGACCACGGCGACAACCTCGGCGCGCGCGGATTGTGGGGCAAATCGACGATGTACGAGGAAGTCGCGGGCGTGCCTCTGATCATCAAGGGCCCCGGCATACCGCAAGGCGTGAAAGTGAGCGAACCGGCGAGTCATGTCGATACCTACCCGTTCATCATGGAGTGCGCAGGCGAAGACCGGCCGGAGATGTACGACGGCCATCCCGGACAGTCGCTGTACAAGCTCGCCGCCGGAACGAAACCGGATCGCAACGTGCTGTGCGAGTACCACGGCATGGGCTCGACTACCGGCGCGTTCATGATCCGCGAAGGCAAATTCAAGTACGTGCATTACGTCGCGTACCGGCCGCAATTGTTCGATCTCGAGGCCGATCCCGAGGAGCTGCGCGACCTGGCAGGCGATCCGGCGCATGCGAAAGTGGTCGAAGAATGCCGCGCGCGGCTGCTCAAAATCTGCGATCCGGCCGAAGTCGACGCGCGCGCGAAGCGGCGTCAGGCCGAATTGCTGGAGCAAAATGGTGGACGCGCCGCGGTCATCAAGCGCGGCGACCTGGGCTTCACGCCGCCGCCCGGCTATCCGATCGTTCTGGGCTGAGGACAGATCATGAAACTTGCGTGGATTGGACTAGGAGTCATGGGCTACCCGATGGCGGGGCACCTCGCGCGCGCCGGCCACGATGTCGCTGTCTACAACCGCACGCAGGTCAAAGCCGAAAAGTGGGTCAAGGAATACGGCGGGCGCACGGCGCCGACGCCACGTGCGGCGGCACAGAACGCGCAAATCGTATTTTCGTGCGTCGGCAACGACAGCGATCTGCGCCAGGTCACGCTCGGTCCCGACGGCGCGTTCGCGGGAACGCAGCGCGGCGCGGTCTACGCCGATCACTCGACGGTGTCGGCCAACGTGTCGCGCGAGCTCGAGCAGGCTGCGCGCGCCGGCGGCTTCAGCTATCTCGATGCGCCGGTTTCGGGCGGCCAGGCCGGCGCCGAGAAGGGCATCCTCACCATCATGGTCGGCGGCGACGCGCAGGCGTTCGCGACGGCGCAGCCGGTGATGGCGCATTACGGCCGTGCAGTGACCCTGATGGGGCCGCCCGGCTGCGGCCAACTCACCAAGATGGTGAACCAGATCACGGTCGTCGGCCTCGTGCAGGCGCTCGCTGAAGGGCTCAACTTTGCGGTGCGCGCCGGGCTCGACGCGAAAAAAGTCATCGAGGTGATCTCGAAAGGCGCGGCGCAGTCATGGCAGCTCGAAAACCGCGGCCCGACCATGGTCGACGGCAAGTACGACTTCGGCTTCGCGGTCGACTGGATGCGCAAGGACCTGCAGATCTGTCTCGATGAAGCACGGCGCAACGGGTCTTTGCTGCCGTTCACGGCGCTGGTCGAGCAGTATTACGGCAAGCTGCAGGAAAAAGGCTGCGGCCGGCTCGACTCGTCGAGCCTGATGAAGCTGCTGACGGAAAAGTAATGGCCGCCATCACGCCCATCCCGGCCGCGACAGTGACGCTGGTGCGCGACGGGCCGCTGGGGCTCGAAGTGCTGATGATGCGGCGCAACCTGCAATCGGCATTCGTCCCGGGCAAGTACGTGTTTCCGGGCGGCTCGGTCGACGATTCGGATTCCGCTGCCGCCATGTATGCGCGGTGCACCGGGCTCGACGACGCTGCGGCAAGCAAGCGGCTGGGCGTTGCCTCGCACGGGCTTGCCTACTGGATCGCAGCAATCCGCGAAACGTTCGAAGAAGCGGGGCTGCTGCTGGCGCGTGACGCCGCCGGCATGGCGGTTGATCATGCGCGCGCAGCAGCGCTTTCCTGCCATCGCAACGCGGTCGCTGCGGGAGAGCTCGCCTTCGACGCTCTGCTGGATAAAGCGGGCCTGTTCCTGGCTGCGGACGAACTCATCTACTTCAGCCACTGGATCACGCCGGCGGGAGCGCCGCGGCGCTACGACACGCGGTTCTTCGTCGCGTCGGCGCCGGCCGGGCAGGAGCCCGTGCACGACAACGAGGAGACGATCGAAAGCGTTTGGGTGCGGCCGCGCGAGGGCGTCGAGCGCTACCTGAAAGGCACGTTCAAGATGCTGACGCCGACCATCCATACGCTGCGGCTGTTCGCCGAGCACGAAACTGCATTGGCGCTTATCGATGCGCTGCGCGCGCTGCCGGAGGTCCCCACGATCGCTCCCCGCATCGGCAAGAACGGGCGCCGCATCATGCCGGGCGAGCCGGGCTACGAGGATGCGGCCGCGTACGAGGGCAAAGTGCAATGGCGGTGATCGTTCCCGGTGAAGTCGTGCGGATCTCGCCGCTGGTGCGTCGCGTGACGGCGCCGAATCCGGGCATGATGACCGGACCCGGCACCAATACTTATGTCGTTGGCACCCAGGCGCTGGCGCTGATCGATCCCGGGCCCGAGGACGACGCTCATTTGAAGGCGATGCTGGCGGCAGCCGGTGGTCGCTTGCGCTGGATCCTGTGTACCCACACCCACGTCGATCATTCGCCCGGCGCGCGCGCGCTCAAAGCGGCGACTGGCGCCGAGGTGATAGGCATGCACGCGCCGCCGCACGGCAACCAGGATGCGGGATTCGCGCCAGACCGCGCGTTCGGGCACGGCGACGCGCTCGATGGCGGCGATTTCACGTTGCGCGCCGTGCACACTCCGGGCCACGCGTCGAACCATCTGTGCTATTTGCTCGAAGAAGAGAAGCTGCTGTTCACCGGCGACCACATCATGCAGGGCTCGACGGTGGTGATCAATCCGCCCGACGGCGACATGGCTGCGTACCTCGATTCGCTTGAAGCGCTGCTCGCGCTCGATATCGCGCACATCGCTCCGGGGCATGGCCACCTGCTCGACAAACCGCACGCCGAAGCCCGGCGCTTGATCGCACATCGTTTGCAGCGGGAGCGGAAGGTAATCGATGCATTCGCAGCGAATAACCCCGCGACGCTCGACGAACTGTTGCCGATCGTTTATTCGGACACGCCGCAGCGGCTGCACCCGGTCGCGCGCCGCTCGCTGCACGCGCACTTATTGAAGCTCGAGCGCGAGGGCAGGGTGTGGCAGCAGGGCGAGCGCTGGAAACTGCGTTCGTAAAAATAAAAAAGAGGCCAGGCTCGATAAATTTAAAAGCCCGCGCGAAGCGGGCTTTTTGCCGGCGCGTGATAGCGACGCGAATAATTACTGGATCGTCGGAATGTTCGCATCCTTGACGACCTTGCGCCACTTCGGGATGTCGCGCTTCAGCACGTCGCGGAACTGCTCGGGCGGGCCGCCGGCGGGCTCGAGGCCTTCGCCTGCCATGCGCTCCTTCATGTCAGGCGTCTTGAGGGCCTTGGTGATCTCGCTGTTCCAGCGCGTGACGACCTCTTTCGGCAGGCCTTTCGGGCCCCAGCACGCATACCACAACGCGGCTTCGTAGCCGGGAACGGTTTCGGCGACGGTCGGCACGTCCGGCACGGCGGCGTTGCGCTTCGCTGTCGTCACCGCGATGCCGCGCAGTCGGCCCGTTTTGACCTGCGGCACCATCGACGGCATGCTGCCGAAGATGAGCTGAATCTGGCCGCCGAGCAGATCGGTCAGCGCCGGGCCGGTGCCCTTGTACGGCACGTGCGTCATCTTGACGCCGGCCATCAGGTCGAAGAGCTCGGTCGCGAGGTGCGTGATGCCGCCGGTGCCGGTCGAGCCGTAGTTGAGCGCACCGGGTTTGGCCTTGGCGAGCGCGATCAGCTCCTTGATCGATTTCGCCGGCACGCTCGGATGCAGCGAGACCATGAATCCGGTGTCGCCGATCAGGGAAATCGGCGTGATATCGTTGAGCGGGTCGTACGAGAGCTTGAAAATCGCCGCGTTGGTCGAATAGCTCGCCGACACCATGATCAGGGTGTAGCCGTCGGGCGCCGCGCGCACTGCGGTTTCGACGCCGATCGTGCCGCCGCCGCCCGAGCGATTGTCCACCACCACCGACTGGCCGAGTGCTTCGCCCAGCTTCTGTGCGAGAGCGCGCGCGACGATGTCGGTGCCGCCGCCGGGTGCGAACGGCACGAGCAGCCGGACCGGCTTTGTCGGATAGTTCTTTTGCGCAAGCGCGCAATCTGTAAAAAATGCGGCCGCGAACGTCGCCGTAACCAACGTCGCGGCGATAACCGTGCTACGAGTGTGCAGCATGTCGACTCTCCAGAAAGTGACTTCTCTTGCGGAAGCTCGAGTTTGAATTCGGTACCGCGTGCTGCGGGCTTTCAAGCCGCCGTGCGCTGCGCATGCGGGCCGGCGAGCGCGTCGAGGAAGCCGCGTACGGAATGCTGCTCGATGCCGAGCGCGATTGCCGCGATGCGGTCGGTCGGCAAATCCGGGTTGATGCCGCGGAATTTCTCGGTGACGCCGCGCGCGTCGATCGGCGCGTGCACCGAGCCGGTCGGGTTCATGACGTCGGCGCGCTCCCATTTGCCGTTCATCTCGGCGGCGACCCAGCCGGGGAAATCCTTGGGATAAAGCTTGTCGAGCTCGGGATCGGGCACGAGCTCGATTTTGCCCGCGAGAGCGGTGATTTTGGGATCGGCAAGCTTGGCGTCGCTGAACTGCTGCGGCAGCGCCTGGCCTTCGATCAGTGCCGCCGCGACGCAGTAGCGCAGGCTCATCTGGGCGTTGAGCACGGAGCCCGGCGCGTAATCGAAACCGCATTGCACGTCGACGACTTTGGCGGTGCCCACGCGCACGCGCCGCCTGGTGTCCCACGGTGCGCCGAGCTTCTTGCGCAGGGCGAGCGCAGCATCGATGTAGGAATGCGTGCTGCCGCAGCACGAGTAGGGCTTGATCGAGGTTTTGTCGAGGTGATACACCGCGCCGAGGTCCCTGGTGAGCGGCGCCGGGTCGGACGCATCGGAAAACGCTTTCAGCACGCCGCCGTCCGCGAATTCGTAAATCTGCGTCGGCCCCGTGAAGCCCAACTGCGCGAGCTCGGCTGCGAGCACTCCGGAATGCGCGGCCTTGCCGGCGTGGAACCGTTTGCTCATGGTGCCGTCGGCGTTGAATGCCCACAGGCCGGCGCCCTGGGTGCCGGCGAGTCCGAGCGCCCACGCCGTCTGCTCGGTATTGAGCTTCAGCAGCGATGCGCAGGCGGCGGCGGCGCCGAACGGGCCGCATACGCCGGTCAGATGCCAGCCGCGCAGGCGCGCTGCGGACGGATTGAGCGCGAGGCTCGAGCGGATCATCACTTCGTAGCCTGCCGCAATCGCAGTAACGAGCTCGGTGCCGGTGCTGTTCAGCTTTTCCGCCACGGCAATTGCGGCGGGCACGACGACTGCGCCGGGATGCAGTTTGGCGTTGTGGTAATCGTCAAGCTCGAAGGCGTGCGCCGCGGTGGCGTTGACGAGCGCGGCGTCGGTCGTGCGCAGCGACGGCTGCGCTTCGCCCCACACGCGGGCTTCGCCGGCGCCGGTCGTGCCGCGCCGGGCCCATGTCAACAGCATCTGCGCCCACGGCGTGCAGTAACCATAGACGCCGGCGCCGACGGTGTCGAGAATCGCGATGCGCACGACTTCGCGCGTGCGCTGCGGCAGGTCGTCGTAAGCGAGGTTCGCGACCCAGTTGGCCAGTTCGCGGGTCGGTGCGGCGACTGCGCGGCGGTCGAAATTCATGGTGTGATTCTCCTCGATGAGAGCGTTCGGCCGGCGTCGATGCAGTGACTGTCGTCTGCCGGATGAATGTGCGAATACAGGTATTGTAAATTGATGCCGGCAGGATGTCATTTCGCTTGCTGCATGCAGGCCTCTGCCTTGACAGCGGTTCGCGCCCGCCCGCATACTCGGGTTCATATTCCGGATCGGCAACGGTTGAACAATATTCGCCGATCCGCGGCCAGTTCCCCGGCAGTTCCGCAACGATTCTGCTGACTTCAACAATGCCAGGAGCAATGCATGAATGATTTTGACGTTATCGTGGTCGGCGGCGGCAACGCCGCATTTGCGGCGGCGGTGTCGGCCACAGAACACGGCGCGAAACGCGTGGTAGTGCTGGAAAAGGCGCCCAAAGCGCAGCGCGGCGGCAACACGCACTTCAGCGGCGCGGTGTTCCGCCACGTCTTCAACGACGTCAAGGAGATCGACCGGTTCGTGCCCGACGCGGAGGAAAAATACCCGGGGTTTCACACCGGCGTCGAGCCTTATCCCAAGCAGGCGTTTCGCGACGACCTGATGCGCGTGACCGACGGCCGCAGCGACCCGGAGCTCTCGGCGATCCTGATCGACAACTCGTACGCTGCGATGTGCTGGCTGCAGGAATCCGGGCGCATGAAGTTCGAGCTCGCGCATTCGGTGATGGGCATCCGGGTCGGCGGCAAGATCAAATGGCCGAAAGGCGCAATCGTGCGCACCGTGCACGAGGGCGTCGGGCTGTCGCAGACGTGGTTCGAAACGGGGGAGGCCCGTGGCCTCGAGATTCGCTATGAAACGGGCGCGCTGCGGCTCACGCAGGGCGAAACCGGCCGCGTGAACGGCCTGGTGGTGAAGGGTCCCGATGGCATCGCAACGCTCGCCGCCAAAGCGGTGGTGCTCGCCTGCGGCGGCTTCGAGACCAATCCGGAATGGCGCCTGCGCTATCTCGGCGCGCCCTGGGACCACGCGAAGGTGCGCGGCTCCAACTTCAACTACGGCGACGGGCTCAAGATGGCGCTCGACATCGGCGCCATGCCGTGGGGGCACTGGAGCGGTTGCCACGCGACGCCGATCAACGCCGAGGCGCCGGATTACGGCAAGCGCGAGCTTACCGACAAGACCAACCGTTTGTCGTACCCGTACGGCGTGATGATCAACGTCGAAGGCAGGCGCTGGGTCGACGAAGGCGCGGATTTCAATTCGTATACCTACGCCAAGTACGGCGGGGCGATCCTCAAGCAGCCGAAGAGCCTCGTTTACCAGATATTCGACAGCAAAGTGCTCGACATGCTCGAGCCGCGCTATTCGAGCAGCGAGCCGTTCAGGTCGGATACGCTCGAAGGACTCGTCAAGCAGCTCAAGGTCGATCAACGCGAGGCCATGAAATCGCTGCACGAATACAATGACGCCGCACGGGCCGGCGGTCCGTTCAATCCGGCGATACTCGACGGCCTGTGCACCGAAGGCATCGAGCCGGCCAAGACGAATTGGGCGCAAAAGCTCGACAGGCCGCCGTACGTATCGTGGCCGGTGACGGGCGGCATCACGTTCACGTTCGGCGGATTGAAAATCACCAAAGATGCGCAGGTGGTCGGCACCGACTGGAAACCGATACCGGGGCTTTACACCTGCGGCGAGATGGTCGGCGGGCTTTTTCACTACAACTATCCGCTCGGCACCGGCCTCATGTCGGGCGCGGTGTTCGGGCGCATCGCCGGCAGAAGCGCGGCGCTTGCGTGATCCTTCCGCCGCTAGGGAACCTCTGATTTATCGTCATGCCCGCGTAGGCAGGGCATCCAGAAGAATTTGAATCTCCCGGGTTCCCGCCTGCGCGGGAACGACGAAAGTGCCATTTTTCAGACCTTCCCTAGTCGGCTTTGGCTCCCGATGCCTTGATCACCCTGGCGTATTTCGGGATTTCGCTCCTGATGAAGGCCGCGAATTCGTCGGGCTTGTTACCGACGGGTTCCGCACCCAGGGTCGCGAGCCGCTCTTTCATGTCCGGCGTATGCAGGATCCGCACGATTTCGGTGTTGAGCCGGGTGACGATAGCGGGCGGCGTGCCGGCGGGCGCGAACACGCCGAACCAGGTGCTGATGTCGAATCCGCGCAGCCCCGATTCGCTGATGGTCGGCAGTTGCGGCAGCAGCGGCGATCGCTTCAACGTAGTGACCGCGATCGCCCGCACGCGGCCGGTCTTGATGTTGGGCAGCGCGGAGGACATGTTGTCGAACATCAGCGATACATGGCCCGCGAGCAGGTCGATCACCGCCGGCGCCGCGCCTTTGTAGGGTATGTGCACCATGTCGACGCCGGCCATGCTCTTGAACAACTCACCGGCGAGATGACCGGCGCTGCCCGTGCTGCCGGAAGCGAAATCGAGCTGCCCGGGTTTCGCCTTGGCGATGGCAATCAGTTCTTTCACGTTGTTCGCCGGCACCGACGGATGCAGCACCAGCACGTTCGGCACTGAAGTGATCAGTGTAATCGGTGCGAAATCCTTGACCGGATCGTACGGCAGTTTGCTGTAGAGCGTGACGTTGATCGCGTGCGTGCTGACCGCCCCCATTAATATCGTGTAGCCGTCGGCGGCGGATTTGGCGACGAAATCGGCGCCGATGTTACCGCCCGCGCCGGGGCGGTTGTCGACGATCACCGGCTGTCCCCAGCTTTTCGTGAGTTCCTGGCCGATCGACCGTGCGACGATGTCGAGCGGGCCGCCCGCCGGGAACGGCACGACAAAGCGGATCGGCTTCGACGGATAATATTGAGGTGAAGCAGGCATCGCAACACCGAGCAGCACAGCAAGCGCGGCGCAACGTACTGCCACAGACATGTGACTAGACCGCGTAGCCGGGGTCTTCGCGGTCGAGTTTTCTCAAGAGCGCGGCCCACACCAGCCTGCCGCCTTCCGACTGGCCGCCTTTGGAGTAAATCTGCCGGCCCTGATCGATTGCGTGGTCGATAATTTCCCGTGGCAGCGGATTCAATTCGGCGCCGCCCGTCATCGCATGAATCTGGAACTTGCATGCGCGCTCGAGGCGGTACATCCGGTGGAACATTTCGCCGACCGTCGCGCCGACCGTCAGCGTGCCGTGGTTGCGCAGGATCAGCATGCCGCCGTCGCCGAGCGACTTGACCAGCCGCTCGCGCTCGGTCAGATCGAAGGCGACGCCCTCGTAATCATGGTAGCGCACGAGATTCAACGCGGTCAGCGCCATCTGCGTGGCCGGCAGCAGCCCGTTTTTCTGCGTCGATACGCCGACGCCGCAGGCGGTATGCAGATGCATGACGGCATCGGCGTCGTGCTTGGCCATGTGGATCGCGCTGTGGATCGTGAAGCCGGCCTGGTTGACGTTGTACGGCGAGTCGGACAGCTTGTTGCCGTCGACGTCGACCTTGATCAGCGAGGAGGCGGTGATTTCCTCGAACAGCATGCCGTAGGGGTTGAGCAGGAACTGATCGCGCGTGCCCGGCATGCGGCACGAGATGTGGGTGCCCAGCAGGTCGGTCCAGCCCATCAGCGCGGTCAGCCGGTAGGCCGCGGCGAGCTCGACGCGTGCCCGCCATTCGGCAGGCTCGATGCGGTTGCGAACAGCCTTGAGTTTCGGTTTGCCTCCCGTACGCAGCCGCGTGACGTTCGATTTTCCGGATACCGTTTTCATCAATTCATGCCCCCATAATGGATTCCGGATTGTAACCAAATTAAGGCGGGCTGCAAGCGCTGCGGACGAGGGGTAGACGGGCATTTGATATACTCGCGCCTTCCCTGCTTCGCAGCGACCATGAGCTACCAAAGCGCTTTCAATATCGAAGATCTGCGTCGGATCGCGGAAAAACGCCTGCCGCGCGTCGCTTACGATTTCCTTGCCGGCGGCGTCGAAGACCACGTGTCGGTGAACAATAACCGCGCGGCGTTCGAGCGCATCCGGTTGCGGCCGCGCACGCTGGTCGACGTTTCGGGACGCTCGCAGCAGGTCAGCGCGTTCGGCAAGCAGTTCAACAGCCCGTTCGGCATCGCGCCGACCGGCGCCGCTGGACTTTACGGTTTCGCCGCCGACATCGCACTCGCGCGCGCCGCGCGCGCCGCCGGAATTCCGTTCGTGCTGTCCACCGCGTCGTTCGAGCCGCTCGAAAAGGTGGCGCGGGAAGCAGCGGGCGGCACGCTGTGGTTCCAGCTCTACATGTCGAAGGACCGTGAACCCGCGCAGAAGCTCGTGACGCGCGCGCTTAACGCCGGATACGAAGCGCTGGTCGTCACGACCGATTTGCCGGTGCAGCCGAACCGGGAATACAACCTGCGCAACGGCTTCACGATTCCGTTCAGGCTGAACTTCGCCAACATGATCGACGGCGCGCTGCACCCGCGCTGGCTCATCGGCGTATTTCTGCGCACGCTGCTCGACTCCGGCATTCCGCGCTTCCAGAACCTCGACACCAACGTCGGCGGCCGCATCATCGCCAAGCCGATGAATGAGTTTCGCGCGAGGCGCGAGGCCCTCAACTGGGACGATTTCCGCTGGCTGCGCGAGCTGTGGCCGCACAAGCTCTTCGTGAAGGGCATCATGCGTGCCGACGACGCGCTGCTCGCCGCGCAGCACGGCGCCGACGGCGTGTTCGTCTCCAACCACGGCGGTCGGGCGCTCGACGGCGCGCTCTCTCCGATCGAAGCTCTGCCGGAAATCCGCGCCGCGGCAGGCAAGCGCCTGTTACTGATGCTGGACAGCGGGATCCGCCGCGGTTCCGACATCGTGAAAGCGCTCGCGCTCGGCGCCGACATGGCGTTCGTCGGGCGCGCGACGCTCTACGGCATCGCGGCCGGCGGTGAAGCCGGCGCGCAGCACGCCATCGGCATCCTGCGCTCCGAAGTCGACCGCGTATTGGCGCTGCTCGGCTGCCCGTCGGTTCGCGAGCTCGGCACGGATTATCTTTGGCATCCGGAACTGGCATCGGCGCCGGCGGCGGCCGGTAATATCGCCGACATTTCGCAGATGCGCGCGGTGTGATGCCGGCCGCGTCATCCTGATGGCAAAATCCCGTCGCCTGTGATAAAACCTGACCGTGCCGAATAACCAGCGATCAGCCCGGTTTGCCGCCTGGCTTGCGATACTGGGCATCGCGCTCAACGCGCTGTGGCCGCTGCTCGCCAATGCGAGTCCGCACCCTGATTCCTTCCGCGCCGAAATATGCTCGCTGAGCAATCTCAAGGCACCGCACGGGATAAGTGAAACCATTCCTCCCGCACAATTGCCGGCCGAAGAACATCCGCTAACGCATTGCATGTTTTGCGCGAGCGGCGTCTGCAGTCCGCCATTGACGAGTGCGTCGTTTATCGTTGTTGTCCCTGTTGCAACCGAAAATCTCAAGCCTTACGCGGCGGATTCCTGCTCAAGTATTGCAGTTACCTGGCTCCTCGCGCCGTCGCGCGCCCCGCCGGTCCTTCCCCTGATCTGACGCTTCAAGCAGCCGCGGCTGGTGCGCGGCGTTTGCGCAGAACACTCACGTCCGCCTCTGAATGCGCGGGACATTTCCCGGCGCGGCGGGCGTCGAGTTTTAAGGAGGGAAACACCGATGAAGTCAGTCATTATGGCGCTGTCTACCGCGCTTGCGTTGCTTTGCGCGGCCGCGGCCTGCGCGCAGGTCACGGTCGGCAATCCGTGGGTACGCGCGCCGGTTCCGGGACAACCGGCTGTCGGCGCCTACATGGAAATTACCAGCGCACGGACCAGCTACCTGATCGGCTGCAAGTCTCCGCTGTCCCGATCGGCCGAGGTCCACGAAACGACGATGGAGAGCGGCGTCATGAAAATGCGTCCGGTCAAAGCGATCGAATTGCCTGCCCGCCAGACCATCGAACTCAAGCCGGGCGGTTACCACATCATGCTGGTCGGTCTGAAGCAGCCGATCAAAGAGGGCGACACGGTACCGCTCACGCTCATATTCGAGAGCAAGGACAAAACGCGTGAAACCGTGGAAGTTAAAGCACCAGTGCGTGCGTTCGATGCGGCACAGGGCATGCAGAATATGCACTGACCCGGCGTTGTAAATAATCCGTTTCGCATGGTCGACATCAACGGGGTACATTTCTGGGAGCATCAACATGAAGAATCGTCATGAAACAAGGACCTTGAGTGCGGCCGCAGCCACGTTCATTCTGGCTGCCGCTCCTCAAGCGGCGCAGGCGTGCGCGACCTGCGGATGCAGCTTGAGCTCCGACTGGGAGACGCAGGGATATTCCGCAGTGCCCGGCTGGAAGCTGGATATGCGCTACGACTACCTCAACCAGAACCAGTTGCGCAGCGGAACCGGCACGATTTCGCCCGTGGCCGCGAGCCAGATCGTCACCAAGAGCGGTCCTCAAGAGGTCGAGCTCTACACCAAGAGCCAATACTTCACCCCGACCATCGACTATTCGAACGGGCAGAATTGGGGTGTGAGTTTCGTGCTCCCCTACATCGAGAGGGACCACGCCACGCTGGGCACGGCGTCAAACGGGATCACGCCGGGCGCGGGCGGTGGTTCCTACTATTCGTCCACTTCGAGCCTCGGCGACGTGAGGGTGATAGGGCGCTACAACGGCTTCACTCCTCAGCATGATTATGGCGTTCTGTTCGGGCTGAAGCTGCCTACCGGAGACTTCAAGCTCTATGGAACTTCCACCGACCCGGCAAACCCGGGCGCCCCCCAGCCGATTGACCGCGGGCTGCAGCCGGGCACCGGCACTACCGACGTTATCCTGGGAGCATATCACTTCGATCTGCTCAGCCAGAATTGGGCCTATTTCGCCCAAGGTTTGTACCAGCGGGCACTCGATTATCGGGAAGGTTATCAACCCGGCGACAGTCTCAATATGAACGTCGGGGTGCGCTACATGGCTTTCCCCAGCGTAACGCCTCAACTGCAAGTGAACTTCCTGGCCAAGCAGCGCGACCGCGGGCTGAATGCGGACCAGGTCAGCACCGGGGGTACAATCGCCTATCTGAGCCCGGGGGTAATCGTTCCGGTCACGAAGGACGTTTCAGCATACGGCTTTCTTCAGTTGCCGATGTACCAGAATTTGAACGGGGTGCAGCTTGCTCCCAGGTTCCTGATCTCCGCGGGGGTACGGCTGGTCTTCTGACAGGAAAGTTTGGCGGGCAGCGGTTGAATGGGCCGAAGGATCAATCGCAATATTGCCTGCTCCGAAGGAGCATGTCTCATGAAAACGCTGATATGTAAGTTGGCAGGTTCCGCAATCATCGCGGCAGGCCTGTCAGTGGCCGCGACACCTGGTTGGGCTCAGCAAGGCAGGGGCGGCGGTGCCGAAACCGCGGTGGCCGTCATGCCGCCTGGCTGGGGGCAATACAGGGGGCTTGCGAAGCAACTGGTGGGAACCTGGTCGCTCGTGGCGGTCACGACCGAGGACGCGGGCAGGATAACCACCCCGTTCGGACCCCATCCCCTGGGCTACATGACCATCAGTTCAAAAGGCCGCTTCTCGATCCAGATCGCCCGAGCCGGCGCTTCCAGCTCCGCGTCCGGCAATCGCATGACGGGAAGCGCGGACGAAAACAAGGCTGTCGTGCAATCGATCGCGTACTTCGGCACTTACGGGCTCGACGAAAAGCAGCGGATGATGAATTTGCATATCGAAGCCGGCACTTTTCCGAACGGGGAAGGGACCGAACAAAAACGCTTGATTGCTTTCTCAGGCGACGAGCTGACGGTCACCAACCCGGCTGCCGGGGCAGGCGGAACGACGAAAATCGTCTGGAAACGGATCAAGTAGCTGCAATCAATCCGGCGGGTGCAGGTACCAACATCGCGCGGGCGGCGGCAGTTAAAGACATTATGGCCTGAATCCCGGTGCTTTATCGCAATGCATGTCGGGTATTACAATCGCAGTAGATCAAAACCCATGCGGCGCGAAGGTTGCTACGCCGCTGACGACTGGAGAACGAAATGAAGCAACTCAGGATTCCAGCGGTGTTCATGCGCGGCGGCACCAGCAATGCCGTGGTGCTGCACGAGCGCGACTTGCCGCGCGACCGCGCGTTGTGGGACGAGATCTTTCTCGCCGCGATCGGCAGCCCCGATCCCTACGGCCGCCAGCTCGACGGCATGGGCGGCGGCATTTCTTCGCTGTCCAAAGTCTGCGTGGTCGGGCCGTCGAGCCGCACCGATGCCGATATCGATTACACCTTTGCGCAGGTGCAGGTGAAGGAAGCCAAGGTCGATTACAGCGGCAACTGCGGCAACATGTCGTCCGCCATGGGGCCGTTCGCGGTCGACGAGGGACTCATCAAGGTGTCGGGCAGGGAAGCGCTGGTGCGCATTCACAACACGAACACGAAAAAAATCATCCACGCGCATTTCGCGCTCGACGATGGCCTTGCCGCGGTCGACGGCGAGCTCGCGATTCCCGGCGTATCGGGAACCGGCGCGCCGGTGCGGCTCGAATTCCGCGAGCCGGGCGGCGCGACCACCGGCAAGCTGCTGCCGACCGGCAACGTGGTCGACACGCTCGACGTGCCGGGCGTCGGCAAAATACGCGCGTCGCTGGTCGACGCTGCAAACGCGACGTGCTTTTTGAACGCCGCCGATCTCGGGCTGAAGGGAATCGAGATGCCGGAACAGCTCGACGCTGCGACGGAGCTGCTCGACAAGCTCGCGAAAATCCGCATCGCGGCTTCGATTGCGATGGGCATCGGCAAGGATGCCGCGGAAGCGGCGAAAAAGAAAACCGTGCCGTTCATCGGGTTCGTGTCAGGCCCGCAGGACGCGCAATCGTTGTCGGGCGAGGCGATCAAGGCCGGGGCCGTCGATCTGACCGGGCGCATGATATCCAACGGCCAGCCGCATCGCGCGTTGCCGCTCACGGTGTCGCTGTGCATGGCGGTCGCGGCGCGCATCGAGGGCAGCATCGTCAATCAGGTCGCGCGCCTGGACCCGAATCCGGATGCGGAAATCAGGATTGCGATGCCGTCGGGCGTGCTGGTGGTCGCGGCGTCGGTAAAAAAGGTAAACGGCAAATGGCATGCCGAGCAGGGCGGGTTCTACCGCACCCAGCGCCGCCTGTTCGACGGCTACGTTTATGTGCGCGCTTCGCGCGTACCCGGGCTCGTGGCGGGGTCGAAGGCGAAGGTTAAAGCGGCGGCCTGAGTCTTCCCGCGTCGCTCTGGAGGAACTGCCATGCCGTTCTACGAAAAAGGCAACGTCCGTATTCACTACGAGGAGGCCGGCTCCGGCTTCCCGCTGCTGGTCATTCCCGGCGGGGGATTGAACTCGACGATCGCTTACCTCAGCAAAGGCGCGCCGTTCAACCCGATGGAGGAGTTCAGGAGCGAGTACCACTGCATCACGAGTGACCTGCGCAACGCCAATGAAGGCAAGTCCTCAGGCCCGCTCGAGATCGATCGGCCCTGGGACGCGTACTCCGACGACCAGCTCGGCCTGATGGATCACCTGGGCATCAAGCGATTCATGGTGCTGGGCTTTTGCGTGGGCGGGCCCATGATCTGGAACCTGTTGCGGCGGGCGCCCGATCGTATCGTCGCCGCCGTGCTGGCGCAGCCCAGCGGGTCCCGTCCGGAGATGCGCGACCTGTTCTACGAAAACAACATGAAGGGCTGGGGCCCGGCGCTGACCGCCAGCCGGTCCGATATCACGATGGCGATGGTCGACAAATTCCTGACCAAGATGTACCGGACCAACCCCGACTTCGTCTTCACGGTGACGCGCGATTTCGTGCGCGCCTGCCAAACGCCCGTACTGGTCCTGCCGGACGACATCCCGGCGCACCCGTACGCCGTCGCCATGGAGTCAGCGATGCTCGCGCCGAATGCCGAAGTGAGCTTCTTCCCCTGGAAGGAGCCCAAGGAGCGGATTCCGCTGGCGGTGCGCCAGATACGCTCGTTCATGAAGGCGCATCGAACGGCGTGACAGCTGCTGGCTAAGACTGTTTATTGCCAAGTAAGCTAGTGTCGGAAGCGGTGGTGGGGGAGTAGCTATCGTCTCTCCTGCTTCTTCCTCTCTCCAGGCCCTTAAGTTCCGTCTATCGTCTATCCCGCTCCTTCGTCTCTCCGGATCCTTCTGTCCGCCGGCGATCACGCCGCGTTTTTCTTCGGTGCGGCGTCTTTCTTCGCCCAGTAATCGGGCGAGGCCTTGGTTCTCGCCAGCGCCTCGGCGGTCTCGAAACCCGGCGCCATCGACGCCGCGGTGCCGACCATCACCTGGTGATGCTCGATGTCGAGCAGCCTTAACCAGCTCTGCTGCCCCATCGTCAGCGAGATGAAGCAGCCGAGCTCGACCAGTTCGGGCTCCGTGAAATGCTTGTGCATGCGGTCCCAAAAGGCATCGTCGGTCTCAAGGCGCCACGTGATCGCCTCGGCGTAGGCGAGCGCCGCTTTCTGGCGGTCGGTGTATTTCGCCGACTTCTCGAAATTGACCAGATCGTCGGTCTGCGCCTCGTTCAGGGACTTGCCGAAGGCGTTGATCGAACGCTGGTTGCCGCAGAATTCGCATTTGACCGAGCGCGAGACATAAAGCCGGGCGAGTTCCTTGATGGCGTGATCGCACACGCCCTGGCGGAAAATATTCTCCCACGCATTCGCGAAAAACCAGAATGCCGCCGGCACGTGCGCGCGTACCGCGGAGCTTTCCGGGCGCGGTGTGCCTTCGCGCGCGCAGCGCTCCATCTCGGCGCGCATCGCGGCGTCCATTTTCTCCAGCGGGACGTAACTGATGCGTTGCCTGGCCATAGGCTTATTCCTCCGGTTAGGGTAACGGCAGCTATTATGCCCGTTGTGCCGGAGTTTTGGCATGCTGCATAAACCAGCTAAGCGCTCGCAGTGCGCAACGCCGGTTTCAACATCAGGCAAAACGGCAGCGTCGCGAACGCGAGCAATCCGGTCAAGGTGATCGACGTGGCAACGCCGAGCGCATCGCCAATCAGGCCGAACACGAGCGGCACGATCAGCCCGCACACCGAGTTGATCGTGTAAAACAGTCCGAACGCCCGCGGCAGCCGGTCTTGTTCGACCAGGTCGCCGATCGTCGCATACAGCACCGACGAGGTGCCGTTCAACGCGATGCCGAGCAGCGGGAGCAGCAGGTAGGCGGCGAGATCGGGCAGCACCAGCATCAGCAGGATGCCGATGCCGGTGCCGGTTTCGGTGATCACCACGGTGCGGATGATGCCGATGCGCTCGGCCAGCAGGCCGCAGGCGAGCTTGCCCGCCATGCCGCCGATCAGGATCAGCGGCACCGACAGCGCCGCCCAGCCGGCGGGCAGGTTTTTCGCGATCATCAGAAACGCGATGAAAGTCAGAAAGCCGGTGCGCGTGCTGGTGTCGATGGCTTCGATCAGGCACAACGCGGTAAAGCCTCGGCGGTTGCGGATGCCCCATCCCGCAGGCGGGCGCTCGCCGTTTGATGAGACGGCCACCCGCCGGCTGCGCCCGGCTGCCTCTTGCAGCAGCAACAGAATTGCGAGCGCGCACGCGAGCGCCATGCTGCCGAAGACCGTGACCGGCACCTGCCATGGCACGCCGGCGACGAACAACAGGCTGACCGCGCCGCCGAAGGCGAACTTGCCGACATCGCCGAAGAAGTTATAGGTGCCGAGCGCGGCGCGCCTGCCGTCGCCGGGATAGGCGTGCGATATCAGCGTCGAGCACAGCGGGTGCTGGAATGCCGAACCGAAACCCGCGCAGAACAGCGCGAGCAGGATGGCGGCGAAACCCGCCGACTGGCCGAGCGCTATGAACGCGAGCCCGGCGCAGGCGGTACCGAACGCGAGCAGGTTGCGCGCGCCGAGGCGCTCGGCGATCAATCCGACCGGGGTCTGGAACATTGCCGTCGCGGCGCGCCATGCCGAGCGGATCAGGCCGACCTGCACGAGAGAGAGGTTGAGAGCCTGCGCGAGGATCGGCAGCAGCACGTAGCTGATGTCGGATAAACCGTCGTGCAGTATATGCGCCGCGCAGCAGGTGGCGAGCGTGCGTTTGGGCGAAGTGCGCGGCATGAGTTCTCCGGTGGCGTGTTGCCGTCAATCCGGCAATCATAGCAGGGCGCCAGACTCGCGGACGATCGCATCCCGCAAGCGGGAGCCCTGCTTACTGCTCGCAGGCGCGCCGAATGCCCGTGCCTGGGGCGGTGTAAAATGCGGCCGTAACGGAATCATTGAAATGCAAATCATCGTCTACATTTTTGCCGCATCGTTCTTTTTCATGGCGGTGGCGCTGATGTTCACCTACCAGCGCACCCGCCATTACGGGGTACTCCTGCTGGGGATCACCTATGCCGCTTCGGCGGGGCTGGCGATAGTGCTTACGCATTGGTGGCCGCTGGTCGCCGGCTTCGTGCTGGTCTGGATTTTGCGACTGCTCGGGCTCGATCCGGGCGGGCGCGAGAGGGATACGCCGCAGTAGACGCGCTTAACGAGGGGGGAAATCATGCAGGAAAGAGCGAGCAGCACCTTCGGTACCATCCACCGCTAGTGTCCGCGCCAAGCCGACGATCAATTCCTCGATATCGTTGAGCGCGTTGAAGCGCGGCTGGGCGGCGATGTGCGGGGTGAGGATCACGTTGTCGAATTTCAGCAGCTCGTCGTCAGCGCGGCCCGGTTCCTCGTAGAGCGGGTCAAGCGCGAAACCGCCGAGATGTCCTGACGCGAGCGCGTCGATGAGCGCCGCACGGTCGACGATGTCGGCGCGCGAGACGTTGATCAGGCAGGCCCCGGGTTTTATCAGCGCAAGCTTCGCGCGGTCGATCAGGCCGCGCGTGGCCGGGCCACCCGGCAACTGGATCGCGACCCAATCGCTGTGCGCGAGCAATTCGTCGAGCGGAAAATATTCGGCGCGCCACTGGCGCTCCTCGGATTCGGGAAGGCGATTGCGTTGATAGTAGAGCACGCGCACGCCGAACGCGGCGGCACGCAGCGCAACTTCGCGGCCGATCTCGCCGAGGCCGACGATCCCGAGCGTCGACTCGTGGAGCATCCTCAGGCCGTCGATGCGCGCCCAGTTCGAGCTCGCTACATGTCTGCGGTCGAACATCTTCGGCGCGTATCCCGCTGCTTCGAGTTGTTCGAGGCTGATGAGACCGTGGATGCGATGGAGCTTCTTCGCGAGCGCCAGCATCAGCGCCAGCGCGTGCTCCGCGCAAGCGATGTTGGCGCGCCGCCGCAGCGTCAGGATTTTCACGCTCCGCGCGGCACACGCGGCGGCGTCGATGTTGCGGGTAATCGTGCCGTATTTCTGCACCGCCACAAGCTTGTCCGCCACGCCGAGTTCCGCATCGCCTACGTTGAACGATTCGACGACCAGCACGCCTGCGCCGGCCAAGCTTGCGCGAAGTTCCTGCTGCGACGATACCAGCCGCACCTCGGCCGGGTAGAGCCCGGATACCCTGCGGCGCACCCGCTCGCACCAGCCTGCGAAGTCCGGCTCGTCGTGCGCGAAGAAGTCGGCAAATGCGGCACGGCGCTCGTCGGTCGTGCCGGGGTCGAGCACAACCTTAATCAGGCGCGTGAAGGGATCGTCCTCGACGACGATCACAGGCCGCTGCGGCATGGGGTTCTCTGGAAGATCACTCGCTGCGTATGCCTGCGGCTTTTACCACTTTCGCCCATTTTGCCATCTCCGTCTTGAGAAAAGCGGCTAACTGCCCGGGCGAGCTGCCGGCAGCGTCCGCGCCGAGCGCGCGCAGCTTGCCGGATTTGACGTGCGGCAGCGCTCCGAGGAATACTCCAGCCAGCAACGAGCCTGGAATCCATCGTAGATGCGCTCGTGCAGTCATACCCGTGCGCGTCAGTACTGCGCAGAGAATGGCTGGCCAACATGGGCGCGAAGCAAATTGCTGATTCGCGCTACGGCTTGCCATAGCCGCCGCCGCCGGGCGTCTCGATGACAAACACATCCCCGCCATTCATTTCGATTTTGTCCGCGCCCTGCAGCTCGACAGCCTTGCCATTGCTGCGGATCACATAATTGCGGCCGACCTTGCCCGGTTGGCCGCCTGCCATGCCGTAGGGCGGCACAATGCGATGACCGGACAGGATCGCCGCGGTCATCGGTTCGAGAAAACGCACGCGCCGAACCGCGCCGTCGCCGCCGCGCCAGCGGCCTTTGCCGCCGCTGCCTCGGCGGATCGAAAAATCCTTGAGCAGCACCGGGAAGCGCCATTCGAGCACTTCGGGGTCGGTAAGGCGCGAGTTGGTCATGTGGGTCTGCACGACGTCGGTGCCGTCGAAACCTTCGCTGGCACCCGAGCCGCCCGAGATCGTCTCGTAATACTGGTAACGGTCGTTGCCGAACGTGAAGTTGTTCATCGTGCCCTGCGAGGCGCCCATTGCGCCGAGCGCTCCATACAGCGCGTCGGTCACGCACTGCGAAGTTTCGACGTTGCCGGCGACCACCGCCGCCGGATAGCGCGGGTTCAGCATCGAGCGTTCGGGAATGATCACTTCGAGCGGCTTCAGGCACCCGGCGTTGAGCGGAATGTCATCGTCGACGAGCGTGCGGAAAACATAGAGCACTGCCGCCATACAGACTGCCGAGGGCGCGTTGAAATTGTTTTCGAGCTGCGGACTGGTGCCGGTGAAGTCGATCACCGCGCTGCGCTTGCGTTTGGCGATGCGGATTGCGACCTTGATCACCGCACCGTGGTCCATCGCATATTCGAACCGGCCGTCCTTCAATACGTCGATCACGCGCCGCACGGATTCCTCGGCGTTGTCCTGCACGTGGCGCATGTAGGCATGCACGACGTCGAGTCCGAAGTGCGCGACCATGCGTTTGAGCTCCTGCACGCCTTTTTCGTTGGCGGCGATCATCGCGCGCAGGTCGGCCATGTTCTGCGCGACGTTGCGGCACGGGTATTTGCCGGAGGAGAGCAGCGCGATGGTCTCTTCTTCGCGCAGCCGGCCCTCTTCGACCAACAGGACGTTGTCGATCAGCACGCCTTCTTCCTCGACGACGCGGCTGTCGGGCGGCATCGAGCCCGGCGTGATGCCGCCGATATCGGCGTGATGCCCGCGTGAGCCGACGTAAAACAAAATGTTTGTCCCCGCATCATCGAACACGGGCGTGATCACGGTCACGTCGGGCAGGTGCGTGCCGCCGTTGTAGGGTGCATTGAGCATGTAGACGTCGCCCGGCTTCATCTTCCCCGCGTTCTCGCGGATCACGGTGCGGATCGATTCGCCCATCGAGCCGAGGTGCACCGGCATGTGCGGAGCGTTGGCGATCAACTCGCCGTGCTGGTTGAACACCGCGCATGAGAAATCGAGCCGTTCCTTGATATTGACCGAATACGCGGTATTGGCGAGCCGCAGGCCCATCTGCTCGGCGATCGACATGTAAAGGTTGTTGAAGATTTCGAGCATCACGGGGTCAACGCTGGTTCCCACCGCGACGCGCTGCGGCCGCGCTTTTATGCGTGTCAGCACCAGGTGATCGAGGTTGGTGACTTCGGCCTGCCAGCCGGGTTCGACGACGGTGGTTGCGTTCTGCTCGGCGATGATCGCCGGGCCGCGCACCCTGTCGCCGGGCACGAGCGCGCCGCGCCGGTACGCCGGTGTGGGGTGCGATTTGCCGCCGGTATGCATGGCGACGGTTGCCGCTGGTTTGGGTTTGCCGCGTTTGCGTGCGGCGGGCGCCACGACTTCGGCCGGCGCATCCGAGACGCCTATCGCTTCCACCGAAACCGCTTCGGCAATCAGCGCGCGCCCCGGCATCAGGAAGCTGTAGCGCATGCGGTAGGCGGCCTCGAATTGCCCGACCATGTCGGGGAGCGTACCGAAGTTGACCACCAGCGCCGAATCGGTGCCGTCGTAGCGCAGATGGATGCGCTTGACGACGCGGATGCGGTCTGGCGGCACGCCCTGGCGCAGCAACTCGTCGCCTGCGGCGCTTGCCAGCTTGTCGAGCGTGTCGTCGAACAGGCGGTAATTCGCAGCGGCGAGTTTTGCTTCGATCGCTTGCTCGCGCATGGTGGTGATATCGGCGAGTCCCATGCCGTAGGCCGACAGCACGCCGGCGAATGGGTGGACAAACACGCGCGACATGCCGAGCGCATCGGCGACCAGGCACGCGTGCTGGCCGGCGGCGCCGCCGAAGCAGCACAGCGTGTATTCGGTCACATCGTGGCCGCGCTGCACCGAAATTTGCTTGATCGCGTTCGCCATGTTGCCGACCGCGATGTCGATGTAGCCTTCCGCGACCTGCTCGGGCGTGCGCTTGTCGCCGGTTGTGCGCCGGATTTCCTGCGCAAGCTCCGCGAATTTATTCCTGACCACTTCGGCATCAAGCGGCGCATCACCGTGCGGGCCGAAGACGGGCGGGAAGAACCCGGGCTGGATTTTGCCGAGCATCACGTTGCAGTCGGTGACGGTCAGCGGCCCGTTCTTGCGGTAGCTCGCCGGACCGGGATTGGCGCCCGCCGAATCGGGACCGACGCGGTAGCGCGCGCCGTCGAAATGCAGGACCGACCCGCCGCCGGCAGCAACGGTGTGTATGCTCATCATCGGCGCGCGCATCCGGACCCCCGCAACCTGGGTCTCGAACGCGCGCTCCATGTCGCTCAACTGAGCCCCTGCGAAGTGCGATACGTCGGTCGAGGTGCCGCCCATGTCGAAGCCGATGATTTTGTCGAAGCCGGCTGCGAGTGAAGTGCGTATCGCGCCGACGATGCCGCCCGCCGGCCCCGAGAGTATCGAATCCTTGCCCTGGAAGCGGCGCGCGTCGGTGAGCCCGCCGTTCGACTGCATGAACATCAGGCGCACATCCGTGAGCTCGGCGGCGACCGTATCGACATAGCGGCGCAGGATCGGCGACAGATACGCATCGACTACCGTGGTGTCGCCGCGGCTTACCAGCTTCATCAGGGGGCTCACTTCATGCGATACCGAGACGTGGGTGTAGCCGGTCTCATGCGCCATCGCCGCGATCAATCTCTCGTGCTGCTGGTAGCGATAGCCATGCATCAGCACGATGGCGATCGAGCGGTAGCCTTCGTCGAATACCTGCTTGAGCTCGCTGCGGGTCTGGTCGATATCGAGCGCCACCAGCACGTCGCCATGCGCGCCGATGCGCTCGACGACTTCGACCACGCGCGAGTAGAGCAGCTCGGGCAGCACGATGTGGCGGTCGAAGATGCGCGGCCGGTTCTGGTAGGCGATTCTGAGAGCGTCCCGAAAGCCGCGCGTGATTAACAATGCGGTGCGCTCGCCTTTTCTCTCGAGCAGCGCGTTGGTGGCGACCGTCGTGCCCATCTTGACGGCTTCGATGCGTTCGCCGGGGATGGCCGCATCCGGCGCCACGCCCAGCACATGGCGGATGCCGGCAAGCGCGGCGTCGCGGTAATGCCCGGGATTCTCGGACAGCAGCTTGTGCGTGACCAGCGTGCCGTCGGGTTTGCGCGCGACGATATCGGTGAAAGTGCCGCCGCGGTCGATCCAGAACTGCCAGCGGCTTGGCTGAGTTGCGTGCACGGTTGGGGTGGCGGACGGGCGGCTGTGCACGTCCGAAACGCGCAACATAGCAGCATGGAGCGAACGCGGCAAGCACGCCGGCGGCATTGCCAAGCGCACCCACGCGGGGCATGATAGCCGGGTCAGACAAATCCACAACCGGCGGAATTCGACCGCCACCATTCTCGGGAGCGACACATGAAGAAACTGATGCTGATAGCGGGCGCCGTGACGATGGGGCTCGGGCTTGCGTGCGGGGCGACGGCCGCGGACACGGTGAAGATCGGAGTGATCATGCCGCTCAGCGGCAACTCGGGCAACGCCGGCAAATCGGCGGTCGCCGCGCTGGAAATTGCCGCGCAGATCATCAACGAGGCGCATCCCGAGATGAAAAACCTGCCGCTCGCGGCCGGCGCGGGGCTGCCCAATCTCGGCGGCGCCAAGATCGAGCTGGTGGTAGCCGACCACCAGGGCAATCCCTCGGAAGGGCAGAACCAGACGCTGCGCCTGATCACCCAGGAGCATGTCGTGGCTATGCTCGGCAGCTATCATTCGAACGTCTCGTTCACTGCCACCGCGATTGCCGAGCGCTACGGCATCCCCTTCATCATCGGCGATTCGGTGGCGGCCAACATCACCGGGCGCGGCTTCCAGTGGGTGTTCCGCACCACGCCGATCGCGAGCGACTTCGCCAACAACTACATGGAGTTCCTCAGCGATCTCAAGAAGGAGGGGCATCCGGTCGGCAACATCGCCGTGGTATTCGAGAACACCGACTACGGCACCTCGGTCGCGGGCACCGTGCGCGAGGCGGCGAAAGCCCACGGCCTGAACATTGTCGCGGACATAACCTACAACGCGAACGGCGCCGACGTCTCGCCGCAGGTGATCCAACTCAAGGAGAAGAAGCCGGACGCGATCATCTTCATTTCGTACACCTCGGACGCCATCCTCTACATGAAGACGATGAAGAACCTGGATTACCTGCCGCGGGTGGTGATCGGCGACGACTCGGGCTTTTCCGACCCGGCGTTCATCACCGCGGTCGGCGACATCGCGCAGGGCTCGATCAACCGCAGCGCGTGGGACGTCGGGCCCAAGGGCAGCACGACGTACCTGATCAACGAGATGTATACCAAGAAAACCGGCCACGGCCTGGACGACACGAGCGGGCGCAACATGCAGGCGCTGTTCGTGCTCGCCGAGGCCATCAACCGGGCGGGCTCGACCAAGCCGGAGGCGATCCAGAAGGCGCTGCGGGAAACCGATCTCAAGCCCGCGCAACTCATGATGGGGTACAAGGGCGTCAAGTTCGATCAGACCGGGCAGAACACGCTCGCCGCGACTTATCTGATCCAGCTTTTCGGCAAGGATTACATCGCTGTGTGGCCCCCGGCCAAGGCGCAGCACAAGCTTGCCTATCCGTTCAAAGGCTGGAAATAGCGGGGGATGATCTTCCTCCAGGTGATCGCGGGCGGCCTGCTGATCGGGGCCGTCTACGCGCTGTTTTCGGCGGGCCTCACGCTCGTGTGGGGCATGATGAACGTGATCAACTTCGCGCACGGCGAGTTCGTGATGCTCGGCATGTACGTCGCGTTCTGGGCCTACACGCTGATGCACGCGGGACCGGCGGGCTTCAGCGCGCTCGCCGCAGTCCTGCTGTTCATGCTCGGCGTGTTCGTGTATCTGCTGCTGATCCGCCACGTGATGCGCGGGCCCATGCTCGCGCAGATTCTCTCCACCTTCGGGCTGCTGCTGTTTTTGCGTTATGCGGCCTACTGGGCGTTCTCGGCGAATTTCGTGACGCTGCCCGAGGGGCTGTTCGGGCCGAGCCTGAACGTGGGCGGCATCCTGCTGAGCGCGCCGAAGCTCGTCGGCGGCGTGGTCGCGCTGCTGCTCACGCTCGGCATCCACCTGCTGCTCACTCGCACCGCCGTCGGCAGCCAGATTCTCGCCGTTGCCGAGGATCGCCAGGCCGCGATGCTGATGGGCATCCGGCCGGATCGCATGCAGGCGCTCGCCTGGGGCCTCGCGGGCGCGAGCGCGGGCATCGCGGGCGCGTTGATCGCCACCTTTTTTCCGATCTCGCCGACGGTCGGCGAGTCGCTCGCGCTGATTGCGTTTGTCGTGGTCACGCTCGGCGGCTTCGGTAGCGTGCCGGGGGCAATGCTCGCCGGCCTCATCGTCGGCCTGATCGAATCGCTCTCCGCGTACTATTTCGGCCCGGTGTACCAGGACGTGTTCGTCTACGGCCTGTTCGTGTTGATCCTGTGGGTGCGACCGCACGGCCTGTTGGGTAAGGCGTAAATGCGTCCGGCTACGGCGGCGGGCTGGATCGTGCTCGGCGTGGTCCTGGTGGGCTTTCCGCTTGCCTTGCGCGACCCGTATTACCAGCAACTCGGCGCACTGGTGCTGCTCGGGGCGATTTCGGCCTCGGCGTGGAATCTGATCGGCGGCTACGCGGGACAGGTCTCGGTCGGCCACGCCGTATTCTTCGGCGCCGGCGCCTACATGCCCCTGCTTTTCTACAATCTTTGGGGATGGAGCCCATTGCTCGGCCTGCCGGCCGGGATAGCCGTGAGCGTCGTAATCGCGTTCTTCATCGGCGTGCCGACCTTTCGCCTCGCCGGGCACTACTTCAGCATGGCGACGATCGCGGTCGCCGAGCTGATCCGCATCCTGGTCGGCAACTGGGATTTCCTGGGCGCCTCGATCGGCCTGATGGGCCCAGCCACGCCGCGAGGCTGGTGGGATCTCGTTTTCCGCAGCACGGTCCCGTACTATTACATCTTCCTGGCCGTGCTCGCGGTGCTGCTCGCGCTGACCGCCGTCATGGAGCGCAGCCGCTTCGGCTACTATCTGAGCGCGATCCGCGCCGGCGAGCGCGCGGCGCGCAGCCTCGGGGTGCCGGTCGGACGCTACAAACTCTATGCGCTCATGGTGAGCGCCGCCTTCACCGCGGTCGCCGGATCGCTGTACGCGATGAAGTTCGGGTTCATCGATCCCAACAGCGGGCTCGGCATCCTGGTCTCGGTCAATATGGTGCTGATGGCGGCGCTGGGCGGCGCGGGACGGCTGCTCGGGCCGCTGCTCGGCGCGGCGATCCTGGTGCCGCTGCAGATCACCACCAACAGCCTGTTCGGCGGCGGCGGCACCGGCCTTACCTACATCCTCTATGGCGGCATCATCATGCTGATCGCGCGCTTCGAGCCCGGCGGACTGCTCGAGTTGTGGGACCGTATACACGCGCGCGGCCGGCGGCGCGCGCTCGCAGCGGAGCCGGAGCGCCATGCTGCTTAGGGCGTGCGACGTCAGCATGGCGTTCGACGGCTTCGTCGCGGTCGCGGGGGCGAGCCTCGAGGTTGCTGCGGGCGAGATCATCGGCCTGATCGGGCCGAACGGCGCCGGCAAATCGACTTTTTTCAATTGCCTCTCTGGCGATCTCGCGCCGCACGCCGGCAAGGTTTTATTCGACGACGTGGATGTGACGCGCGCTTCGCCCGAGGCCCACGCGCGGCTCGGCATCGGCCGCACGTTCCAGGTGCCGGCGACGTTCCAGGAGATGACGCTGCTGGAAAATGTGATGGTCGGCGCGTTCCTGCGCCGACCGCGCGAGCGCGAGGCGCGTGCCGAGGCACAGCGGGTGCTCGAGCTGACGGGGCTTGCCGACCTGGCGCATTACAAGGCCGGCAGCCTGGGCACGCCTGGACGCAAGCGCCTCGAGATCGCGCGCGTGCTGGCCGCCGGCCCGCGCCTGATGCTGCTCGACGAAGCGCTCGCCGGCCTTACCGCCACGGAGGTCCGGCAGGCGATCGAACTCGTGCGCGCCATCCACCGCATGGGGATCACGCTGGTCATCGTCGAGCACGTGATGGAAGTGATCCTGACGCTCGCGCAGCGCATCGTCGTGTTCAACCAGGGGCGCGTGATCGCGCACGGCGCGCCGGACCAGATCGTGAACGACGCCGCGGTCATCGACGCCTATCTCGGTCACGCGCACGCCCGGCGCGCGTCGCATGCCGCCCGGTCCGGGTGATTCAGGTCATGGATCGCCTCCGCGTCGAGCATCTGGAGGTGCATTACGGCGACCTCGTCGGCGTCGCCGACGTTTCGCTCGAGGTCAAGCCCGGCACCATCGTGGCGCTGCTTGGCTCGAATGGCGCCGGCAAGACCACCACCCTCAACGCGATCGCGGGGCTGGTGCCGGCGAGCCGGGGCACGATCGAATGGCGCGGTGAAAGCATCACGCCGCTGCCCGCGCATGCGATCGTACGCACGGGCCTCGCGCTCTCGCCCGAGGGCTGGCGCCTGTTCACCGGCCAGACCGTCGAACAGAACCTGCGGCTCGGCACGACGCCGCTGCGGGACAAGAGCCGGACGCCGGCGCTGCTCGAACGGGTCTACGCGCTTTTCCCGAAGCTCAAGGAGCGGCGCCGGCAGCGCGCCGGCACGCTCTCCGGCGGCGAGCGGCAGATGCTAGCGCTGGGGCGTGCACTGATGAGCGAGCCGCGGCTGCTGTTGCTCGATGAGCCGAGCCTGGGGCTCGCGCCCGCGGTCGTCGAGACGCTCTACGAGACGCTCAATCGCCTGCACGACGGCGGGCTCACGCTGCTGCTCGCCGAGCAGTCGATCCAACTCGCGCTCGAGGTGGCGGACTACGCCTACGTGCTGCAAACCGGGCGCACGGTGCTGGAAGGCGCCGCGGGCGAACTGGCGCAAAATCCGCAGGTGCGGCGCATTTATCTCGGGATGTAACGCGTTGACGGCGGGCCAGGCCCCCGCATTACAAAAACTTACAAAAGGTTACAGCACGGCACAGGCGGAAGGTGCAGCATGGGACCGTCACCGGAAGTACTGACGAGAGGAGTCGACCATGTTCACGCGAAAAGATATTTTGCTGCTTTGCCTGCTCGCAACCCTGGGCGCGGTTGCCGTGCCTGCGTCAGCCGAAGTCAACTTCAGCGTTGACCTCATGTTGGCGCCGCCGCCGCCGCGCTACGAAGTCATGCCGCCGCCACGCGTCGGTTTCATCTGGGCGCCGGGATATTGGCGCTGGGACGGTCACCGGCACGTCTGGATGGGAGGCCGCTGGATGCAAGCGCGGCCGGGTTACCACTTCGTGGGCGAGCATTGGGAACGAAGAGACGGCCGGAATCATTTCGAGGCGGGTCGCTGGGAACGCGATTCCGGGCATCACTTCGCCGAGCACGATCAGCGCGGCTACGCGCGCGACTACCGGCGTTGACCGTTCCTCCGGAGTCCGCGCAGCGCGGACTCTTGCGCCCCTGGAGCATGATGCTAGGGGCGCTTTATTTGCCTTGTCTGTCCCACCCGCCGGCGCCCGTCGCGCGAGAATATCGCGCCGCTAGCCGCGTGCATGCCGCCGGGGCTACAATTAGCCCGCCGCAATATCTGCGGCTATGGAGAAATATCCTCCGGACGCCGGAACTAAGCATGTTTTTTTCCCGAAAACGCAACGAATGGAGATACAGCGATGGATGAGTCAAAGCGGTTTGTCAGACAATTACATTGGGTAGCAACAAGTGCGGTTGTGGCGCTGTTCCTGGGATATTCAGGTTCCGTATTAAGCGATGAGGTCAAGGTCACGCTCAGCGGCGCCCAGGAAATCCCTCCGGTGACGACTTCGGCCTCCGGAACCGGCACTATCACCATCGGCGCAGACAAATCCATTGCCGGCGGTGTGACAACTGCAGGCGTTGCAGTCACGGCGGCGCACATTCACGAAGCCGGCCCCGGTAAGAACGGCCCGGTCATCATTCCCTTGACCAAAACATCGGACAATGTCTGGACGGTGCCGGCAGGCGCAAAATTAAGCGATGCGCAGTTCGCAAGCTACAAAGCCGGCAATCTTTATTTCAACGTTCATAGTGCGGCCAACAAAAGCGGGGAAATTCGCGGCCAGATAAAACCGTAACCATTGCCTGCCACGGCCGGCGTCAGCGCCCGGCGCGCAAGTGTCCGGTGTTACGTTTAGAGCGCATAACACAATGAAACGCGTGATGCGCTGGCACGATTTTGGCTCAGGGCGCGAAGCAAGGCCCGCCGC
>Ga0209415_10002105_pt1 | contig 37683 bp, 29 predicted proteins | sample PeaSoiSIISIP2007_FD_187696 | JGI IMG/M metagenome (GOLD analysis project Ga0209415, IMG submission 187696) | Peat soil microbial communities from Weissenstadt, Germany - SII-SIP-2007 (SPAdes) (version 2) | ecosystem: Environmental > Terrestrial > Soil > Wetlands > Peat | place: Germany...
CGGATCAGGTGCTGGATCAGCGTCTTCGGCACGCCGGTGTTGACGTTGTAGTGCGACATGTGATCGCCGACGCCATAGGTGCACCAGCCCAACGCTGCTTCCGACAGATCCCCGGTGCCCAGCACGATCGCGCCGTGATGGTTGGCTAGGCGGAACAGGTAGTCGGTGCGCAGCCCGGCCTGCACGTTCTCGAACGTCACGTCGTAGACCGGTTTTCCCGCGGCGAAGGGGTGCCCCAGCTCTTCCAGCATGGTCATCGCGGTGGGGCGGATATCCAGCTCGCGCCCGGTGACGCCCAGTGCCCCCATCAGCGCCAGCGCGTTCGCCTTGGTGTGCGCGCCGGTGGCGAAGCCCGGCATGGTGAAGGCCAGGATGTTGGCCCGCGGCAGCCCCAGCCGGTCCATCGCCTGCGCCGCCACGATCAGCGCCTGCGTCGAATCCAGCCCGCCCGACACGCCGATCACCACCCGCTCGATCCCGGTGGCGCGCAGCCGCTGGATCAGGCCGGTCACCTGGATGTTGTAGCCCTCGTAGCAGTCCTGCTCGAGCGCCTTCGCATCGGCGGGAACGAACGGGAAGCGCGCGAGAGGCCGTTTCAACCCCAGATCGATACGCGGCGGCTCCAGGCGGAACGCGACCCGGCGGAACACGGCGACGGCATCGGCGTGAACCCGCCGGTTGTCGTCGAAACTGCCCATGCGCAGGCGTTCCTGGCGCAGCATGTCGAGATGGACATCGGCGACGGCGTGCTGCGCCTCGGCCGGGAAGCGCGGCGTCTCGGCGAGGATCGCGCCGTTCTCGAAGATCGAGGCCTGGCCGTCCCACGCCAGGTCGGTGGTCGATTCCCCGGTGCCCGCCGCAGCGTACAGATACGCCGCAAGGCAGCGCGCGGATTGCGACTGCGCCAGCAGCCGACGCAGGTCCGCCTTGCCGATGGTGATGTTGGAGGCCGACAGGTTGGCCAGCACCGTCGCCCCGGCCAGCGCGCCGAGCCCGCTGGGCGGCAGCGGCACCCAGACGTCCTCGCAGATCTCCAGATGGATGGTCAGGCCGGGCAGGTCCTCGGCGGTGAACAGCAGGTCGGGTCCGAACGGCGCCTGGTGCGGCCCGATCGTGATGGATTGGCCCGCCGTGTCCTCGCCCGACGCAAAATGCCGCTTCTCGTAGAATTCGCGATAGTTCGGCAGATGCACTTTCGGCACCACGCCCAGCAGCCGGCCGCGATGGATCGCCACCGCGCAGTTGTACAGCCGCGCGCCATGGCGCAGCGGCGCGCCGACCACCAGCACCGGCAGCAGTTGGGCGGAGGCCGCGATCAGCGTGAGCAGCGCCTGTTCGGTCGCGGTCTGCACGGCGTCCGACAGCAGCAGGTCATCGATCGCATAGCCGGACACCGACAGCTCCGGAAACACCGCGAGCGCCGCGCCATCCGCCGCGCAGGTCTCGGCGAGGCGCAGGATCGCCGCCGCGTTGGCGGGGGGATCAGCCGGGGTGCAGCGCGCGGTGCAGGCCGCGACGCGGGCGAAGCCATGCCGGTAGAGCGAACGGAACATGCGCGAGATATTGGGAGCAACGGGGCGACAAAGCCATAACCCGACACCATTTTGTCGTCGGTCACTGGTAAAGTGCACGCCGCGGCGGCGGCTGTGCCGTGGCCGGGTTGGGGCAGCAACAGGAATGGCGTCCGAGGCGGATTTCTCCGATGCCGTGGTGCTGGAACGCGCGGTGGAGATCACCTTCCGCCCGACGGGGGACTGCCTGTCCTTCGCGCGGTTCGGCACGCTGCTGTCGCCTGGGCGGCCGATCAGCCCCCCGAGTTTCGGTCCCCACCCGTCCTGGGAGGTCGAGTGGCTCGCGCGCAACATGGCGCAGCAGGCATTGCTGCGCCATGGGGAGTCCGCGCCGGAAGAGCGACGGCGCGCCGAGGAGCGGCGGCGTCGCGAGGAGCGGCGGCGCAGCGGCGCGCCACCGCCTGCCGCACCGGCGGAGGAGCCGGTTCATGTGCGCCTGCTGCAAGACCTGGCGCTGGCCATCGCGCACCATGAACTGTCGCTGGAGTACCAGCCGATCTGCGAGGTGCGAACGCGAGCGGTGGTCGGGCAGGAGGCGCTGCTGCGCTGGACCCATCCGGTGCGCGGCGTGATCGCGCCGGCGGAATTCATCCCGCTGGCCGAAGGCTCCGGCGAGATCGCCGCGATCGGGCGCTGGGCGCTCGATCATGCGCTGGCCGAGGCGGCCACCTGGGACCAGCCCTGGCGCGTCGCCGTCAATCTGTCGCCGGCGCAGTTCCGCCAGGCCGACCTGGTGGAGATGGTGCGCGCCAACCTGGCCCGCCACCGGCTCCCGGGTCATCGGCTGGAGCTGGAGCTCACCGAGGGGGTGCTGATCGACGATACCAGCCGCGCTTTGAGTGTGCTGCGGGCCTTGAAGCAGCTTGGCGTGACCATTGCGCTGGACGATTTCGGCACCGGCTACTCGAATTTGACCTATCTGCACGTGCTGCCGCTCGACCGGATCAAGATCGACCAGTCGTTCGTGCACGACCTTGGCACCTCGCCGCAGGTCGACGCGATCGTGCGCGCGATCATCGGCATCGGCCAGGCGCTGGAGCTCGAGGTGACCGCGGAGGGCGTCGAGACCGAAGCGCAGCTCGCGTTCCTGCGCACGCATGGCTGCGCGCAGGTGCAGGGGTATCTGCTCGGCCAGCCAAGTCCCGGCCCGCTGGGCCGGTAGATTCTCCCCCTCCCCTTGCGGGAGGGGGTTGGGGGGAGGGGTTGGTGCCAGGGTCGCACCGAAGCCTCGTGCGCGCGGAACCCCTCCCCCCAACCCCCTCCCGCAAGGGGAGGGGGAGAATCGGTCCCGCTATTCCGGCCGCCAGTCGCGGCGGGTCAGCACCCCGGTGCGGCGCGGGGCGGTGCGCTCGGCCTCGCTCAGCGCCATCCACTCCCGCAACCGCTCGATGACGAAGCGAGTCGGCATGGCGAGATCGAGCGCCAGCGCCACCTCGAGATCGACGAAGCGCAGATCCTCCAACTCGCCGGAGCCCGCCAGCGTGCCGGAGACGCGCGCGGCATCCACCACCAGGAAGCGGGCGTTGAAGCGTACCGGCCCGGGCGGCGGGGTCACCGCGCGGCAGAGGTAGTCCAGCCCGTCCAGCGCCGGCGGATCGCCGAGCGTCAGCCCGGTCTCCTCGGCCAGTTCACGCGCCGCGGCGATGCCCAGCCCATGCGCGAGCGTGGGGTTGGCCTTCTTTTCCAGCAGCGCGCGGGTGTGCGGGGCGAGCGGCGCGGCGGCCGGCGCGGCCAAGTCGGCGCGATCGACCGCGCCGCCCGGGAAGACCAGCCGGTTCGGCATGAAGCGATGCCGCGCGCCGCGCATGCCCATCAGCAGCTCGGGCTCCCCGGAGGCGCTACAGCGCAGCACCACCAGGCTGGCGGCGTGGCGGGCGCGGACGGTGCCTCCCGGGGGGCGGGGGCGGTCTGCGCGCAACGCGGCGGTCTCAGGCAGGGGGGCGGTGTCAGGCAAGCTCGAACCCTCGCGTCTTCAGGTAGGCGGCAAAGCCGAAACGCTCCGGCACCGAGAGCTGGCGCGCGACGTTCTCGCTCCAGCCGACGCCGTCGCGCGGCGGATAGACGTCGTTGTTCTTCAGGCTGCCGGCGGCGACCGGCTCGCGCGCGGCGCGGCGGGTGTCGTAGGCGCGCACCTCCGCCTCCAGCGCGGTGTCGTCGTAGCGCTCGCGGTGCACCACGACGGATTGCGGCAGGCGCATCGCGATCGGGCGGCGGAACACCGGCCAGCCGACGGTCAGGCCCGCCACCGGATAGACCCCGGCGGGCAGGCCAAGCAGCGGCGTCACCCGCTCGATATGGCTGCGCACGTAGCTGATCGGGCAGGTGCCGAGGCCGGCGGCATCGGCGGCCGCGATGAACTGGCCCATCGCCAGGGTGCAATCCACCGCGGTGTTGAGGAAGGTGTCGAGGTTGTTGTTGGCGTGCGGCATGCCGTGCAGGTCGCACAGCCGTTGGCCGCGCCGCATGTCGCCGCACCAGACCAGGAACACCGGCGCGGTGGCGATCCAGTCCATTGTGCCGATCCAGTCGGCGATCTGCTTGATGCGCGCGCGGTCGCGCATCACCACGACGGCGTATTGCTGCAGGTCGGATTTGGTCGGCGCCGATTGCGCGGCGGCGAGCAGCGTGTCGAGCAGCGCGTCGGGCACGTTCTCGTCGCGGTAGCGGCGCGACACGCGGCGATCGAGCAGTGCCGCGACCGCGGGGGGCACGTCCGTGCCAGGCTGGTCCAGCCCGTAGCGGGCGCGTAGCAATTCCGAGCTGTCGGTCATGGACACTGCGTCCTCCCACTATTTCTCACGCGTCACGGCCGGTGCGTGTTGAGACTTCTCCCCCTCCCCTTGAGGGAGGGGGTTGGGGGGAGGGGTCGATGCGGCACAAGCTCCGGAGCGACCCTGGCAGCACCCCCTCCCCCCAACCCCCTCCCTCAAGGGGGGGGCGAGTGTCTTGCACGCATGCCGGCCACCCTTGCCGGAACCGCCGGGCCGCGCAAGGTTGCCGCCGCACCATCGAGGGGAACGTCATGCCGGCACCGTACGCGACGCATCGCGCGCAGCTCAAAGCCATCCTGCTCGGCTGGGGCATGCCGGAGGACAGCGCGGAGACCACCGCCGACATCCTGTCCTGGGCCGACCTGCACGGCGTGGACAGCCACGGCATATCGATGATCCCGGCCTACGACCGGCTGCGCCGCACCGGGCGGGCGAAACTGGACGTGCGGCCGACGATCCTGAAGCAGACGCCGGTCTCCGCCGTGGTCGACGGCAACGGCGGGCTGGGCCACGTGCCGGCGCACTTCGCCATGTCGGTGGCGATCGACAAGGCGAAGCGGTCGGGCATGGCGATCGCGGTGGTGCGGAACTCGGCGCATTTCGGCGCCACCGGCTACTACACGCTGATGGCGGCGAAGGCGGGGCTGATCGGCATGGGCGGCACCTCCGCCTCCTCCATCCAGGTGGCGCCGACCTTCGGCAAGCAGGCGAAGCTGGGCACCGACCCCTGGTCGTTTGCCGCGCCGACCGCCGGGGGAAAACCGTTCCTGCTCGACATGGCCACCACCACGGTGGCCGCCGGGCGCATCCGCAACAAGGCGAACGAGGGCCTGCCCTGCCCGCCCGGCTGGGTGCTGGACAAGGACGGGCTGCCCAGCACCGATCCGCTGGTGGCGCGCGAGAAGGGCGGCTTTCTGACCTCGCTCGGCGGTTCGCCGGAGAATTCCAGCTACAAGGGCTACGGGCTGTCGGCGATGGTGAACATCCTGTCGTCATGCCTGGCCGGCTCCACCCTGATCACCGATCCGATGCACACGAAGAAGCCACAGGGGATGGATATCGGCCACTTCTTCATGGCGATCGATCCGGGCCTGTTCCGCGAGCGGGACGATTTTACCGCCGACGTGACGCGGTTCTGCAACGACCTGCGCGCCACCACGCCGGTCGATCCGGCGCAGCCGGTGATGGTGGCCGGCGACCCGCAGTGGAACAACGCGGAGCAGCGGATGCGGGACGGGATCCCGGTGGGGCCGGGGCTGCTCAACCAGGTGCGCCAGATCGCCCAGGCCGCCGCCGCGCCGTGGCTGCTGGATTAGCGGTTGAAATCCGACGGAGGAGTCCGGCTGGTGGGACGGGTCCCCTTCGCGAAGCCAATGCGCTGGACGGCTCATGCGGTCTATCCTGCCGACACAGGCCAGCGACCCGTCCGGGTCTGTGGGGAGTGCCGGATATGGAGTTTGACAGGGCCACCTTGTTGGCAGCGTTCGGTGAGCTCGGCCGCGCCGCCTGGGCAGAGGGGACGACCATCGAGATCGCCGTCTATGGCGGTTCCGCACTCACGCTGATCTTCGACTGGCGGGCGGCGACCAAGGACGTCGACGGCGTGTTCGAGGGTGATCGAGAAATCGTCCGGCGACTGGCGGGGCGCATCGCGGAGGCGCACGGCTGGCCAGCGGATTGGCTCAACGACGGCGTGAAGGGTTTTCTCAGCGCCCGCGACAATGAGGTGGGCATGAAGCTGTTATCCGGCGAGTTCCCCTCGGCCGACGAGCCCGGCCTGCGCGTTTTCGTGCCCAGACAAGAGTATCTGTTCGCCATGAAATGCCGGGCGATGCGGCTTGGCGGCGTTGACGAGAACCGCGATATCGAGGACATCCGCCGGCTTGCCGACGAGATCGGTCTGCGCAGCGTGGAGGACGCCGTCGCCTTGGTCGGTTCCTTCTATCCCCGGTCGCAGCTCCAACCGAAAGTTCAGTTCGGACTTGAAGAGATTTTTTCCGGCGTGGCCGAAGACGAGAGCAAGCCGGCATGAACGATCTGTCGCGGCGACCAGGCACCCTCGCGGAGGTATCCCGACGCGTATTGGCGGGACAGCAGGCATTCGACCCCGCGGTTCGGGAATTCCTGGACGAATTCTATTCCCACCCGTCCCGCCGGCAAGCTTCGTTGCGCGAGGAGCCTGCGCTGATCGAGGACGTGAAGGACGCCTACCTCGCCGCGTCCGCCGAGTATCTGGCGTCGCGCTACGGGCTCGAAATGCCGGTCTGGGTGGAAGCGCATGGCCGCCCCCTCAAGCGCGCCTTCTTCGCCGGCGGCCTTGAGTCGCTGAAGGCAATCCTGACCGTGGAAAGTCCGGCGGCGTTCCGCAGGCGGCTGCTGTTCGTCGGCAAGGATGCCCTTGACCGGCCGCGACGGACACCAGAGACGGCAACCGATCCCTGAGGAATATGCTTGTCCGGCCGCCGGCGCCGACCTAGCCGATTGCCCCTCGCGGCTGCTATGGCCCCCTGCATCGCAAGGAGACGGGCATGGCTTCGACGCAGTGGCAGTTCTGGATCGACCGCGGCGGCACTTTTACCGACATCGTCGCGCGCGATCCGGACGGCCGCCTCACCACCCACAAGCTGCTGAGCGAGAACCCCGGCCGCTATCGCGACGCCGCGCTCGCCGGCATCAAGTCGGTGCTCGGCGTTCCGCTCGACCAGCCGATCCCGCCCGGGCTGATCGAGGCGGTGAAGATGGGCACCACCGTCGCCACCAACGCGCTGCTGGAGCGCAAGGGCGAGCGCGTGCTGCTGCTGGTCAACCGCGGTTTTTCCGACGCGCTGCGCATCGGCAACCAGGCGCGGCCGCGGCTGTTCGACCTGGCGATCACCCTGCCCTCGATGCTGTACGAGCAGGTGGTGGAGATCGACGGCCGCGTCGGCATCGACGGCGAGGAGCTCGAAACGCTGGACGAGGCCGCCGCGGCCCGACACTTCGCGCACGCCCGCGCCGCCGGCATCAACGCCTGTGCCATCGTGCTGCTGCACGCCTGGAAATACCCGGCGCACGAGCAGCGGCTGGCCGAGCTGGCGCGCGCGGCCGGCTTCGCCCAGGTCTCCGCCAGCCACGCGGTCAGCCCGCTGCTGCGGCTGATCCCGCGCGGCGACACCACAGTGGTGGACGCCTACCTGTCGCCGATCCTGCGCCGCTACGTCGACCTGGTGGCGGCGGAACTCGCCGGCACGCGGCTGTTTTTCATGCAGTCGAACGGCGGGCTGGCCGAGGCGCACGCCTTCCAGGGCAAGGACGCCATCCTGTCGGGGCCGGCCGCCGGGATCGTCGGCGCCGCGCGCACCGCGGCGATGGCGGGGCTGGACAACATCATCGGCTTCGACATGGGCGGCACGTCCACCGACGTCGCGCTGTACGCCGGCGGGTTCGAGCGCGCGTTCGAGACCCAGGTGGCGGGCGTGCGCATGCGCGCGCCGATGATGGCGATCAACACGGTGGCGGCGGGCGGCGGCTCCATCCTGCATTTCGACGGCGCGCGGCTGCGCGTCGGGCCGAACAGCGCGGGCGCCGATCCGGGGCCGGCGTGCTACCGCCGCGGCGGGCCGTTGACGGTGACCGACGCGAATGTCTGCGTGGGAAAAATCCAGCCGGCGCATTTCCCGGCGATTTTCGGGCCCGGCGGGGATCAGAAGCTGGATGCGGACGTCGCGACGGCCAAGTTCGCCGCGTTGGCCGAGGAGATCTCGCGCGCCACCGGCCATGCGCGCACGCCGCACGAGACCGCCGAGGGGTTCCTGCAGATCGCCGTTGCCAACATGGTGAACGCGATCAAGCAGGTCTCGGTGCAGAAGGGCCACGACGCCGCGCGCTTCGCGCTGCAATGCTTCGGCGGCGCCGGCGGCCAGCACGCCTGCCTGGTGGCCGACGCGCTGGGCATGGAGACGGTGTTCATCCATCCGTTCGCCGGCGTGCTGTCGGCCTACGGCATGGGCCTGGCCGACCAGGCGGTGATGCGCGAGCAGGCGGTGGAACTGCCGCTGGCGGCGGATGCGATGGCGGAGCTGGAGGCACTGGCCGACCGGCTGGCCGGCGAGGCCGGCGCGGCGCTGGCGCAGCAGGGCGCCGATCCCGCGCGCATCGCCACGGCGCGCAGCCTGCATCTGCGCTATGCCGGCACCGAGGCGACGCTGATCGTCGGGCTGACCACGCTGGATCGGATCGTTGCCGATTTCACCGCGGCGCATCGCGCGCGCTTCGGCTTCGCGACGCCCGATCGCCCGCTGGTGGTGGAGGCGGTGGCGGTCGAAGCGACTTTTCCGGGCGACGAAGTGCGGGAGGCGACACTGGCCACGCGCGCGACCGGCGCGCCGGCGCCGATCGACCAGGTCAGCGTTTTCTCCGGCGGGGAGGCGCACGACGCGCCGGTGTTCGACCGCACCGCGCTGCTGGCCGGCGACCGCATCGCCGGCCCGGCGCTGATCCGCGAGGCGAATGCGACCACGGTGGTGGAGCCGGGCTGGACCGCCGAGATCACGCCGCTGGATCACATGACGCTGCGCCGCACCTCGCCGCTGCCCTCGCGCGCCGCGGCCGGGTCGGGGCGGCCCGACCCGGTGCTGCTGGAGCTGTTCAACAACCTGTTCATGAACGTTGCGGAACAGACCGGCGCGGTGCTGCGCAACACGTCGATGAGCGTGAACATCAAGGAGCGGCTGGATTTCTCCTGCGCCATCTTCGACGCCGAGGGGGGGCTGGTGGCGAATGCACCGCACGTGCCGGTGCACCTGGGCGCGATGGGCGAGAGCGTGTGCACGGTGCTGCGCCTGCGCGGCAAGACGCTGAAGCCGGGCGACGTGGTGGCGTTGAACAACCCCTACAACGGCGGCACGCACCTGCCGGACGTGACGGTGATCACCCCGGTGTTCGACGCGGCGGGCAGCGCGATCCGGTTCTTCGTCGGCTCGCGCGGGCACCACGCCGATATCGGCGGGATCACACCCGGCTCGACCCCGCCCGGCTCGCGCACGCTGGAAGAGGAAGGCGTGGTGATCGACGATTTTCTCCTCGTCGATGGCGGGCACTTCCGCGAGGCGGAATTCCGCGCCGTGCTGGCGGGGGCGAAATACCCGGCGCGCAGCCCCGACGTGAACGTTGCCGACATCAAGGCGCAGGTCGCGGCGAACGAGAAGGGCGTGCAGGAGCTGCAGCGCGTGGTGTCGCAGTTTGGCTGGGACACGGTGCGCGCCTACATGCGCCACGTGATGGACAACGCCGAAGAATCGGTGCGCCGGGTGTTGGACCGCATCGGCAACGGCAGCTTCACCTACACGATGGACAACGGCAAGCTGCTGCGCGTGGCGATCAGCGTCGATCGCGCCAGCCGCAGCGCGGTGGTGGATTTTACCGGCACCGGCAGGCAGGACGAGGCCAACTTCAACTCGCCGCCGGCGGTGACGCGCGCCGCGGTGCTGTACGTGTTCCGCTGCCTGGTCGGCGACGACATCCCGCTGAACGACGGCTGCCTGAAGCCGATCAAGCTGATCATCCCGCCGGGGACGTTCCTGTCGCCGGAGCCGGGGGCGGCGGTGGTGGCGGGCAACACCGAGGTGTCGCAGGCGACGTGCAACGCGCTGTTCGGCGCGTTGGGCGCGATCGCCTGCAGCCAGGCGACGATGAACAATTTCATCTTCGGCGACGCGCATCGGCAGTATTACGAAACGATCTGCGGCGGTACCGGCGCGGGGCCGGGGTTCCATGGCACGTCCGCGATCCACTCGCACATGACCAACACGCGGATGACCGATCCCGAGGTGCTGGAACTGCGCTATCCGGTGCGGCTGGAGCACTTCGGCATCCGCCGCGGCTCCGGCGGTGACGGCAAATGGCGCGGCGGCGACGGCGCGGTGCGGCGCATCCGATTCCTGGAGGCGATGACCGCGGTGATAGTCGCGTCACGCCGCAACGTGGCGCCGTTCGGGTTGGAGGGCGGGGAGGACGGTGCCGCCGGCCGCCAATGGGTGGAGCGCGCCAACGGCACGCACGAACTGCTGACCGGCACCGACAGCGCGGAGCTGGCGCCGGGCGATGCGTTCGTGATCGAAACGCCGGGCGGCGGCGGCTACGGCGCCCCCTGACTTCACCTCTCCCGCCCTTCGCGGGCTTGGGCCGCGAAGGGCGGACCAAGGCGAGGCGCGAAGCGCCGAGGGTGAGGGTGGAGCCGCACGCGCGAACCATCGAATCCGCGGCACCGCCCTCACCCGGAGCGCTGCCGCGCTCCGACCTCTCCCAAAGGGAGAGGTGACGTTATGGCACGCCGCCGTCGTGTCCCGATGCCCATGGACCCTGTCCCGGCCACCCGCCTTTCGACCCTTGAATGTACCCCGTAACGACCCAAGGCAATACAATGTCCGACTCTGACTGGCGCAACGCCAACCACGCGAACTGGGACGAACGCGTGGCCGTGCATCTCGGCCCAGGCGGCTACGACCTGACGGACCTGCGCGCCGGCCGCGGGCGGCTGCATCGCATCGAGGAGGCCGAGCTGCCGCCGCTCGCCGGCAAGCGCGTGCTGCATCTGCAATGTCATTTCGGTGCCGACAGCCTGCGCCTCGCGCAACGCGGCGCCACGGTGGTGGGTCTGGATTTCTCCACCGCCGCGATCGATGCCGCTCGCGCGCTGGCCGACGAGCTCGGCCTGACGGATCGCGCGCGATTCATCGAGGCGGATGTCTACGACGCGCCCCTGGCCATTCCACCACCGCACGGGTTCGATCTGGTGGTCGTCACCTGGGGCGCCATCACCTGGCTGCCTGACATCACGCGCTGGGCGCAGATCGTCGCGACGATGCTGCGCCCGGGCGGGCAATTGTATCTGGCCGAGGGCCACCCCATCGCCTACGTGTTCGACGATGCGATCCGTGCCGCCGACGGTCGCCCGGGCTTCTTCGCCCCCTACTTCCTGTGCGAGCCGATCATCGACAACGATCCGCGCGACTACGCGGACCCGACGGCCCACCTTGTCAACGCCCGCACCTACAGCTGGATCCATCCGCTGGGCGCGTTGGTCACCGGCCTGATCGCATCCGGCCTGACGCTCGACTGGCTGCATGAGCACGACGCCGTCGCCTGGCGCATGTTCGAGTGCCTGGTGCAGGACGTCGAGCTTTATCGCTGGCCTGACAAGCCGTGGCTGCCACTCGCGTTTTCGCTGCTGGCCACGCGCCGCTGACGCCGCCCCTTGCCCGCACGGCCCCCACGTGCAAGCTGATCAGCGTCACACCAAACCCCTCGGAGGGCGTCGCATGCGCATCGCGATCATCGGACAGCAGGATTTCGGCAAGGCCGCGCTGGAGGCATTCCTCAGCCGCGGCGATGAGGTCGCCGCGGTGTTCTGTGCGCCGGAGACCGGGCGACCGGACCCGCTGCGCCTGGCCGCCGAGGCACGCGGCGTCACCGTGCACCAGTTTCCCAAGCTGACCGATCCGGCGGCGCAGGAGGCGTTGCGCGCGGCCAACGTCGAGGTCGGCGTGATGGCGTACGTCACCCAGTTCGTGCCGCAGGATTTCTGCAACATCCCGAAATTCGGCACGATCCAGTTCCATCCCAGCCTGCTGCCGCTGCATCGCGGCGCCGCGTCGATGAGCTGGGCGATCATCACCGGGCGCGGCGAGACCGGCTTCAGCATCTTCCGCCCGACCGATGGATTGGACGAAGGCCCCGTCATCCTGACGCGCGCCGTAAAAATCGAGGCGGAGGACACGCTCGGGTCGTTGTATTTCGGCAAGATCTTTCCGATGGGCGTGGCGGCGTTGGTGGAGGTGGCGGAGCTGGTGGTCGCCGGCAAGGCGCCGGCACTGGCGCAGTACGAGCCGGACGCGACGTACGAAGGCCTCATTCGCGCCGCGGAATCGCAGGTGCACTGGGCCAGTTTTGTCGGCATCACCTACAACCTGATCCGCGGCTGCGATCCGGCGCCGGGCGCCTGGACGACGCACGCGGGCCGCAAGCTGTTCCTGTTCGATGCGCGCAAACGGGTCGCCCGCACGTTCGCCGAGGTGAAGGGCAAGAAGATCGGCCAGGTCGTGGCCCAGACCGAGACAGCCATCGTGGTGCACGGCCAGGGCGGCTTCATCGAGATCGGGCGGATCCGTCCCGAGGGCGGCAAGAAGGTCGCCGCGGCCGAGGCCGGCGTGCCGGTGGGTGCCATCCTGGGGGAGTGAAGCGGCTGTCTCCTTTTCGTCATGGCCGGCCCCCGGGTCGGCCCAAAGGGCCGCCCGAGGACAGGCGGAGCCTGCCACCGGGCGCTTGACCCGGTGGGCCGGCCATGACGAACTGATCCATGCCCCTGGCGTTATGTCGCGGTACGTGCATATTGCGCCGCAGAATTCAACCAGGGGTTGACAAATGACGCAAAGAATCACCCGCCGGACGGCGATCGCCGGCGGACTGGCCGGCGCGGCGATGACACGGCGCGCGCGCGCCCAGTCGCCGAAGCCGGTACGCATCGCGGTGCTCAACGACCAGACCGGCATCTATTCGGACATGAGCGGGCCCGGCTCGATCGTCGCGGCCAGACTCGCGGTGGAGGATTTCGGTCCCAGCCTGCTTGGTCGGCCGATCGAGGTTCTCACCGGCGATCACCAGAACAAGCCCGATGTCGGCGTGGCGTTGCTGCGCGAGTGGTTTTCGTCGGGAGTCGAGGTGGCGGCCGACATTGGCAACTCGGCGATTTCGCTCGCCGCCAATCCCCTGGCGGTGCAGTACGACAAGATCGCGCTGAGTTGCAGCCCGACCAGCTCGGCGATCAGCGGATCGGGTTGTTCGGCGAACGGCTTTCATTGGGCGCAGGATACCTATGCGGACGCGACCGCGCTGTTTCAGGGGCTGCTGAAGGCCGGACCGAAGAGCTGTTACTTCATCACCGTCGATTATTCGTTCGGCCTGGCGCTGGAGGCGGACGCGATCCACGCGATCAAGAAGTTCGGCGGCACGGTCGTCGGTTCCGTCAAGCACCCGCTGGGTGATTCCGATTATGGGTCGTATCTGAACTCGGCGGTGTCCTCGGGCGCGCAGGTCGTGGTGTTTGCCAGTGCCGGCGGGGATACCATCACCTCGGTCAAGCAGGCGGCGGAGTTCGGCGTGGGACAGCGCCAGCAGGTGGTGACACCGATCATGTATCTCTCCGATGTGCACGCGTTGGGCCTGCGGGCCGCGCAGGGGCTGGAGTTCGTGCAGTCCTGGTACTGGGACCTGACCGACGCCTCGCGCGCCTGGGCGAAGCGGTTCTACGCACAGCGCAAACGCATGCCAACCGATATGCAGGCATCGGTGTATTCGGCGGTGCTGCACTACCTGAAGGCGGCGCGGCAGGCCGGCACGACCGACACGCAGACGGTGATTGCCGCGATGAAGGCGATGACGGTGTCCGACATGTTCACCCCGAACGGACACATCCAGGCGAATAACAAGATGGTGTTCGACGTGCACCTGATGCGGGTGAAGAAGCCGGCGGAATCGAAATACGATTGGGACTATCTGGAGCCGATCGCGACGATCCCCGCCGACCAGGCGTTCCGCAGCCCGGCCGACAGCGGCTGCCCGTTCGTGAACAAGGTCTGATGGCGGCGGCTGCAGGGCGGGCCGATCCGCGCTGCGCGACCGGCACCGAGGTCGGTGGCAGCTTCACCGACCTGGTGTTCTGCACGGCGTCGGGCGAGGTGCATTGCTTCAACGTACCAAGCACGCCGTCGCGACCGGACGTTGCCCGCCCGCCCGCCGGCGTGGCGCCATAGCGCGCCATGCGCCAGCGTATCCTTGCCTGTGTGACATTCCACTACGTCGCCGCACGTCTGGTCTGGCTGCGTCAGGTCATCGAGTGCTTTTCCCGATATGGCGCGCGCGTTCGCCTGGTCATCGTCACCAACACCACGGATCCCGCCGAGCTTGCCAGCATCGACGCGCTCGCACCGTCGTCGGGAATGGTGCAAATGGAACGCCGGTCCTTCGGCGCGCTGCCGCATCCGTTCGAGCTGACGTGGGCGCACAAGCCGATCATCGTCGACGAGTTCCTGACCGGCGATGAAACGCACTTCATCTACGTCGAGGACGACATTTTGATCGCGCCCGAGACATTTGATTACTGGATGGAATACCGTGTTCCGTTGGGGCGCCGAGGGCTGATCCCGGGCTTCCTGCGGGTCGAGCGCGAGCGCACAAGCGGCGCTCTGTTTGCCACCGACCAACTGGTACCCACCCAGCTCGACCGCCTCCGCATGGTCCGGGTCGGGCGATGGACTTTCACGAACATGTCCAGCTCCTACAACGCATGTTTCGTCCTCGATCGCGAACTGGCGGCTGAATACGTGGCTACCCGCTCGTTCGACATGACGGCGAGCATGGCGGTCACGACATGGCAAATCAGCGAGCGAGCGGCAATGGGTTTGTGCTTCGAGCACGTGCCACGGTTCTTCCTGTCGCGGCTGGTCGTACCATTCGACCGTGCGACGCTGCGCGTGCCAGCCTTCGTCCACGTGCTGCACGCGCCCGGGAACTACGCCAACAACCCCGACTCGAATCACGGCAAGATATCTGTCGATAAGTTGCTGCTTGAACCTGGTGTGCTGGCGTTTGTTCGCGAACGCGCCCGCGAGGCACGGCGTCTGGCCCGATCTTTTGTCCGGCGGGATTCAGCCAGGCCGTGAATACGATGCGCCGCGCCGGGCTCGCCGGCATGGACCGTCCCCGCCCGCCGCGCTACTCTCGCTGAATGACGCCGGGGCTGAATGCCCGCGGCACGCGCCGGGACATGGCGCATAGCAAATGACCATGCTCGGAGATTGCCGTGCGATTGACCCGCAAGCGTATCCTGGTCACCGGCGGCGCCGGCTTCCTCGGCTCCCACCTGTGCGAGCGCCTTCTGGCGAAGGGCAACGACATCCTGTGCGTGGACAATTACTTCACCGGCAGGAAGGACAACGTCGCGAATCTCCTGGGGAACAAGAACTTCGAAGCGTTCCGCCACGACGTCACCTTCCCATTGTATGTGGAAGTGGACGAAATCTACAACCTCGCCTGTCCGGCGTCGCCGATCCATTACCAGTTCGACCCGGTGCAGACCACCAAGACCAGCGTCATCGGGGCCATCAACATGCTGGGCCTCGCGAAGCGCCTGGGCGCCAGGATTTTGCAAGCCTCCACCAGCGAGGTCTACGGCGACCCGACCGTCCACCCCCAGAGCGAGGATTACCGCGGCAACGTCAACCCGCTTGGCCCCCGCGCCTGCTACGACGAGGGCAAACGCTGTTCCGAGACGTTGTTCTTCGACTACCACCGCCAACACAAACTGCGGATCAAGGTCGCCCGAATCTTCAACACCTACGGCCCGAAGATGCATCCGAACGACGGTCGGGTCGTCTCCAACTTCATCGTCCAGGCCTTGCAAGGGAAGGACATCACCCTGTACGGCGACGGCGGCCAAACCCGCGCCTTCTGTTACGTGGACGACCTGGTCGACGGCCTGGTCCGGCTGATGGGCACCGGCCCGGAGTTTACGGGCCCGATCAATATCGGCAGCCCGCACGAAATTCCGGTACGGGAACTGGCCGAACGGGTGATCGCGCTGACCAGTTCCCGCTCGAAGATCGTCCATCGCCCGCTGCCGCAGGACGACCCCATGCACCGCTGCCCGGACATTACGCTGGCGAAGCAGGTGCTGGGATGGGAGCCGAAAGTGCCACTGGAAGAAGGCCTGCGCCGCACGATCACGTATTTCGACGCGCTTCTGAGTGCGCCGGTCGGGGCTTGAGCCTCCGCCGTCAGCCGGTCGTAACGCCGCCGGGACTGCGGTTTGTATAGTCCAGGTACTGGGGCCTGACTGGTGCCTCGCGTACCTGGGCGAAGCGGGTCGCCGCGCAGATGATACACAAGCGGACCGAGTTGCAGACATTCGCGCATTCGGCGGTGCTGCACCATCTCAAGCCGGCACAGCAGGCCGGAACGACCGACACGCAGCCGGTCATTGCCGCGATGAAGGCGATGAAGGTGGTTGACATGTTCACCCCGAACGGACACATCCAGGCGAACAACAAGCTGGTGTTCGACGTGCATCTGATGCGGATGAAGACGCCGGAGGTGTCGAAATATGGCTGGGATTACATGGCGGAGATAGCAACGATTCCCGCCGACCGGGCGTTCCACGGGCCGGCCGAGAGCGGCTGCCCGTTCGTGGACAAGACCTGATGCCAGTGGCCGGTAGCTTGCCAGATCCGCGTTGCGCGATCGGCACCGATGTCGGCGGCACCTTCACCGACCTGGTGTTCTGCACGGCGTCGGGCGAGGTGCATTGCTTCAAGGTGCCAAGCACACCGTCGCGGCCGGGCGAAAGCATCCTGACCGGGGTCGACGAGATCAGCGCGGCGTTGCGCCCGGACGCCGCCGCCTGGCGCGCGGCGCATCACACGCACAGCAGCACGGTGGCCACCAACGCGCTGATCGAGCGGCGCGGCGCGCGCGTCGGGCTGATCACCACCGCCGGCTTCCGTGACCTGTTCGAACTGCAGCGCCTGGCCATTCCGCATCCGATGCGGTTCGATTCACGTCGCCCGCTGCCGCTGGTGCCGCGCGCATGGGTGCGCGAGGTGCGCGGGCGCATCGGCGCGGAGGGCGCCGAGATCGAGAAGCTGCACGAGCAGGACGTGATCGACGCCGCGCGGGCCCTGGCAGCGGCCGGGGTGGAGATCGCGGTGGTGACCTTCATCCACAGCTATCGCAATCCGGCGCATGAGCAGTTGGCACGGGAGATGATCCGGCGGCACGGCATCGATCTGCGCGTGGAACTTTCCAGCGACATCTGGCCGCAGGCGCGCGAATACGAACGCGCCGTGCTGACCGCGATCAACGCCAGCGTGCGCCCGATCGTCGAAGCCTATGTCGGGCGGTTGACCGAGGGGCTGGCTGCGCGCGGCCTTGCCGTGCCGGCACGCGTCGCGCGCTCGAACGGCGGCGCGGAACTGGCGCGCACCATCCGCGATCGCCCGGTGGTGGCGTTGCTGTCCGGTCCCGCGGCCGGCGTCGCCGGCGCGGCCGACGCGGCGGAGGATGCCGACTGGACGGCGGCCGACCTGATGACGCTGGATGTCGGCGGCACCAGTGCCGATATCGGCGTGATCCGCGCCGGCGCGCCGGTGCTCAGCAGCGAGGAGATGGTCGGCGACTTCCCGGTGCTGATCCCGACCGTTGCGGTGTCCAGCATCGGCGCCGGCGGCGGATCGATCATCTGGCTGGACAGCACCGGATCGTTGAAGGTCGGGCCGCGCAGCGTCGGCGCCGATCCCGGTCCCGCGTGTTACGGCAGCGGATCGATGGTCCCAGCGTTGACCGATGCGTTCCTGGTGGCGGGCCTGCTGACGCCGGGCCAGCGCCTCGGCGGCAAGCTGGCACTGCGACTGGAACCGGCGCGGCAGGCGCTGGCGACGATCGGCGCGCGGTTGAACTGGACGGCGGAGCAGGTGGCCGATGGGGCGATTCGTGTCGCCACCGCGATGATGGCGGCGGAGGCCACGCGCGTGCTGGCCCGCCGCGGCGTCGATGCGCCGCGCTTCCGCATGGTGGCATTCGGCGGCGCCGGCCCGTTGCTGGCGGCGCTGATCGCCGAGGAGATCGCCATCGATACGATCCTGGTCCCGCCGTTTCCCGGCGCGCTGAGTGCGCTCGGCGCCGCGCGGGCGAATATCGAGGGCGATCTGGTGCGGCCCCTGTATGCGCGGCTGCACGCGGTGTCGGCCGCCGATCTGACCGGCGCCTATCGCGCGCTGCGCGGCGCCGCCGAGACCTGGATCGAAGCGCAATCGGCCGGCGCCGGGATCGAGACGATCCGCGTCAGCTACGCCGCCGAGATGCGCTACGAGGGACAGGGCTACGATGTGCCGGTCGCGCTCGACGAGGAATGGCTCGGCACCGGGGATGGCGCGCGCATCGCCGCCGCGTTTCATGCCGCGCATCGCGCGGTCTACGGCCACGCCACCGAGGCCAACGAGGTCTGGTTGAAGGAGCTGCGCGTGCACATCACCGGCGCGATCCCCCGCCAGCGCCTGCGCGCGGTGCGCGACGACGACGATGCGCCGGCAGCGCAACGACCGGTGCGGCTTGGCGCGCGCGTCGTCGAGGCCGTGGTGCTCGGGCGCGCCGCGGTCGCCGCCGATGCCGTCGTGCATGGCCCGGCCATCCTGAACCAGATGGACACCACGACGCTGATCCCGCCCGGCTGGCAGGCGCGCCTGGCGCCGTCCGGTGCATTGATCCTGTCCCGCACCGAAGCGGAGGCGCGGCCATGAGCCGGGACGCCGTCGGCACGGAGATCTTCGCCAACCTGTTCAAGGCGGTTGTCGACGAGATGGCCTGGATCCTGCTGCGTTCCTCGCACACCACCTTCGTGAAGGAGACGCAGGATTTCGCCGTCGCGCTGGTGACGACCGAGGGCGAGACGTTCGCCTATCCGTACGGCGCCGGTGCCACGCCGATCATGGGCGTGGCGATGCACGCCGGCACCAAGGCGGTGAGCGACTGGGCACCGGGCGACGTGCTGATGACCAACGACCCGTACAGCACGGGCGGCATGGTCATGCACCTGAACGACATCTACCTGTTCCAGCCGATCTTCGCCGACGGCAGGCTGCTGTGCTTCGCCTGGACTTTTATCCACTGCACCGATGTCGGCGGCTATGCGCCCGGCAGCATCGACATGCAGAACAACGAGGTGTTCCAGGAGGGGCTGCGGCTGCGCCCGATGCGGCTGTATCGCGCCGGCGTGCTGAACACCGAGCTGTGGAACATTTTTGCCGACAATTGCCGCATTCCCGCGCTGAACTGGGGCGACCTTACCGCCTGCCTCTCGGCGCTGAACAAGGCGGCGGAGCGCATGCAGCGGCTGACACAGCGCTACGGCCGCGATGCGGTGACCGCGGCGATCGCCGGGACGCTGGATCGCACCGAGCAGATCACCCGCGAGGTGCTGGCGCGCATTCCCGCCGGCGAATACCGCTTCACCGAGTTCTTCGAGGACGACTATGTCAGCGACCTGCCGGTGCGCATCGCGCTGCGCCTGGTCTCGCACGGCGACGGGCATGTGACGCTGGACTATACCGGGTCCGATCCGCAGGTACGGGCGGCGCTGAACCTGCCGACCGGTTCGATGAAGCATCATCCGTTCCTGTCGCTCGGCCTGACCAACTTCGTGGTGACGAAGTCGGAGTCGATCCATATCAACGCCGGCATCCAGCGCTGCATCGACCTGGTGCTGCCGGAGGCGTCCATCGTCAACGCGAAGTTCCCGGCGGCCTGTGGCATGCGCTTCACCACGGCGATGCGCATCCACGACCTGGTGCTGGGCGCGCTGACCAAGGCGCTGCCAGGCGAGGTACCGGCGGGCGGCGGCAACACGCTGGTGGTGTCGTATATTTCGACCTCGGAACTTGGTGAGACCGGGCGGGTGGTGGTGGTGAACCCGGTGCCAGGCGGCTCCGCGGGCGGGCCGGATCGCGACGGGATCTCGGGCACCGATTTCTCGGTGGCGTTCCTGCGGAATGTGCCGGTGGAAGTGCTGGAGTCCGAAGCGCCGGTGCTGGTGCATCGCTATTCGCTGGTGCCGGATTCGGAAGGCGCCGGGCAGTTCCGTGGCGGGTTCGGAGTCGCGTACGACATGGCGATCCAGCACCCCAGCGCGGTCGTGGTGATGCGCGGCAAGGATCGGTTCCGGTTCGGAAGCTGGGGCGCGTTCGGCGGCGGCAGCGGCGCGGTCAACGGCAATGTCGGCCAGCGCGGTGACGTGGTGCACGACATCGGCAAGCGCACGGTCTACCGCCCGGAAATGGGCGAGGTGATCCGGCTGTGGAGCGGCGGCGGCGGTGGCTACGGTGACCCGCTGACGCGCGATCCGGCGCTGGTGGCGCGTGATGTTGCCGATGATCTGGTCTCGGCTGGGCGGGCGCGTAAGGTCTATGGCGTGGTGCTGTGCGAGGACGCGGTGGATGCGACGGCGACGGCGCGATTGCGCGAGGAGATGACGGCGGAACGTGCTGCACCGGCGGCGTATGATTTTGGTCCCGCGCGCACGGAATGGGAGCGCGTCCACGGCACGGCTGCCGAGCTGATCGCCGACTGGTTGCCGTGCTTGCCGGCGGGTGTGCGACGCTACGCACAGGGACGCGTGTATCGGGAGCTGCACGAGGCGGGTCCGGGCCCGTACGACGCGGCGGCGGTGGGGGTGGTGCTGCAGCGGCTGGAAGCAGAGTTGGGTTCGTCGCGCTAACCGTACACCTCTCCCGCTCTTCGCGGGAGAGGTCGCGGAGCGATTGCGACGCGGGTGAGGGCCGTGCCGCGTGCACCACCCTCACCCTCGGCGCTTCGCGCCTCGACCTCTCCCGCCAAGCGCGGGAGAGGTGTACGATGTCAGCCGCGCGCGCGGCGGGGCAGCAACGATCCCACCAATCCCTGCGGCAGGAAGATGATGAACACCACCAGCAGCGTGCCGTAGATGAGGTTGTCCCAGCCCACCGCCACCGTGCCGAACGAGATGCGCAGCACCTCGGCCAGCACGATGGTGATGATGGCGCCCACGGTCGGGCCGATCCCAACATAAATCCCGCCGACCACCGCGGCGAACACCATCTGCAACGACACCGTGATGCCGCTGACCGTGTCGGGGGCGATGAACAATTGGTACTGGCAATACAACGCGGCCCCGAAGGCGGTCATGGCGGCGCTGAGCACGGTGATCTTGAGCTTCTCCACCGTCACGTGCACGCTGGCGGCCGCGGCGGCGTCCTCGTCCTCGGCGATCGCCTCCAGCGCGTAGCGCAGCATGCTGCCCTCGACCCGGCGGCGGATCAGCAGGGCCACCGCCCAGGCAGCCAATGCGATCAGGTACCAGGTCTCCTTGCCGGAGAACTGCAAGGCATAGATCGAGTTGCCCGAGTGATAGGGGTTCGGCGTGTAGCCGAGCGAACCCCCGGTGTAGTCCCGCGTCGCGGTGATGACCTGCTGCACGATGGCGCTGAGCGCCAACGTCACCAGAGCGAAATAGTGGCCGACGATGCGGAAGCGAAAGCATGGATAGGCGATCAGCAGCGCCACGGCGGCGGTGGCCAGCATCGCCACCGGAATGCCGAGCCATGGCGTCAGCCCGAGATAGTTCCACAGCAGCGCCAGAACATAGGCGCCGATCCCCATGAAGCCGCCATGGCCGAGCGAGACCAGGCCGAATCGGCCCATCACCGACCATGAGGTGTAAAGAAACGACCAGATCAGGACGATGACCATGATGTGCAGCGGATAGGGCTCGTGATAGACGAACGGCACCGCGATCAGCGCGGCGCCGATCACCCAGGGCAGCGCGCGGGTCATGACCGCCTCGCCATCAGGCCGCGCGGGCGGGCGAACATCATCGCGATGAAGAAGGCGAAGGCGAACACGTAGCCCCATTCAAGGTCGAGATAGAGGCCGCTGACCGAAATGATCTCGGCAAAGATGAACGCGGCGACGAAGCCGCCGATCATGTTGCCCAGCCCACCGAGCACGCAGATCATGAAGGTGATCGGCCCGAAGGTCAGGCCGATGAACGGGTGGATGTCGTATTGCAGCACCAGCAGGCAGGCGGCGAGCCCGGCCAGCGCGCCGCCGATCAGCGAGGTGATCAGGTAGATGCGCCGCGTGTCCACACCCATCAGCGGCATGATCTGCCGGTCCTGCGCGATGGCGCGGATGGCGGCGCCGGTATAGGTGCGCGCCAGAAACAAGTACAGCAGCACCATGCTGCCCAACGCCGCGCCGCAGGCGAGCAGCCTGGCGTAGCTGATATACATGCCGGAGAGTTCCAGGACCGGCAGGCGGATGCCGAGATTGCGGAAGTCGATACCGAACGCCACGGTGGCGAAGCTCTGTAGGAAGAACAGCACGCCGCCGGTCGCCAGAAGCTGGTTGATCGGCGCGGCACCGAGCAGCGGTGCGATGACCAGGACGTGCAGCACCATGCCAAGACCGCCGACGCCGGCGATGCAGATCAGCGCGGCCAGCAGGAACGGCAGGTGAAACACCGTAAACAGGTAATACATGCCGTACATGCCCAGCATGATCAGCTCGGCGTAGCAGATCCACACCACGTCGATCACGCCGAAAACCAGGTTCAGCCCGAGGGCCAGCAGCGCCAGCACGCCGCCTAGCAGCAGGCCGTTGATCAGCGCCTCCAGCAGGTAGACGTCGAAGATGCCGAACATCCGGGGTGCTCCCTTGCCTTGTCAGACGCCGAGATAGGCTGCGCGGATGGTCTCGCTCGCCAGCAGCTCCGCGGCGGTGCCGCTGAGGCGGAGGCTGCCGGCTTCCAGCAGATAGGCGCGATCGACCACGCGCAGCACCTGGCGGATGTTCTGTTCCACGATCAGCACGGTCAGGCCGCTGGCGCGGATGCGGCGCACCAGCTCGAACACCTGCTGCACGATCACCGGCGCCAGGCCGGCGGAGGGTTCGTCGAGCAGCAGCAGCCGAGGCTCGGACATCAGCGCGCGGCCGATGGCGCACATCTGCTGCTCGCCGCCCGACATGGTGCCGGCGAACTGGTGGCGGCGTTCGGCCATGCGGGGAAACAGGTCGTAGACGAAGTCGAGCCGCCGGCGAAATTTTGGCCGTGCCGCCGCGACGTAGGCGCCCATGCGCAGATTGTCCTCGACCGTCATGCGCGCGAACAGGCGGCGGCCCTCCGGCACGTGCGCGATGCCCAGCGCCAGGATGTGGTGCGCCGGCGTGGCGAGGAGGTCGGTTCCCTCCATGTTGATCGTTCCGGCCGTGGGGCGGATCAGGCCGGAGATTACCCGCATCAGCGTGGTTTTTCCCGCGCCGTTCGGGCCGATCACGGCGACCGCCTCGCCGGCCGCGACCTCCAGCGACACACCGAACAGCGCCTGGAAGCCGTCATAGCCGGCGTCGACGCCGGTGAGGGTGAGCATTGGGGTCATGGGTGCCGAAGGTGGAACGTTCTCCCCCTCCCCTTGCGGGAGGGGGTTGGGGGGAGGGGTTCCGCGAGTACGAGGCTGCGGTGCGACACTGGCACCAACCCCTCCCCCCAACCCCCTCCCGCAAGGGGAGGGGGAGAACGTTTCGTGGTCATGCGCTGGCACGCGCGGCGGTCATCGCCTGCACCTCGCCGGCGTCGGTGCCGAGATAGACCTCGATCACGCGCGGGTCGGCGGCGACCTGTTCGGGCAGGCCCTCGGCGATCTTCTCGCCGTGGTCCAGCACCATCACGCGATCGACCACGCGCATCAGCACGCCCATGATGTGCTCGACCCAGATGATGGTGATGCCGAGCTCGCCGCGGATGCGGCGCAGCATGTCGGCCGCCTGGTCCATTTCGGTTTCGTCCAGGCCGCCCAGGCTTTCGTCGGCCAGCAGCAGTTTCGGCCCGGTGGCCAGCGCCTTGGCGAGTTCCAGCTTCTTCAGTCCGGCGGCGCCGAGGCCGCTCACCGGCGCCGTGCGATCGGTGGTCAGGCCGACCGTCGTTAGCGCGCGTTCCGCCGCCTCGAACGCGCCGGCGCGGGAGTGCCGGCCCTGGCCCCCGCCCTGACCATAATACCCGGCAAGCGCCACGTTTTCGAAGATGGTCAGCCGGCGGAACGGGCGCGGGATCTGGAAGGTGCGCCCGACGCCGCGGTTGATGATGCGGTGCGGCGCGGCGCCGGCGATCTCGCGCCCTTCGAAACGGATCGAGCCCGCGGTCGGCGCCAGGGTGCCCGACAGCATGTTGAAGATGGTGCTCTTGCCCGAACCGTTCGGGCCGATCAGGCCGACAATCTCGCCCTGATCGACCTTGAACGACACGTTGGCGACGGCGGTGAAGCCACCGAAGCGCTTGAACAGACCGGTGACTTCCAGCACGGAGCAGGGATCACTTCACCGCGTACGGCGAGCTGCCCGGCAGCTTCAGCACCGGCGGGCGTTGCGCCTGCGCCTTCGGCCAGACCACGTAGGATTTGTCGTCGATATACTGCACGATCACGGGATAGGCGCGCTCGTTCTGGCCTTCCATCGGCTGGCCCGAGCCCTCGAACTTGACGCCGAAGCCCAGCATCGTGCCGCCGTCGGGCACGTCGGTGTCCATCGCCGCCTGCCGCAGATCGTCCGACGTGATGCCGCCATATTTCTTGATGGCGCGCGGCAGCACGTCGGTCAGGAACAGGTAGGTGTTGGACGCCGCCATGCCGACATGCGCCGACTTGATGACGGTGTCGGGCTTGGCCTTCATGTAGGCGTCGCCGATCATCTTGATCAGCGGCGGCAGGTCGGGTTTCAACGCGGCCTCGTTGGTCTGCCAGATCGAGATCGGATCGACGTCGAAGAAGTAGTTGGCGTCGTTGCCGACCGTGTCCTTCAGCTTGGAATAGACGGTATAGCCGGCGCCGTGGCCGATCAGGGCATCGAAACGTAGCCCAAGTTCGCGCGCCTGGCGCAGGAACAGCGTGATGTCCGGGTTGTAGCCGGTGTGGAAGATCACGTCCGGGTTGCCGCGCTTCAGTTTGGTAACCAACGACGACAGGTCGGGCGCGCTGGACGAGTAGCCTTCGTTGAGCACCACCTTGAACCCGGCCGTCTTGGCGCCTTCCGCGTTGCCCTTGGCGACGTCGGTGCCGTACGGGCCATCCTCATGGATGATCGCCACGCGCAGGTCCTTCGGATCCTTGCCGAGCTGCTCCTTCGAATAGGCGGCAACCATCGCGGTGGAGGCGAGGCCCCACTGCGTGCCGAAGGGCTGCGGGCGGAACACGTATTTCAGATTGCGCCCCTCCAGCACCGGCGAGGCGATGCAGGTGGTGATCCACATGAACTTCTTGAATTGCTCGACCCGTGCCGCCACCGGAACGCACTCGGCGGAGGCATAGAAGCCCAGCAGCATGTCGACCTTTTCCTGCTCGATCAGGCGGACCGCCTCGTTGATCGCGACGTCGGGCTTGCTCTGCGCATCGGCGTAGATCGGCTGGATCTTGTAGCCGCCGATGCCGCCGTGCGCGTTGAACCAGTCGATCATGATCTTGGCGCCGAGATAGTGCAGATCGGAGCCGCCGCCGGCGAACGGGCCGGTCAGGTCATAGACCACGCCGATCTTGAGGACCTTGTCCTGGGCGCCGGCGGTGCTGGATGTCGCCAGCACCAGGGCGACAACAGACAACCCGCCCAAAAGGCAGGCGAATACTTTCCGGAACACTCCAACCTCCCTGATTGATTTCGTTAGCGGTAGTCCGGACGATCAGCTTACGCAGCCGCAGCGTCCGGGTTCAAGGGGTATTCGTTGGGGGTATTCCGTCGTTGGGGGTATTCGACCGATCCGTCGCCCGCCGTTCCTATTGCCTGGCGCGCCGGAAGCGCTACCTGTGCGAACCGATGCGCCGCGGCGGGCGCGTCCTGGAGGGGTCCACGCGATGCGCCTGTGCCTGCTGGCTGTGTTGCTGGCCGTATGGTCGGGTCTGGGGCCGACCCCGGCCCGTGCCCAGGCGCCGGGGGGACCGCCCTCGGTCGGCGTGGTGCGGGTGCAGCAGCAGCCGATCACCGAGACGTCGGAATTCGTCGGGCGCATCCAGGCGACCGATCGGGTCAACCTGATCGCCCGCGTCACCGCGTTCCTGGAGGAGCGGCATTTCACCGAGGGCGCCGAAGTGACGAAGGGCGACTTGCTGTATGTGCTGGAGCAGCCGCCGTTCCAGGCCGACCTGGAGGCCAGGAAGGCGGCGGTGCAGCAGATGCAGGCGCAGTTGCAGAATGCCACGATCACCCTGGCGCGCGCCGCGACGCTGCTGCACACGCCGGCGGGGCAGCAATCCACGGTGGACGACGCGCGCGCCGCCATGCTGTCGGACGCTGCCCAGGTACTGGCGGCGCAGGCGCAGCAGAAGCAGTCGGAGATCAATCTCGGCTACACCGAGATCCATGCGCCGATCAGCGGCAAGATCGGCCGCACCGCGGTGACCATCGGCAACGTCGTCTCGCCGAGCACCGGCACGCTGGCGAGCATCGTCAGCCAGGATCCGATGTATGTGGTCTTTCCGGTGGCGGTACGGGTGATGCTGGAGCTGCGGCACCGCACCGCCGACAAGGGGGGGTTCCGCGCGGTGGTGATCCGCGTCCGCCTGCCGGACGGAACCCTGTATGACCAGAAGGGCACGCTCGACTTCGAGGACAACACCGTCGCGCCCACCACGGACACCGTCATCCTGCGCGGCTCGATCGCCAATCCGCCGCTCGGCCGCGACGCGTCGGGCGGCTTCACCGAGCGCGAGCTGGTGGATGGCGAGTTCGTCACCGTGCTGCTGGAGGGCGCCGAGCCGGTGGAGCTGCTGGCGGTGCCGCGCGCGGCGGTGTTGTCGGACCAGCAGGGCGACTACGTCTACACCGTCGGCGCCGACAACAAGGTGCAGCGGGCGCGGGTGCAGCTTGGCCAGTCGACGCCGACGACGGCCGCGGTGCTCAGCGGCCTGACCGAGGGGCAGATGGTCGTGCTCGACGGCATCCAGCGCGTGCGGCCTGGCCTGGTGGTGACACCGGGGCCGGCCAGCCCGCCGCTGCAAGCGGGCAAGCCGTAGAAGATGCTTTCCGCCGTCTTCATCCGCCGGCCGCGGCTGGCGATCGTCATCGCGATCGTCATGACACTGGCGGGCGCGCTGTCGATGCTGCGCATCCCGGTGGCGCAGCTTCCCGACATCGTGCCGCCGCAGGTGATCGTCAGCGCCAGCTACCCGGGTGCCTCGGCGCAGGTGGTGGAGAGCGCCGTCGCCCAGCCGCTGGAGGCGAAGGTCATCGGCGTCGACAAGGCGATCTACATGAAGTCGAACAGCGGCAACGACGGCAGCTACTCGCTGACCGTCAGCTTCGCGCTCGGCTCGGATGCCGACATCGACACCGTCAATGTCAACAACCGGGTGCAGACCGCGCTGTCGCAATTGCCGGCGGAGGTGCAGCAGGAGGGGCTGACGGTCCAGAAGAAGTCGTCCTCCATCCTGCAATTCGTGGCGTTCTACAGCGACGATCCGAAGATGGATCCACTGTTCATCACCAACTACGTGCTGATCAACGCGCTGGACGAGCTGTCACGCACGCCGGGCGTCGGTCAGGCGAACCTGTTCAGCAAGCTGAACTACTCGATGCGCATCTGGTTCGATACCAACCGCCTGGTCAGCCTGGGCCTGACGCCCGGCGACATCGTCGCGGCGATCAACGCGCAGAACGTCGTGGCGCCGGTCGGGCGGATCGGCGCGCGGCCGATCGGCAACGACCAGCAGTTCCAGTTCAACCTGCAGACCACGGGCCGGCTGGTCACGCCGGCCGAGTTCGGCGCCATCGTCGTCCGCGCCACGCCGGATGGCTCGGTGCTGCGGCTGCGCGACGTGGCGCGGATCGAGCTCGGCGCGCAGAACATGGACAGCGAGGCGCGGCTGAACGGGCAGCCCGCGGTGCCGATCGCCACCTACCTGGCGCCCGGCGCCAACGCGGTGCAGGCGGCGGCCGCGGTGACGCAGACGCTGGACCGGCTGCGCGCACGGTTTCCGCCCGGCCTGCATGCCAGGGTGATGTACGATTCCACCACGTTCGTCAGCGACACGATCCACGACGTGAAAATGACGCTGGGCGCCGCGTTCATTCTGGTGGTGATCGTGGTCTACCTGTTCCTCGGCAATGTGCGCGCCACCATCATCCCGACCGTTGCGGTGCCGGTCAGCCTGATCGGCGCCTTCGCCGTGCTGCTGGCGCTCGGCTATTCGGCCAACACCATCTCGCTGCTGGCGATGGTGCTGGCGATCGGCATCGTCGTCGATGACGCGATCGTGGTGGTGGAGAATGTCGAGCGGGTGATGGAGGAGCGCCCCGACCTGTCGCCGCCGGAGGCAACGCTGCTGGCGATGCGCCAGATCACCGGGCCGATCATCGCCATCACCCTGGTGCTGCTGTCGGTGTTCGTGCCGGTCGGATTCATTCCGGGCCTGTCGGGCACGCTGTTCCGCCAGTTCGCGGTGACGATCAGCGCGGCGATGCTGATCTCCGCGGTCAACGCGCTGTCGCTGTCGCCGGCGCTGTGCGCGATGTTCCTGCGTCATGTCGGCAAGCGGCGCCGGCCGATGGGCCGGCTGCTCAACGGCATCGACCATGTGCGCGACGGCTACGCGCGGATGGTGCAGCGCCTGGTGCGCGCGGCTTCGCTGTCGCTGCTGGCGATCGCCGCGTGTGGCGCCGGGACGTATTACCTATCGACGCACACGCCGACCGGGTTCCTGCCGGAGGAGGACCAGGGCGCCTTCTTCGTTGCCACGCAACTGCCCGACGGCGCCTCGGTTGCACGCTCCGCCGCGGTCGGCGCGCAGGTGGAAAAGCTGCTGCACGACATGCCGCAGGTGCAGGACACGCTGGCGATCGTCGGCTTCTCGCTGCTGGACGGCGTGTATGAGCCGAACGCGGTGTTCATGGTGGCACGGCTGGCGCCGTTCGCCGAGCGCGTGGGTGCCGCGAACGACGTGCGGGCGCTGGTGGCGCGCACCTTCGGGGCGGTGCAGCAGATCCGCTCGGCGATCATCTTCCCGTTCAACCTGCCGCCGATCATCGGCCTGGGCACCGGCGGGGGCTTCGAGTACCAGCTTGAGGCGTTGCAGGGCCAGGACCCCAGCGACAACGGCGCGGTGATGCGCGGGCTGCTGGCGGCGGCCAATCAGGATCCGCGGCTGACGCGGGTGTTCTCCACCTTCACCGCAACCAACCCGTCGTTGTATCTCGACATCGACCGCGACAAGGCGCAGGCGCTGGGGCTGTCGATCAGCGACGTGTTCATCGCGTTGCAGGCGACGCTGGGCGGCATCTACGTCAACGACTTCAACCAGTATGGCCGCACCTGGCAGGTGAACATCCAGGGCGAGGCGGCCGACCGGGCGGATATCCCGGCGATCTGGCGCATCTTCGTGCGCAACCAGACCGGCCAGATGGTGCCGCTGCGGGCGATCGCCTCGTTGCGGATGGTTACCGGACCGCAGGTCATCACCCGCTACAACAACTACCGGTCGATCACCATCGATGGCGGCCCGGCGCCGGGCGTGTCGTCGGGCACGGCGCTCGCGGCGATGGAGGATGTTTCGGCGCGCACGCTGCCGCCGGGCTACGGGTTCGAATGGACCGGCACGGCGTATCAGGAGGAGTTGGCGGCCGGGCGGACCGGGCTGATCCTGGGGCTGGCGGTGCTGTTCGCCTATCTGTTCCTGGTCGGGCTGTACGAAAGCTGGACCATTCCGGTGCCGGTGCTGCTGTCGGTGGTGGTCGGCGTGCTGGGGGCGTTCATCGGCATCCATCTCGCCGGGCTGTCGGTGGATTTATATGCGCAGATCGGCCTGGTGGTGCTGATCGCGCTGGCGGCGAAAAACGGCATCCTGATCGTCGAGTTCGCCAAGGAGCAGCGGGAGGCGGGGTTGCCGATCCGCGAGGCGGCGGTGCTGGGCGCGCGCATGCGGTTTCGCGCGGTGATGATGACCTCGGTGGCGTTCATTCTGGGGTTGGTGCCGCTGGTTATGGCGGAGGGGGCGGCGCAGCTTAGCCGGCGCGGGATCGGTACGGCGGTGTTTGCCGGAATGATCGTGGCGAGCTCGATCGGGATATTTTTGATCCCGATGCTGTACGTGACGTTTCAGTCGTTGCGTGAGCGGGTGAAAGCGCGCTTCGGGGGGCGACGCGACTAGGCGGCTGGGGACAGGTTCAGGTGCTGCTCGATCCGGCGCACGCGGTCCTCGAGCTGGCTGAACAGGATGCCGTGGCCGATCACCGAAGAGTGGTACTCGGTGAGGGTCTGGCGCAGCGTGACCTGGCCGTGCGCCACATCGTTCGCGTTGCGCGTGAGATCGTCAAGCTGCCGCGTATGATCGTTCAAAACGCGGGTATGGTCGCCGAGGATTCGCGTGTGCTGGTTCACGACGCTGGACAGCTCGTTCAGCACGCGCGCCTGGGTGTCGAGGATGTGCGAATGTCCGTCAAGGATCCGCGTATGCGCGTTAAGGACCCGACTGTGTTCGTCGAGAGTCCGCGTGTGCCCGTCGAGGGTACGTGTGTGCGCGTCGAGGGTGCGCGTGTGCTCGCCCTGCGTCTCCGCAACCCGGGTCAGCAGTTGATAGACCGCCGCGATGTCGATGCCGTTGCCGCCACTCATCCCAAGCCGCTCTTGACCGCCCGGATTGTATAGCCGGACCATTTTGCCGACAAGCGGATTGCCGCTTCCTTTACGCCCCGCCGATCAGCGCCAGCGTGTGGCGCGCGATGACGATCTCCTCGTCGGTTGGGATGACATAGGCGGGGCGCGCCGACCCCGCCGTCGTCAGGCACGGGCCGCCCTGCTGGTTGGCCGCCGCGTCCAGCGCGAAGCCCAGCCATTGCAGGCGTTGCAGCACGCGCGCGCGGATTTCCGCGCTATGCTCGCCGATGCCGGCGGTGAACACCAGCGCATCGATGCCGCCCATGCTGGCCGCCAGGGCGCTCGCCGTGCGCGCGACGTGGTAGACGAAATACGCCACCGCCAATTGCGCCAGCGGGGCCTCGCTCGCCAGCAGCGTGCGCATGTCGTTGGACACGCCGGACAGACCCTTCAGGCCGCATTCCTCGTACAGGAAGTGCTCCACGCGACCGACGTTCCAGCCTTTCTGCTGCTGCAACCACAGGATGACGCCGGCGTCCAGCGAGCCGGAGCGCGTGCCCATCGGCAGCCCGTCCAGCGCGGTGAAGCCCATCGAGGAGTCCACGCTGTGCCCGTTCGCCAGCGCGCACATCGAGGCGCCGGAGCCGAGATGCGCCACCACGACGCGCCCGGCGGCGACCGCCGGATAGTGCGCGGCCAGCGCACCGGCGATGTACTCATAGGACAGGCCGTGAAACCCGTAGCGCCGCACGCCCTCTTGATAGAACGCATCCGGAATGGCGAAGCGATCGGCGACGGCGGGATGCCCGCGATGGAACGCGGTGTCGAAGCAGGCGACCTGCGGCAAGTCGGAAAACCGCGCGGCCAGCGCCTTCAGCACGGCGATCGCCGGGGGATTGTGCAGCGGCGCGAGCGGCGACACCGCCTCGATCCGCGCGAGCGCGGCGGCATCGACCAGCACGGGGGCGGTCAGCGCCGGGCCGCCATGCACGACCCGGTGGCCGAAGCCCGCCAGCCCCGGTGCGGTCAGCGGTCCGTCTGGCAGTGCCGCCAGGGCCGCCAGCGCGTCGGCGTGATCGCGCGTCGCCAGCGGTGTTTCACGCGGGGGCGCACCGTCGGCCGGTGCGAGCAGCAGGCGTCCCGCCCCGCCGATGCGCTCCACCTCGCCGGACAGCGCGCGTCGCAGCGTTCCGCTGGCCGCCCCGTCGGGCGCGACCCGATAGAGCGCGAATTTCAGGCTCGACGAGCCGGCGTTCAGCACACACAGGCAACGCGATATCATTCCTCTTGGCCTTTCCCCGTCCAAGCGGGCATGCTCCGGTTCGATCATACAGGAGCTTCGGGGACAGCCTGCCATGACAAAGTTCGGCGTCGCCCAGCCGGTCCGCCGGGTGGAGGATCCGCGGCTGTTGACGGGCAGCGGCCGCTATACCGACGACATCGTGCTGCCGGGCATGCTGCACGGCGTGGTGCTGCGCAGCCCGTACGCCGCGGCGCGGATCATGGGCATCGATACCACCGCCGCGCGGGCCTCGCCGGGCGTGCGGGCGGTGTATACCGGCGCGGACCTGCAGGCCGACGGGCTGGGCCCGCTGCCCTGCGTCGCGCCGGTGGCGAACCGCGATGGCACGGCGATGCACGACCCGCCGCACCCGGTGCTGGCGCACGCGGCGGTGCGCCATGTCGGCGACCCGGTCGCCTTCGTCGTCGCCGATACGATCGACGCGGCGCGCGACGCGGCGGAACTGCTCGACGTGGACTACGACCGGCTGCCCTCGATCACCGACCTGTCGGTGGCGACCGAGCCGGGCGCGGCGCTGGTCTGGCCCGGGGTGGCGAACAACATCGCCTTCGACTGGGCGATCGGGGACAAGGCGGCGACCGACGCGCAGTTCGCCGTGGCGACGCACGTCACGCGGCTGACGGTGGTGAACAACCGCATCGTCGTGTCGTCGATGGAGGCGCGCGCCTGCGTGGCCGATTTCGACGCCGCAACGGATCGCTGGGCGCTGTACGCCAACACCCAGGGCGGCTGGCTGGTGAAGGACCTGATCGCCCCGGTGTTCAACACGGACAAGGAACGGTTCCGCGTGGTCACGCCGGATGTCGGCGGCGGCTTCGGCATGAAGCTGTTCCTGTATGCCGAGCACGTGCTGACCTGCCACGCGGCGCAGAAGCTGGGGCGGCCGGTGAAGTGGGCGTCCGGGCGGTCCGAGGCGTTCCTGTGCGACACGCAGGGCCGCGACAACATCACCCTGGGCGAGCTGGCGATCGATGCGGACGGCAAGCTGCTGGCGTTGCGGACCCTCAACCTCGCCAACATGGGCGCCTATCTCAACACCTTCGCCCCCGCCATCCCGACCGAAGCCGGCACCGGCGTGCTGGCCAGCGTCTATGGCTTCAAGGCGGTCCACGCCAGCGTGCTGGGCGTGTTCACCAACACCGTGCCGGTGGATGCGTATCGCGGCGCCGGGCGGCCGGAGAGCAACTACCTGGTGGAGCGGCTGATCGATGCGGCGGCGCGCGAGCTGGGCGTTGATCGCATCGAATTTCGAAAGCGCAACATGGTGCCGGCGTCGGCGATGCCGCACAGCACGCCGATGGGCAAGACGTACGACAGCGGCGATTTCCACCGCGTGCTGGGCGCCGGTGTCGCGAAGATGGACTACGCGGGATTTGCTGGCCGGCGTGCCGCAGCGGCGCGGCGCGGCAAGCGGCGCGGCTTCGCGCTGGCGTACTACCTGGAAGCCACCGGCGGCGATCCGACCGAGCGCGCCGAAATCCGTTTCGCCGATGATGGGTGCGTCGACGTGTATGTGGGCACGCAGTCCACCGGCCAGGGGCACGAGACCGCCTACGTGCAGCTCACCGCGGCGCGGCTCGGCGTGGACGGGGAGAAGATTCGCATCCGCCAGGGCGACACCGACACCATCCCGGTGGGCTGGGGCACCGGCGGCGCGCGCAGCCTGTACTCGGAGGGCCAGGCGATCCTGCTGACCGCGGACTCGGTGATCGCCAAGGGCAAGCAGGCGGCGGCCGAGGTGCTGGAAGCCGCCGTCGCCGACATCGCCTTTGCCGACGGACGCTTTGCCATCGTCGGCACCGACCGCGGCATCGACATCCTGGTGCTGGCGGCGACGCAGCGGCAGAAGGCCGCGGGCGGAAAGGGGGGGACGACGCTGGACGCGGTGGAGATCGCGCCGATCGACAACCACACTTTTCCCAATGGCTGCCACATGGCGGAGGTCGAGGTCGATCCTGACACCGGCGTCGTCAAGGTCGTGCGCTACTGCGTGTGCGACGATTTCGGCAAGACGGTGAACCCGCTGATCGTGCGCGGCCAGGTGTGCGGCGGCGTGGCGCAGGGCATCGGCCAGGCGGTGCTGGAACGAACCGCCTACGATCCGGAGTCCGGGCAGTTGCTGTCCGGCAGTTTTTTGGACTACGCGCTGCCGCGCCCCGACGACCTGCCGGACATCGAGGTGGAGCTGATCGAGGTGCCCTGCGCGACCAACCCGCTGGGCGTGAAGGGCGCGGGCGAGGCCGGCGCGGTCGGCAGTCCTCCGGCGATCATCAACGCGATCATCGACGCGCTGTCGGGTGACGGAGTGACGCACATCGACATGCCGGCGACGCCGGAGGTGGTGTGGAAGGCGCTGGCGCTGGCGAAGGCGGCATAGGGGTTGCCGTCTGGACTGGGACTGCCCAGATTGCCGTTTAGTCGATGGAGGGTTACTTGCTTGATGAAGGGGAGATGGCTGAAATCCGATCTCGCTGCGAGCAGGCGACACCTGGGCCCTGGACGTCCTACATCGAGGGGCGAGACATGACGAGCGGTTCCAGTTTCATAATGACTGAAGGAGAAGACCTTTACCTCACTGGAGCTACCACGGCGGATCAAGACTTCATTGCCCACGCCCGACAGGACGTTCCCAGGCTGATTGCAGAAATAGACCGGTTGAGGCAGCTACTCGCGGAATAGCTACAATTGAAATGTGATGGCACGCAGCGAAAGGGTCACCCACCACATAGGGGATCAAGCATGGACTATATCTCTGACGTTGACCTGCGTGAGAACCTCGCCCGCTACATGGACAAGGTGGTGGACAGAAGCGCGCCGATTGTCATTAGCCGCCAGGGCAAACCTGCCGTGGTGATGATGTCGCTGCGGGAATTCGACGGCTGGCAAGAAACGGTGCACCTGCTCAGCAGCCCACGGAACGCGGAAGTCCTGCTGCGCTCGATCCGCGACGTCGAGGCGGGCCGCGTGGAGGAGCACGAGTTGGTGTGGCCTCCGGGAACAGGTCCCGAGGAATAGAGGCCCCCGTTACACAGCAATGCGAGGTCCGCGCTATGACGCGCGTCGTCAAGCTGCGCGGGCCGCCAGCGCCGCCTTCACCCTGGCCGGAGTCAGCGGCGCGCGGCGCAGCCGCACGCCGATCGCGTCGAACACCGCGTTGCCGATCGCGGCGGCCACCGGTGCCGCCGCCGCCTCACCCACCCCCATCGGCCGGTCGTGCGGCCGATCGATCAGCTCGATTTCCAGTGTGGGCACATCGGGAAACGTCAGGATCGGGTAGCTGACCCAGTCCGTGCTGGTGACGCGGGCGTGGTCGAACGTTACTTCCTCGAACAAGGTGCGGCTGATGGTCTGTAGGATGTTGCCTTCCACCTGGTTGCGCACCGCGTCCGGATTGATCATCAGGCCGCAATCATGCGCGCAGACGGCGCGCGTGACGCGCACCGCGCCGGTGGCACGCGAGACCGCGACCTCCATGCCCAGGGCGACGAAGTTCTCGGCGTTCTTGTAGTGCACATAGGCGATGCCGCGCCCGACCAGGGTCGCGGCCGATGCATCGATCGGCCCGGGCGAGGGCCGTGGCTGCCACCCCATCCGCTCGGCCACGCGTCGCAGCACCGCAATGCCGCGCGGCTCCTGCAACATTTGCAGACGGAACGCCAGCGGATCGGCATGCGCCGCTGCGGCCAGCTCGTCGGTGAAACATTCCACGGCAAACGTGTTGCCGATCTTGCCCGGCGCCCGCAGGTTGGATGGCCGCAGCGGGGTTTCCCGCAGCCACTTGATCTGCGCGCACATGTCGGCGATCGCGTAAGGCGGATCGGTGTTCAACTGCGTCAGCCCCGCGCTCTGGCCATTGGGCTGGTCGAGCCCCGCCGCAGCCGGCGCGAGCAGCGGCGCCGCGGGCAGGCCAGGCGTGTTGAGCGGCAGCCAGGCCACCGTCTCCCACGCCGCGATGGCGCCGGCGTCATCCAACGCGGCGCGCACATCGAGCACCTGCGGCGGGCCTTTCGGATCCCAGCCGTGCTCGTCCTCGCGCATCCACTGCACGCGCACCGGCCGGCCGAGGCTTTGCGACATCAGCGCCGCATCGGCCGCGGCGTCCTCATGGCCGTTCATCCCGTAGCAGCCGGCGCCGTCGAGGTAGATCATCCGGACGGTGTCGGGGTGCAGGCCGAGGAAGCGGGCGAACACCGGGCGGAACTTGTGGGTGGCCTGCGAGGCGGTCCAGATCGTTGCGCCATCCGCACGCACATCGGCGATGGCGCAGGACGGACCGAGCGAGGCGTGCGACTGCGGCGGCCACTCGTAGCTGGCCCGCAGCAGGTTTGCCGCGCCGGCCAGCCTGCGGTCCGCATCGCCGCGGCTTGCCAGCACGTCCTCGCGCGCCACCGCGGTGCCGCGTACCGCCGCGTAGAGCTGATCTGATCCAGGCAGGTTCGCCGGCGCGGTCCAGGTGGCCTTGAGCGCGCGGGCGGCGCGGATGGCGGCCCATTCGCTGTCCGCCACCACGCCGAGGAAGTTGCCGCGCCGCACCGTGCGCGCACCCGGAATGGCCGCGATCGAGGCGTCGTCCACCGCGAGCAGCTCGGCACCGACCGCGGGCGGGCGGATCGCCCGGCCGTGCAGCATGCCGGCCAGCTTGAAGTCGTGCACGTAGGTGTGCTGCCCGCTCAGCTTCGCGGGCAGGTCCGGGCGTGGCAGCGACCGGCCAACCAGACGATACGCCGACGGATCGACCAACGGCGCCGCCTTGTCCAGCGTGAGGGTAAAATCCCGCCCGCCGACCAGGTCGCCGAAACCGATGCCCGCGCCGCCCGCGGCCGGCCGTACCGCGCCATCGGCCACCACCAGCTCGCTCGCTGGCAGGTGGAGCCGCTCCTGCGCGAGCCGGATCAGCGCCTGCCGCGCGGTGGCCGCGGCTTGCCGGATCTGCACGCCGCCGACGGCGACGCCGGTGCTGCCGCCGGTCGGACCCTGGTCGGGCGTCAGCGCCGTGTCGCCTTCGATCAGGGTGATCTGTTCGATGCCGATGCCCAGCTCCTCGGCGGCCATCTGGCGCACGGCGACGCGCAATCCGGTGCCAAGATCGACCTTGCCGGAATACAGCGTCACCGCGCCGTCGCGGCCGATCGCCAGGAACGCATCGACCTGGTCGGATGCCACCGTCTTGCCCGCCGCCGCCGCCATTCCGGGTGCGAGCGAGAAGCCGACGACCAGGCCGCCGATGCCTTGCAGCAGCCGCCGGCGGGCGATCACGATCCGCCGCATGTCAGCGATTCTCGGCAGCGCGCAGGACGGCGCGCAGGATGCGGGCATGCGCGCCGCAGCGACAGAGATTGCCGGCCAGCTCGTCGCGCACCTGCTGCTCGCTCGGGTGCCAATTGCGCGCGAGCAGCGCCGCCGCGGCCATGATCATGCCGTTGGCGCAATAGCCGCACTGGGTCGCCTGTTCCGCAATGAACGCCGCCTGCAGCTTGTGCGGCTGCTCCGGCGTGCCGAGACCTTCCAGCGTGGTGATCGCGCGCTGCCCGACTTTTCCGAGCGGGATCAGGCAGGATCGCGTCGCCGCGCCGTCGATGAGCACCGTGCAGGCGCCGCATTGGCCCAGGCCGCAGCCGAATTTCGGCCCGTGCAGGCCGAGATCGTTGCGCAAGGCGTAGAGCAGCGGCATGTCGGGGTCGGCGACATCGAGGGTCTGCGAGGTGCCGTTGACCTCAAGGGTGATGCTTTCCACCACGAGACATCCTGCCGCCAGATGCGTTTGCCAGGGCAGCCTAGTGTCCGCCGTCGTTGATTCTGCGGCCAATCTCTGAATCGATCTCTCTGGCACCGTCGGAGATGCATCGTGAC
>Ga0209415_10002106_pt1 | contig 37680 bp, 35 predicted proteins | sample PeaSoiSIISIP2007_FD_187696 | JGI IMG/M metagenome (GOLD analysis project Ga0209415, IMG submission 187696) | Peat soil microbial communities from Weissenstadt, Germany - SII-SIP-2007 (SPAdes) (version 2) | ecosystem: Environmental > Terrestrial > Soil > Wetlands > Peat | place: Germany...
CAGCAAGGACAGGGGCTCTGCCCTGGGACCCGCCAGGGGGGCTTTGCCCCCCTGGACCCCCCAGCAAAGGCTCTGCCCTTGGCAGGGTTCCAAGGGGCAGAGCCCCTTGGTGGGGTTCCAGGGGCAAAGCCCCTGGCCTTGCTGCGTTCACGCAATGGCCAGCCCCGCCAACGCCGCGCGCAATTCGGCAATGCCCTCGCCGGTCTCGCTGCTGGTCGGCAGCACGTCCGGATGCGCCGCGGGATGCGCCCGCGCCAGCCGTTCCGCCTCCTCCCGCTTGCGCGCCAGCACGGCCGGCTTCACCGCATCTATCTTGGTCAGCACGAGCTGGAACGCCACCGCGGCGCGATCGAGCAACTCCAACACCGTCGTATCGGCCGGCTTGATCTCGATGCGCGCGTCCAGCAGCAGCATCACGCGGCGCAGCGTCGGCCGGCCGCGCAGAAAGTCGAACATCAGTCCCTGCCAGTCGGCTTTCACGTCCTGCGGCGCGCGCGCATAGCCGTAGCCCGGCATGTCCACCAGAGTCAGCCGCCCGGCGAGATCGAAAAAGTTGAGTTGCCGCGTGCGGCCGGGTGCGGCAGAGACGCGCGCCAGCGCGTGTCGCCCGGTCAGCGCATTCAGCAGCGACGACTTGCCGACGTTCGAACGTCCGGCGAAGGCGACCTCCGGCCCAGCCGGAGGCGGCAAATGATCGAGCGCCTGCGCCGCCTGCACGAACCGGCACTCACCGGCGAACAGCACGCGGCCTGCTTCAAGGGCCTTCGCCGCATCGGCCGCATCCACGTCGTCACCAAAGTGTGGAGACGTAGTCAGGTGCGTGCCAGCCCGGGCCGCGCCAGCCGCGTACGGCGCATGATGAACCATTGCTGGGCCACCGACAGCAGGTTGTTCCAGGTCCAGTAGATCACCAGCCCGGCTGGAAAACGGGCAAGCATAAAGGTGAAAATGACCGGCATGAACTGGAACAGCCGCGCCTGCACCGGATCGGGCGGCGGCGGATTCAGCTTCTGCTGCAGGAACATCGTGAAGCCCATGATCAGCGGCCACAAGCCAAGGTGCAGGTAGGGCGAGATGGTCGCCGGATCGAACGGAATAACTCCGAACAGGTTGAACACGTTGGTCGGATCGGGCTGCGACAGGTCGTGGATCCAGCCGTAGAACGGCGCCTGGCGCATCTCGATCGTGGTGAAGATAACTTTGTAGAGGGAGAAGAACACCGGAATCTGCACCACCATCGGCAGGCAGCCGGATGCCGGGTTCACCTTCTCGGCCCGGTACATCGCCATCATCTCGGACTGCATCTTCGACGGGTCGTCCTTCAGACGTTCCCGCAGCGCAGTCATCTTCGGCCCGAGCAATTTCATCTTGCTCATCGAGCGGTACGAGTAGTTGGCGAGCGGGAAGAACAGCAGCTTGACGCCAAGGGTGAATGCCAGGATCGCCAGGCCGAAATTGCCCAGGATGCCATTCAACCAGTCCAGGCAATAGAAAATCGGCTTGGTAATCAAATAGAACCAGCCGAAGTCCACCGCCTTGTCGAAGTTGGGGATGTGGTATTCGGCCTCGTAGCGGTCCAAAAGGCGCACGATCTTGGCGCCGGCGAACAGGTGCGACGACTGGCCGGCGGTCGAACCGGGGGCGATGGTGGTGGGGTCCTGCGTGATGAAGTCCACCTGGTAGCCGCCTTCACCCTCGGTGGTGTGGCGGAACTCCAGCTTCTCCGGCACCGACTGGTCCGGGACCAGGGAGGTGAGCCAGTATTTGTCGGTGATGCCGCCCCAGCCGCTGGTCGTGGCTGCGTCATAGGCGACGCCGTGCGCCTTTTCGCCCTCCGACTTGGCGCTTGAATAGCTGGTCTCGTGCAGCGTGCCGTTCGCCACGCCGAGCAATCCCTCGAACAGGATGTAATAGCCGGCGACCTCCGGCGTGTAGTCGCGGCTGATGCGGGCCCAGGGGAACAGCTTCACCGGCTGGCCGGTGGCGTTCTTTACCGCCTGCTGCACGCTGAACATGTAGTCGTCGTCGACCGAGAACTGCAGCTCGAAGGTCAGGCCCTGGCCGTTGTCCCAGGACAGCGTCACCGGGTGGCCCGCGCTGAGCGTATCGGCCGATCCGGTCCACAGCGCGTTGCTGTCCGGCACCTTCACCTGTTCGTCGGGGGCGGCGGTCCAGCCGTACTGCACGTAATAAGGCTGCGGATCCGAAAGCGGCTCCAGCAGGCGGACCTGCGGCGAATTCGGGTCCTGCGTCTCGCGGTAGTCGGTCAGGATCAGGTCGTCGATACGCGCGCCGACCAGGCTGATGGAACCGCGCAGTCGCGGCGCGGCGATCTTCAGGCGCGGCACGTTCTTCGGCACTGCCGGCTGGACCGTTTGGCTGCCCGCGCCGGGCACGCCTTCGGTCGGGGTGGAACGGGACTTCGCCGGCGTGCCCTGATTGCTGGCCACGGGCGTCGGCGGCGGTGCCGGCGGGTGCGGCAGATACGGCGAGACCAGGAACTGGAAGCCGAGCAGGATCGCGATCGATACCGCGATTGCCAGCATGAGGCGCTTCTGGTCCATCAAACCCTCGCGTTATCGCCGCCCGGAGTTGCCGGGGGCACCGGATCGTAGCCGCCGTCGCACCATGGGTTGCAGCGCAGGATGCGCCGCGCCACCAGGCCACCGCCCCACAACGCGCCGTGCGCACGGAATGCCTCGATCGCGTAGTCGCTGCAACTCGGCCAGAAGCGGCAGTTGGCGCCGATCACCGGCCGGATCGTCCATTGATAGGCGCGGACGGCGCCGACCGCGAGATGCGCCGCCGGCGTCACAGCACGCCGGCCTTGGCCAGGGCCCGCCGCAGGTCTTCCCGCAGCGCGGCAAAATCGCGTGAGCGGGTCGCGTCGCGGCCAACCAGCACCAGGTCAGCGCCAACGATCGGCTGTTCCCGCAGCAGCAGGCGGGCGGCCTCTTTCAGACGGCGGCGGGTGCGGTTGCGGATCACGGCGTTGCCGACCTTCTTCGTCACGGTAAAGCCCAGCCGGGCCGGTCCGTCGTCACCGCGTTTCAGGGCCTGCAGCACCAACCCTGGCATCGCCGCCCTGCGGCCCTTGGCGGCAACGCGCAGGAATTCGGGGCGGCGGGTCAGGCGGGCAGGGCTGATCGGCATGGGCGCGGCCTCCTCCTGGTCCGGGGCCGAGGTGGTTTGGCCCGCCGGGTGCTCAGCCGGCCCGATGCTCAGGCGGACAGGCGCTTGCGGCCCTTGGCGCGGCGGTTGGCCAACACCTTGCGACCGCCGACGGTCGCCATGCGGGCGCGGAATCCGTGCCGGCGCTTGCGGACCAGCTTCGACGGTTGATAGGTGCGCTTCACGAGGCGGTTCTCCGGTCGGGGCACTGCATGCGCGCGCCACCGCGCCTGGGCGGGCGGTTCGTCGCAGGCGGCGGCTTATAGGGGCGGGACGGGGGGGCGTCAATTGCGCTTGCAGCAGGGCGTCGCATGGCCATACGAGTTGGCTGCCGGTCGGCGTGGCCGGCCCGCGTGAATAAAAAAGAGGATTTTCATACAATTTTGGTCACTAGATTCCCGGTTTCGTTGTAGATATGTCTGTCGTGCCGAGGAAGCGCCCATGGAAAAGCTGAAGCCGCCCGTTCGCTACCACGACCTGGCCGACCCGCAGGCGCAGCCGCGTTATACCGGCATCGCCAGCTTCTTCCGCGTCCCGCCCAGCCAGGCCCTGGCCGAGGCCGATATCGGGCTGATCGGCGTGCCGTTCGATGGCGGGGTGACCAACCGCTCCGGCACCCGCCACGGCCCGCGCGCGGTGCGCGAGCAATCGGCGTTGCTGCGGCGGATCAACGCCGCGACCGGGGTGACGCCGTTCGCCTCGGCGCGGGTGCGCGACCTGGGCGACTGCTGGCTGGAGCAACCGTTCGGGCTGGAAGCCGCGCTGGAGGAGATCGCGGCGTTCTACCGCCTGGTGGTCGGCGCCGGCGTGGTGCCGCTGTCGGTGGGCGGCGACCATTCGGTCAGTCTGCCAATCCTGCGCGCCGTGGGGGGTGCTCGGCCGGTTGGCATGGTGCATATCGACGCGCATTGCGATACCGGCGACGACTATATGGGCTCGCGTTTCCACCACGGCGCGCCATTCCGCCGCGCGGTGGAGGAGGGGCTGCTGGACCCAGCGCGCGTCATCCAGATCGGCATCCGCGGCACCACCAACGACCCAGACATGTGGGGGTTCAGCACGCGCAGCGGCATGCGGGTGCTGTCGATGGACGAGTTCGCCGACCGCGGCTGGCGCTTCGCCGCGGAGGAGGCGCGGCGCGTGGTGGGCGACGGGCCGACCTACCTGTCGTTCGACATCGACAGCCTGGACCCGTCGCAGGCCCCCGGCACCGGCACCCCGGAAGCCGGCGGCATCACCGCACTGGAGGCGCTGCGACTGCTCCGTGCATTGCGTGGCATCGACTTTGTGGGCGGCGACCTGGTCGAGGTCTCGCCGCCGTTCGATGTGGGCGGTCTCACGGCGTTCAACGGGGCGTCGATGCTGTTCGAGATCCTGTGCCTGCTGGTGGAGGCTTGGCAGACGCGGGCGGCGCGGGGTTGAACGGCCGCGGTCGAGGCCTCTGGCATTCGACGGCAGGCACGGCTATATGCCGGCCCTCGCGCCGCCGGTCGGGATCGGCAGCGCCAGGCAAGGGACCAGTGTCATGAAGCCGGGCATCCACCCCGAATATCACGAGATCAACGTCATCATGACGGATGGGACGCAGTTCAAGACGCGCTCCTGCTACGGTAAGGCCGGCGACACGCTGCGTCTGGACATCGATCCGAAGTCCCACCCGGCCTGGACCGGCCAGCACCGGATCATCGATTCCGGCGGCCAGGTGGCCAAGTTCAACAAGAAGTTCGCCGGGCTCGGCCTGAAGGGGTAGGCTCGCGGCGAGCTTTTGTTGCCCGGCGGCGCCAGCCAGGAGCGCCCCGGAACGCTCACCGATTTCAATGTCGGTGCAGGACAACGATTCGATTGGTATTGGTCCCCTTCGCGTTGTTCCTGACGCCCCAGCAGTTGGCCGTCTTAGTGAACTCCTGCTGGTTTACCATTACGAACAGGCGATCGAACGGGAGCCCTTCCGCGGCATCCCATACCAGACGTTCGAGAAGGACCTTGCCATTACGGACCTCGCCAACCTCGAAGGCGACGTGTCCACCGTGCCGCACGACCCGCGCCAGTTCGGTCAACGTGTCTCGAACCATCTTCTGCCAGCCCGCCTCGGTTCGGTGCTGCGCAATGGCGACGTTCGCCACGTCGATGCCAGCGAACCAGCTTCTGAGCCAATTGTCTCCCGCGTACTGCACGATGTCGAGGAACGGCGGCGAAGTGACAACCAACTGAATCGAACCGCTACCGATCGCAGGTGTCGACTGCGCCGAGCCGGTGGTCAACAGCGCCGGCAGGTGGGGCGCCGGGAGTCCGTCGCGCAGCAGCGACGCACTCTTCTTCAAGATCAGCTTCTTCACGTCGCGGTCCGGGGGTGTCTGTCCCCGCCGTTCATTGATCTTCCGTTGCGACACAGCAGATACCGCTTGATTGGGCGGCAGTGTGTAGACGGAGAAAAAGCCAGGCGAGTGGCCGGTCAACCGGTTGATCGCCACCATCCTGATCCAGTCGTCGACGGGGTCCGGTGTGCGGTCCAATGGCGCTCGTTCGATCAGCCAGCTACGCAGCGCATAGATGTGACGCAATGTCCGCGCGCTGTAGAAGGCGAGCAATTCCGGATCGTCGATTTTCCCCGCATCCCACGCGATTTGATCCAACCTGCGCGCAACGTCGCGGAGCGCCGGCGGTTCCAACCGGGGGCGGCTCAACAAGATACTCAAAGGGTTGATGTCATTGCCGATCGGCTGGCGGCCCATGAGAGCCGCCTGAACGGGCGTTGTCCCGCGCCCCATGAACGGATCATGGACAGCGTCACCTGGCGCAGTGAGTCGATTGATGAAGAACTCGGGAAGCTGCGGCTTGAAGCAAGCCCGGTAGCTGACCTCGTGGAGTGAATGGGCCTGACGCTGACCTGACGTCCAGAATTCGTTGATCAGATAACGGACCGGGCCTTCCCAGACCTGGACCGAAGGCCGGCCGAACTGACGGAAATCCTGGACCAGATCGGCGAAATTCGGACCGGCTCCGTCGGTTGCCGATTCCGGGACGGCGGAAATCCGCGCGAACAGCGGAAGAGCATCGAGGGCCGAGTCGGACATGCTGGATTTTAGAGCATTTTGCCCTGATCGGAAATCACGGAACCACAGACCGGGGGCATTTCGCCTGATCAAACTTACCATGACCAGCATTCGCCCTCATCCGTCCCCGCCCTTGGAAAACGGGCAGTCGGCAGCCAAAAACCGTCCCGACCGAACTCTCGTCGCCGTGCGCCTGCCAAATCATTGATTTTGTTGAGGCCACCGCCGCAACAGTCAGAATGTAGTCTGACTGGGACAGGGCTCCCCCGTCGTTTTCGCCGACCCACCTGCCCGTCACTTTGCGCCGGGCGACACGATTGGGTCCGGGCCTTATCGAGCCGCTGACAGCCGCAGGCATCAGGCTCCAATCAGCGCAGGCCGGAGTTGTTGACGCGAAGCTCAGTGATTGCCCCCTGGCACAGGGCTGTAGAGGTATGGCCCCTGTCCGGGCAAGGGATGGTACGGGATGCAGCATGCGGTAACTGCCAGCAGGCCCGACAGCACGATTGCGGCGGCAAGACGTATGGGCGTGCGCGACATCAGCGGCACCCCACGTTATGCCCCCGCCATCCGCACCGTCGTCAGCTTGTCCGCCACGGTCAGCAGAGCGCCCGTCGCGGCCCGCACTTCGTCCACCGTGAATCCCGGAGCAATCTCCCGCATTAGAAACCCCTCACCGGTCGGCTCGAACAATCCGTAATTCGTTGCCACCAGAGTCACCACGCCGCGCGCGGTCACCGGCAGGTCGCAACGCTCCACCAGCCGCGGTTTGCCGTCTCGCGTCACGTGTTCGAGGATGATGAACACGCGCCGCGCGCACGCCGCCAGGTCCATCGCGCCGCCGATGCCGCCGCCCTTCTGACCCTTCAGCTTCCAATTCGCGAAATCGCCGTTACGCGCCACCTGGTAGGCGCCCATCACCGTTGCCGCGATATGTCCGCCACGTATAACGCCGAACGAATCCGCGTGGTGCACCACCGCGGCGCCCGGCCGCAGCGTGACGTTCTGCCCGCCGGCGTTCACCAGGTTCAGGTCCTCATGCCCCTCCGGCGCGATCGGGCCGTAGCCGATCACCCCGTTCTCCGAGTGATAGATGATATCGCGCTCGCCAATATGGGTGTTTGAGCATAGCGTCGGGATGCCGACGCCCAGGTTGACGATCCAGCCATCCTGGAATTCCAGTGCGACGCGGTCCGCCATCTGCTGGCGGGTCAGGCCTTTCGTTTCGCTCATCGGCGGCGCTCCTGCCGGCGGGTGGGCCAGAGTCCTTCAGGTGGCGGCGGCACTTTGACCACACGGTGCACGTAGATGCCCGGGGTGTGAACCATGTCTGGATCGATACCACCGGCGGGCAGGATGGCCTCGTCAACCTCGACGATCGTTACGCGCGCCGCGGTCGCCATCACTGGACCGAAATTGCGTTGCGAGCGGTGGAATTGCAGGTTGCCGAACGTGTCGGCGCGGGTCGCCCGCACGAACGCGTAGTCGAGTGGCAGCGCGTATTCCAGCAGGTATTCGCGGCCGTTGATCACGCGGGTCTCGCGGCCCTCGGCCAGTTCGGTACCAACCGCGGTCGGCGTGTAGAACGCCGGGATGCCGGCGCCGGCGGCGCGCAGCCGTTCCGCCAGCGTTCCTTGCGGCACCAGTTCCGCTTCCACCTCGCCCGACTCGTAGTACTTGGTGAACGGCAGCACGTCGGTCGGGCGCGTCGCGGCGGTGAACGCACAAATGACCTTCTTCACCTGGCCATTCTCCACCAGCATGCCGATGTCGGGCATACGCGGCTGCTGCGCCCCGCCCGTTGTGTTGGCCACCAGCGTAAGCTGCTTCGCGCCCTGCGCCAGCAGTGCCTTGATCAGGTTGAACGGCACGCCCGGCATGGCGAAGCCGCTGAAGGCGACGGTGGAACCGTCGGGAATGTCCTGCACCGCTTCTCGGAAAGTGCCGAACTCTTTCGATTTCTGTGGCATGTCCCTCCCACCCGTCATCACCATGCGCGGATCAACAGGCATGGGGAGACGGGAGTCAAGTTGTGGCACGCGCGGTGCAGGCTGGTTGGCAGTGGTTTCCGCCTCACCGGGCCATCACCTTGAACCGCTGGTCATCATCCGTTGCCATCTGGTGCACCAGATCGATCTCCCAGGCCAGATACGCCCGCATCGCATCCTCGACGCTCCCCGCTTGCTCACGCGCACGCAACCTCATGTCATCCGGTGCGCTGGCCATGCGTGTCGCACCGCGTTCCAGCCCAAACCCCGCGCCAACCCACGCAGCCGTGCCGCCGGACAGCGCCAGCACCGGTGCCGGGGCGCGGCTGTTCCACTCCACCGCGCCCAGCCGCGCCAGCACGCCGTCCGACGAGGTGAACACGATCGCCTCCGCCGCCGGCAGCGCAACAAACGCCTCGGCCAGGCGGGCGCGGATCGCGTACCACGCGCCCGGAATGTGTCCGGCGATAAAGCCTCTGCTCCAGTCCAGATCGACCACCACCGCAGTGCCGGCCTGCAATCGAGCCTGCAACGCGGCGACCTCGATCGACGGCACCGGCACGTCATCCAGCCCGAGGACACGCGGCACATACGTCCCCGTCGCGGTACCGGCGACGCGCATGTCGAGGGTCAGCACCGCGACATCCCAACCCATCTGCTGCATCCAGTGCGCCGTCATCGTGGCGCGAACGCCATCGTCATCCACCAGGACCACGCGCGCACCCCAGGTGGCAGCGTGCGCGTCGGTCTCCTGCACCAGTTGTCCGCCGGCAACGTGCTTCATGCCCGGCACATGCCCCGCGGCATATTCCTCCGGCGTGCGCACATCGAAGACATAGAGGCTGCGCGTCGCGGCCTCCGCTCGCCAGCGCTCCAGCGTTGCGAGATCGATCGTCCTGATCCCGAACCGCTGCGCCACCCTTGCCGCGGCGGCGCGCGCAGCTTCACGGCCGGCATCCGACACCGCGGGAGGCTGCGCGGTCGCACCCTTCAGCACCTGGAAGCCCGCCAGGTGCCAGGCCTGCGTGCCGTTCTGCAACGACACCACTTTGTTCGACACGCCGGCGTTGATCAGCGACTGAGCGCCAATGATGCTGCGCGTGCGGCCGCCGCAATTCACAATCACCGTGGTGTCCGGCGAGGGCACCAGGTCGGCGAAGCGATACACCAGCTCCGCCCCGGGGACGCTGATCGCGCCGGGGATGCTGTTGTCGTGGTATTCGTCGTAGGAGCGGCTGTCGAACAGCGCGATATCAGCGTGGGAATCCTGCAAGGCCTTGAGTTGCTCGGCGGTGATCCACGGCGTGCGAGCCTTGTGTTCGACGACTTCGGCGAACGCCTTGCTGGGCACGTGCACGCCGCTGTAGAGCCGGTAGCCGGCCGCCTCCCACGACGCGGCGATGCCGCCCCGCAGCACCGACACATCGGTATAGCCCAGCGCCGCCATGCGCGATGCGGCGCGTTCGGCCAGGCCCTCGTCGTCATCGCACCACACCACGCGGACCGAACGGCGGGGCACCATTTCGTCCACCACCATCTCCAGGCGGCTGAGCGGGACGCAAGCCGCCATCAGCAGATGTCGCGCGTCGAACGGCACTTCCTCGCGCGCGTCGAGCAGGGCAAGCTCGCCGCCATCGTGCAGGCGGTGCTTCAAGGCGTGCGCGTCGATCGGCTGGGCCATGTCCCGTCTCCTTCCCGTTCTTGTTTATTCCGTCGTAGCTGGCGTGCCCTTGCTGCCGGGATTTCGCCGGCCCCGCAATACCGATCAAGCGCGGCCGACGAACCACCGGCACAATGCCATCCATGTCCAACCGAGACCCGCTATGAACCCTGTCGGCAAGGCCCTTTGGTTCATCGAAGCCCATGTTGGCAGCGACGCCTCGCTGGCCGAGATCGCCTCCGCCAGCGGCGTCTCCCGCTACCAGTTGTTGCGCGCCTTCGGCACGGCGACCGGCCATTCGGTGATGCGCTACGTGCGCGGCCGTCGCCTGAGCGAAGCCGCCCGGCTGCTCGCGGCGGGCGCGCCGGACATCCTGTCGGTGGCGCTCGACGCCGGCTATGGATCGCACGAAGCATTCACCCGCGCGTTCCGCGACCAGTTCGGAGTGACGCCCGAAGCGGTGCGCGAGCGACGCTGTCTCGACAACCTGCCACTGGTGGAGGCCATCAGAATGGACGAAACACTCATTGTGACCCTGGAGCCGCCGCGCTTCGAAACCGGCCGCACGCTGCTGGTCGCCGGCCTCGGCGAACGCTACAGCTTCGAGACGAACCACGGCATCCCCCTGCAATGGCAGCGCTTCGTGCCGTACATCGGCAACATTCCCGGGCAGGTCGGCAACGTGACCTACGGCGTGTGCTGCAACGCCGACGGCGAGGGGAATTTCGAATATATCGCCGGCGTGGAAGTCTCCAGCTTCGACGATCTTCCCCCCGAGCTGCGCCGCGTGCGGATTCCCGCACAGCGCTACGCCGTGTTCACCCATCGCGACCATATCGCCGCGATACGCGGCACCGTCTATACGATCTGGAACCAGTGGCTGCCGAACTCCGGCTACAAAGTCGCCGATGCGCCGGATTTCGAGCGCTACGACGAAGATTTCAACCCGCAAACCGGAACCGGCAAGGTCGAGATATGGTTGCCGCTCAAATCCTGACCCGCCGCGCCGCGATCCAGGCCATTGCCGGAGCTTGCGCCATGCCGTCACTACTGTCCGTATCTGCCACCGCCGCAGCATGGTCCACCGCCAGCCCGGAGGATGCGGGTTTTTCCGCCGACCTTCCGGACAAGCTCGACGCCGGCATCCGCTCCGGCCTGCTGGGCGGTGTGCACGCCGTCCTCGTCAGCCGCGACGAACGTCTGGTGTTGCAACGCTATTACCAGGGCGCCGATGAATCATGGGGCAGGCCGCTTGGCACGGTCACCTTCGGTCCCGATACATTGCACGACCTGCGATCGGTAACGAAAAGCCTCGTCGGTCTGCTGTATGGCATCGCGCTCGATCGCGGCTTCGTGCCGCCGCCCGACGCACCGTTGCTCGCGCAATTCCCGGAATACCCCGATCTGGCCGCCGACCCGGCGCGCGTCCGGCTCACCATCGCAAATGCATTGACCATGACGATGGGCTTCGCATGGGATGAGCAGCGCCCGTATACCGATCCCACTAACAGCGAGATCGCCATGGAGAATGCTCCGGACCGCAATCGCTACATCCTGGATCGTCCGATCGTTGCGGCCCCCGGCACGCGGTGGATCTACGGCGGCGGCGCGGTGGCCTTGCTGGGAACGCTGATCGCGCGCGGCACCGGCGCCACGCTGCCGGAGTTCGCCCGGCAAGCGCTGTTCGCGCCGCTCGGCATCGACCAGTTCGAATGGGCCGAGGGAAGCGATGGTGTCGCCTCCGCCGCCTCGGGGTTGCGCTTGCGCCCGCGCGACCTGCTGCGGATCGGCACGCTGGTGCTGGCGAACGGGCAATGGGGCGGGCATCAGGTCGTGTCACGCGCCTGGCTCGACGCATCGTTCAAACCTGCGATTCCGACCGGCGACGGCCTCGAGTTCGGCCGCCTCTGGTACCTTGGCGAGGCAGCCACTCCGGCGCTCGCCGGTCCGCGCCGCTGGATCGCCGGATTCGGCAATGGCGGCCAGCGACTCTGGCTGATGCCGGACGCGCGGCTCGCGGTTGCCATCCTCTGCGGCAACTACAACGCACCGGACCAATGGGTCACCCCGCTCCGCATCTGGCGGGACATCGTGCTGGCCAATCTGCTGCACGTGTGACAAGCCTTTCGCACCATCGCGCGAAGGTCCCGGCAGCATGTCGCAGAGCTTAACGGTCCACCCGATCGGTATCATCGGCACGCCCTGGCGCAGCATCGCCGAGTGTCCGCGCAACGGCCGCCAGCCCGTTCCCGCACCGACCTGCTCGGTGCGCATCTTCCCGGACTACGTCGCCGGCCTGCAATCCCTCGGCGGTTTCTCCCACCTCATCCTGCTCTATTGGTTTCACGAAACGAAACCACCGGAGCTGGTCTTCAACCCGCCCTTCGACAGCCAGCCGCGCGGCATCTTCGCCACGCGCGCGCCATTCCGACCCAACCCGATCGGCCTCTCCGTCGTCGCGTTCGACGGCATGGACGGACCGGACTGCCTGAAGGTGCGCTACCTGGATTGCCTGGACGACACGCCGTTGATCGACATCAAGCCCTACCTGCCCACGACCGACAGCGAGCCGGACGCGCGCATGGGCTGGCTCGATCCGCACGCCACCCGGAACCGCCAGACCGGGCATGCCTCGCCGCCATGACGATGGGATGGGCGCCGGTGGCACCGCCGCATCGCGATTGACTTGGCCGTGCGGCTTCGTCAGTTTCGCGCCCACTGGGACCGGCCCCGCGAATGGGCGAGACGATACGATGGGAGGAGTGGATGGGGAGCCGCCGCGGGGCGACACGCATATTGGTTGTGCCTGTGCGCACGACGTGATGCCGTCCGATCTGTCGCAATCCGGCGTGCCCCTGCTGGCGATACGCGGCGTCAAGGTACGCTTCGGCGGCGTCATCGCCCTGGCCGGCGTGTGGTTCGACGTCGGCCACAGCCAGATCTGTGGCCTGATCGGCCCCAACGGCTCCGGCAAGACCACTCTGTTCAACTGCATCAGCGGCATCTATCGCTACCAGGAAGGCGACATCGTCTTCGTGGGCCGCGCGCTGAAGGCCACGCCGCGCCACCGCATGGCCGGCCTGGGCATCGGCCGCACCTTCCAGAACGTCGCGCTGTTCCAACGCCTGAGCGTGCGCGACAACGTGCTGGTCGGCGCGCATCATCTCGGCCGCTCCGGCTTCATCGAGAACGCGCTGCGCACCCCCGTCGTGCACCGCGAAGAGCGCGAGGCCGCCCACCGCCTGCAAGTCCTGCTCGATCTCCTCGAGCTGCGGGAGGTGGCGGACCTCCGCGCCGGCGGCCTGCCGTTCCCCACACAGAAACGCGTCGAACTGGCCCGCGCGCTGATCGGCGAGCCCAAGCTGCTGCTGCTTGACGAGCCGGCGGGCGGGCTGAACCACAGCGAGGTCGACGAACTCGCCCTCTTGCTGAATCGCATCCGCAGCCATTTCAACCTCAGCATCCTGCTGGTGGAACATCACATGAACCTGGTGATGCGCGTCTCCGACAAGGTGGTAGCGCTGGAATTCGGCCGGAAGATCGCCGATGGCACGCCGGACGAGGTGCGTGCCGAACCGGAAGTGATCCGCGCCTATCTCGGCGAGACGCAGGAGGAAGAACGCCATGTCGGCGCTGCCTGAGGCGCCCATACTGGAGGCGAAGGGACTGCACGCCGCCTATGGCGAGACCAAGGTGCTGCACGGCATCGACTTCGCCGTGCAGGCAGGAGGCGTCAGCGCATTGCTCGGCGCCAACGGCGCGGGCAAGACCACCACGTTGAGGGCCATCTGCGGCATGGTGAAGACGCAGGGCGAGATCCGCTTCGCCGGCGAGCGCATCGACGGCAGCGCGACCGAGGACGTGGCACGACGCGGTGTTGCGCACGTGCCGGATGGGCGTGGCACGTTCCTCGAACTGACGGTCGAGGAGAATATGCGGCTCGGTGCGTATACGCGTCGCGATCGCGACGTGTCGGCGGATTTCGAGCGCATGTTCGGCTATTTCCCGCGGCTGCGCGAACGCTACCGCCAGCAGGCCGGCACGCTGTCCGGCGGCGAGCAGCAGATGCTGGCGATCGCGCGCGCGCTGGTGCTTAGGCCGAAGCTGCTGCTGCTGGACGAGCCGTCGTTCGGCCTGGCGCCGCTGATCGTGCAGGAGATCTTCGCGATCATGCGCCGCATTCGTGCGGATGAGCACGTCAGCATCCTGCTGGTAGAGCAGAATGCCAGCCTGGCGCTGGATTTTGCCGAGGATGCGTATTTGCTGGAGACCGGGCGGATCGTCGTTGCCGGGCCGGCGGCGGAGATACGCCAGGACGAGTCAGTGCGACGGTCGTATCTGGGGTACTAGCTGGGCTGGGATTGGGTGGAATGGAATTCCCTCCCCCCTTGTGGGGGAGGGTCAGGGTGGGGGGTAGGGGGCGGCACATAGACCCCCCTCCCCAACCCTCCCCCGCACGGAGGGAGGGAGCTTTTTGGCGGAGGCGAAACTTGGAAGGCGCATTGCATCAGGTCATGTCCGGCATCGCCAACGGCGGCATCTATGCCTCCGTGGCGCTGGCCCTGGTGATGATCTACCAGGCGACGCATCACCTGAACTTCGCCCAGGGCGAGATGGCGACCTTCTCCACCTACATCGCGCTGACCCTGATCCATCTTGGCCTGCCGTACTGGGTGGCCTTCGTCATCACTGTCGCGGTGTCCTTCGCCGCCGGCATGGTGATCGAACGCGTGCTGATGCGACCGATGATGGAAGCGCCGGTGCTGTCCTCGGTCGGCGTGTTCATCGGGTTGCTGTTGATCATCAACGCCTGCAGCGGCTGGTTCTTCGACTACACGATCAAGCAGTTCCCCACGCCGTTTCCCGAGCAGCCGATGCTTGGCGGCTACATCTCGGGCCATGAACTCGGCTCTACCGCCGTGACGCTGGGGGTGCTCATCGCGGTGTATCTGTTCTTCCGCCACACCAAGCTGGGCCTGGGAATGCGCGCCGCGGCGTTCAATCCGGCGTCTGCCCGCCTGGTCGGGATCCGCGTCGGCTGGATGCTGTCGCTGGGCTGGGGCCTTGCCGCGTCGATCGGCGCCATCGCCGGCATGATGGTCGCACCGATCGTCTTTCTCGATCCCAACATGATGGCCGGCATTCTGCTCTATGCCTTCGCCGGCGCGCTGCTGGGCGGCATCGACAGCCCGCTCGGCGCGGTGCTGGGCGGCTTCGCCGTCGGCATCATCGAGAATCTCGGCGGCGCCTACCTCGTCGGCACCGAGCTCAAGCTGAGCCTGGCACTGGTGATTATCGTCGTCGTGCTGGTGGTGAAACCGACCGGCCTGCTGGGCCGGGCCGTGCAGAGCAGGGTGTAGTTCGATGCAGAAGGACCAGGCGATGCGCGACGCGGCGGCAGTTCAGGCTGGCATAAAACAGCCGATGCCCGGCGTATCGTTCGACCCGAGTGCGAACCCCGTGGTCCCGGCGGATACCGGCGCGAAACCGTACATGACGGCAGCTTACGGGTCGCTGCCTGGCGCTGTGCAAGGTGACACGACAGCTCAAGGGAACCTGGGACGCAGCGGCACTTGGCTGATCATCCTTGCGGTACTGACCGTCGCGGTGATCCCTACCGCGCTGTTCAACGGCTATCATCTGTTCCAACTCACCATGGTGGTGGTCTACGCGATCGCCATTCTCGGCCTGTCACTGCTCACCGGGTTCAACGGCCAGATTTCGTTGGGACACGGCGCGTTCTACGCCATCGGCGCCTATACTTCTGCAATCCTCATGGCGAATTTCGACGTGCCATACTGGGCGACGCTGCCGGTGTCGGCGGTGGTCTGTGCGGTGGTCGGCTTCCTGATCGGCTTGCCGGCGTTGCGGCTGGGCGGGCTGTACCTCGCGCTTACGACTTTCTCGCTGGCGATCGCGGTGCCGCAATTGCTCAAGCACAATTCGGTGTCGGATTGGACCGGCGGCGTGCAGGGCCTGGTGATCGACAAGCCCGATGCGCCGTTCGGCCTGCCGCTCTCCAGCGACCAGTGGCTGTATCTGTTCACGCTGGCGATCGGCTGTGTGATGTTTGTGATCGCGCACAACCTGGTGCGCGGCCGCATCGGCCGGGCGATGATGGCGGTGCGCGACCACGCGCTCGCGGCCGAGGCGATGGGCATCAATCTCGCCTTGCTGAAGACCCGCACGTTCGCGCTGAGCGCGATGTTCACAGGCATCGCCGGCTCGCTGGGCGCCATCACGGTGCAGTTCGTGGCGCCCGACAGTTTCGGCGTGTTCATCTCGATTTTCCTGTTCGTCGGCCTGGTCGTCGGCGGCGCGGCGTCGATCGGCGGCACCATCATCGGCGCGGTGTTCATCCAGTTCATTCCGAACATTGCGGACCAGGTGTCGAAGGCGGCGCCGGGCGCGGTGTACGGCGTCATACTGATCGCCATGATGTTCCTGATGCCCGAAGGCGCTGGCGGGTTTATCTGGCGGCAGTACCGGCGGTGGCGGCGCAAATAACCCCTCCCACGCTCTGTGCGGGGTCGAGCCGCGAAGCGGATCGACGCGATTGGCTCGCGAAGCGAACCAACCGAAAGCGCCGACGGTGAGGGTGCAGCGGGGCGACCCGATCACCCTCACCGTCGTCACTTCGCATCTCGATCTCTTCCGCTTCGCGGGCGAGGTTTTTGGCGTCGTTTGACTCCCCTCCCGAACCGCCCTAGCCTTTTTTCAACTATCGTGTCGGAGTTAACCGTCATCCCTCGGAGGAAGTAACCATGAGTGCCAACGGCCATCAAAGCCCTGCGCAGATCCATTCCCGTCTCAAGCATCCTGTTATTGACGGTGACGGACACTGGGTCGAATACGAACCGGTGTTCAGCGAACGGATGCGGAAGGTCGGCGGCGACAAGGCGGCGGACGGGTTCCTCGCCGCCATGAAGACGACGCGCGACGCGCTGAACATGTCGGTTGCCGAGCGCCGCCGCCGCCGTATCCCGCAGGCGGGCTTCTGGACCCGCCAGACCGAGAACACGCTCGACCGCGCTACGGCGTTGATGCCGCGGATGCTGTACGAGCGGCTCGACGAGTTCGGAACCGACTTCGCCATCGTCTATCCGACCGCCGGTCTGCGCCTGCCGAAAATCAGCGACGATGCAACACGACGCGCCGTCATCCGCGCCTACAACATCGTGTCGGCGGAATATTTCCGCGATCTCGGCGACCGCCTGACGCCGGCGGCGATCATTCCGATGCACTCACCGGACGAGGCGATCGCCGAACTCGAATACGCCACGAAGCAGCTCGGCTCGAAGGCCGGCATGTTCGGCAGCGTCCTGCCGCGGCGGGTGGCGTCGGTCACCTCCGACGATCCCGATGTGAAGCGTCTGGCGGTGTGGCAGGACGTGATCGGCATCGACAGCGACTACAACTACGATCCGGTGTGGGCGAAGTGCGAGGAACTCGGCATCGCGCCGACCTTCCACAGCAGCGGTAACAATTTCGGTCTGCGTAACTCGCCGACCAACTTCGTCTACAACCATATCGGCCATTTCGCCGCCGCTGGCCACGCCACCGCCAAGGCGATCTTCCTGGGTGGCGTGACGCGGCGATTCCCGAAGCTGCGCTTTGCCTTCCTGGAAGGCGGCGTGGGCTGGGGCTGCCAGTTGTTCGGCGACTTCCTTGAACATTGGGAGCGGCGCAACCGCAAGGCGCTGGAGCACATGCATCCGGACAAGCTCGACCGGAAGCTGCTGCTGAGCCTGGTGGAGAAGCACGGCTACGAGGACATGGCGGCGGTGCTGCAGAAGCAGGATGGCTGGCCGGATCCGGAGCTCGCGCGTCTGACCGGTGGACTGGACGACCTCGACGACTTCTCCGCCTGCAAGTTCACGCGCAAGGAGGATTGGATCGACCTGTTCGTCACCCCGTTCTACTTCGGCTGCGAGGCGGACGACCGCACCAACGCGTGGGCCTTCGCGACCAAGAACAATCCGTTCCACGCGCAGATCAACGCGATCTACAGCTCCGACATCGGGCATTTCGACGTGATCGACATGCGCGATCCGCTGCCGGAAGCGTATGAGCTAGTGGAAGATGGGCTGCTGACGGAGGCAAACTTCCGCGACTTTACCTTCGCCAACGCGGTGCGGCTGTGGGGCACGCAGAATCCGAAGTTCTTCGAAGGCACGGTGGTGGCAAAGGAGGCCGCGGCCGTGCTGGCGGAGGCGAACAAGGCGACGCCGGTGCAGGCAGCGGCGGAGTAACGGGGAAAAGACCTCTCCCGCCCACGGCGGGAGAGGTCTCCTGCTCACCTGGTCATACCGGGACTTCCCGGCGGCACGCCGTAGAAGTTCATCGTCAGCGACACGCAGGTATAATAGCCCATCAGCACGATCATGTCGGTGATGCTCACGTGCCCGAGCACCGCCACCGCGCGATCGTACAACCCCTGCGGCACCAGCCGTTCGCCGGCCAGTGCCATCGCCACCTCGTACACCGTCTGCTCTCGCGCATCGGCGAACGACGTCGGCAGCCCGGCAACGATCGCCTCCACCGCCGCGTCCGGTAGCCCGACCTCCTTGCCGCGTTTCTCGTGCGCGGCGTTCGGATACGCCGAGTGCCATTTGCTGGTGATGACCAGCACCGCGATCTCGCGCTCGCGCTCGGTTAGCGACGATTGGCCGGGCGTGAAATGCTCACCCAGCGGTGACGCCGCATGCACCAGCTTCGGATTGTGCACCCACACTTTATAAGGCCCGGGCAACCGCCCACGCCCGGACACGAGAAAATCATAGCCCTCGCGTTGTTCGGGCGTCATCCGGTCCATCGGAATTTCGGCGTAGCGTCCAAACGTTGGTGTGTCGCTCAATGTCCTTCCCCCCTGCTACCCTTCGCGCATCGCTCGCGCATGCTTCGCCGCGGGACGCTGCCAGCATCGATGCAGCCATTCGGTCACACGCGGCCAGCGGCCGAGATCCATGCTCAACCCGCGATACAAGGCCGCGGCGACGTTCAGGTCGGCGACGCTGAACGCGTTGCCCACCAGCCAGCCCGATCGTCGCAACGTCCCGTCCAGCACGTCGAGCGCCGGCACCATCTCCGCCCAGGCGGAATCGGCGACGGCTTGCTGGCGCTCCGCCGCTGGCAACGCAGAAGTGTGGTTCGCATAATTGACGATCTGCCGGTCCAGCCGGTCGACCTCCCAGAAACTCCATTGCCAGCACAGCGCCTCGTCGCGCGGATCGGTGGGATACAGCGGACTGCCGTGCTTTTTCGCGAGATACAGGTTGATCGCCATCGATTCCGACAGCACCAGACCGTCATCCTCGATGGTCGGCACGCGAGCGTTGGGATTCAGCGCCAGATACTCGGGCGTCCGCGTCCCCGGCGAGCGCGGCAGCAGATCGTCATGCTCGTATGCCAGCCCAAGCTCCCCGACCATCCACAAGGTACGAATCGCGCGCGACCGCGCGGAGCCGTGAATCCGCAACATGGCCTCCTCCTGTGTTTCCTGCCGATGGAAGTTCAAGGTCGATAACATGGACAAGCGCGGAGAGCCACCAAGTGCCACCTCGGGCTTCTATTGTGTCGTGCGCGGGCCAACGGCGTCCCCCACGCGTTATGGCCGGCGCAGGTCGGCCATCCACGTCTTTCCTTTGTGCCCGCAGCAACAACGTGGTTGGCTGGCCTGCGCCGGCCATGATGGTTTGTGCCGCCGCCGGCACCGCCGCGCGGGGCGGAAAACCGGGATCAATGTGCCAGCTTCTCCACCGCGCTGAAGTCGATCGAAGCGACGAAGCTGCGCAATGTCGGTTCCGGCGTGTCCTTGTTGCCGTCCACCTTGAGGATGACCTTGTCGCTGACCAGCGTCATGTAGCCGTTATCGCGTTCGGTGTAGGACACCGCCCGGCCGCCGATCATCACGGTCTTTATGCCGGACGCGGCTGCCAGCGGGCCGCTGATCAGCGCCGCCATGCCCTGCAGCATCGGGCTGTCGGTGGTGATCTGCACCTGCACGCGCTGCGCGCCGTTGTGGTAGGTGCGGCTTGCCGACGTGCCGCCCCCCAGCATCATGGCACCGACCGCGTTGGTTTCCGCCGGATCGGCGGTCCAGCCGGGCGGGGGCAGCGGCAGCAGACCCTTCAGGGTCTCGGCCCGCGCCTGGCGCAGCAGGTTCGCCGCCGCCTCCAGCGCGACAAGTGTGCTCTGACTGTCATGCGCGCGCCACGCGGCGCTTGCCTTGTCGATCTGGTCGGAGATGTCGTCGGCGCGCGCGGCTGACGCGCCCACCACAACCGCCAGCGCCACCAGCACCATATGGCGCAGCCGCATCAACGCCTCCGCACGCCCCTGCTACAAGCTACGGAGGCCGGGGACCTGACACAAGTGCGCCGCTCAGATGCGGCGGACCGGCAGCCACCAGGCCAGCAGCAAGCCGCTGGTCGTAAAGGCGGATATGGTCAGGAAGGCGGCGCGGAATGCGTCGGCGATCTCGCTCTGGACCAAGACACGTCGCAGGTCCGGCAGGGCGGCAAGCACGCGCGGCCCCTGTTCCACCAACGCGGTGAACGAGGCGGCGGTGGCGGGATCGCGTGCCGCCAGCGTGGCAAACAGCACGGCCCCGACCAGCGCGGTGCCGAACGCCGCTCCGACCGACCGCGAGAACTGCACCGAGGCGGCCGCCGCGCCGAGGAATTGCGGGCCGGCCACCACCTGCACCGTCATCTGCACCACCGGCATGGTCGGGCCGGTGGCGAGTGAAATCACCGCCAGCGCGGCAATCAACGGGACATTGCCCAGTGCGGGGGCGAACAGCGCAACGAAGACCAGCGTCACCGAACTGATCGCCAATCCGATCGACGGCAGGATCGCGGTCTGCCCGGTGCGGGCGATGGTGCGCCCGCCGAACAGCGAGCCAAGCGCGACGCCGAGCGTCAGCGGCAGCAGCAGCAAGCCGGAGCCCGCCGCGCCCTCGCCGCGCACCACCTGCAGATACATCGGCAGGAAGGTCACCATCGACACGGTCTGTGCCGCGACGCAGGCGGCGAGCAGATCGGTGCGCCAGATGCCGGGTTTGCGGAACATCTGCACGGGCAGCAGCGGCGACGGGGCCCGCCGCTCCTGGCGCAGCAGCATGACCAGCGCGACAGCCGCCAGAATGGCGAGCAATGCGACCACCGGTATCGCGCGCAGGTCGAACCGCTGCGCGCGTTCCAAGGCGAGCAAGGTGGGCGCGATCACGGCGGCGAACAGCACGGTGCCCCAGACATCGAATTGCAGCCGTGCGCCGCGCACCGGATGCGCCGGCAGCCGCGCCACCAGCACGACGGCCAGCGCCCCGAGCGGCAGGTTCACCAGGAATACCGACGGCCAGCCGTAATGCTCGGTGAGCCAGCCGCCTGCCGCCGGGCCGAAGGTCGCGGCTGCGGCATACATGCCCGAGAGGTAGCCCTGGTAGCGGCCACGCTGGCGCGGCGGGACTGCCTCGGCGATCAGCGCCTGGGACAGCGTCATCAGCCCGCCGCCGCCGACGCCTTGCAGCAGACGGGCGAAGCTCAGCATCAGCACGCTGCTGGATGCAGCGCAGAACAACGAGGCCGCCACGAACACGCCGAGTGCTGCGAACATCATGCGCTTGCGGCCGAGCGCGTCGCCGAGTCGGCCATAGACCGGTGCGGCAATGGTGTTGGCGATCAGGTAGGCGACTACCACCCAGGACACGCGTTCGATGTCGCCCAGCGTGCCGCCGATCGCCGGCAGGGCGGTGGCGACGATGGTCTGGTCCACCGCCGCCATGAACATCGGCAGCATGATCGAGGGGAAGACGGTCAGGAACAGCGACCGGCCTCTGGCGCCGGGTGGGGGAAGCGTGGGCGCCGCGGCGCGCTCCGCCGGGAGGGAGGTGCTGGAACCGAGGGGCATCGCGCGAAACTATGGTCCGCTGGCGCCGGCGGAAAGCCGCGGCGCAAGCGCCGGAGTCATGGTAGGCGCCCGGGGTAAACTACACCTCGCCCGCGCAGCAGGATTGGGCCGCGAAGCGGACCAACGCGGGACGTGAGGCGGCGAGGGTGAGGTTGATCGGGTCGGCACGCTGCACCGTCAGCCGCGTCGCTCCGCTCCGCGACCTCTCCCGCAAGAGCGAGCGAGGTTATGTCAGCCAGATCCAGGCGGCAGCCACGAGCGTAACGACGTTGGTGGCGAAGGTGGCGACCATGCCGGGAGCGCGCAGGCGGGTGCCGGCCAGATAGCCGATCCAGAACGCCAGCCTGGCGAGCGTGAACAGCAGCGCCAGTGCCACTACCTGCCCCATCTTGTCGGCCCGCACGCCAGCGGCCAGCGCCAGAAATGCCGGCACGAACGGCACCAATTGCTCCAGCGTGTTGCTGATGACGCGTTGGTTGGTCAGCAGGAAGCGGCTGTCGCGGCCGGCGGTAGGATCGATCGCGCCAGTGACGGCACGGGCTAGCATCTGCACCTGGATCATCGTCAGCAGCAGGCCCACGCTGGGCAGCAACGCGGCGCAAGCGGTGGCGATGCGCTGTGCTTCGTTGGCCGGCGGCAGCACGATCAACCACGCCAGGCCGCGCCACACGCCGTACGCCACCACCAACCCGACCAGCGGCGCCAGTACTGGCGGTCGCTCCACCCTCACGCCAGCACCTCCCGGCCCATCTCCAAAAACTTCTCCCGCCGGCGCGCCTTGAGCGTCGGCCCGTCCAGGGCGACGAGCGGCGCCAGCGCCACGGCCACCGCGTCGCTCACCGCCTGAATCGCCGCCGCCGGGTCGCGCTGCGCACCGCCCAGCGGCTCGGGGATCACCGCATCGATCAGCTTCAGGTGCCTGAGGTCCTCGGCGGTCAGTCGCAGCGCCTCCGCCGCGGTGGCTGCCTCCGCCGGCGCATGGTCACGCCACAGGATCGACGCGCAGCCCTCCGGCGAGATCACCGAATAGATCGCATGCTCCAGCATCAGCACGCGGTCGCCGGCGGCCAGCGCGATGGCGCCACCGGAGCCGCCCTCGCCGATGATGGTGGCGACCAGTGGCACCGGCGCCTCCAGACAGGCCTCGATCGAGCGGGCGATCGCCTCAGCCTGGCCGCGTGCCTCGGCGTCGATGCCGGGATAGGCACCGGAGGTGTCGACGAAGCTCAGGATCGGCAGGCCGAACCGGCCGGCCAGCTCGATCAGGCGGCGCGCCTTGCGGTAGCCTTCCGGCCGCGCCATGCCGAAATTGTGCTTCAGGCGGGATTCGGTGTCGGAGCCTTTCTCAGTGCCCAGCACCATGACAGAGCACCCGCGGAACCGGCCCAGCCCGCCCAACACCGCGGCGTCATCGGCGAAGGCGCGGTCGCCGGCGAGTGGCGTGAAGTCGGTGATCAGCGCGGTGATGTAGGCCATCGCGCGCGGCCGTTCGGGGTGGCGGGCAACCTGCGTCTTCTGCCACGGGGTCAGCCGGGCGTAGACGGCGCGTAACTGGCGGTCGGCGGCGGCGGTCAGCCGCCCTACTTCCTCGGCGATGTTCAGGCCGCCGGGTTCCGACAGGTGCCGGAGTTCCTCGATCTTGCCCTCCAGTTCGGCGATCGGCTTCTCGAAGTCGAGGAAATGGCGCATGGGGCGGGGGCTTTAGCACATGCCGGGGCGAAGGCCAGGGGGAGCGCGTATGGCGGCGATTCAGGGGACCGGTCTCGCCGGAGCGTCGCAGGGTTTTCTGCTGAAGCCAGAGCAGCGTGGCGGTGCTGAGCGCGTCAAGCGGGCGCGTAGCCATCGGCTTGACAGCGGCCAGCCTTACAGGCTGAGAGTAAGGCCACGTGGCGCGGGCCATGCAATGAACCCGCGAATCCAGGCGGCGGAGGAAACGACAATGACCGACAAGGCAATGCGTTCGCATGCGGGCCGGCGCGATGTGATCAAGGGCGGCATGGCAACCGCGGCCGCGGCGATGCTTCCCGCGGGCATCGCCAGGGCCGAGCTCGCCAACATACCGCGCGACAAGACGTTGACCCTGATCGGCATTAACAGCCGCGACGGCCGCTGGGTCGATTACGAACTGTGGAATCCGTATGCCATCGGTTCGAACCATCAGAACGGACCTAACCTGATTTATGAACCGCTGGCCTATTACAGCGCATTCGCCGATAAGATGTACATGTGGCTGGCCGAAAGCTTCCAGTTCACGCCGGACTTCAAGCAGCTCACGATCAAGACCCGCCAGGGCGTCAAATGGAGCGACGGTACGCCGTTCAGCGCGGAGGATGTCGCCTACACGTTCAATACCCTGCGCGATCTTGGCCCCAAGGTGAAATGGGGTGTCGACGTCAACCAGGCGCTCGACGAGGCCACCGTCACCGACCCTTACACGGTGGTGCTGAAGTTCAAGATTCCCTCGCCGCGGTTCTTCTTCTTCGCCACCTACAAATACGACATCGGCATCTACATGGTGCCGAAGCACATCTTCCAGGGTCAGGACTGGACCAGCTTCAAGCATTACGACCTGGCCAAGGGCTGGCCGGTCACCACCGGCCCCTGGAAGGTCGTCGAATCGTCGCTGCAGCAGAAGGTGTTCGACCGCCGGGACACCTGGTGGGCGGCGGATCAGAAGCTCGCGCCGATGCCACAGATCTTGCGCAATATCTGGCTGCCGTCGGTGGGAGAGCAGGAGTCGGCGCAAGCGCAGATCACCAACCAATCGGATTTCGGCGGTCCGCTGCAGCCCGCGACCTTCCCCACCGTGATGCGGGGGAACCCGAAGATCACCACTTGGTCCGGGCGGAAGGCACCCTGGGGTTATGTCGATTGGTGGCCGATCTCGCTCTACCTCAACAACGAGGTCAAGCCGTTCGACGACCCCGACGTGCGCTGGGCGCTGAGCCATTATATCGACCGCAAGCAGGTCATCGAGGTGGCCTATCTCGGCGCCGAGACCGTCTCCCAACTGCCGATGCCGCCGTACAAGCCGCTGCTGCCCTATTTCGACGCAGTCAAGGACCTGCTCGCCAAGTACAACACGATCGAGTTCGACCCCAAGAAGGGCGACGACCTGCTGCAGGCGAAAGGCTTCAAGAAGACGGGCGATTTGTGGCAGACGCCGGATGGCAAGCCCCTCACACTCGACATCATTGGCTTCGGACTGTCCGGTTCGGCCATGGGCCCCGTGCTGTCGCAGATGCTGAAGCGGCATGGCGTGACGGCCAGCCTGAGCCTGCCGCCCGATTTCGACAACCGGTTCCAGAAGGGTGACTTTTCCGGCTCGATCTATGGCCACGGCGGCAGCATCCGCGAGCCGTATGACACCTTGCGGCTTTATCAGAGCCAGAGCATTGCGGTGCCGGGCGCCCATGCCGCGAATTTCGCCCGCTGGAAGAATCCCGAGTACGACAAGATCGTCGACGAGGTATACATTACCGACCCGGAGAACGTGGCGAAGCTGAAGGAGCTGTTCCGCGCGGCGATGGAGATCTGGTTGCCCGCCCTGCCGGACATTCAGCTCGTGCAGAACTATCACCGCATTCCGTTGAACATGACCCGCTGGAAGAACTTTGCGACGGAGGAGAACCCGATCGTCAACAATGCCTCATGGCACCTGACCTACAATCTCGTGCTGTGGAACGTGCAGTCGGCGGAGGCCTGATGCGACGATGACGGAACGACCCCGGGGCGCGCGCCGGTGTGAGGCGCCATGCAACTGATCTACATCGCCCGGCGCTTCGGGGTGTTCCTGGTTATCGTCTGGCTGGCCGCGACGCTCAATTTCTTCCTGCCCAAGCTGTCCGGTCAGGACCCGGTGCGCACCAAGCTGCTGCAGGAAGCCTCGCTCGGCGGCTACGTGCACGCCGGGATCGAGGACATGGTGAAGCAGTACCAGCAGAAGTTCGGCCTGGATAAGCCGCTCTGGCGCCAATACCTCAGCTACATCGACGATGTCTCACACGGCGACCTCAACTACTCCATCGCCAACTACCCGCTCACCGTCGCCGACATGATCCGCAGCGCCGTGCCGTGGACGATCGGGCTGCTCGGCCTCACCACGCTGTTCTCCTTCGTCGCCGGCACCATCCTCGGCGCGCTGCTTGCGTGGCCGGGGGCGCCGCACTGGATGCGATGGCTTATGCCGCCGTTATGGGCGCTGCACGCCATCCCGTTCTTTCTGCTCGGGCTGGTGCTGATGTACCTGTTTGCCTTCCAGTTCCAGTTTCTGCCGATCTTCGGCGGCTACAGTCCCGGTGCGAACCCTGGATTGACCTTGACGTTCGTGCTCGACGTGCTGCGCCACGCGGTGCTGCCGGCGCTGTCGATCGTGCTCGTCTCGGTGGGTGGCTGGGCGCTCGCCATGCGTGGCATGATGGTCACCACGATGGGCGAGGACTACGTCACCTTCGCCGAGGCGAAAGGCCTGCGCAGCGCCACGATCTTCACCCGCTACTGCATCCGCAACGCGATCCTGCCGCAAACCACTGGCCTCGCGCTGGCATTGGGGCAGATCCTGTCCGGTGCGGTGCTGGTGGAGGTGGTGTTCGGCTATCCGGGCATCGGCGCATTGCTGTTCCAGGCAATCGAGGAGAACGACTTCTTCCTGATCCAGGGCATCGTGTTCACCGTCATCGTGGCGCTCGGCTTCGCCACGTTTCTGCTGGACATCATCTATCCCTGGCTGGACCCGCGCATTTCCTACCGGCGAGGCTAGTGTGATGATCCCTGACGCCGTCATCGCGAGCGAAGCGAAGCAATCTCACGAGGGCGACGTGCGATGACGAGCGGGGGATTGCTTCGCTTCGCTCGCAATGACGCGGGTAACTGCAATGACCCGGGAAGCCGTTGGAACGCCGGATGCCGCCGGCACTTGGTTTTAGAGTCGGAACACTAGCCGCGATGCTCCAGTATCTCCGCCGCAACACCTCGCTCGTGGTCGGGATCGTGCTGCTGGGCATCCTGGTGGTGTTCATGGTGGTCGGCGCGTTCACCGTCGATACCAGCAACGTCCAGCCCTTGTCGGTACCGGTGCTACAGCCGCCGTCATGGGATTATCCGTTCGGCACCGATCGCCAGGGACGCGATCTGCTGGCGGTGATGGTGGCCGGAACGCCGCTGACCCTATGGATCGGCTTCGTCGCCGGCTTCATTGGCGTGGGCGTCGGCGCCGTGCTGGCCTTCACCGCCGCCTATTACGGCGGCATGGTCGATACGCTGATCCGCAGTATCGCCGATATCGGCCTGACCATACCGGGACTGCTGGTGCTGATCATCATCGCCGTGTCGTTGAAGGGCAGCCTCACGGTGAACCAGATGGCCATCGTGGTGGCGTCGCTGGCCTGGCTCAATCCGACCCGCACGATCCGCTCGCAGGTGCTGACGTTGCGGGAGCGTGGCTACGTGGAGATCGCGCGGCTCAACGGCATGAGCGGGCCGGAGATTATTGCCCGCGAGCTGATGCCCAACCTGCTGCCGTATCTCGCCGCCACGCTGGTCAGCAGCGTGTCTGCCGCCATCCTGGCCTCGGTCGGGCTGGAGGTACTGGGACTCGGTCCGGTCGAAGCGCCGACGTTGGGCATGACGCTCTACTGGGTGTTCTTCAATGCGGCGATCATCAACGGCTGGTGGTGGTGGTGGACCGCGCCGCTGGTGGTGATCGTGATGGTCTTCCTCGGGCTGTTCTTCCTCACTGTGGGGCTGGATGAGATCGCCAACCCCAGGCTGCGGCGAATCGCATGAACAGTTCGTCGCCGCCGCTGGCGCAGGGCAACAGCGGCACGGTGCTGCGCGTCGAAGGGTTGCGCGTCGCCTATGAGCATGCGCGCGGCGTCGTGCGTGCAGTTGACGACGTGAGTTTTTCGCTCCGTCCGCACGAGCGCTTCGGCCTGGCGGGCGAATCCGGCTCGGGCAAATCCACCATGGCGCTGGCCATCCTGCGCATGATCAAACCACCCGGCCATATCGACGGCGGCGAGGTTTGGCTGGAAGACATTGCCCTATCGACGCTGACGCACGACGCGATCCGCCGGCTGCGCCTGGCCGGCGTTGCGATGGTGCCACAGGGGTCGATGAACTCGCTCAACCCGGTCGCGCGAATCCGCGACCAGATTGCCGACGCGATCGCCGATCACGGGGGGAATCTCTCGCGCCGCGATCTCGCCGCGCGGATCCGTTCGTTACTTGGCCAGGTCGGGCTGCCGCCGGAAATCGCGGAGAAATACCCGCACGAACTGTCCGGTGGGATGAAGCAGCGCGCCTGCATCGCCATCGCGATCTGTCTGCGGCCGAAAGTGATCATCGCCGACGAACCGACCAGCGCGCTGGACGTCGTGGTGCAGCGCCAGGTCATGGAAACCCTCGGCCGCGTGCAGGCGGACCTGGGCGCCGCGGTGATCCTGGTCGGCCACGACATGGGACTGATGGCGCAATTCGTTGACCGGCTCGGCATCATGTACGCTGGCCGGCTGGTGGAGGTGGCGCCGATCCGCGACATCATTACTGCGCCACGCCATCCGTACACCCGCCTGCTGATCGACAGCCTGCCGTCGCTGGAACACAAAGGCGGGCTGCGCGGCATTCCCGGCCTGGCCCCGCTGCTGCGCGATCTGCCGCCCGGCTGCGCTTTCCATCCGCGCTGCCCCAGGGCGGAAGCGCGTTGCCGGGACACAAAGCCCGCCGTGCGGCCAATGGGTCCTGACGCCACCGTGGCGTGCCATCTCGCATGACTCCGTTGATCGAGCTGCGCGATGTCACCAAGACCTTCAGCGGCGGCACGCTTGGGCGGGAGCGGAAAGTCGCGCTCGAGCGATTTTCTTTCGCGATCGATCCGGACCGGCCGCGCGTCACCGCGGTGGTGGGTGAAAGCGGCAGCGGCAAGACCACGCTGGCGCGGCTGCTGCTGGGTTTGCTCCGGCCGACCGAAGGCGAGGTCCGGTTCGACGGCCGCAATCTGCAACGGCTTTCCTCGGCGGGCCGCCGCGACTTCCGCCATCGCGTACAGGCGATCTTCCAGGACCCGTACGAGGTGTACAACCCGTTCTATCGGGTGGACCACGTGTTGACTACGCCGGTGCACAAGTTTCGCCTGGCGCGGTCCGCGGCGGAGGGGCGGGCACAGATCGAGGCCGCATTGCACGCCGTCGGACTGCAGCCGGACGAGATCCTCGGCCGCTATCCGCACCAACTCTCCGGCGGACAGCGCCAGCGCATCATGGTGGCCCGCGCGCTGCTGCTGCGACCGCGGCTTATAGTGGCGGATGAGCCGGTATCGATGGTGGATGCCTCGCTGCGCGCCACCATCCTCGGCAGCCTGCGCAAGTTGCATGAGGAACTGGGGATATCGATCCTCTACATCACCCACGACCTGGCCACGGCGTATCAGGTCGCCGACACCATCCTGGTGATGTACCGGGCGGCGGTTGCGGAAGCGGGCGACGTGGAGGCGGTGGTGAAGTCGCCGCAGCACCCGTACACGCAGTTGCTGGTCGGTTCGATCCCGCGCGTCAGCACCGTGCGCGACTGGGCGGTGGAGCAACCGCAGGCGGAACGGGAGATATCCGCGGCCGGGTGCAAGTTCGCCGATCGCTGTCCGGTGGCGATGGCACGGTGCCTGACATCCGCGCCACCATTGTTCCAGACCGCGCCGCACCGGGCCGCTGCCTGTTTTCTCTACGAGAATGCTCCCGCCCTGCCCGAGGGGAAGGTCGCGACGGTGCTGGTTCCGGCCTGACAACGGCTTTGTCCACCCGCCGCCGCGTGGCTGTCACCCGGCCTCGAACACCGCGAACACCTTGTTGGCGTTCAGCACGTAGCTCTCGACCAGCTCGGTCCAGATCGGGCGCCGCCCCAGCGCGTCCATCGCCCCGGCCAGGCATACCCAGTTCAGCATCTCCTGCTGACCCGCTTGCTCGATGTCCGCGGTCCGCAGGTCTTTCCACAATGCCAGCCGCCCGTCACGCAGCTCCTCGAACCGCGCCCGGTCCGCCGCCATGTCGGGCCAGACATAGTGATTGGTCGCGGCAAGAAACGAGTGCGACCAGCTCGACGACGCAATGACCGCGACCCGCCACGGCGAGTCCCGCAGGGCCCGCGCCGTCGCCGCCCCGACCGCGAAGCAGCGCGCGGCGCTCGGCCCCGGCGGATCCGGCTCGTCGGAGCCGGTGCCGTCGATATGCGCGAACGCACCACGCTTGGAGATAGTCGAGGCGCCGTAGCAATTGACGTGGAACGGCAACACCGGCCACGGCAGGCCCTTCCGGTCATAGTCGAGCAGCAGCAGCGCGTTGATGAACGCATGCGGCAGCCCCGCCTCGTGCCGCATCGTATACGCATAGGGCATGTCGAACCCCTGCTCGATCAGCGCCGTGGCCAGGTAGCGGCCGGCGGCGCGGTGGCCGGCCAGCCGCACGACCGTATCGTTCGGCTCGCCCCAAACGTTCGCCGCGGTGCCGAGGCGCGCGAATGGGCGTGACTCGATCGTATCCAATGCAAACACGCAGAACGGCGCGACACCGTCCTCGCGGAAGTTCTCGTACTGATCGTCACCCCAGATCAGCACGAGGTCGGGATTGAACGCATCCAGTGCAGTGCGCACCGCACGGAACGCCTCGACCAGGCGCTGGCGGTGCGGGCCGGCCAGCCGGCCGGCCTGATGCTCGGCCCACTCGTGCTGCATCGGCGCGGGCCAGCCGGACGGATCGCGCGCCGCCGCCGGCACGTGCGGGCTGCGCATCACCCGCTCCAGAATGCCGGCCATCCGTTCGTCGGTACCCAGCAGCGGGGGAGAGTGCGTCACCCCCAGCCCGAGAATCTCGGCCATCGGCGTTGCCTCCTTGGTCTGGTCGTTGGGGGGAGGATAGGCACGATGGTGGGGCGGGAGGAAGACTGGCGGTGAAGCGGATGGCTGACCAGCAATGAATGAGATACGCTGCTTTGCGCCCAGGAGGTCTCGGCAATGCGAAGAAGCGCTCTCTCTGTATTGCTGGTGGTGAGCTCATGCTCGGCCGTTCTGCCGGACTCCCAGTCGAACACTCTAACAAATGTGACATATGCACTCGGCGGCATAATGAGCGGCCCATACCGCGTGTCAGCTGATCTCGAGAGTGGGATTGCCACTGAAGCTCGCCCACCGCCGGGAGTGCATGGCGACGGTGCGCGGGTGAGCGCTTTCGACATGCCGGCGACAACCAGCCGATCGTTATCGTCCGAGGAAGTGCTGGCAATTCGAAAATTTGCCAGTGCGGTGTGGAAGAAGGGACCAGTTTCGACTAGCAAATGCCCGCCAGGTGTCATGCCACCACCAGACGCTCTTGGTAGATTTGACATTGTCGACGCTGGCGTGACGCGTAGCTTCGTACTTCCAACTCCCTGCATGAGTCCTGAAGCTGACAATCTGTTGCGGACCCTTACCTGTGGTGCCAACCCGAAGAACTACGGCTGCCTTAAGTCATGAAGATTTCTGATCATCGCCGCTTGCACTTCCGTTTGCACTTGGGTGAAAAGTCATAGGTAATCACTACCTTCCTGTCGTCCATCCCAATCGCCCAGCCAGCCGGGCCTACGCCCTGAACAGCGACAGCAGGCCCTGCAGCAATTGCACCGGCGTCGGCGGGCAGCCGCGGATCACCAGATCGACCGGCACCACGGCGGACACGCCGCCCACCACGGCGTAGCTGTCGGCGAACACGTGGCCGTCGGCCGCGCAGTCGCCGACCGCGACCACCCATTTCGGGTCGGGCGTCGCCCGCCAGGTGCGTTCCAGCGCCTCCTTCATGTTCTTCGTAACCGGGCCGGTGACTAGCAGCACGTCGGCGTGCCGCGGCGACGCAACGAAGTGCAGACCGAACCGCTCCAGGTCGTAAAAGGCGTTATTCAACGCATGGATTTCCAACTCGCAGCCATTGCACGAGCCGGCGTCCACCTCGCGGATCGACAGGCTGCGGCCAAGTTTGCGCCGCGCCGCCTGGTCGAGCGTCGCGGCGAGCACGGCGAGTTCCGGGTCGGCCGGCGGCTTCGGCTCGGTGAGCGGGGCGCGCAGGCCTTGCAGGAGGGTTTTCAACATGTGTGCATTATCCGACCGTCACACGCGTCCCCTGTCATCGCGAGGCCCGCAGGGCCGAAGCAATCTCCCGCGTGAGGAGCAAGCGCTCGCCAGGCGGGGGGTTGCTTCGTCGCTACGCTCCTCGCAATGACATGCGTTGCGTGCTTCCCCATGACAGGAGTTGTCATCACAGATCGTGCCCCGAGTACGAACAGTTGAAGCTCTTGTTGCACAGCGGGAAGTCGGCGACGATGTTGCCTTCGATCGCCACTTCAAGCAGCGGCCATTGGAACCACGACGCGTCGCGTAGATGGCAGCGATCGACGCAGCCGCCGGCGACGCGCAGCCATACCAGCAGGTCGCCGCGGAACGCTTCGACCAGCGCCATGCCTTCACCGGGTTCGAGCGACGCATCCTCCACCGACCCCCGCACCGCCCCGCTCGGCAGCGTCTCCAGCAACTGTTCCAGCATCCCCAGGCTCTGCTCTATCTCCCGGATGCGGATCCAGGCGCGAGCGTTGACGTCGCCCTCGCGCAGCACCGGCACGTCGAACTTCAGCGTGTCATACGGTGGATAGCCCACACTCCGGCGCGCGTCGAAATCGCGGCCGGAGGCGCGACCGACATAGCCGCCGGCGCCGAATCGCAGCGCGAGATCGGGGCTCAGGATGCCGGTGCCGACGGTGCGATCCTGCAAGGACGCGGTGCCGTCGTATAGCGCCACCAGCGGGGCGAAGCGCGCGCGCACCTCCGCAACCAGCGCACCGATCTGCGCTACGCCATCAGCGCTCAGGTCGGCCGCGACGCCGCCCGGCACGATGCAGTCCATCATCAGTCGATGGCCGAAGCAGGCCGCGGCGCAGCGCAACACACGCTCGCGCAGCACGCCGCAATGCGCCAGCATGATGCTGAACGACGCGTCGTTGCAGATCGCGCCGAAATCGCCGAGGTGGTTGGCGACGCGCTCCAGTTCCGCCATCACGCCGCGCAACGCGACACCGCGCAGCGGCACGTCGATGCCCAGCGCCGCCTCCACCGCGCGCGAAAACGCGAAGGCGTAGGCGACGGTGGAATCGCCCGAGGTGCGGCCGGCCAGGCGCAAGGCGCGCGGGATCGGTGCGCCGTGCAATAGTGCATCGATCCCCTTGTGCACATACCCCAGGCGCTGTTCCAGCCGCACCACGGTCTCGCCGTCGCAGGTGAAACGGAAATGCCCCGGCTCAATGATGCCGGCATGCACCGGGCCGACCGGAATCTGGTGCAGGTTTTCACCCGCTACCGGCAGGAATTCATAGGCCGGCGGCGGTGTGTCGCCCCAGCGTCCGTGGTCGAACCAGGGCCGCGTGTCGAGCAAGCCAACCGGATCGAGCCCGATCAGGTCTCGCATCGCGCGTTCCAGCCGTATGGCGGGCGCGTGCACACGGCCAACCGACGGATAGCGGTTGTTGGCGCATTCCAGGCTGAGCACGACGACCGTTGGCGCGGCATCCTGCAGCACGGCCATGTGGACTCGGCCGGTCTCACCCCAGACGCTCAGCAGTGTCAGTTCACCGGCGGCGAGCAGGGCAGTGGCGTCCTGCCAGGCTTGCGCATCGACCACGACGCAGGGGAAGGGACGATGCCCCTCGATCAACTGTCCGCCGGCGAGGATCGGATCGAGCGCCATCGGTTCAGCCCAACATCGCCGCGACGTGCAGGAACCAGGTCACCAACGGGCCGGGCAGCCAGATTCCGGCGATCAGCACCAGCGCGAGATGCGCGAAGATCGGCAGGTAGGAGGCCTGCACAGGCCCGGTCGGGCCGCGCGGCTCGCCGAACGCCACCGAGGTCACGCGCAACAGCAACGCGCCGAACGAGACCAGCAGACCGAACACCACCAGAAGCGCCAGCAGCGGCTCGCGCGCAAAGGTCGAGCTGACGACAAGGAACTCGCTGGTGAACACGCCGAACGGCGGCAGCCCGGCGATGGCCACGACGCCGGCCACCAGTGTCCAGCCGAGCACCGGATGCGTCTCGGTCAGGCCGCCCATCTCGGCGATGCGCTGCGTGCCCTTCACCTGCGCAACGTGCCCCACTGCGAAGAAGATCGCGGATTTCGTCAGGCTGTGCATGGTCATCTGCAGCAGGCCCGCGAAGTTGCCAAACGGTCCCGCCATGCCGAAGGAGAATACGATGATACCCATGTGTTCGATCGAGGAATAGGCGAACATGCGCTTGATGTCGCGCCGTCGATACAACATGAAGGCGGCGAAGATCAGCGACAGCAGGCCGAGGCCGATCATCAGCGGACCGGGCGCGATGGCGGCGGTGTTGTCGGCCAGCAGAATCTTGAAGCGCAACAGCGCGTAGAGCGCAACGTTCAGCAGCAGGCCGGAGAGCACGGCGGAGATCGGCGTCGGGCCTTCCGCGTGCGCGTCGGGCAGCCAGGCGTGCATTGGCGCCAGGCCGACTTTGGTGCCGTAGCCGAGGAGGAGAAAAATGAAGGCGATGTTGAGCAAGGCGGGGTCGAAGGCGTGGGCGCCGGCCCGCAGGTTGGTCCAGACCATGGCGTCCATGCCCTCGCCGATCACCGGACGGGCGGCGAGATAGACCAGGATGGTGCCGAACAGCGCCAGCGCGATGCCGACGCTGCCGAGGATGAAGTATTTCCAGGCAGCCTCGATGGCTTCGTGGGTGCGGTAGATGCCGACCATGACCACGGTGGTCAGCGTGGCGAGTTCCACCGCCACCCACATCAGGCCGATATTGTTGGCGATCAGCGCCAGGTTCATGCCGAACAGCATGAGTTGGAACATGGCGTGGTAGAAGCGCAGGTAGCGCGCGGTGAGGCGGCCGGTTTCCAGTTCGTGCGCGATGTAGCTGGCGCTGAACGCGCTGGTGGTGAAGCCGACGAAGGTGTTGAGCAAGATGAAGACGATGTTGAGGTCGTCGACCATGAGGTATTGGTTGGAGTCCGGGCGATCGAACAGCAGGCTGATGGCAAACAGCAGTGAGATCAGGCTGGCCAGCACGTTCAGCCGCGCGGAGATGCGATAGCCGGGGATCGCGGAGAGCAATGCCGCGGCTGCAAGCGGGACCAGAATGACGCCAAGTTCGTTCATGGCTGTTGTGAACCTCTCCCGCTGCGGGCGGGACAGGTTTCCTCAGAGCACCTCATTCTGGCCTTTCCCCCCGGAACCGGTCCAACGCCTGCAGATCCACCGTGTCGAACCGTTCGCGGATGCGGAACAGGAAGATCCCGATGACGATGAATGCAATCAGGATCGAGAACGCGACGCTGATCTCCACCACCAGCGGCATGCCCTGGGCGCCGGTGGCAGCGAGGTTCACGCCGTTCTCCAGCGACAGGAACCCGACCACCTGGCTGACCGCGTTGCGCCGCGTTACCATTATGAGCAGCCCGATCAGCACCACCGACAAGGCCAGCGCGATGTCCTCGCGCGAGACCGGATCGGCGTGGGCGGTGACCGGCAGCATCACCTCCAGCGACAGCGCCACCAAGCCGATGCCGGCCAACATGGTGACGCCGATGCCGACCACCGTCTCGATCTCGCGATGGATGCCGAGGCGGAACACGATACGGCGCAGCGCCCACGGGATCAGCATCGCCTTGAAACCGAGCGCGAGCGCCGCGGTGATGTAGAGATGCGGCGCGTGCTGAATATGGGCCTGCCAGGCGACCGCGAGCGCCAGCACAAGGGCGTGCAGCGCCAGCACGTGCAGCAGCGCGTAGAGCCGGTCCTGATACAGCATCATGAAGCTGACCAGCACCAGCCCGCCGGCCAGCATGTGCGCGATGTCGAAGGACAGGCCGTGCTGCATCACATCCCCTGCGACACGAACAGCAACAGCACGCCGAGCAAACCCAGCATGAGCGCTGCGCCGAGGAAGTTCGGCACACGGAACACCCGCATCTTGGCGATCGACATTTCAAACACGCCGAGCAATACGCCGGCGACCGCAAGCTTCGCCAGCCAGGCGACAAGCCCGATCGCGTAGCCATGCTCCAGCCCGAATGGCACGAAGATGCAGACGATGGCCGAGATGTACAACAGCAGTTTCAGCGATGCGGCGAGGTCGATCATCGCCAGGTGGCGGCCGGAATATTCCAGCACCATCGCCTCGTGCACCATGGTCAGTTCCAGGTGCGTCGCGGGGTTGTCCACCGGGATGCGCGCGTTCTCCGCCAGCGCGACGATAATGAAGGCTACCAGCGCCAGCGCCAGCGACACGCGCAGCCCCACCATCAACGACGCCATGAACGCGGCGATGGTGGAGAGCTGAGTCGAGCCGGCGATGATGGCGACGGACAGCACGATCATCAGCATCGCCGGTTCGGCCAACGAGGCGATCATCACCTCGCGCGAGGCGCCGATGCCGCCGAAGCTGGTGCCGATATCCATTGCCGCCAGCGCCTGCATGAAGCGCGCGCTGCCGAGCAAGGCGATGATGGCGATCAGGTCACCGGACCAGGAGAATATCAGACCAGTGTGGAAGGTCGGCACCAGCGCCGCGGCGACCCAGGTGACGGCGAAGATCATGTAGGGCGCGACGCGGAACAGCCAGGATGCATTGTCCGCCAGTACGACCTCCTTGGAGAGCAGGCGGCGCAGGTCGCGATAGGGCTGGATCAGCGGCGGGCCGCGGCGGCGTTGCAGGCGGGCTTTCACCTTGCGCACCAGGCCGGTGAGCAGCGGCGCCAACAGCAGCACCAGCGCCATCTGCACGCCCTGGATGAGCAGATCGCGGATCATGGGGCCGCCGTGGGGTTAAGGAGTGAGTTAAGGAGGCTCCCTCCCCCCTTGTGGGGGGAGGGAGTAGTTTCATGCCGCGCGCTTCGCCCTCTGGTCCTCACTGCCATAGCGCCAATGCCAGCAGCAGCAGCACCAGGGCGGCGAAGACGAAGCCCAGGTAGCGGCGGATGGTGAGGAATTGCAGGTAGTTCAGTACGTCGGCGGCCCAGGTCACACCGCCGGCGATCGGCGCATAGACCGTGTCCCACACCGGATCACGGATCGTCTTGACGATGCGCGCAGGGCCCATGTCGCCTGGCGGCGGCATCGTCACTGTCTCGCGGGCCCGAAAAACCAGCGTGCCGAACACGCGGCGGATCGGCTGTGCGAAGCTGCCGGCGGTGTATTGCGTCGCCGGGCTGGCATCTGGGAAGCCGCAATCCCAGGCCGGCCCACGGCGCAATGCGTGCGAGGCGAAACGGTGGACCGCCGCGGCCGTCAGCCACGCCGACCCCGCGATGAACAGGAACACCAGCAGCCCGTTATACGAGCTGCGACTCTGCGCGACCGGCACAATGGTCAGCCAGTCCAGCCCAAGCTGCGACGGCATGCGCGCGCCGGTCAACGCCTGCGCCACTGGCGCCAGGCCGTCGATCACCAAGCCGGGCAGCACGCCGGCCAGCAGGCACAGCGCCGCCAGGATGCCCATCGCCGTCAGGGAGAAATTGTCCACCTCGCGCGCCTGCGCCGCCACCGTGCTGCGCGGGCGGCCGAGGAAGCTGATGCCGAACGCCTTGACGAAGCACGCCGCGGCCAGGGCGGCGGACAACGCCAGCAGCGCTCCGTCGGCCGGAATGGAAATCTTCAAGGCCCATTGCGGCAGATTGGGATGCAGCAGGATAGCCTGGAAGGTCAGCCACTCCGACACGAACCCGTTCAGCGGCGGTAAAGCGGAGATCGCCGCACAGCCGACCAGGAAGCAGAACGCGGTCTTCGGCATGCGATGGATCAGGCCGCCGAGATGCTCCATGTCGCGCTCGCCGGTGGCGGTCAGCACCGCGCCGGAGCCGAAGAACAGCAG